>Ga0268250_10000249_pt1 | contig 27030 bp, 19 predicted proteins | sample AgamicAsSfe_FD_200448 | JGI IMG/M metagenome (GOLD analysis project Ga0268250, IMG submission 200448) | Agave microbial communities from Guanajuato, Mexico - As.Sf.e (v2) (version 2) | ecosystem: Host-associated > Plants > Phyllosphere > Phylloplane/Leaf | place: Guanajuato, Mexico | collected...
ACGATGCTTCCATAAACGCCACATACAGTTTACGAAGAGTAGGCATGGGTATGTTTGCTGCTGTAATCTCACCCGGACCCAGTGGCACCTGGCCCAGATCCCAATCTGCAAGTTCAATGCACCCGCCGGGCGAGAGGCTCTTATATATTTCTGCATAGACTTCTTCCCAATGAGTGAAGGAGCCTTTCATGTTTCGTAGATGTATGAGTTCGAAAGAATCGCTAAAATGCCAGCCGGGTTCGGGTTGGGGGGTGAGAGTCGAGAGGTCAATAGTCAGAGACTCTTCTGGAGTACTTGATCCTCCACGTTGATTGAGGTCAACTGTTGATTTTGGCTTCCTGAGCGACTCAACCGGATTCCGATGAGCCATTTCGGTAGCCAAGTCGAGAGTCGAGAGCTGATTGATCAGCTCGTCAACGTCCATTTCTTTTCCCCAGACGTCGAGATCGTCCAGCTCCCATGTCACACTGGCATCGCCTAACGTGGCTTCAGTGGTATCAATATCCCATTCAGTCATATCTATCCCGACGACTTCCGCCTGTGGGTATTGACGCGCCATGGCAACAGCCCAGTGACCTGGACCTGTACCCAAGTCGAGGATCCTTCGTGTGGTGGGCAATAATTTCGCAGTGGTAAGCTTGCCGTGAAGTGCTCGAACGAAGACTTCATGTTGTAAAGACAAACGATCCTGCTCTATGAAATCGTTATGTGGCTTGTACACACATGGCAGATAGTATGTCTCGTTGCCGTATGTTCGTCCATTTTCATGGAAATATTCCAAATCGTCCGAAGCCAAAGTGCGGGCAGAGCGGCTGTCAATCAAGGTGTCAGCTTGTTCGATGTGCGGTTGTTGCTCAAGGTGGATCGTCTGGTAAGGCTGCAATCATTGTTGTTTACTCCCGAGCCCTTCCGTTTGAATCTAGCCCAACAGCCACGTCGAAATGCAAAGTGGCAAAAGGATGCGAGAGTAGAGAGCAGCAACGTACTTGGACTCGATCGACGCCGTACTTTCCGAGTCAGCTCGTGGGCGTTTGAGTGGAGCGCCTGTGTGAGGGGCAACCACGTCTTCGGGTGGTGGCTGTCCCTCGTCCATGGTCTCGGAAAGCCGACGCAAAGGACCTAACAAAATCGTGGAGGGAGCCGAGACGAGAATGATGAGCGCATGGAAGAAGTAGAAACGCTTTGTCTTTTGAGCATGTGCTGCGCTCGTAGGACCCTGGCAAACTGGTGCTAAAACCTGAGGTTCCGCATGCTAAGCGATGGTCGCTTGATGCTGGGGCGCGTGAATACTGGGTATACGCTCCTTACATGCTGGACATAAGCGTAAACGGGCAACTTACGGCGAGGAGATCTGCAGGCGGTAGTGGAACTCGCGCTATGTGTGTGACCGACGCGATATTTTACGGTGCGCTGCTATTGATGTAGGTGTGTGTTGGAACGTGTTAGCAGGAGATGATCGGAACCGCCAATACCTTTGGTTGCTAAGAAATTGGCCTCGACCGACGCGGATGGGATTATGTTCAGCCACATGAACGATATGCGGGCTCTACTGCCCGCTGATTTCTGGCCATGTTGATCTGACACAGGTCGATTACCAACCCCAGCATCAGACAGCAGGCTATCTATGCTTCACCCTGCGGCCGTATGGTTGACGAGTAATTGCGCTGATGCTGAAATCAAGCCGTTGCCGACCTGAATGCGTCCATTGTTATGTTACAACGCAATCTCCGGCTCATGCTACGCGTTCGCAGGTGTTAGCGCGTAGGAACTCAGGCCCTGTTGCCGGCTTGCAGCATGTCACAAAGGGTGGGAGCCGCAGGTCAGAGTCAGAGTGAAGCGACTTTTTGTTGATCCTACGGAGTACCGAGGAAGCAAGACCCTGTAGGTGTCACATTCGCCCCAAGGACAGAGTTCTGGCGCGGGGCTTGACGGTGCGGCCATACTGTCGGAGCCAGCGGTACGGGCGGGTCCCAGTAGATCGTCAACCAGACTGTCGGAAGTGAAAGCACCTTGTTCTGAGTTTGTGGAATAAGGTATAGTATACGCTGGCTCCGAGGCTGTTTGGGGTGCTGTTCTTTCATACCAGTCTCCTCGGAGATTTCCAGAGTCTAACGCTTAGATGAGCAAGCTCAACGCGACCGAGTCATCGCTGGTTACATTTGATCCTAGGAGATGCAGCGGGTAGTCGCCCGGTGTACCAGAGAATAGACGGACCAAAAGCCAGGGGCGCCGAGGTATCAGCCCCTGCTAACAGCGAGTAATTTGATTTTCTCGTCTCCACAAAGTATCCTACGTGGAAAGTGATAGGCGTCAGAGAGCAACCTAATGAGGAGCGTTCTAGCTGTAATGTCTGCCGGACGATCATGCGATATGCGGAAAAGTGCCGGACAGCCCGGATCCCGAGAATATGTAACATGAATTACATTTGGTTTGCACAGGTCGGCTAGGCCTCCATCTCTAGTTGATGCACAACTGTGCCGCGTCCACAGGTGCGATACCGGGAGAGATATGGGACAGGACACAGTGATTAGTAGAATGGGCTGTGGAAAAGAATGTACGATTCAGAGGTGGCGCGAAGTGTGGTGAGCACATTTGGATAGACGCACATTTACGGCGCAGGCAGATTAGACATCACGGCGTAGCACAAGGAAAGAGCGAGTGACAACATCAGCGAATGCATCCTGTAGAAAGCAATCTTCTCGGTGTTATCTCAACTTTGTCATCGAACAGCGTAAACTGCATTTACTATTAGGTTGCAGTTTTCTTATGGGTCAACTTCCTGGCCCTCAAACTTGGGTAGCCGTGCTGCGACGTCTGACCATGTCTCTTCGCCCTTGACGATATTTGAAATAGCCTGGGCGATCTCGTCTAAGCTTGAACGGACCTGCTCTGTGGTGTCTCGGTCTCGGAGCGTGAAAGTGTTGTCCTTGACAGACTGGAAATCTATAGTAATGCCGAGAGGAGTACCAAGCTCATCATTGCGCTGGGAATATGTTAATGCTTGATCACAATTGCCGGGGCAAACAGATGACTTACGGCATAACGCTTACCGATGGATGCACCGGAAGCATCAACGCGGTTAGAGATACCAAGCTTTCGCAGCTTGTCCTTCAGCTTCCGTACGAACGGATCGAAGTCGGGGTTTGAGCTGAGCGGTACGATGAGGACCTTGGTCGGTGCGACTGCTGGAGGGAAAGAGAGGACAGCACGGGCTTCGTCCTGCTCACGAGTCCAGTAAACATGTTCACATAGAGCCTGGCTTAGTTAGCAAAGTACATGATCCTCTCAACATATGGGTACTTGCATAGAATATACGGCCGATACCGAACGATGGCTCAATGACGTTTGGTGTGTATTCGCGCATGGTCTCTACACGGGTGCGCTTCTCGATGGTGATGAGATCCTTGGGTACCTCTACCTTGCCATCACCAACTTCAGGAACGTCGATGACAATCTTGCCTTCCTTCTCAAGATCCAAGGATAGCTTCTCACGAAGGTCTTGTGACAAAGCTTCGATGGCTGCTTCTACGGTCTTACCGTCCTTCTTGAACTTGGGACCAAACTTCTTTTTGTCAAGTTCGCAGACAAACTCTTCGACCTTCAGAGGCTCCTTCCTTGTCTCGCGGACAATCAGAGGCGCGCCGGTCTTCTTCATGTGCACGCTCAGATCGTACGCGCTTCGGTCAGCACAACCGACACACTCGATCCAGCCGTATGATGTGAGCAGTTCAGCGTCCCAGCAGTCCGCAGCATAATGTGCCATTTCGTTAGCCATGTGTTGCCTGAACCGAATCTTCTTGGGATCAACACCGAGCTTAAGCAGGAACAGCTGGATGCGGGCCAAGAAGTAGCCTAGTGTCTCATTGTCTACGAGACCAGTCTCAACAGCCTTGCCAATCTTGGTGGTTTCAACGGTAGTCTTTCCGGACAGTTGAACGTCGCGGTTGAGCAACTCAAGCTCGACGTCCTTGACCTCGTCGAATCGTGGATGCTTCTTGCCGCCTTCGGGATCGACAAAGTGCTCGATTTCAGCCATGAGGAACTCTCGCACACGTAGCAGACCCTGTCGCGGGGAGATTTCATTGCGGAAAGACTTGCCGATGGACGCAGAGGCGAAGGGCATTTGCTGCATGTTGTGGTCGAGCAGCTTTTGGAAGTTGACAAACTGACCCTGAGCAGTCTCGGGACGCAAGTAGGCCGGCAGGTTGGACGAGGGGCCGATGGAGGTTTGGAACATGAGATTGAATGCAACAGGGGGTTGCAGTTCGCCGTTGGTGGCGGGGTTCTTGATGTCGTACTTCTTCATCAAGAGGCCGAGCTCCTCGCCGTTGTAGTTGTCAATCTTGGCCAGCACTTCCTCAATCTCCTTGACCATGGAGTCCTCGAGCTTCACGGCGGCGATGTTCTTGACCTTCTTCTTTTTCTTCTTGGGGTCTTCCTCCTCAACCTCAACTTTCTGGCCGCGTGCCTCCTTGTCGCCCTTGAGCCTGGCCTCGAGAACCTCTTCTACCAGGTGGTCGGCTCGGAAGATCTCGCCAGTCTTGGGGTCTTTGCACATCCAGTCGGCAAACTTGTCGACGTGGCCAGAGGTTTTGAGGACGTCGTGTGTGGTGAGGATGGTGGGTTCGACCTTGAGCATATCCTCCTCTAGGACGAAGTGCTCGCGCCATATGTCGACAATGTTGTCGGTGAGGGCAGAGCCGGGCGGACCGTAGTCGTAGAGACCGGCAACACCGCCGTAGATGTCGAACGAGGGCGCATAGAAGTACTTGTGCTACAATGGCGGTTGTTAGCATGAGCATGCATGCAGTGTCTCGTCAAACGCGCATACCTTCATGAGCTGCTCGAAAGCAGCCCGCTCAAAGGGCTTACCCTTGTATGTGGTGGTATCGCTAGGCATGGCGACGTTCTTGCGCTGTGGCACCTTGTATTTGTCGAGTGGTGGTGTGGACGAGAAGTGCTTGGTGGGATGAGTCGGCGGAGGTGGGGCACGATATAAGGGTCTACGTAAAGAGAGGCGCGAGGCAGATGGAGGGACGCGCAGCAATTGAATTAGTCGGCGCATATACTACGGCTAGTCTCTTGCATCCGACAAGAGAAAACTAATGAGCGACAGGGGTTTAATATTTACAGATATAGTACAAGTCGCGAGCCTTGAAATGGCATGCTGCAACATGGTGGAATCTCTGCCGGTGTGTGACGCGCCAAGATTGCGGAAAAGCACAGGCCGCGGCTCCACCGAAAAGTTGGACACGGCCAGGACCTTCAACATTGTGCACTCCCAAACTCGTCTTCAGGTAACCTGGGAAGACATTTAGAACCACCACACGAGCAGCGCGACTCGAATCCAGCATGGCCTTCTCCAAGAGCCCCAACACCGCCTCGGGTCTCAAGCCCAAGAACAAACTGCGCCGACAGGCCGCGTTCCTCTCGATCAAGAAAGCGCGTGAATCGGAAAAGAGAGACGCCAGACTTCGTCGCAAGCGAGAAGAAGACAAAAACCCAGCCCTCCGCGAAGAACGACTAGCACAGAACAAGCCTGCGACCATCGACAGTAAGCGTGTGTGGGATGAACCCGTCGGTGACGAGGAGGATGCGCTGGGATGGGCCATAGACGTGGAAAGACTCGCAAAGCGGCGAAAGGTGGAGGAAGACGAGGCCGCGCAGAAGGAGGGAGACGAGGGCGAAGAGGAGGGCATACTAGCCAAATTGAAGAAGCGCGACCAAGCAAAGCAGGGTGACAGTGACGACGACGACAACGATGACATGGACGACGAAGCAGACAGCATGCTTGACGAATCTGAGCCTGAATCCGACCTCGATTCAGACGACTCCGACCTAGATTCAGACGCCGCCTCATCTAAGCCTGGGAAACGCGCATCCAGTCCCAGCGCTACATCCACCGCGACAAACCTCGAGCTATCACCCGAATTCCTGAAGCAAAAGTTCCCGTCCATATTCAACCCTCGTACCGACGACCCACAGATCCTGATAACAACAAGCATCAACTCGACGCTCCACAAAGAGGCCGAAATCCTCACCTCGCTCTTCCCCAACAGCACCTACATAAGACGGACGCAACACGTCCACGCCCACAAGTACAGCGTGAAGGAGATTGCCGGTTTCGCCAGCGCAAGAGGGTACACGGCGCTTGTTATCCTGATGCAAGCCGAACACGAGAAAAAGCCTGACGGACTTGATATCGTCACTCTTCCAGACGGCCCCCATTTCCACTTTTCCCTCACAAATTGGGTCGAGGGCAAGAAGCTGCCCCGGCACGCGAACGACACAGGACACTACCCTGAGCTGATCCTGAACCAATTCAAGACACCGCTCGGTATTCTCACAGCACACCTCTTCCAGAACATGTTCCCTGCAAAGCCTGAGCTGGAAGGCCGCCAAGTCCTCACACTACACAACCAGCGTGATTACATCTTCGTGCGAAGGCATCGTTATGTTTTCCGTGACAAGCGCGAGAGCGAGAAACCCATCTTGGGGTCTGATGGCAAGCCACTCCCAGGCGTTGAGGACGTCAAAGTGGGCATGCAAGAGATTGGGTAAGTTTCACTATGACGATTGATCAAGTTGGGATAAGCGGCTAACGACGACTACAGTCCCCGAATGACACTCAAACTCCGCAGGATAGATCGCGGAATCCAGTTCAAGAGCGGCCAGGAATGGCAATGGAAGGGACGTATGGAGAAGAAGAGGACGAGGTTCAACATGTAGATGCCTTTTGGTTTGGCGGACAAGCTCCGAAACCGCATTCTTGCTTTGTGCAAGCGAATTCGATTCTATTTTGCACAAATCGCCTACTGTGTTTGGCAAGCACAACAGTTGAATTCGAAGAATTGAGAGTATTGCTCGATTTCAGGCACGTTGAATACGCACGGGTGATGGATGGACGCAATAATGACATTAACCATGTTATCAAAAGATGGTCCGCACTCGCAGCATACTAACCACTAACCCCGGGTATCGTACAATACTATCTCTACGCCAGCCCGTTCGAGGCCGTTTTGAACCATCCCCATGACGCCGACAATCACTTCCTACATTGTGACCAGCCCTAAGTGTCCACGCCCCTTATGGCGCTTTCGTCCCGTCACCACCTCGGTGGCCGGTATACCAGTTGATTTCATAACCACCGTAGTAATGACCACCATAAGCGGGATTATACAGAGGTTTAGCATGCGGACCGTTGAACGACTGAGGCACATTGGGATACTACTCCCCGTTCCAATAGTAGCCGCCGTTATAGCCACCGTTCTACTTGTTGCCATATCCGCCGTATCCTCCTGGTGTCATCATGCCGCTTGGTCCAGGGGTGTTTGATGCGAGACCCGCTGGGTGGTTGGTGGGCGTACTTGGTCCGTCGACACCGTGTCTTGCGTTACCGGGATAGAAAGTGTTGTTGACACCTTGTTGGAAGCCTGTCAGGCCCTGTGAAGCACCCTGTGCAGCGAGAACAGCAGCCTGCGCCGTCGCACTGGCTGGTGGACCAACGCCGGTAAGACCCCACATGTGGCCGCTCATCTCGTCAGGAACTGTTCCATCAAAGATCTTCTTCTTCATCTCCCAAAAGACAACACCCGTTAGCCACGCATCAGAGCCTGCTGTATGTGAGTTCCCCACACGCTGGCAGCCAAGCTCGTCAGCGAGATCTTGAAGGCCTGATTTTGTACCCAGGTTGTTGAGTATGTTGGTTGCAGTCGATCCGATAACACCGCGCCTGACAAGGTTGTTCGCGTGCCGCCAGAGATACTTGACGTCCAGTAACTTGGGGAAGAAAACGTTAACGAGCTTGCGGTAAGTGTCCTCATCTTCGGGTAGTGATTTCGAAGTGAGCATCTTCAGCATGTAAGCGAAGTCATAGCCAGAATGGAACGATATCCAATTGACATCCTCGGACAGAGTCATTCCGGATGTTGTGAGCAGCGAGCCGAACTCTTGAGGATCAATGCCTTGGTCCCTATGCTTTTCGAAATCGGCGCCAGATTTCTTTAGCATCTGTATTGACTCTTCGTTGTACATGTCGTCTTCGAGAGAGAATTGGAAATTGAACGACCATGTGCATGGGCAGACAACGATGTTGTTCGCATATCGCTGCATCGACTTTGGCTTGTAGTTTAGTTCTGAGATGTCGAGATGTGATGGCGGGATGTCGCCTTGGACGTTGAAAAGAGTGACGCCGAGTTGAATGATCTTGAGCAAGTCGACGTTGCAACGCACTGTCTGGTAGTGATAGGAGGCTTTCGAGTTGAAGTCTCCGATAGGTCGTGCGACAACACCGGGAAACTCGGTGTCCTGTTCATAGAATGAGCGCAAAGTTCATAAAGGGGAAGGTCAAGCAGAATAGGAACTACTTCAAGACGGTCCAAAGAAGCCATTCCGCCATGTTTAGCGACAGACTTTACACGTATCAGACAAGGCTCTTATACAAGAGCTGTCCGACCGATCTGTAGGAGAGTGGTATACTGACCATGCTGATGTAGGGGTACTGATCGATGAGCGAGCGCAGCATATCCATTTCCTGATGTAGGTTTGACCGCCAAACTTCTCGTATCCGCTGCCCTACGATGCCTTTAGCGCCATCTTGACCACGAGCTGCGTTCTCCTGTATTTGTGCGCCATGGGCGAAGCGCATACGCGCTTCATGTCCATCGAGTCCTGTCCCTCCGCCTGCCCCGCCAATTGCTGCCGCCGCTCCCAGACCTGACGCTCCTAACGCACCACCCAGCGCTGCATTTGATTGGAAGCCGCCTTGATGTTGACTGAAAAGATTCAGGTTGTGGGCCTGGTTGCCGCCACCGAAGCCTGGGTGTTGTATGTTTTGCTGCTGGTGTTGTTGGTGCATTGGCTGTTGCTGCTGTGGTATTGGGCCTGAGAGATGTGCGAAAGGATTCGAGAGGTTGTGACCGGGAAACCGGCCCCCGTGAGGCGGCATCGTGGAGCTGTTCTAGTTGTTGCAGCGATTCGCGTGTGGTAGGTGTCGAGGATCTGGTGGGTGCTCGTGCTGTGGGCCAAATGATAGGGGAGCCTTAGTTGCTCAGTCAGAGCCTGCGAGAGTGACAGACTGTCTCGGAGGAATGCGGGCGCGTCCGGTTTGTTGCTAGCGATGGGTTGCGGGAGTTGTATGCGTGGTGTGGGGAGAGCAACCGCAGTTACGTGTGTAGGCCGTGCGCGATGATCGCTCGCCAAGATATCGAGAGATGCGACTGCTCGAGGTCAAGGAACGAACAACGCCAGCTTCCCCAAACGCCCTGCCTCGCATCAGCCGCTCACGAGGCTTACAAAGTACGCACCCGGTCTTCACGTGCTCAATTGATATCTTGTCCGTGACGCGCAACGATTGCTGACCGCCCCAGCTCCTTCACCATGGCACCACGCCCCTCCATCACCGGTTTCGACCCCAAGAAGTTCGCCGCTGCCTCCGCGAACGGCACAAAGGGTGACCCATGGGCCCGATAGTACGCTTGAATCCACAAAACTGCCTGATGCCGCACATACTTATCTTTGCAGTGAGCAATGGCGATACACCGGACCCTTCTCCCGCTTCAACCGCTTCAAGGGCTCCTTCCCTGGCCTCGGAATAGCCACCGTCGCATTCGCCGGATACGTTGTTGCCGAGCAACTGTTCTTCAATGACAAGGACGCTCACCACGATGAGGGCCACCACTAGGAACTGGCAGCAAGAGGAAGCGCATGCAGAACAAGGGCGTACCGGTTGATTCAGGCTTCGTTACTGCGGGATTGTATATATGGAATACCACACAGAACGAGCAAGCAAAACTACCATAACTCACACTTGCCCCTCCTACACTGCTGGGTCGCTGATGGAAGACCCAAAGACGACAACGATGACGTCTGGCTCAACATGTCCAAGCACCCCAAATCGTTAGCAGGAAACAATACACTAAGAGCAGGATTGTACCAAGCAAATGCGTCCATCGTATCAATCTAATCATGTCCCGCAGCTATGGTCAAGTCCAAAGGCGTACTCTCATTTTATCAACCTAGAAAGCTCAAACAACGCGCCTGTCAAAGCAGGAGCTACGTTGTGTCATCGCGGTTATGTGTTTCTAACTATGTCCTACTTACCGGCAGTTTCTTGCACTCATCGATCCAGCTCTTCACTCACCTTGTCGAATGGCGATCGATTTTCACGACCATGTCACCCGCTCTTTCTGTTCTAACAGGCACACTTTCCTCGACACGCAACTCATCTCCTTCTTCGAGATAGGAGAAACCATGTAATGCGCACTGATACTCTGCTTGCAAATCCCGAAGTTTCCCCAACGAACACGTCAGCCTTATCTTCCGCCCTGCGCTCGCGCTCGGTACTTGAAGATCACCCCCCTGGGTCCCGAGGATTGTCAGTGCGAAGTCATGATTGCCTCATTCAAACGCCTGCAGTACTGCAAGGCAACGACTAACGCCAATAACGACCGAGCTACCTATCCTCGGTCTCATTGTCCCAACAAGAACGCGTTAGTCGTCATTTCCTCCCGCACTGCGTTGCGGAACCACTCAACTACTTCAAGTCGGCGTTTAACAACAATGCAAAGGGTTTACGCTTGTACGTCAGGCAGCCAGCTGGAAAGAACCGTATTACCGCCTATTCCCATGGGCCAGACTCAGCAATATCTCCGGATCTGGATCTCTGGATCTTGAAGTATATCGGATCCGTCACCTCAAAATGCCCTGTATCTCAAACTCACCACGAACTGGGGATACGGGGAACTTGTTCGCTCCAGGGGGGTTTCGATCAGCGACACAAACGGAGGGTAACCCATCATCCAGTCGGTGCAATCGACGGCCTGTCTTCGGACAGGCAGACCCCGCATTGTGCACGTTTCTACCCGTGTTCACTGATACTTTCGGCCTTCGGGGACGGCTTCATGTATCCGTTTATCGATTTCGGTAATGTTTTAGTCGTAGATCTGCTTGTCTAGGGAGAGCAAATCGTTTCCGGAACTATGTTGCAAAAGTTTGGTCAAGAACGTTGCTTGGATGCGCAGGGATCAGCAAGCCAGACACGTACTGTGCAGTGTATGTACAAGACGTACGACGCTAAGAGAGAAAGGCACTCGGCAGGTTTTCGGCAGATGTACAACACTGTGTAGTTGTCTATTGCTTGGCTAGACTACTCACAGTATACATGGCACATGTCCGTGCAGCATACCCTTGAACTGTCAGACCACATCTTCAACGTGAGACATGCTTCGATGTATCGTCTGGACCGGTTGCCTGACTACCAACAACCAGCAACGGAACAGTCCGATGAAAACCTACCCTACTGCACGCGGATGTCAATTGGTAATTAGTGGTCTAGATCCATCTCGTATACATTGATTCTTTAGAAACAATGAACTCAGATACCACTATTTCGGTGTAAGAATCCAGCCTAGTGACATGAAAGACATCCAAGTTCGATATCCGAGCTGGCCACCCACCATATGTCCCTTTTCTTTTCAGAGGTCGAAGCATGGTCTGGACCTCGTGTGTTGTCATCGCGGCTGTACCTGCAGGACGAGATTGCCATCGTGCATATTGCAACGCCTTGCGTAATTCGCAAACGAAATGACACTCGCTTTGTGGCTTGATGTGGACATTTGCTTTTTGCGGCCGCACTGGCCAACGGCAGTTGTAGCTCTTACCAGTGACATAGTATCGGTCTTTCTGGAAAAAGGACATTTCTGAAACCAGAATGGCAGTTGGTAAGAGTTATGTACCTTGCATACGTTACACTTCTCAAGTGCAGTGCTGTCATGTTGAAGACGACGTCATAGTAAGAGAGGAATTCAATACTCACGCGAGCATTGCGACACTAATGAATACACCTGGTAAGATCAATGGACAAAGCAAAAAGCGGTCGGAAATAAAGCCATGTTCGTTTAGATGTGTCATCCGATGCACGCGTCTGGCCTTGCGTCGATACCCACACTTGTTGGATCGTCAAAGAAAACCCTTTTGGCCCTGCCATACACCTGCCCTTTCAAGGGGCCAACCGAGGCAGATTGTGCATCACGGGACCGCTGTGCATCGTGCGCCTTGACCAGTGATGAAGTCTGCAGTTCACATCGGGGCACGGCTCAGAGTGTGTTGGTGGCTCTTCGATCGCCAACCGAAGGATTGTGACCCATGTCTCACGGCCCGTGGGCCACCAGCGCGCCTTTCAAGAGATGAACCTGAGATGTGCATAGGAAAATCGCCACGGCTTCCTCAGTTGGTATCGCCTGTTCCTGACGACACAAACAAGCACGGGCAGAGGTCTGCGAATGTGGCGTATATCAGGCGTGAAGGACTCGTTGATTGGCGGATTTTCTGTTCATTCCATCTGTAATCACCGTTTCACCCGTTCGGCCGCGTAGTGTCTGTATGACTGCATCAAATATATCAATTGGTCTGGCATCCGGTGTGGTAGATTTTCCGTCGTTGGCCTTTCATACACGCCATCCAATAGCAACGGAGCAGCTTTCAAAGTACCTCTGCATCTGAACGGACTTACGCTTCGTGCTTTTGGGCATCAACGGGTAGTGCGAGACCAAGAGAGCGACGCAAGATTTTCTGGACCCTGGGTTGGAGCATTGTTGAATAACGGCGGAGTTCCCGTCCAATGCATATTGCCCCTCTCTCCTTCAGCCGTGCATCAAGAAAACAAAAGAACGGTCTGCGTGAGGAGGAGAGAGAGCCTGACCCATGTGATGTTGACTACTGTATACTTCAATGGCGAAACTATGCTCAAGACGTGCCGTGACCGAGCTGCAAATCCATGCTCCTTGAAGATTTGACCTCTACGTATGATGAAAAACTGTGGGCCAGAACTCAGATAGGTCGTTGGGAGCATTCGTGCATGATGACCTTGACGCCTCAAATAAAAAGTCGCAGCTGACTGTCGTCTGGACCTCGGCGTTGTCCCGCACTCTGGCTCTGGAAGGATTAGAGTGCGGATTATCGATAGACTTATGTACCTAGGCAGTGGTCGCTTGCTTCGTGTGGGAGTGGCTCTTCAACCGACAACCGGGTACTTCTGTTCGCGAATAGGTCCTTGGCCTGGAGCGAACTCTATCTCTTGCTCCGGATCTCGACGGCGTTCTGGGCTATGCGTCAGTGGACCTATCAGATCGGATCGGACGAATACTCGAAGTCTTCTATCCGCTGCTGTCTCCACAGATTGTGAGATAAGGTTCGACTCATCCGCAAGTGCACCGTTTGTATGAGAAAGCGAGAGCCTCTCCTGTTGAGGCGGGTACGACTGTGGCTGTAAATGCCCGCGTTGAACCACTGGGATGGAAGGCCATTATGTCCGCCAGTTGCCAAGGTTGATAAGCGAAACGCCACATTCGCTTCATTGGCGGAGTAGTTGTCAGTTCGGAACCATCCGCTACGTACCATCGCAGTTGCTGTATAGAGGATGTTTGTATTTATAGATGTCATGAGATAGAACTTGCTAAGTATCTCCCATGGTCTTCAGGAGGCTGCACGAAGATAGTTTTCGCATACAATGTAAGATGCCATACGAGAACAACCGACGTTTCCAGGTTGGTGTTCTATGGCAGTCAGATTGTTCACTCGACGAAGTCGTGGCTACAGCTGTCAACAGCCGTCACACTTTGTATGTCTCGATGGTGAAACCACAGCTTACTAGTGAGAGCGGAGCCGAATGCGAGGTCCTCTAGGTATCGGCTTCATTGAATCCGCATTCGATTCCGTAGGAGTAAAGATCCTTGAGTGACGCAGATGCTCTACTTAGTGTTGAGGTTGGGGGCAAACGATCAGGTGGGGGTATGGACGGTTCCAACTAGAGTCTGCCGGTCTGACGAAAATGGTTAGACGGCAGAGCGAACGACCTGCAGGTACAGGAAACAAGGTTTTCGCGTGGACATAGGTCCGGGAAACGCAGACCTAGGTACGCTGCACGGGAGCAATGTAGCAGAACAGGTACGAGTTGCACCGCAGTTGCTCCCTAACAATGGCAGCATGTCCCTTGGGGATAACCTCAATTCCGATGCTCAGTGCCTCGAGACGAGTGGAAAGTGGAGCGAAGACGAGCACCTATAATTGGACGCAATGAGGTAATTGCCGTGTGCAGACGGTTTCCATGGAAGCGGACCACAGCGCATGGATAGCCATGTGGATACACCGGTGAAGATTGTGTCCGGAAGTTCGGGCGCCGAACCTAGGACTTACGAGCCCGCTAGAGAGGTTCTCGTGAGGAAGTAGCGCAGTCGTCATGCACCTAACGTCATCTACAACGGGAAGAGGATTGATAGGAGAACGTTGTTGGACGCGCAGAGGCGTGGTGCGTAAGACGTGGGCCGCCAGTGCGTGGGAGAAGCAGCAAGGTGGAGGCTCCGAGTGGTTCTCGCCGATCTATGGTCGGCCATGAGCGACCACTGCAGGAACAAGGGGAACCACGCAGCGACCAAGAACCACTGGGACTCTGGAGACTAGGGACTGGAGACTGGAGATGTGTCCAGCTCGGGCAGTGATAGGAGACGCTGTGCACAGTCGTGTGCAGGGTAACAGGACAGTGATGATGATGAGATGAACCCGAGGTTCTTCCACAGCACGTGTATCCTTGGCAGAGTAGCGCACGTGAGAGAACCTTCACCCCAGCTTCGGAGAAATCACAGCCCAACAACTCGCAATGCTACTTGTTGGGTCTTTACAACTGCACACGAAACTGACACCAGTGCCACCATTACCGGGCGCTACGGAATTTGTCGGTGTGCTTGCTTCGCATCTATGCAGCTGAAGTCGAAGCAGACGGCCCACAAACCCCCACACGGCTCATGCCTTGAGCGTTGGACCTCATTACGAGTGCATCTTCCAGGAAGAACAAAAAAATGTAGGGATAGGCGCTTGTCACACGTCTTTGTGCAGACTCGAATGGCGCTGTTGTACAGCGGCTGATGCGAAGATCTACAGCCTCTACTTCCATTGCACGCGACCACATCACAACATGATACGAGCAGGCGGCGTTGCAACATCAGCCGTATTCAGAAGCGTTGCAATCTCGAAGTTATGCTTCGCTGGCCGTGCGACCCGGCCGAGGTCGTATCTTGTGCACGCTGAATCTGTTAGAGAGCAGCGAAGAGGCAGACCACCATGGTCTCACAACCCACGATAGCCAGAACTCGACCGTGGGTGTCAAGAGGCTCTGAAACATGTTTGGGATTTGCCTGGGCTCCGACACATCATCGCAAGTACTCTGACCTCGATGAGGGCTGTTCACGATTCGGATCGATCCACCGACGAGCCCTGTGTAGATTGAGACGTCTGAGTGAGGCGGGGTATCGAGTCCTTGGACGCATCTTCGGCCACGGTGTAGGGGCTGTCTTCGGTTGTTTCAGGTTCCGCCGTCTCACGAGCGAAGATCTGCAGATGGGACGTTGCTCTAGCCTTTCGTCTCAGCGCGAACGCGTATCGCGATCCCTTTGTGACAGATTTATTGATCCACGCTGGCATGCAACTACAGCATGCACCAATACTTAGAACGATAGTTGCGCCTCTCTTCGACATGCTTAGCCAGACAGCCAGGTCAGAGTGGCAGACATGTCGAGGCTGAGGCGTTATGCATGCCCAGGCGCATGGCACAGGCAAGGCCTAACCCTGCAGGCATTGCGCCGTGCCCGCCTGAAAATGCGAACCGGCACTGTTCGGCACTAATAGCACAAATGCTGTATGTAACCACCAAAATCCTCCATTCCCCGCCTGTGGATGAATACTTGCTCGTATTCTCAGCACAGTTTACGCGTCCTGTGTTACGAAATATTTGCTGTGCGCGGACACAACAGCAAGACAACGGGCTTCAGCCACAACATGTCTTGCTACGCGTTGTCGAATCCTTCTCGGGTGCACAACAACAAACGGCCGGCATCCCAAGCAAATTGGAGCTCACGTCCTCGTAGCAAAGCGGGCCTAGATGTGGTCAAAGCAGATATGCAGCAGATTTAACCGTTTATTTCGCTGACATGTCCAATCAGCATCGGTCTTCACGGCCCCTGCGACGTTATATTGCGCAGGCCGACCTGTCGGGCCGCGTTCACTGGTGCACTCATCGTCAGTGGCTCATGAGCCCTGTGAAGTCGGGCATCCCCCGTCTCCAACACCCCTGGTTCCGCTCTCCCCCAGCCACTAACAGACGCTCAGGCGCCGTCGCTCAGCGGCAGACACCCATGTCTTTCACTCCTGCTTGCGCGCAGCAAGCCCTGTCCCTGCTCGTCCTAGATGTCACTAACCTGGTGGAGCACACTGAGCACCTTCCATCTTCTCCACATACTCTCCGCTGCTCGACCAAGCCGGCCATGTTCCTACATAGTGAGATCATCCCTACACCTGTTGTTACTTTACCGGCCACAAAGCATCCTGTTCCCGTGTCACGGCATGCAATACTACGGGATATGCCAATGATCGCTCTTCAGCAACTACAATCCCTACTCGAATCTTTGCTCAGCTACCTGGACCATCCACCACTCATTCTGATTCGCAACCACCGTTTGTCTCACTTCGGTCTGTGCAGTTCGCCAACCTTCACTCGACCCTAACTCCTTGACCACATCCTCGTCTTATTCCCACACAGAAGGGCAGAACCCCTTCATCAGCCATCGCCCTGCAGTGGTCCGTGACCAGGCTCTTGCGTTCTCTACTCCCCTGCAAATAAGTTATCTACCTGACCAGGTACGCATATATTACTTTGACTGTTATTGCATCTCAACTATACCTTTACCCTCGTTTGTCGCGCCTGTATCCTAGACCGGGCCCAAGTTCAACCATCTCGCCTCGTCCAACTCAACCCCTCACAGGTCTTGTGTACCAATGGCAAGTCCTTCGCATACTTCACTAACGCCTTCAGTAGGCGTATAACCCGGGCATTCCAACTCACAACATCCGTGCTCGCGTGCGCGCGACAGGTTTCCCCAGAATATCCTGTCAACTTCAATGGTTGTTGCCATAACTACATTTGCCGGCCACTTGTGGGGACCTGCACACGCCATTCTAGCATTACTCGGTTCGCATTGCTTGTATTAGGCCCTATCTTCCTTGACTTCCTCTGGATTCTGGAGCCATGTTTTCATTCCATAAGACTGATGCCTCTCGATCTCGACAGTCATCTGTAGACTCTCAGGCCACCGGGCCTAACTTTCCCACCACAAGTTCAGAGTCTTGGCTGGAGCAGTATCCCACGCACTCGTCTCATGCTGGTATGCATTCGCCTGAACAGCAACCCAGAGCCTATCCGGCCAGACGAAGCTCTGTGTTTAACTTGCGGTCAAGGAGTAATACCGCGACGTCCTTAACTCCTTCATTACTGTCTCTTAGCCATTCCGAAATGGCTGAACATGAAGGTTCATGGCATGGCTCACCACCTGGACATCGACAGATAGGCAACAGAAGCCATAAAGAGTCAACTGGATCGAGGAGGTCTTTGTTCCGTGGCAAGAAGGGAAAGAGGCTGAGCGAGACGCCCATGATTAACGTCGATGAATATGAAGGGGACGCCAACGAGAGGCGATCATCAATCTTGCGAAAGAGCAAAAGGTTCAACAGCCAAGCTGAGGATGCTGGTAAGTGGCAGTTTCCCAATACCGAGCCTACATGCTTACCATCATACAAGGTCCAAGCCTAATAAGCCGTATTTCCAGCCCATTCGATTTTCAGCACCTCTCCCACACCGATCGGCATCAAATTGCTGCTCTCGAAAAGCAACTCCCTGATACACCAACCGATAGCCTCCATTTTAGGAACTTTTCTTCTGAGAACCTTGCAACTGGAGAGGATAGATCCTCATCTGCCCTTGGCTTTAGGTCACCGCCCCGCAGTCCAGAAGCACGCCACGAGTCGGAAAATGCACCCCATTTTCCAATGTCGCGGCGACCACTTCGCCTAGCCCGGTCCATAGAGAGTTTCTCCCAGCCTGGTGTCAGCCCTCGTAAACATACTCACACATCTTCCTCGGTACAGGCGCCTCTTCAGTCACCCCATCTTCCTCTTGGACCTCCTTTTGGTACACCTGAGCTCGCATACGAAGAATCAGGATCAATCCCACGTAGATCGTCTCGATCGAAGCGAGAGTCGGGTATCTGGGACTCGTTTGCGCTATCGGCTGTATCCACACCGGATATAATACCTGAAATACTGGAGGACTCGTCGTATTTCGGCCATGCAGTAACAACGCCTGATGACTCAGCTATTCACGCAACCACACCGCCATCGTTTAGCCCTAGTCTCGCAGATGTCGCTGAGGAACCGGAAAGGTTTGTCAGCCCAAGACCTGCACCACAGCCGCCGCTTAAGACCCCAACTTCGCCAAGATCACCCTATTTTGGATCGTTCTCCTTCCAGAGCCCTCGATCACCGGTCACCTCCAGAGCACACGGTCGGGGTCAATCTCCTGCCTCGCCGAGGGCAGCGCCGTCTGTCTCGCGACCCTCATCACAGATGTCAGATACATTGGGGTCGGGTAGTATCCCAAGGAGAATGTCCATTCGGAGGCCTACTCATCGTCGCCAGTCGAACACATGGCGCGCAATAGAGGAGTCATGGGAAGAAGACGTTGACTATATCTATGACAACGCACTCGAAGCTGACTGTGATTTTGAGTGGGATCGTGCATCTGATGACGGTGTACGCTGTTGCGAAACACCTTCTGCTGAGCAAGCGAACAATGACAGTTCGAGAATCACGTCCGCTGATCGAGAGCGCTTCGCTTCTGACAATTTCCGATCGTCGTTACTTGTTCCTAGCACAGGGAGTGTACCAGAGCTTGTCCCAGCTTCTGCGATATCCACATCTACCATGGGTACTGGACTACCACCAACACCATCAGGATTCTTCAATGCCAACCGCTTTAGTGGCGATACTGGCTTCATACTCAGCCCCTCTCTCCTCGTTCCTCAAGAGTACAAAGATAATAGAGAAGTCACCTACGAGGATCTGCTTGACGAGTACGCTGGTTCCGATCGGCACTTTCCAATGCTTGACGCAAGCCAAAGCGCGACTAGCTCGGCTCGTAGTAGTCGTGTCCGACTTAGCAGACGAAGCTCCTACGATAGTAGCCTTATGTCCTCCGTCCAGGGCTCTGGTCTCTGGAGCTCCCCTGTACGGCGTTCGGCGAGTTCTGCAGGAAGTGTGCCAGAGCTGATTCCTTCTCGTCGTAGCCGAAAATCACTTGGCTACAGTCTAGCAGGTGATCAACTATCGGAGCAGATTGCGTTTCTTAACCAGGACAAGGAAGACGATGATGTTACGCCGCCAGGGCGCACTCTGGAAGGGCGAACATTCTTCGCTTCAGACGACGAAGTGCCACAAGATGAGGAGCAATCTCGCAGCTCTATTGAGACTGAGCTCAGGGCTTCCCTTGATCTGGCTCGACGTGGCTCGCAACGTACGAATCATCCCACTGTCGAAGAAGAGCTCAAGTCATCCCTCGATCTTGCGCGTCAAGGGTCGCAGCGCTCTGCTCGTACTTCAGCACGTCAACACAAGCAAGCTTTGTCTGACGGTGCCGCCAAACTACTTTCTGTCTCTGTCCCAAACGAGGATCAATCGGCCAAGCTACGCAATCGCTCAGCGACCACAGCACAGGCACGCTCCCCTATGCTAAGCCTCTTCCCAGCACCACCACGCAACACATCCACCACTTCGCAAATGTAAATCAAAACACCACCATCAACAATCCATCATCACGGCGCCCTTAATAATAGTCTCACCAACAGCGTCTCTCTATACTGAAGCCCGGGAGGCTTCTGAAGCATGGCTGGCTATGCTTCTTGTCACGTTAACAACGACAACATTGCATTCGATGTATATATTGACGAGTCATGTTCTTTTCTTGTGTATCTACTTCCTGTCCCATTGTCAATGGGAGGCCAAAAGTCGGAGGCGTTCCATTTAGTTTCGCACGTTTCGGTTTTCCTTGCGTCAGCTTCTCGTCGGCTCGCTTATGTGCATCTCGTTGGCGCACTTTCGTCTCATTACATAGATCTGTTTTATAACACTTGCGCAACAATCGTCTCCTATGTTGGAAAGGAGAATTGTCTATCACAGAGAGTACGAAATTAATCACCATTGGATGTTGGAACCACTGCATAAATGTTTGTTTGTGTTAATCTTGTTCCTCTATCAAAAGATGCATGCGATCACTGCCATACAAAATCAATCAATATAACCACACCGCCATCCTCATCATCTTTATTGCCTTTCGTGTTTGATTTACCTATATCCAGCTGTATATTATGACTTGAGAAGAGGTGACTGATTATATAACCCTCGCGTTGAGCTATGCAGGTACATGGCGCATCCCCTTAGCCTATACGGTTCCTTGTGCCTATGATTGTTACCTTCCTAACGACCACAGATCGGACCCTGACGATCTACATGGCAGCTTATTATGGGATTCGCAGGCTTATCCTGCTCGAACGTGCTCGCCCGTGCCGTTGGCTTGGTGTAAGTAGGCTGATTGGCAACTCTGGGAAAAGCAACATTGCCGTTGCATGAACGCCAAACTTGATTACATGAGCGGAGCAACTACAGCGTGACGCGATTCCGGATGATCAACGCCAGCGTGCGCAAGCATAGACAAACAGCATGGGAGATCCGCGACAGGTCGTGCAGTACATTTCGGCTAATTCGACGTTTTGATCCCATAGTCAAACGTCACGGGAACTGGTGTGACGAAAACAGGGCATCGGAGCCGCTCCTGTAGCCTTTCATCGCGTGGTTTTCGTCAAGACCGTGTTGCCTATAGAACATGGCTGACCACGAAATAGTGCAGATTGACATATCGTTCATATTAATTGCGGCGCCTGCAGCGTATAGGCTCATGTGGTTAGACGCAGCGCGTCGTCCTGAAAAGGATGTAAACAAATGGATTTTGTCGTCCCAATTGGATACAGCGCCGATGTGTTGAGGCGATTCCTTCGCAATGAAATTGCCCAAAGAGACCAGTGCCGTGATACCGAATGACTAAGTGGCAGGCTGACTGTGGATATGGTTCGTGTCGTGCTGATATCGGAGGCGAGTTGTTTGCTGGTGGGTCGCTTGCATCTAGGCTCTTAACGACTTTTGACGAATATGGAAGCTGTCGGATCGATCAGATAGTGCACCGTAGGTACACGAACTTTTACGAAAGCGTGTTGAAAGTGGCCATGATGTCCGCAGTGTCAAGGCCCTTACCTTGCATCACGCTTATCGACATGTCCGCGGCTCACAGAATCTGGGGAAGCGAGCAGCAGAGTGCACAATCTGATCTGATAAACACCCTGTTCTTACTGTTGAGGTAGTAAGAGTAAGGGTACTGGAATAGGAAACAGACCGGAGTGCTCCACTCTATACCCACATGGCAGCTCCACCAGAGCATTCGATCAGGAAGCGCGTATTACGACGAAGTCTTGCTATGATCTCAATGCGCCCCTTTGTCTGCACTGCGCCTCTACACGTAACCAACCGCGCATAATACCAACAGATTGAATATGCAGGAACCAAGACGTCCCTTATTCAAACCCCGGAACTGAACGTGTGCAAATCCGTAGATATGCCGAACCGAACAAGATCGTCCGGGTAAAAGACTTCAAGGTCCCTGGTCATATGCAAATCAGCTACCAGGGCGTACACGCGGAGCGGGACGTTCATTGTGGATTCTGTTTCAGGGCCAAGGCGTAGATAGTGTATGGCTCGGGTAATAGACAGGTCGTTTGGATTTAGCCGGACCTCTGAACGTGCCTGAAGCGATGCAGGCTGCGCTCGTACATGGAACTTTTGTTTTATGTGTCCCATGCCCATCGGTAAGCGGGAATGTGCACATGCACATGTAAGCGATTTCGGACAGAGATCGAGACGGATTGAGGGTAGAAGAGCGATGATCATTCAGAAAGGGATGATGCGACCAGCCTAAATGTCATTCGGGACGCGGTTGCCATATGCGGTGGAACGATCGTGAAGATTTGTGAAGCACTCATTCAGCCTATGCGAAATGTCTTGACTTCGCCGACCAGATTCTTTCGATCGGCGGCTGATGCGTTCTCCATGTCTTTCTTCAGCACAGCTGGTGCTTTGACTTGCATTACATCTGATGCACTGTCTTGATCTTGGGAGACAATAGCGAACGCACTCTTTCCAACAACTTCCATTACTCCTTTGCGATGGCTGTGCAGTAAGCTTCCAGAGAACAATCGCTTATACAATCTTGGCTAAGCATCGAGTCCGTGTATTTGCAATGAGATGAAACAGTTGGTTGCCTTGACGGTCTGGTGGGAATGTAATTGATGCCAGAAAAACTGTCGACGAGGCGCTTGCTGAATTTGCACATTATGTCACAACATTACCCTCCTGAAGCCATGCTGCCGGTCAATGTTTGTATCAAATATCTGCTTGGGTATTGCGCTACAGTATGAGCTTGATGTTGTGCTCTTCTGACATTTTCGAAAACAGCTCATAGCCCCAGCTTCGCCTGCAACCATTACTTTACACGCTCTGCTCTTGTTCTTCTTACTAACCTTTTCCTAGGGAAGAAATGGGTGGTGTCGTACCGTAGCTGTTGTGTAGACACCAACTCTTAGTTGTCGATCCGGACCCAACTAAAGTTCAACGAGCGACTTCTCAATTACAAAAACGAGACAATCGTAGTTACGACAGACGATGTGGTGACATGTCAATTATTGATGAAATATATCGTACGTGTTGTTCGAGGATGGAGGTGTTACCCAGTTGCATGGTCCATCTGGGCAATCTTATCTCCGATCTCGCATACGTCATCAGTGGCCAACACTTTCACAGGGCAGCATCTTTCTTTGCTACGCCACAGTTACCCCATTGATCTCACATACTACTTTATAGATCTGAGAAGCCCATAACAGATTCCTGGCTAGTCATCGCAGTTCTTCCCAACCCTTGGCAACTCTCATTCGTGTTTGTAGAGAATTGTAACACAAGCCGCGAATCATGGTCTTCCGGATGGCCCGCCTAGCACCCCGGCCTGCCCGACTCACACCACGACGTCTTTTGTTCATCGCATCGGCAGGTGTGCTCTTTGGCGTCCTATTCTTTAGCTTAGCCCCAATCACCTCGCCACTTCCAACTTACACAGGACCGCATGAGGTTGGCATACTGGATGTTGAGACCGAGGTCCAAAAGAAAACCATTCACGACGCCGTACTGAAAGCAACTGGGGAAAAGGCTTTCGAACTCGATACACTGGCTATCACTTTATACTACCCTTCTTCTCTGCCTTTGGCGTCGCCTAGTCAGCGACCATGGGCACGACCATGGCTGCCCCAACCAGTCTCGCTCATTGGCGAGGGATATGCTCGACTTGCTGGCGTGTCGAAACTGTCTTCGGTTTTCACATTTGCCCTCTGGCTCCTTGGCTCAAGCACCGTCATCCCGGGTGTCGTTGATGCGCCCATACTTTCCAGCGCTGAACAGATACTAGGAGAAGATGGCAGTAGCACAGGCGGCTTTGGAAAGCTTATGGAGGCAGCAGAGCAGGAACATCAAGAGCTGAAAAGAGGCAACGATCTCGGAGGACTTCCCTGTATGGTTTTCACGCACGGAATGGCAGGAATGAGCCAGAGCTATGCTCACTACCTTGGGAGCATTGCAAGTCACGGCTATGTCGTCGCTGCTATCGAACATCGTGACGGAAGCGGACCCGGTACTATCATTCACCGTCCTGATGGGTCGGAACGAAAAGTCTGGCACATGAAGCTCAAAGACTTAGCAGCTGACCCGCCAATGACCGACCTAGACCTTAAGGCCGCACAACTCAACTTCCGTGAAGCTGAGATCAGCGAAACAATCAAGCTCTTCGCGCAACTCAATGCAGGTGACGCACCGATCATGAACCTCAAGCCTGGCTCACCGCGCAATGCCTTACCCGGTTTCAAGAACCGTCTCAACCTGTCTGCGGTCACAGTCGGAGGCCACTCATATGGCGCGACAGGCGTGATGCAAGCGCTCAAATCTGCCGGCTCAAAGGAAATGTCCATTAACGGCGGCGTTGCATTAGATCCTGGAAAGGGATCAGGACCACTCAACAAAGATATAGACGTACCAATACTTGTAATGCAGAGCGGAGAGTGGACAGAGAAACAAACAGGTTTCTATGGACAGGGATGGCATTTTAATGTCGTCAAGGAGATCATCGAGAATGTAAAGGAGGGATGGTTTATGACCTTGATGGGCACCGCTCATCCGTCTTGTACTGATGCGCCTCTCATCGTTCCTTGGATCATGAAGTTGGTTACTGGTACAACCCTGAACAGCAAGGATGCGCTTCATGAGTACATCGACACATCGGTTGCCTTCCTGGAGTACCTGCGAACAGGCGAGAAGAAGGGCGTTATAGAGAGCGGTGTCACGAACGACGAAGGGCCTTTCCATCGCGTAACACCACGCGAAACGGTCAAGGGCCCGCATGGCGCTGACTGGGAAGTTCACGTCGTGCCTAAAACGGAGTAGACTGCATACAATTTCAATACCAAATCGTGAGAGCATTTAAACATTTGATGGCCATCGATGTGTACACGATTCATCACTAAGCTAGATTTGTGTGAAATCTATGCCACAGCATCCATACTAGTAAGCATCAGCTGCATGAGCATCACTGGGCCCTTCCTGTACGATGAGGCTCGCACTCCGGAGCTGTAACCCGACGGGCGTAAAGTACTTGGAGACAGGAAACAATAAGAATCAAGACACTTGATAACATAAAGGAAAGGAGCCGATATAAAGCTGAGTGGTGTGTTGTTATTCGTCTCATAGTTGCATTAATTCTACCTCCACGTAGTTAGCGAGAAGCCCTTACTGCCACTCCCTCTAGACCTAGGCTGCTGTTTTTTCTCTTTCTTTGGTTTCTCCAGCCTCTTACAACTCACATCCGCCTTTACCATCATGAAACTCTGATCAAAGACATGTCCATTAGCATTACCACATCGTTCGAGTGCAGGCGCAAGTGCCAATTCTACTCTTCTGCCCTTTGCGCTGCCACTGCCACCGTATCCTCCACTGCTGTTTCCGTCATCATCTTCATACACGTCTTCCATTTCGCTGTCATAGAATCCATAGCCCCAGTATTGGTCCTTCTTACCACCAGTAAATGTAACGAATCGATAGTCGGCAAGCTGACGCTTCATCTTCAAGTCCAACGCAACAGACGCCGAGATGATTGTTCCCAGCTGTTCCTTTCCTTTGCGCAAGGAATGTGTAGACCAGGGCCGTAGTTTGCGCCGCATACGACTGCAGAAGCGGGATATTCGTTTTAGGACGGGCGCAGCATCGAAGGTGGGACGCCATTTTCCGTCTACTTGGGGGACTAGGAGGTTTACAGTCATGGCGCGCCATTGGTGGTACTCTTCGGCTTCAGCCTCGTTTTTGACAGCTAGGTGTTGTTAGCATTGCATTTACAACCCGATCGAAGCACACATGGGGTTGTACCTTTGCGCAGTGTGTCGTTGATCTCACGTAGCTTCCTGTCCCCCAGCTTTCCTGCCCAGACATATCCGCTTCCCTTCTGCCAATTGTTGAAGATCTTCTGTTGCAGCTTCATCCACACATAGGCCTGTATGAGAAGCGGTCGCTCTTCTGGATCCTTTAGATACATGTGATAGTTGTCTGTGAGGTTCCCAAACAGCTCCTTTGCTCTGTGCAGATATGGACGCTTGCTCGAAGCCTTGACAGACCCACCAAAGTACTCTTCGCTCCATATGCGGATCTCGTATCGCAGCGCGTGCAGCTCTTCCACCAGAGTGTTTTCCTCCGACTTGTACAGGACAGTACGTTTGGCGGGTAAGCCATGCGGACCCATGCTCCTTCTTTGTAGCTCTTTTCTCAGCGCATCTCGCTCTTTGGTGACTGAATAGTACCGCTGTATGAGGTCATCTTGACTGTTGCCCCTCGACGCGTCCGGTCGCGAGGGACTTTTGGGCGGTACGAGGGGGCTGATAGTCGCGCTTAGTCGGTGCGGACGAGGTGAGGCTGCAGACTCGTCCGACGATGTATCTTCGGCCGACGTTGCAGTGACTTTCTCGAACTTGAGGGGTGGTATGTAGGGCGCCTTCCGTCTATGCCTGGGAATCAGGACCTCCTCGTCGGACCATTCGTCGCCAACTTCGGGAAATGGGTAGCCTTGTTGCTCCATGACAGGCGATTCAACCGTCGACGCAGATTGTGGTTCCTGGATGACTTCGGCGGAGGGGCAGGTGAGCTTGAGCGACTTGAGAGTAGAGTCGCGGACATCTATGGATGCGACCTGGTCAGCGCACTATATTCCAATAGCCCCAATGCCCACACGCACCAGGAGATAGAGTCGCCATCTCAACAAAGAGCGAGCATGTTGCTCTTGTGGTATGCGCTCAATGTTGATCCTGCCAGTGATGATCCTGCCAGCGGTGAAGCCTCTTGGTAGTCTATGCTGCTATCCGTTCCCGCACTCTCATCTCAGATCAGCTTCGGACAAAGCTGCAGCGGGGCCGACGATGTCTATGGCCTTGGGAGAGATGACTGGAGGCTCTGGACGACTTTGTGGGCAGGCCCTCACCAAGGACGGCAGCATGGCGCAAGCAAGCTTTTGCTGCTATCTAGGCCCAGCCTCGCCGCGAAAGGAAGCCCTGGCGGTTCAGCATGCACCACTCAGAGCGAGCAGGCGACGGAACGAGCTGCAATCACACCAGTGACGTGTGACGAAGTGCATTGCAGGCGGCGATGGGTCCACGATTGGGTGGAAAAGAGGGAGGCTTTCGGCAGCTTCGCTTATCTAGCGTGCACCTGTCACCTGAATGCGACAACGCGACGGCACGACCTCGGGCTCCACTTAAACCACGTTTCTGCCACTGACTTGCCCGTGTTTGCGAACTCAATTCTGCTGACTGACATGGTACCTGATCGATACACGCAATTTCCGATTCCAAAAGCATATCGTGCAAAGGCCACCTAGGCACTCTGCCATTGCCAGCAAGCCTCATCCTGGAGTACACAATACTCCCGGCCTCCGCAATTCTTCTCCCCCACTGTGCATCTCGTATACAC
>Ga0268250_10000250_pt1 | contig 27024 bp, 25 predicted proteins | sample AgamicAsSfe_FD_200448 | JGI IMG/M metagenome (GOLD analysis project Ga0268250, IMG submission 200448) | Agave microbial communities from Guanajuato, Mexico - As.Sf.e (v2) (version 2) | ecosystem: Host-associated > Plants > Phyllosphere > Phylloplane/Leaf | place: Guanajuato, Mexico | collected...
ACGGACGGTGGACACTCTTTTCTCGATATGCTGCGTGATTGTGTGGTGTGAGAGTGTTGGGAATCGGAGAAAGAACAAAGAGACAGCTCCAAAGATGTGACACAAATGTCTGCCTTGAGCGGTGAAGCATCTGTTAGAGCGAGGGAGGCTGTGTCTTTGTGACCCTGTCGATGGGGCTGAAGTTCTCAGCTCTATGCATACCTGGGCGGTACAATCACAGCCAATGGTAAGAGGTTAGCAGCTGCTTTGGTGTATGAATCTGCTCCTCCGAGATTTGCAACCACAGGCATACTCTGATACTAGCGAACTTCCACTAGAATTATCATGATCAGTAGAGTGTCTGGAATCACTTTGGTTGACTAAGGATGCGAGCAAGATGGAGCATGTATTCGTGAGTGGATGTGAGATGCCTCGGGAGGACGAAGTGCGGGGCATCTCAGCTACGAAGCTACCCCTCCATGCAGCTTTCACGCCGCTAACCTCATCCCACGTCCGTCTCCACTACTCGCCCTGCATGAGGCCCGTCATCGTATCCATCACTCATCATCATCGGCCGACGTTTCTTCCATTTGGTTCCAAGCTTAACTCGTTCCGATAATGTTGCCGTGAACCAAGATGGGTTCTGAGTTGGTGAAGTTCTTTACGTCGTCCATGATCTCCTTGGTTCCTGGATCCTGCATAGCCTTTCCAACAGCTTCTTGGCTGTCAAACTCCATGACGGAGGAGATGGAGTATGGGCCATCGGCACTGAGTTCGCTGACGGCGTAGGACTTCAGACCGTGTGGGCCCCAGTGCTTCATGGCGAGGGGCATGTGTGTCTTGAGATAGTACTCCTTGTCAAAAGTGGAGCCCTCCTTGCGAGGGTAGAGGACGATAGCGGTTGCGCCAGGCATGATGATGTTTAGCTGGAAGGCGTTGTAAGAGCTCTGTTGGCTGTGAGTAGAGGTTGGCAGATACTTGCAAGATGTACTGACTGTTGTAGTAGATCCGATGAGTGTAGCTGAACAGTACCGACGTGGGTATTAGTGTCTTTATAGCTGCGCCGGTTTCTTAGATCGACTCAGTACCCCACTTCGATCCTTACAGCCGCTTCGGATCCTCCAGTCTTGTACACTCGCTCGTGATTACTCGTAGTTCCACTCCGATCGGTCTTAGGAAATACTCTGTTGGCTTTTGTCAGCTACGCCCATTTCCTGACTACGTACCAGCTCCAGACACTTGTCGCTCAAGGTTGGCCGGATCTTCCCGAGTGGATATGATCGCACGCATTTGGAGCAAGTATTTTTTGGCTATCTTGCTAAGCTGATCTGTTGCCAGACATTTACTTCAACGCTGTCGCGGTGCGCCAGCTGTGTCGTGATGTTGAAAGTCCGGTACAACCCCCGATATCTCCGTATGCGAGCCCTGTCTTGCACATAATCACAGCTTGGTAGGTGGCTTATTCTTAACATCTGGGCGATTACGTGCAATTAGGCTGTCCTGGATGACCACGATCCGTTGTGCCCCCGGCCTCGTATCATTTCCGGGAAAAGATATGGACGGTATCGGCACGTCGTCTCGCAACCCAGCTGTCCTCATATCTCCCCATAATCTTCCTCCAGAAGGTGCTTTTGTTCTCGCCCATATGAAAGCCATCTTGTTCATTCCCCTGAGTCTCAACCCAATGACTGTATGCATTTCTGTTACGATCCGGAACTGAGGTGGATCTCGCGGTGCCCATTGCTGGCTGTTTTTCACTGCGATACTTGTGCGCTGGGAGACAACCGCTTCCTGTATAACGAGGCCGATACCTGAATCTGAGAATCGTTCAGGTAGTATGGAGTTAGAGACGCGACCTTCCTCTTCGTGTGCGCAGTCTGTCAGTTTGAATCGAAGCGCGGGATCTAGCCCTACAAATGCGTCCGACAATCTTCCACCGTCTATGACACATGAGCGACCCGATTCGAAGAAGACCTGTAGCGTGGGAAAGAATGTGTTCAGGGTCCAGTAAACAATCTCTAAGCGTGGTCAGCTCTGACGTCCTTGTACGCTACGCATCCTCTACACGGACTCTCGTTCACTAATTGACTGGCCACAATCGTGTTTCCAATCTCGCCTGCGTGCGCCGATCTGGTTGTTCGTGGTAAAAAAGTACTTCGGTCCACGGTACGTATTGTCGTCGCATCTGATCCCCGATCGGTATCATCTTGCACCAAATCCTCGTTGAGCTGTTCCCTGTTTCTCGAGAGCGGAGGAAGGCTGCGGCGTCGCGTCTCTGAATACAAATCTTGCGTCGGACATTTGTAATAATCCATGCGATGGAAGCAGCTACTGTGTGTCCGCAGGTCTTTGCAATGGTCATCGGATCTTGGACGCTTGTATAGTGGCCTTGGATTGCTATGACAAATATGGGATATGTATTTGTGATTGCGATAGAAACGACGGAAAACTGAATGGTCCAAGATCCGAGGCGTAGAAGCGCGACAGACTGCGTTTGCGTGCGCCTCGAATATGACTTCACTGTCATTGGAAGAACAAAACCGAATTGACCCACACTATGGAGGAGGTCCACCCGGGCTTTCCACTAAACACGTGTTCTACTTCCATGCAGTTGACAGCCTGGATTACTAAAGGCAAATCTATTGGTTCTTCGGGATGATATCAGCAGCGTTCCGGTATGTACTGCATTTCATTGCACTGTCAAGCGAATACTATCTAATCAAAGACTTGCACAAAACGCACTTTCCCTGGCCATAGAGGTGTTATCATATGTCACACCTCGAGTTCAGAAAGCCTTGTATAGAGGACTGCCATGTAGTTGCCTTTCTGGGCGGACGTGAGTGTGCGGCCGCACATGTACGCTGAGTGAGCAGAATACGATTCACCTCCAACATTCTGTCTCAGGTGACGCTTAAATGAAGTAGTGTCTATGTACCCACGTGCTCTCGCCTGTGTCTAAGAAGGTGCAAGAGATCTCAGTCCGCACCTGCATCACTTCACTAGCGGCTCTTGGCAGGTGCTCTTGCCCTGACTGCTTGTTTACTCCCACACACACTCACTCTCAAATTGAACCAACTCAGTTCATTTTCTTCTGCAGCCGGTAAGAAAAACAGAGCGATGACAGCCACTACGTAAGTCTCACCGTCTGCACATCGCGCACTTCAGCAGTCGCCAACTAACCTTACACCAGACGAGCTGGAAGCAAGCGCGCAGCTGGCGAGGTTACAGATGCCGCTACACCTACCTGGGAACCCAAAAGGCCTTTCAAGAATATTGCAACGGCTGCGAGTAGTAAAGAGCCCGCCACAGAAGACCCACAGTGCTTCCGCTTCCTCGATCTTTCTCCAGGTATGGTTTTTCTACTCTTACAATGTGTCTTAGATACTGACGCCACTCAGAGCTACGAAATAGAGTGTACGAATATGCCAAAGAAGATGACACTCGACAGTTCGCTCTGCATCCGATATACTCCTACCTTCACCTCAAGTCGTATTCCAAGGGTACCTGGTAATATCTCGCTGTGACCCAGGTCTGCAAGCAAGTTCGCGCGGAGTATCGTCCGATTTGGGTCCAGGATCTTCGTGTCGGATTCGCATCAACTTGTGGAGTGACACTTTTCGCTGATACATTTCTGCATTATGGGAGCGGAACCAACCATATGCCTAAGCTAGTGCAGTTCTCGTGGGCTCATGGTCACGACAACGAGAAGTCCTTTGATTTGATGCCTATACTACGTCTACATGCGCGGTCTCCATCATTACGGACTGAATTCGTTCCACAACTGATTGCTCAAGGCGGATATACTGTGGACGACGACATGTGCAGAAGTTGCTCAAATCAGATCCGCGATTATGATTCTATATCTGACTTCGAGAACTGCGAATGTCCAGATTACGATTGGACCCACGATGAGTGGTCGGCTTTCAAGTTTGAACAGATGGAATATACACACAGCATACGAAACTTCATCCACAACCCAAACAAGTCTTGGCTTGAAGCAATACGAGAGGACAAGATGACGGTAACATGTGCAATTAATGAGGAGAGTTGCCAAGGTACCTTTAGGATTCTCTGCAGAGAACCAATCTGTCAGACAACCACCAAATCTCAACCAGCTTTGGACTTACTGGAGCAATGGGGGATTTTCGATCTTGACGTTAAGAAATGTACGGTGTTTGTGATGGCTTATGAAGATGAACAGATTACGGAGAGGAATGGACGGAAGATCACCAACTCGGTTGTGCGCGAAGTTCGCGTTCACAAGGTACCCACAAAAGACCAGGCCGCTTCGTCCATCTAAATACTTGCTGGAACAGATCACAGTCTGTTCTATGTGTGTACGATGACCACTGACTATGGCCAGGCTATTCTGGGCATGTGCGACTCCGTGTATAGACGGAAATCTCTATTCTAAGATGAGTAAGATGTTTGTAAACTCGATATACAGCCAGCAAATCTCTACCACACGATATCTCCTTCTTTTGCTGTCAAAGGTGTCCCGATATTTGATGATGTCTGTGAAAATCCTGTTTGGCTCCAAAAAGTTGCGATGTGACTGGTTGTACGATGTGTAAGGACAGTCTTATTCCTACTAGGTCGTACTAGGTGCTGATCATGGTTCAGTCAACTCTTGTTGCTGCTGCATGAGTCTCTCGCTTTCTCTACATCATCGCTATCATGGCTACTTCATGCGACATGCGTACCCTCTTCCAAGGTGTCATAGAGTCACTCTTATGATCGGGATATCTTCCTGACATCCTGTTACTTGCTTGATCGCAAACCTGTCGTTTCCATCAGTATTCAGCTGCCAGAACGGCCGATCAAGACCACGAAGGATATGTTCACGGCATTTTTGAATAGACTCGTTCTTTAGTCTTCGGAATTCATGTTAGTAGCCCAGCCGATCTGGCCATACTGCTTATAAGTTTTCAGGAGTCACAAAATAATATCACGGTGAGAGCTTTACCTTCAACACAATCCAGTGCTTCCGCCAAAGTTCCAACGGCTGTTTTGCATCTCTTGTGATTTTGGAGTTGGCCGTCCATCTCTTTGTGGATCGTTTGTGCATTTCCAATGTCTGGATCTCAGCATCTTCCCGCCTTCCGATTTGCCAGCAACATTTTGCTATGTCAATAGAGAGAAGGGTGTGGAGAAAATGGACAAAGATTTATATACCTAAGGGAATGAGCCTAGCATGTGAGTCCCTATACTCAGATCTTCGTAACTAACCCGGGATGAGCGGAGTTGCTGTTCATGTGCACTGGTAGAAGACCTCTTGGAGAGGATCAACACCAACATTACAACATGAGGCCAATAGACATACTTCGATCGTCCAGCGCCTTTCAGTTAGCCATACTGCACACAATCACTGGTACCCAAACACCTCATGACAGAGCAAAACATGTTTTGTATTCTACTCCTTGGTAATATACACACGACGTTGGCCCTTCACCACAGCCAAATCCGGAAGCCCAGTCCATAAAAAAACAAACGCCACAGAACCCTATCCTTCGACTTGCTCGATAGTATTTATAAGGGTATAGAATTGTAAGCCCCGCCCATGAAGATGAAAATGCTTCCAGTAAACCCCACTAATGTGCACTGGTCCCTGTACCTGTATTCACACCACTTTCCCTCTTCCGTCTCCGTCTTTGGCGCGCATTGTCTCTCAAGAACTGGGGGTCGATGAAATCGTCAGGCAGCTCAAACTCCCTTTCGACGAAATCGGGTATAGGCTGACCAAAGGCAGATGCGTTGCGACCGTGTCTGTGTTTACCAAGGGCAGCGGCGCGGAGGTGTGGTTTAGCATAAAAGGAGCTGAATGGGGCTGCAGGTTCAGGTGGCACGAATGGGAGGAGAAAGCCATGTGGACGCGGTGGTCTTCGTGGTTTCGGTGGCTCAGGTTCTTTGGGCTGCTGTCGTGGTGGTGGAGCATCGCGGCCGTTGACTACAATGTTGTCTGAGTCTTCGGTCTCTTCGCCGTCTTCTTCCTCGTCGTCTTCCCTCGCAGCGAGAGCTGCTTCCTTTTCAGCACGTAAGCGTTTCTCCTCTTCCTTCCAGACGCGGAATTTGTCGACTAGTGCTTCTACCTCTCTGACAAAGTAGTCGCGCTTGGCCTCCCAGTCCTTTCTCTCGCCGTCTGTCACGCCTGTTATGCCCATGACCTTGAGCCAGTCTGGACCCTGCAGCCCATCGAGGAGCCTCTCTAACTGCACCTTCTCGTGCATGGCGCGCTCCTTTTCGATATTGCGCAGCTGCTTCTCCTTGCGTTCAGCGCGTCGGTGTTGTGTGAAGAAGACCGAGTCGGCGAGGGGGTCTTCGCCGTCATTACGGGTGATGGCATTGGCTATAGAGGCGTAGTCGAGGACGGTGAAGGAAGTCGAGGACGGGGCTAGGGGTATTGAGGGATCTGAAGCATGGCGCGATGGGGACGAAGGTCTCGCTTTCCGTGAGCGCGTCGGGCTTAGGGAGCTTCGCGTGGGCTCAGGCGTCTTGGGCTTGATGGGCTCGTCGACAATGTATATGGGGGTATCGATATCGAGGAACTCTGCATGCGATCAGCTGGTAGGCCACGCGACATGTGACAGTGACATACCATCCTCTTTGGACACACCTGCAATGATGTCGTCGTAGTTTGAAAAGTAGACGGCGAGATCACTCTTGAGGCGGGATCCACCGTCGTGGCTTCTCAGGCTGCGCTTGTCTGTCGACGACGCTGTCGAGGCCGGGGCGGGGACAGCTGGGGGCGCAGCAAGCTTGCCGGAGCTGCCTGGCCTAGGCGTGGACCTCGCAGAGGGGACGTCGTCGGCGTCTATGCCCAGCGGGGCGGCGACGCCATTGGTGATGCGCAGAAGCTCGCCGTGTGGTTGTGTCACGGTGATCTTGGTGGGAGGTCTCGTGTCGGTCGCGTCGTCTTCCAAGGCTGTGGCTGGCCGCTTCCTGCTGCTGGTGCGCGCAGGCGGAGGGGGTTTGTTGGGCGTGTGGGTTAATTGCTTGACGGATCTATCGTCATCAGCAAGCGCAAGCAATGGGCCGCTTTTGGAGGTCCGTCTTGTCGCGACGGGCGTGTTATTGTTGTTGCGCTGGGCTTGTTGGAGGGCGTCATCGCGCGACACGGGCAGGAAGTTGAGCCTCGTCTGCCGTTCATTCGAGCTTCGCAGCAGCGGAGGCCGAACGGCGTTGGCCATGATATTGAGCAGACTCGAGATCATTCGCGATTCGCTGGGTCATCTTTCAGCTATTCATCGTTGAGCTGCCATTGAGTGTCGCGCTGAGATGTGCCAAAACGCGAGCCGTTAGGGGTCGTCGAGTGGCAGAGCTCGCGCAGTTTGCCAAACGAGCTGCTGCACCCAAAAACTATCCAGTACGCCTCACCAAGACACATGCGTCGCATACAGACAAAGTGACGTTGAATTAAGCTTCATATCAGAGCCTTCCCTTCTCCATATCAGACTGTACATCAGAAGAATATTCAACGAATTGCAGTGCAGCGCATATGAGATACTTGGAAGAGTAGCGCCACCGACGCTGGTAGCCAATCAGTACCCTATGATCCCGGCAGCACCAACTCGACATTCAAAATGGAAGTAATCCTGCATGAGCAACTTTGCGGAAAATTTATATCTACACGTGAATCTGGAACAATGAGACGTCCTCGCGACTGCTTCAGTCGTGCTCGTTACTGTCACCGGTCGTGCACGCCCCGGACTACCGGCACCTCGATCCAAATCCAGCTCTTGTTTGCCACACCTGAGACACCAAGATCAACACGTACACCGACGAGCACCTCACGAGAAAAGAAAGTCCTTCAAGACTGGTGATCCAGCGAACTCCGGGTTGAGCAAAACGCAACTATTAATAGGTCAGCCGATGTACGCTAGCTTTGTTATCGATAAACAAACTTGAGAAAGTACGAAAGTCCTTGTTTCCGCTTTTCCAGAAAACGGGGCCTAAAGCGAGCTATGCCAGATGCATTAGTATATTAACTGGTGGAGTGATGCCGTACGAGGACATGTGACTTACATATTACGGACTTGGGTGGGAAGTGCGGCATGGAACCCGCGGCGTGAGGAAAGGTCTGGAGCAGCTTTGTGTGCAGATCTTCAAACTCCGAGTATCTGTACACAATCAGTGGATGCTTTCGAAGGTCGTGGAAACATGTCTTACCTCTTTCGTATCTTCATGGGACCACCCTGCAACAGTTAGCATGTGCATGAAGGTTCATCGCCTGGAGATAGGCAGCATCTCGCAGCTCCACCACGGGCCTTGTGCATGAAACCATCTTTTGGGAAAATAATTTCATGCAAGTGATTGGCTACGAGGATATGGCTCTGCGGACTAGCGCATCTCGATGCGGCTCGGAACTTACATCCAGTGTCTCGACCGTGCAATTGAAGACGACATAAGCCCCAAATCCAGGTGCCGCAGCCGTGCCGCTGATGACAACGTAATCATCTATCGTGACACCCTTGGCCCAGAGAACTTTGCAGTGGTCTGAGCCCTCATCCGTATGGTCCTCGAGGCCGATGGGAGTGGGGCGGCCGTTGTCAGCAGAGTAGTTGCTTAGATAGGACGCGTTGCGCTGGTGGGATTGCCAGTATGGCGGGACCACGCTGCCAACGCTGTTGCGGTCACCCGCGGTAGCAGTGGCGGGTTTTGCCCCATCTCGGGCTGGCGACGACGACGGGTCTCCAGTTTCAAAGCTCGCCGGCTCCATCCATTTACAGTAGATGGCTGGGCAGGTGGCGCGTCAAACGGGAAGGCGGTTGGTATCTAGGTGCTGCCGCGTCGAGGTGAGGGGTAGATATGTACAGTGTGGTGCTGCAACAGCTGGGCCGGAGCATGCAGCCAGTCGCGTCTAGTGTCTTGTTGACGATGAAAGAAGAATTGGCGGCGTTTGCCAGCGCTCATCTCAACCGAATGATGCGCAGCGCGAGCTAGGACGCGAGACCCTGGGTGAATGACTAGCGGGTGCTAGGGCGGTGGCCAATACGAACAAGCAAACCATTGCATCCCTGCGCAGCCGAGGGATTAATGGGAAACTTCCAATACAGCGTCTCACGATTTCCGACCCAAAGCCGCCCTTTCCACGCCGTCCACGCCGACTCCACAGTCGCCAGATGGCTCGAGTCACGGCCAACCCGTCCCCAACAGGCATCGTCCCGGGCGAGAAGGTAGGCGGGGAAACGCACGCACCCTTCCGTGAGCCTTCCTATCTGATACTCCACTAGCTTATTGCTTCCCGTCGACACATCCCTCCCTTTATATATCAGACGCCGCCTCTTTTTTCCAGCCTCCTCATCACTTTCGCTGAAGAGTTGCCCTTTATATTCGATTGTCCACCGTCTGTCGCTGACCGTCTATTATTTTAATACCTTCGCTGCATCTCCGCTAATACCACTCCTCCTCCACCATCACCACAACCCCAACCGTCAACATGCGTTCCGTCTTCGCCCTCAGCATTGCCGCCTTCACTGGCTTGGTCGCTGCTCAGGACGCTCCCCAGATGAGCTACCCATACACCATTGACCCCGACACCGTCGACCAGTCTACCAGGGGTATGTAGAGTCCTCTGTATCAACTTTGCCTCGTCTAACATGGTCAAGATTACTGGTGCGACCAGAACAGGGCACAGTGCCCGCTCATCTGCCTCCAACAGCCCGGTGTCGACTCCATGACCACCGAGCAGAACGACTGCGATTCCGACGCTCTGACCTACACCTGTGTCTGTGACAACGGTGTCTCTCCCAACATCACCCAGTACTCGCAGACCCTGCCATACTTCATCTGCCAACAATGGGGAAACAACTGCGTCGCCAACTGCAACGGTGACAGCACTTGCCAGAGCGCTTGCCGGTATGTTTGATCGATCCATCCAAGTAAAAACAACACTAACATGATTACCAGTGAGGACCACCCATGCGGAGCCCAAGACCCCTACCGCGGTAACACCTCTCTACCTACCACCATGTCCTCCACCGCCGCCCCAACCGGCTCCAACGGCGCTGCTACCAACACCATCCCCGTCACCGGCTTCGGCGGCGGCGGTGCTGAGGAGACCGGTTCCAGCGACAGCGGCTCATCTGACCAAGGCGGTGCTGGCTCCATCTTCATGCCCAACGCCGGTCTTGGTCTTGCCGCCGTCTTCGGCAGCGTCTTCTTCGGCTTCGCCGTCCTCTTGTAAACATGAGGAGAGTCAAACAATCTCGTCTAGCAAGTCTCTGCTTGCAATCTTCGTCCTACTTTTCATGCATAGCGTTTTCCGGCATAAAAACTCCAGTCCTTTTCGATTGTTCGATACCCACCTTGGGGCATTCCGCTCTCTTCATGACAGCCTGGCAAGGCTTTGTCCTTTTTATCTATTGCATGGGGTCTATGGCGTATTTGTAATGGTGACGAGGATCACTAGCCCGAAGGGCAAAAGTAGCATTACTTAGCATGCAGTTGTAATACATTGGACGCAGAGGTGTTGATGCTGAGGAACTATTACGTCTTCTTATCATGTTATGTGACTGTGATGTGTTTGATGGGTTCCAACGACTTATAAGCGCTAAAGATTGATCCCAACTTTTTAGTTCAGTCGAGTAATTCTTTCAAAGATAGAAGTGACACAGTCTAGAGATATACCTTCGGCGGCGACTCGTCCCACCACAACCTCCCCTGTAAACTCTTCCTCGGACTCCGGCGTCGTGGATGATGATTCATCACGCTCGCTTTTCCTTGCTCAATATACACAGCTCGTAGATCTTCACTCCCCTCTAGACTCCCTGTTCGACGCCTGACAGGCGATGGCACATCAGCCAGTGGTGGGGAGGCCGAGATCAGCGGACTGGGAGGCGCAGGGTGTGTGATGCTGAAATCCGGTTCATCTTCTAAACCTCGGACTAAGTCACCCTTCTTGTCAACAGTAGAAGGGCCATGGTATGGCAAGATGGGCTGCGTAGGTGCAGGTGTAGAAAGCCGTTCGACGGAGACGTGAAACATGCGTGAATCACTCGATACAGATCGCTGGAGCAAGGCTCGTTGTGGTGGACCTAGAAGTAGTGCTTGCATGGCCTCTGGAGAGGGAACGAGAGTGGGCTGAAGAGAAGGTGGAGAGGGAGTCGTATCTGGGCTGTACTCGTGGGAGAGCAGATTTGTTGTTGATGAGACGAGGGATGGGGGGAAGGTGGGTGAGTCGTCAATGGGTTGGGCTGAGCCCACAGGAACCGCAGACAAGCCGCGACTGATGTGATATGGAGATGGTATTGAGATTGGCTCAGAATGGCCATTGGCACCTGGTTCGCTCGCACTTGTAGCAGGTGTGCTGACTAAGTTTCGTGCGAGGTGACATGGAGTCCTTGACGGTTTAGCTGCTGGTGTGGGAGAGCCGAAGCTGGAGACTGAAGAAGACGTTGAGGATCGCCGCTCGTCTCGTGGACAGTGAGGTGTAGGTGGAACTAGGCGCACGCTTACTTTCCTTGTGGCAAGCTCTGGCCTCCTCCTGGGTCCGTTGTAATCCTCTGGTAATACTGGAGCTGACGACTGTAGTGGACCAATGGCGATCTGATGGCCGCAGGCAACGGACTCCTCAGATGCAACGATTTGGCTTTCGTCCGATGGCGCATGAATCAGAACACCAGTCCGTACAGTAGAGGGTCCGGCCGTATCAGACGAAGCATCCTGGTAAGGAGAGAGAAGTGGTTGATCTTGTGAGATCAATCCATCCCCATCGTCATAGACCATTCGACTCTTCCCTTTGTCCACTTTGCCAGACCTTTGAGGCTTCAAAAAGTCACTGAAACTAAATTGAGAGTCTTTTCGTTCTCGCTCTTCGCATCTCTCAGCTCGGCTATCATGTTGCCAATGCTTGTCGAGTTGGTCCAGATCACTATCTCCATCGTACTGTAAGTCGGTCTTCCATTGCGCCTGCATGGTGTTTCTTCTTTGAGATCGGAGCGTTGCCTGGAAGGTGTCCCAGTCAGTAGTGGAGTAAAAGCAGCTAGGGCCTACTTCGCCGTTCACATCAAAGTACTCGCTTACATTGGGCAGATTAGCCAGGCCCATTCCAGCGAGATCTTTGGAACTACACTGGGAATATTGGTCTTCAGATGGGCCGCTTGTGTTGTCAGATATGCCCGAGCGTTGGGCAACAGTAGGGTCGAGTGGTGGGTGTTCATCTTCGGCAGATCCTCTTCGACCATAAAAGAGGCGTCTGAGCCTGGTATTGACCTTCTCTATTACCTCAGTGACCTGTGACGGCCTTCGGGAAAGAGACCCATTGCTCTGGGTGTTGGGCGTAGGGGGCGTAGTAGGAAGCGTTGGGTAAACACTGTCGAGATGCGAAGCTGATTCAGTCATAGCCACGTCGTATGTTGGTGGTGGTAAACAAGGACAGTCGATTGTTGTCTCTTGAATACGTCTTAATGTTTTTCTTCGTTTCTTCAAATATCCCCACGTCTGGAGGAATGATTCGGTTGCTCGTCGCTTTAGCGTAAGCTCTGGAGGGTATGGTAATCGGTATGTTTCTGGTTCAACTTCTGTTTGGCTGATGTTGACAACTACATAAGGCTCATTGGAAGGTATGTGTACATGAACTTGAGAGGTCATAGCATTGGACAGCATGAAAGCTGTTGAGCGTAGTAGAGCGAGAGAGCAGAAAGAATGAAAAAAAGACTCGATGACTGGATGGTTCTTATGACTTTAATAGTCTAGCAATAGCATTAGTACGTTGCGCAAGGACACGCTGGTACGGCCAATGACCAAAGTCACATATTTGTACCGAAGAAATCTGCCAATGGAGCTTGGTTGACAAGAAAACAGGGTGTTGACACGACGGCGCGAACCTGAATAAACACCGATCCATCTGGTTAGTAGTAGTTTGGAAGACCAACAAAGCAGCCTGGAGCAGATAAGGAGATTCTGCGCCTGCACACGCATGCAAGAGAAACATGCAGTTCGAGCGTTTTAGGGAAAACTGCCCTATGAATTTGGCGGATATGAAACGTTACCACGGTAGGAGGCGCTACTGTGGTGACTCGAGAGGAGAAGGTTTCGTGCGTATTTTGTTTAGGTGTTGGCACCGTCGAGGAGCATCGGTACATTCGCCATCATTACCACAAGAGATTGTCCGTCTAGACCCAAATCACCGGCCCTTACGACCCGACAACACAGCATCGCGCTCGCACTATGAAGGGACCGAGAAGCTGTCAAGGAGTCCTTCGACATCATAATCCTCACAAAGACAGGATGTACTGCCTGTCAGCGAGCAATAACCGGAAGGTATAATGAAACAAGAGGGGTATAAGCTGTCTCCAGAAGCGTTGCTTCATGAATAAGACCAATTCTCCTTCTAGAGCAGACAACTGTCGCTAAGGAAAGCCTGGAGAGGATCCGGAAATCCCAATTGGAAGAAAACATGTTGCGGTTTGGATGTGGTGGAGAAGGTGGAAGGAGCCGGAGCTAACATCAGACGTTGACGAGGCCCCGGCAGGTCGCCACGACTTGCCATGCATGACATAATCCTTAGCGCGTCAGTCTGCAAACACGCCAAACAAACCTATGATGACACTACCATTCCGACTTTCGTGGTTCGCGAATCAAATCCGTTTTCCCATGTTACGATAGTCTTCAAAGGCTCGTGATGCCGCCCCGAATACTTCTAAGAGGGCCCAGGGCTCTATCGTCGCCATCGGCAGCCTGGGTCCGTCTGCGGCCTCAGCAGAGGTTTGCCTCGAGCTCCGCAAATGCACCGGAGGTTTACGACGTCGTCTGCGTAGGCGGTGGACCAGCAGGTCTGAGTCTCCTGACCGGTCTGAAAGCATCGCCAATCACAAACGGGCTGAAAGTTGCACTCATTGAGGGACAAGATCTACACAAGAATCGATTATCACAAGATGCTAGTTTGGAGAGCTTTTCCAATAGATGCAGCTCCCTCACCCCGGCCTCCGTGAAGAATTTACAGGGTACGAACGAGCGTGTAAAGTGTATGATAGTTCCGGTCTGACGTGAGCGAAATAGAAATCGGAGCATGGGCGCATGTCAACACACCCCGGGTGCAGCCATACCAAGAGATGCAAGTATGGGACGGCGTCACTGATGCGCGGATATCGTTCGATTGGCACACAGCGAAACCTCTCCTTACTCCTCGTAACCCGGCGCAGCCTACGACGATCGCCTACATGATCGAGAACGTCAATACGGTTACCGCTCTGTTGAGCCGGCTCGAACAATTGGGCGGTGTCGACTTTTACACATCCACAAAGGTCAACTCGATAGATCTGGGTACAGATACAGAGAAGATGGACTTCTCATCATGGCCAATGCTCACGCTATCCAATGGAAAGACATTGGCAGCTAGGCTGTTAGTCGGAGCCGATGGTGCGAATAGCCCAGTGCGGACTTTTGCAGACATTGAGTCGCGAGGCTTCGATTATGGTAGACACGGTTTAGTGGCTAGTCTGAAGCTCGAGGGGCAAGGCTGGGGCGGTCCAGATCACAAGATCGCATACCAGCGGTTCTTGCCAACCGGCCCCATAGCTATGCTGCCCCTTCCAGGAAACATGTCGACACTTGTCTGGAGTACCACGCCGGAGCGTGCCGCGAAGCTCAAGACGTTGTCACAAGAGGATTTCGTTGCAATGGTCAATGCGGGTTTCCGACTGTCACCCACAGACTTGGAGTATCTACACACACTCTCATCTGGACAGGCAGAAGAAGTTGCATGGCGAGAGAAACACACACCTGTCGACGAACATGCGATACCAACGCGAGTAGCACACGTACAAGACGGTACAGTCGCATCCTTCCCACTTCGCATGCGACACGCGGATACATACACTGGTGAACGAGTTGCGCTGGTTGGTGATGCGGCACACACTATACATCCGCTCGCGGGCCAAGGTTTAAACCAAGGCCAAGGCGATGCTGCGGCGCTCGTTCGAACGATATCACATGCAGTGCAAACTGGCCAAGACATAGGATCAACGTTGGCGTTGGAGAGCTATACCAGCGAGCGATACGCGGAGAATAATGCAATGCTGGGCGTATGCGATAAATTACATCGACTGTATAGCGTTGAATCGGGCCCGCTTGTAGGATTGCGAAGTCTCGGATTGAGAGCTGTTGATGCAATGGGTCCACTAAAGGGTTTCTTCATGAGCCGCGCTGCGGGTGGATCTTAAACGTCCGTACTTGTATCTGTAAACATATGTATGCATACCTAGGTAGCTTGGCAACACAAAACAACATACGATTTCTAAACAACCACCACCGAAGAATCCCGATATGCTGTTCCGCGGACGATACGCGGCTTACGCATTTTCCCTGCATCGCGGCCCCACTAATAATCTGGTCCTTCGGCACCTCATGGAAACGTTAAAACAGACTTGCTCCTACGACAAGTGAGCTTACATATCTCACTAATCGACCATGGCAGACCACACGAGTGAGATTGAGACTTATGGCAGCAACGATGACTTCTGGATCTTTGGATACGGGTAATGCTGCCGAACGAACAAGCCTTTCCAAACACGACGTAGCTAACGCCTCGGTCTTAGGAGCTTGATATGGAAACCACCGCCACACTACGGTACGGCCCGAACAGAACGTTCTCACCACGAAAAGCAAACATCCCATGTTACTGCGATTGAAAATGCATTTCTTGATCTAATTGCGAGGAATAGATCAACGGGTTCCAGGATTTATCGAAGGATATGTGAGGAGGTTCTGGCAGGTATGTTTTTTTTCATCGATGGAGAGATGTGGTGAGATGATCTTCTTTGCTAATGGTAGTAGGCGAGGTATGAACATCGTTCGATGGATACATGGAGAAGCGGGTCTCTTTCATGCAGAGTATGCTAATGTTGGCATGATACAGTGAAGATCACCGGGGAACGCCCGAGGCTCCAGGACGTGTTGTCACTTTGATCGATAAAGCGCATTGGGAGACTCTGACAGACACTGTAAGTAATCGTCTGACCTCTCCCGTATTCACCCTATTCACCATATACGAATGCACTCAAAATGCCTCCTGCCATAAATCTAATAGCAAAATCCAGCATGAATCCACCGGGCGCGTGTGGGGCGCTGCATACCATATTCCCGCCTCTCATGTAAAAGAGGTGCGCGAGTACCTCGACATCCGCGAGATAAATGGGTATTCCATTCAGTTCACGCCATTCCATCCTGCTATTAGTACAGCCGAAGTCACGTCCCCACCTCACGACTCGGAGCCGAGTGAATCCGAAAGAGGCATGTGGGCGGGCATCCGAGCTACCAACTCAATAAGCGTGACTGAGGAGGCGGGAAGTATCAAGTGCCTGGTGTACATTGGGTTACCAGAGAATCCGCAATTCTTGGGCGCGCAGGATCCTGATGCTTTGGCGAGAAAGATATTGGAAAGTATGTTTAGTTTCATTTTCGCGACTGTTGGGTCATTTCCTACTAGTAGACACATGCTGATCCGGTTGTAGGCAAAGGACCAAGTGGCGAGAACAAGGAGTACCTTTACAATCTGGAGATTGCGTTGCTTGGATTAAGCCACAACAGTGGAGACGCCCACGTGAGCGATTTGGTACGACGATGCAAACAATTGGAGCAGGAAGCTGGAGTCGGAAAGGAGGAAGGCAACAGTAGTAGTCAAGGGTTGTACAGGGTAGGAAGCACGGAGGAACAAGAGGAGGTTGAAAAGTAGCATGGAGCACAGCGGACAAGTCCGTAATGTAACATCACCTGTGGCGATACGCACTTGACAACAAGATCGAGCCAATCGAGGCCTCTGCAAAACGTCGCTCGGGCTATTATGATTACGAAGCAGATCGATCTGCATGCAACCACCAATAACGCCAGGCAGATGGATAATGCGCTTAGAATATACAAGAAGAGAATGCTAGGGACTATGCCCACGCGCCGACTAGTGCCATTAACAACGCTCCTCCTACGACACTGGCACAGGCCTGCAGTCGCCGCTTCCCACGTAAAGTGACATAGCTTTCGTCACTGAGGAAGTCTTCAGCCAGAAGCTCCACCAGGCCAGCAAATAGCAGCAAGCCACTGGATATGGCGTTCATGAAGCCTACGGTCAGTAAGCCAGCTTCACTTGCTGGGTCATACAGAGTGTGAATAGCTAGACCTATCGCCTGGCCGATCGGTGTAGTTGTTCCGTAAGCCAGAGCCATTAACCACGGTTTTGGAGAGCCCTCGGGGAAGCGGATAGCGCTGATCCTGGAGCCGAGTGCGAAGCCTTCGAAGGTTTGGTGGAAGGAGATGGCCACAAGGAAGACAATGAAGGCGGTGCCAGTGGCGACTGAGAGCGCCATACCTATGAAGACGGAGTGGAAGAGGATTCCAGCCTCTAGAAGGAGACATTGCAACAGTAACTTTTTATTCTGGGCTTCTGTCTTCTCCTGGTCGTCTTCGGACGACTCGCCGCCAGGTCGATGAGTGTGATTCTGAGCACGGGGACCGGGCAGTAGGCGCGACTCGTCTTCTGAAAGCTCTTCGTTTTGGTGTTCCAGCTCTTCTCTGCTTATTTCAAGATCCGAGTCGTTGTCGTCGTCTAGAGATTTTCGGCCCAGGGGTTCGTTGGGTGTCATGGGCGATGCCAGTGAAAAGGACGGTGATCGGCCTGCCATCAGATTGGCTGATGATTCGACGTCATGCAGCATGATGCCCGGCACGTTGCCGTTCAATCTTGGCGTGCCGTTGCTAAACCTCCCATAGCTGTGGCTTCTCTTGTGACCGGGGCGCGCATTCGCATGGTGATGGTCTAGACCCAAGTCACCAGTTGAGTGTGAGTGGCCTGCTCCTCTCGATGCGAAGAACATCTCAATCCCTACCACCATAAACACCGATGACATGGCTATGAGACCCGGCATAGCCGGGTAGCCCTGGTTCCAGAATCTGGGAAGACATGGGTCGGTAAGGGATTCGAAGGCGGTGGGCAGGAGATGGACGAAGGCGGTCGCTATCAGGACACCGGTGCCGAAGTGCCTAGATATAAAGAGGAATTGGTGCGGAACAGGTATCGAGGGAAAGCGCTTGACGACGATGGGAAAGGAGCAAGCTGCGACATGGTCAGTGGTGTACTCATGTGTACGTGAAGCAACATGCGCACCTGCAGTACTCAGCGTGAGTATCAAGAACAGCGCGAAGACATGTACTGGCGTGTTATAGTATCCCTTGCCGCCCTTGCTTCCACATTCCGGTCGTTCCTCGTCCTCTTGCTGTCTTCGGAGCAATTCCGCGTGGAGGATATGCGCAGGTATTTCTGAAAGCCCTAAATCAGAGGAGCGCGGTTAGTGTACGGACGCCACAGTCAGCAGAATAAGCACGCATACCTGCTGCAATCCCGTCTGCCTGCATTGCGGATGTTGACAGAGCTTCCGGAAGTTGAAGGTACGCGTGGTTCCATCGCGCTTGCCCAGTAGTCGCCGGGGGCCGGAGGCTCTTTATTCCTCGGCTCCTTCACCTGTTCACACACTCTCCGGGTCCGCGTGTCGACGTGCCTTCTTCCCTCTGACTGCGAATTGCATACGTACGCGTGTTTGCGGGCTTCACTTGCACCCATGTATACAAAAAGTATTTCCGAGCGCGCCGGAAAGCCAAGAGTGCGTCATACCCGGTATCGTTTGAACCTCAGAGACGGCAACTCATCAAAACTCGACAATGCATAGGCTATCGCGCGCTCCGGCTACTGGTAGTGTCGGCTGTGGCGTCCTCGACTCCCATCTTGACTATTCTAGACATTCTAGACAGGCAACATGTCCATGGAACATCATGCAACCCTAGCCACTGGCCATGGATGGTACTATTTTTGATCCCTTTCGGTCCAAAGCCATCCGCGAATCCTATTGCCTACATATATAGACAGACCCTGTGCCGTCTGCCGTCTCACGGAATCATTTCGCATACCCGTCTGAGACCAGCATAGGGCGTCGCGCGTCTTCATCATCGTTCGAGAGATTGGCATCGGCGGAGACACCCCGTCACACCCGACTTCGCTTCTGCAGCCTAACACGAATCGGGTCCTTGATAGTTTCACATCTCGCGCCCCTCCACCACCTCCAGTAACATCAAAGACGATACAGGCGCAGCCCGACATCGTCCCGGCAGATGTCAGAACCAAAATGGTGGTACTCGAGCATGGATTGGGAAAGTCTGGCCTAGTCACCACTCGCAACGTCTTCCCGGCTACACCCTGCTAAGCCCCACCATCTACCACATCTCAGAACAGGACAATTCGGCATATTGCTAATTCTGTGACGGGAAGAACCGCTCGAGGGCCCGAAGGAGCCACCCAAGGGAGACTTAGCGGCTTTAACCGACAATGTCTAATCAGCAAGACTTCTTGTTCGTCGATGCAGCTCAAGCAAAGACGTCTCGCCAAGGTCGCCGCAATGCTCGTTCTTTTGTCATGCAGAACGCGCGGAGGAAGAACCCTTGGTCTACAAGCAAACATGGTGCAAAACAAAGGAAAACTGGAAGTCCCGAAAGCGCAAGTCCCAACAGTACATGTGCGTCAACGCCAAAAACAACCACGCCAAGCCCACCAATTGTTGCGAACAAGTCTGACTACTTTTCCTCCCCAGAGTCCAAGGGCTATGCAATAGTCAGAAAAGATGTTTGTCCAGACTGTCAGATTTTTCTGTGTCGCCCTGGTGAGAGGCTATGCCAAAGATGTCTTTTGCTCAAGCCTGCGGCGCCTGCAGAAGACCCAAATAATCAATTATTCGACCCTTTTCGGACATCGTCTGTCGAAGTTACCCGCAGCGTATCGGAACTGTTGAAGCATTGTAAGTGACAGTCCCTGCATCCTTGTTTGCATCGACGTTTCCCAGTTTGCCGGGTTCGTGACATGGCAACGCTGCCCAGCATGTTGGCCAAGAGCGCAGTGCAATGGCGGGGAGAGCGCAGAGTCTAGACTGCAGTCGATTGCAAGGCGTCAAACAGCCCGATGGGTGGTGGTCTTGGTTTCCGTACGCTGACTAGTATTGTGTAGTTTCAACGGAGATGGCGCCCGGTATCATCGCAGTCGACGTTCGGCATCGGTCGACCTTGATGAAGTCGGACTGGTTTGGTACAGCAATCGGTAACTCAGGGTTCATGCACAGCCTGCTCGCTACGATTGCGCTACACGCCTGGGTATTCGGGAAAGACACGATTGATGCCGTCTTATATCATCGAGCACAAGCTATTGCTGCTGTTAATGCCGCGATACTGACACCGGATGGCGTCTCGGATGCGAACATAGGCGCAGTTTTCAATTTACTCACCATAGAGCAGGGACTCCGTCTGCCATGTTTCGAACTGCATGAAGACCACGCAGCCCAACTCGAGATTCATGAGAGAGGTTTGCAAAGAATGGTGCAGTTGCGTGGAGGATTACGAGCAATCAACACAAATCGCATCCTCCAGGCTTTTATGCTTTGGTGTGTAGCTAAAACTCCCACGTTCTGTCCCGAACCGGGTTGGCATGTGCTTACTGAGCATCAGGCATTCGACCGCTCACGCCATCTTCAACTTCCAACCACCAAGCCCCTCTACATTGGATTTCATCAGCACGTCCGGTTTCCCACATCATCCTCCAGGCTACCGGCGGCACATCTCACAGCATCTAATCGACTACTGCCGGCATGCTGGTATCAAAGAGTCGCTCAATGCCCTGGTGGAATCGGTGCTCTTCCTGATAGCCGATCTCAACGCCTGGTTCAGTGATCCCGAAAGTTTCTTAGACCCTCTCGATATTCAGAACTTCTCGTGTGCCTTGGAGTGCCTCTTACTTACATGGCTACGTGAAAACGAACATCTTGCTACCCCACTTGAAGATGCGCTTTGCGTTGCGTTGCTCATATTCACGGTGCGCACGACAGAAGCATTCAATCAGCAGTCTCACGTTCACCATCTTCACTTTGCGGCAAGCAAAAGATTAGAGAAAGCGTTGAACTGTACCATTCGTACTGAATGGCAGCATTGCCCCGACCTTCTGCTCTGGATACTCTCTATTGGCGCGATATCAGCGGAGCCCTCGCCGGATAGCACATGGTTTGTGTATCAAACATCGCTCGCTTGTGCAGAATTCGACATCCTTTCGGCCGAAGCGCTTCTCGAACGACTACACCTCTGCGGCTGGGTCAGCTACAAGCTCAATGACGCTGTATGTCATCTATGGGACAGGGTTGTTAATCTCAGGTTAGATGACCGTACATTCTTGCCTATGCATTCGTTTGCTTATACTTGAGTTTGTCTTGTACGTAGGCTTGCGCCATTCTTCGAAGCACCCTCGAAAGCTGAAGACGCCAATAGTCCTGTTGGACCGTTACAACAACACGTTGCCGAACCGGACCTCAACGCGTGGGAGAGCATTGACTGGGCCGCGCTGAGTCTGGGTCTGGATCATCCAAACGAAGGGAATGAAGATAATCCCGATGACCGAGGTGCGACAGCAGAGACTTGCGGCACTGGAGCGACAGACGAATCGTTGTATACCTTTGGCAGCGGCTATGCTTTCACGTGTACGTATAGCCTCGGCCGTTTTGAGATCCCACTAATGCATGTATCAATGAGTGCTAATGATTTTGGCGAATCTACAGGGCCCACGACCCAGCATTCATACCCACCCTGGATGAACGGATCGCATAGTCACCACGAACAATAGGCCAAACTTTTCATTGTTGCTAGATTGTTGCCTTGAAGTGCACACATCTGCGCTTGGTCAATCGATCAACAGCACTCCAACTTGGAGTCAATTTGACGCTCCACACTATAATCGAGCATATCGTAGCAGTGTCCCGTTTGGTGTGTAAAGCCGTTCACACATGTTACTCCCTCGTGCAGTATCGGTTCGACCTTATATTTCCACCCAGTTGGCTATGGTGATCGAGATGTGGCATTATTTCCATATCTACAGACTTCTCAATAGGCTGTGATGATGGCGTTACTCAGTTTCCATGCCGTTAGGATCTCCTTATGGCAAGAGGAGACAGACTATGGGCGTTTTCAATGCTGGGCCCAAAAGGATCTTCCAATACACACAGGTCCTCGATGTCGTTCTTATGTCAAGTATGCACTTTGGTATCCCTCGATCTACAATCCTCAATTCCTGCAGAACGTTACCAGTCTGATAGATTTAGCCGTGGTACGGCATTGCTCTAGTCAAGCGCCGACACCTCCGACACGTTTCCGTCAGCTGTAGCTGAACAATTTGATTTCCTTCCACCCTTCGCATCTATCAGCGTATCAGGCGCAGACCTCATGTCATAGTAACTACTACGAGCTCAGAGGGAGACTGATGAGTTCAGAGGTGAAACCTTAAATATTTTCGAAGGAGGTACTCAGCTCTTACATTCACCGATTTTCTAGTGTGAACGTACGAGTAGTCACAATGTGTGTATGTGTGAGATCACACGGCCCTCTCTCGGACAACTACATAAACCTTCCTCTTCCTTATTTCTTGGGAAAGAACCAACATCAACTCAACCCCAACATCTCCGCCTCCGCCAGAGTTGTTCTTCAACTTTCCTTCTTGATCATCCAACGGCCACGAAAAGCCCTGCCCTTGTTGTACTCTCTCGATCAAAGACACAGCTACCAACTGATAGCGTCCGCAAACTATGGCCAAAAGCATCTTCATTGCACTTCCAAACGACCTCTTGGACCAAATCTTTGCAGATGTGGACCGCGAAGATTTGATAAACCTTATCAAGACGCATCAATCTTTCATGAAATCCGCTCAGCGGCACTTGTTCCACACAATCAACCTTCCAGCACAATCTACCTTGGGCAAATCTTTTGTCACATATGACAACAAGATTATCGATGCATCGCAAGTCCAGGAATACATACGATGGGAACAAGATCATAATCGATATCTTGACGCAGGGCCCTCGATTTTGCTACCGATACCAGATGCTCAGATGCCACCAGACTACAAACAGGAGAAGGCCTACAAAAGGGTGATGGATCGACAGCGTACCTGTGCTCTGATCCTGCAGGCTATCACATTGACACCGCACCTGGCAGACTACGTCCGTCATGTTCAGATAGATTCTGAGTGGGGCTCACCACTCTTTTTCAATTCGCAAACTTACACCATACTCAACAAACTACCGAAATTGCGTAGAGTCGAAATCGTTATCAAAGACTGGGTGGCAGGTCGAGAATGGATCCCAATCCAGCAAGTTTGTGTACAGCAGCTATTCGACATGCTTAAAGACCTCCGAATCCAGACAATCGTTTTGAAGACACCATCGGTCAGGATTCTGAGCAAACTGATGCAGATACCCACCATCCGGTCTTTCGCAATTGACACCGTTACCGAATCTCTGGACGATTATCACCCCTCGTCGTTTGAGCCTACTATCCTTCCCAACCTTATATCCTTCGATTCCAGGAATTTCACAATAGGCCCTGCTAAAATGGTAAAACTGCTCAGTCAGGCCAAAAACCTCCAGTCACTGCTCATCACCACGAATTCGGACTATGTCCGCCCAATGAATTTTGAGGTTGCCAATGGTACCCTGATCGTATCCACTCCAGGCATTCTAAAAGCGAGTCTGGGGCCTAATTCTTCCTTGAAAGAATTAGCACTGCTAGAACCGGCGGGCGTATATTTTACAGAGGGTCGTCACTTTCGTGACCATCTCCACCCTACCATCAACGCCAATTTCTCGTTCCTCAAACACCTGCGAATCCTGAAGATCACCTCGGCCTTTTGGTACAATCGCCATTTCGACCTACCCAGCGCACCCGAAAACGGCTGGATGTGGAAGAAACAGGACCGCTGTGCTGCTCGCGTGTACAACTTCCTCCCTCCATCGCTCCGCGAATTGGAAATCCAATTCATGTGGCCCGAAGTTGTTTTCGCCGCGGGCCTTGGCTATCAGACACACTTTCCTTTGACACCTCAGGCTACCCAGTTGAAGGGTTTTGAATGGATCAAGGAATTTGCGGAGCAGAAGCAACGTAAGAAAGGTGTTTTGCCAGAACTGGAATGCCTTAGATTGGTCGAGGTTAAGGGATCGATCGTCGGTGGGGGCCCTAAGATGTATGCCACGAATACCTATTCACCACCGGAAGTGATGAGGGAAGTGTTTGAGAATGCTGGGATTAAGCTTGTCATAAAGCTTTCAAGTTCGTTAGCGAGCGAGTGGTAGCGCAAGTCACATGATGAACTTCCATGCTTCTAAGCGTATCAAGGTTGTATTTCTGTCTATCGTACCGAGACAAATGGTGGCTCTACCGCTTTAGTACAACCAATGGAAAACGGAGATGTACCTCCTCTATGTATCAGCTTAAGGCTTCCCATGCTTGATAGCTCTAATTTGAATCTTCAACTTGATGCCTCTATCCCCAAACGCCCTTTTCAGTTCCAACGGCGGGTCCCAGTCAAGGACCGAATCACAATCATAACGATCGCCCGTTCTACTTATACGTCTTCTATCGGCTGGAACCAGTCCCTCAAGTACCTCGACATTCTTCAGATGAGGAAGTTGTGAAGCATCAGGAGCAACGAGCTCATGTATCCAATTCCACGCTGGTTTCATTCTCATCTTCGCTTCGTCGGAGGTCATACGGAAGAATGCTGCACAGTAGCCCATGCCAACGGCAAAGACGGCAGACATGCCATTGAAGTCTACACGAAGGGAGGATAGAGATGGAGGCAGTAAGTTGACGATAGATGGACGGATAATCTCCTCGCGCTTCCACAGAAAGCCTTGAAGGCCTTCATTGCTACGGCCGAACCACAAGCTAGCGGGTATATGTAGTCGCTTGAGAGCGGAGAGACCTGAGAAGGGCATGCAGGGGAGTTGTTCCTGCTGCCACTGGCATGCTGGATCTTCAAGTATTGTCATGTCCGTTAGGGTTTTGGTTGCGTGAATCAAGCGCTTCGCTAAGGTGATTGTGGTATCAAAATGAAGTAAGTAGTATTTGATGTCGAATTCTCGCAAGACGATGTTTGCGTACTGCTGGGCGATGACTGGTGAAGAACGAAGCATACAGTCGTTGAGAATAAGACTCAGTCCAACCTTTCGTTGTGGCTTCAATGTGTTGAGCATATCCATGAGCGTAGAGTAGTCCTGGACGGCTCCCCGGACCTTTTCCTCGAGATTCTCAATCATGTCTTGATGCTGACTATCAGGAAAGGGGCGAGCGATGATCTTGAGCGTGACGTGTCGGATTGCCGGCAGGCAGTTCAACACTTCCTGCGTTGCATCTGCTAGACGAAATTGTGCCCGGCTGTCAAAGACAAGTTCAAGATAGCGTATCGGTCCAACGAGAGTGTTGCCGGATCGTGTCTCATCTTGGCTGCCATGAATGCTGCCCACAAGCTCTTTGCATGCTTCTTGTGCACCGTTCCCGCGTACAAGAAGTCTTCGAATACTGTGGCGCACTGCATTGGCTGGTGGAGCAAACTTCGGATGGGCTTTGCTCAAATGTTTGAGCGTGTCGTCGTCGTCTATGAAATACTCAAATACGTATGCGAGAAGTTCGATCGGGATAGTAGTAAGAGTCAGAGAGGACATGTTTCCTCTGGGTCAAGTGAGGACGGTTGGAGTTGGTTGCCTGGAAGATATAATACTTGAGGACTACGGTAGATACCGATCACCGTGATTGGCCAACTGTTAGTCCTTCCCCCTTCGGTCACCGCGTCTACAGATTCTTTCCATCTTTGGTCACCGCGCTGTCTGGACCTTGCATATAATGCACAGTCGTTGTTCAGATCCGCATTGCCGGTTTCGGTGACGAGAACCTTACCATAGCCGACGGATGACCTACAAAAGATGCAAAACTTGTTGTTAAGTTGTTCATTTCATTCTCTCTTTGGTACAAACGTAAATGTGCCGCACTCTAGGCAGTCAACTGACGGAAAATGCAACCAACCATGCAAGAAATTGAACGCTAATCCATGCAGAAATCGACAAACATATAACCAGGCCATTTCAAACAAGCCCAGCGACCAGATAAGCAATCATAGGCTGCTTTCGTTCTTTGTGACCAGCGCCGAATCAAAATGCTGATTTCAATGCTTTCCCGCTCCTGTATACGCCATAAATGCAATCAATGTATGAGGGAACGATCATAGACTAGCCTCCGTACTACCATCGTCGAGGTCCTCGGGGTTTGCGACATTAGCGTCATCGTCGTCGTCCTCATCCGAAGTGCTGCTATCGTCGTCATCAGCATCATCTTCGTCATCGTCGTCGTCGTCTTCATCCTCATCGTCCTCATCTTCGTCGTCTTTTTCTACTGGCATACCGGGTACGGGCCGCCATTGCACGTAGTCGTGCTCGACCCAGCGCTTACTGCGCGGAAGCACATATGGGTCGAATGGAAAGTACGCATCCATTAGGAAAGCCTCTTCACCCTTTTTGCCAGTGAGAGCAGTCTCTCGGCCGCCAATACCATTGAGATAACCACTGGCCAGGCTGCGAGAGAGTCGCACACGCTTGTTTGTCTCTACCAGGGTATCGACGTAAGTGAAGCGGAGGTGCTTAGCAATGCGGCCGAACTGCTTGACAATGTCTGGTGCGCAGATTCTGAGTGGATTGAGTTTGCAGAAGATGTTACGCCGTACGATTTCGAGGGTTGATCGGTGCCACTGGAAGTCGCCTTCGTGGTACATGATGTCTGCATCAGTAGGCAATGTGCCGTCGGGCGTGACAATGAGGTCGCGCCACCGGAAGCAGAAGGCATACAATAGTGCCTGTGCGATGGCGTAGTATGTGCCATACCGGCGTAGATCCGGGCCGATGCACTTTGGTTCGTGCAGTACACGCAGACGCTCCAATTGCGAGCAAAGTGTGTCAAAAACATCGCGGACCACAAAGCCTGGAACGTGAGCGCCACGCGCGATGTAGGAGGCGAGGTAGGCACATGCAGATGCTCGTATTAGTGGGGGTCGATTTTGGTCGACAGCTAGTTGCGAGCAGGTATCCACGAACCGCACTACGAAATCCGTTGACATCTGACTGAAATGGAAAAGCACGAACTGAGTATGTCGTGAGCGGTAGGTTGGGATGATGATGGACTGGAATTGGGCGATAAGGGTTTGGTATGTGCGGTCCA
>Ga0268250_10000251_pt1 | contig 26951 bp, 35 predicted proteins | sample AgamicAsSfe_FD_200448 | JGI IMG/M metagenome (GOLD analysis project Ga0268250, IMG submission 200448) | Agave microbial communities from Guanajuato, Mexico - As.Sf.e (v2) (version 2) | ecosystem: Host-associated > Plants > Phyllosphere > Phylloplane/Leaf | place: Guanajuato, Mexico | collected...
ATATACGCTTGACCAAACACTGGTTCGAGATCAAGTTTCCAGATGGCCCAGCCCCAGAGTATGCGCGGCTTGGGCTTGAGTTTACAGACGAGTACATTGCATTGACGGACAAGGTGGTAGACAACGCCCACTTTATTAGCTTAACCAACGTCATGAAACCACGAGCGGCTTGGGCGGCTCTCAAGAACACCGCATGGATGTTCTATACAATACAAACATCAAAAGCAAAAGCCTATCTTGGCATGAGCTTGGATACTCATGAGCAGCAAGTGGCCCTGTTTTACAAATTGGTCACCGATGCCACGCATCAAATGGAGCGCAAAGAAGCGCTCGAGGCACAGAAAAAGGCACTTGAATCAACGGTGCAGAGTCAGAGTAAAGCAATAGATCAGCTACTCGGCAAGGAGACCACGAACTCAACATCTCCTCTTCCACCGCCGCCATCAGCAAGACCGGCGAGAGACTCAAAACCAGCAGAGCCGCGATCAACAGCTTTCCCCTCCATCATCTCCAGCAATGTCTGGGATCGAGTAAATTCCACATTCAACCCCTTCGCATCTGCCTTATCCACGTCTGCCACCACTCCCAGCTCCCGAGGCTCCTCTTCCCCCTCCGACGATGCGGAGTTCGTCCTCCCGTTCTCAGTATCGATCCCTCCCTCCGTAACCATCGCCTTATCTACCTTTTACGCGACCCTGGCGAAAGGTCTGTTTCAAACTCGCACGGATCCACAGCCGCCTGGCTCCTTCCACATCTTCGGCGAGCTGGAAGTCATCGGCGAGACGGCAAAGGCCAAGTGCGATGTCAAAGCGGCATATGACCCGAAAGCGGCGAAGTTCGTCTGGGTCGTTTGTGATGTAAAGCATTTGTGGGAGGTCAAGCAGAGACCGAAGGGTGGGGTGTGAGGAGGAAAGGATGTGTATCAGGGGCAAAGCCTTCACGATGTCTTTACGGCTTGATGATATGATTTCCTCGCATTCTTTGGTAGGCTGGCGTTGATGCTGGTAGCGAGTTTACTTTTCGGTTATTCCTACGATACCACTTCCTTCTTTTCTGCGAGTGTCTGCGCAATACAGATAGCACAGAGCATACGATAGTTTCAATCTCCAATGAAGCTCTGCAGCTCACAACGTCTCGCTTCGCACGATGACCATCTCCGACATTCATACTGGTGAAGGGTAACTCTGCATAAACCCAGACGACTCCGATGACCTATGTATGCTACTTGAATGCCATCACTACATACCAGACTGCTAAAGCTACAGCTTACTCATCTCTCTCGTTCGTGTCGTAATCCCTCAATCTGCCTAAACGCCACGCTCCCAGTAGTTCTGCATTCTGGCATGTCCTATGACTCGCCCTTACACCGACGACATTGTGTAGGCGTCCACTCCAATTGATCAGTCCTTGGCGCTACTTCAGAGGCCTGATCTTGGTGCGAGGCTTGAACAAAGCATGACGTTGCTCGTTTCGTGATACTTTGCTGTCTCGAAATATACTTCGCGCTGGTGAATGAGTCGTGCATCACGATGACTCTGTCTTCGACGAGGCTTGACGGACCGGGTCGAAGTATGGGTGGTCCATAGCCTCTTGTGCTGTGAGTCGTTCCTGAACAGTACGATTAGTGGTTTCCTTATTTGACATAATTAGTGCAACCCACCTGATGGTCATATCGCAGCAGTCCATCCAGAAAGTCGAGCACCTCGTTGCTGATAAACCGCTGATTATCCGCATTTACGAAACTTTGCCAGCTCTTCTTCGGAAATCTCCCGAGGATGTCGTCGTATTGCTGATCCAGCTCGATTTCGTACTTGTCGAGATAGTCGAACAGGTCTTCCGTGCCAAGCACCTTCGCGATTTTGACGAGCTGGTCAGAATTGCTGTTGCCGTGGAAGAAGGGCTCTTTGCGGAAGATTATCGATGCGAACATCGCGCCAAGTGACCACATGTCGAGGGAGTAGTCGTATTCTTGGAGGTCGACGAGGAGCTCGGGACCTTTGAAGTAACGGGAGGCGACGCGGACGTTGTACTCCGTGCCTTGGTGGTAGAATTCAGCGAGACCCCAATCAATGAGACGGAGCTGGGTTCATGTTAGTAAGGGTCTCAGAGATAGTCAATCGAATGGCTTACCTTTCGCTTCTCGTGATCAATCATCACGTTATGAGGTTTGACATCTCTGTGCATGATGCCTTTGCTATGACAGAAGTCGAGGGCTTTTAGCAGCTCAAAGGTGTAGTATCGGACATCATAATCGACAAATTTGGGGTATAATGTTCGGAAGTCGGTGTTGTTGACATATTCGAAGATGAGCGACGGCGTCTTGCTCTACTTGGATTAGTATTATCTCTATTGCCATTACTCGGCTGAGCTGCCATACCTGACTATCTCTGACAACGTCAAGCAAGCCAACGATATTCGGCCCTCCTGAAAGATTCTGCAGAATCTTGATTTCCCTCTTGATCTTCTTCTTCTTCACAGGCTTCAGCACCTTAATGACGCATTTCTGGTAGTTGACGACATTGACTCCTTCGAATACTTCTGAGTACTTTCCCCTCCCTGCATAAGACCTTGTCAGAATCAGGCTCATAGCGCAGATGAATCGTTTCCTGCTGCGCTGATCAAGACATACCGATCTTCTTGACGACCTCGTAGTTCTCTAGTACGCCCCATGAGATGTTTACACTGTCATAATCCCAATATGACCTGGGCATCTGCGCATTTGCGTCCGCATATACACGAGCCATAGCTGCAAATCCCCACCTCTGTGCACTTCCCCTTTAGTTCCGGTTGACTTGGCGAAGCACTGTTTCTTCTTGCGGCCTCTATGCAGCTTTCAGCACATTCCCCAGCAGATGCGACAAGGTCCAGGTGTGTCGAGGTTGTTCCCTATCTGCGCTGACCAGGAGAGCTCTCAATCAGTTACTGAGACTGCGACGACTGCGCACGCTGCGACTGATATTTGATACGTCGATTCAAGTTCCAGTGAACGTCTCACGGGGTGCGGCAAGATGGCAGCAGAGCAGGTCAGAGGGAGGGGATGTTGTTGTTGGAGAGGAATATCTGAATACGCAGCCAGCTCTGTCATCCCGCAGCGAAGTCTTGCCAGGGTCCTGTTCTGTTTCAGAAGGGTAGGGCTGCCGACCGGACCTCACCCCGTCGACAACAACGAGAATAAAGAAAGATCCTCTCCTTTGCGATCGACACGAGGTCGACTATACTGGATGATGACATGTTCTACGACCTCAACCTGCCATGGAGGGCCGACGTGACTGAACATCAAGGCTTGCAGAACACAATCATCTTCCTTGCGGAACGTATGTTTTAAGTGGTTGACTACACGATCAAGCCGCTGACTGACGTTGTCGATGTAGTTGGCTACGATGTAATCGCGCTCAATCATACACTCTCAGGCAAACTGCCCACCGATCTGGTACGCTCCTCCGAAGTGCTCGTTTCAATGGTCATTTTCTGACGATATCCAGAGTTGCGCTATACCGCAAGAGCTACCCTTCAAGATACCCGCAAATGTTCGCATACTACGCAGATGTACAATAGTCTTTTCAGATCCAGCTCAGAATCATCGACTATCATCGCTTGCCAACAACTACGACATCTTAGCACTTCGGCCAACGAACGAGAAGTCATTCCAGCAAGCATGTCAATCACTGGAGTGCGATATGATCTCGCTCGACATGACCAATCGATTTGACTTCTTCTTCAAGATCAAGACTGTCGCACCGGCGATTGAGAAAGGTCTCAAGTTTGAGATCTGCTATGCCCCAGGCATTCAAACTGACAATGCAACTGCGAGGAGGAATCTAATCAGCAACGCGACTCAGCTCATCCGTGCTACACGTGGAGGAAGAGGCCTGGTGATCAGTAGTCAGGCATCAAGTGCAGCGGGATGTCGCAGTCCTGCAGACGTGATCAATCTTGCGGCGATCTGGGGACTAGGACAGGAAAAGGGACAAGAGGCAGTTTCGAAGCTTGCACGTTCAGTCGTGGTCAGCGCACATCTGAAGAGGAGCAGCTACAGAGGAGTGATAGATGTGGTGTATGGAGGAGAAAAGCCGCCTGCCGCGGCATCGGCGGACAAGCAGACCCCAGGCCAGAAGAAAAGACCTGCAGAAGCCACAGACCGGGATGATGCCAAGACGAAGCAGCCGATGTTGTCCAAGCGTGAACAGAAGCGTCGGCACAAGGCACTGCTCGAAGCACAAGCCAACGGAGAGACGGTGTCCTCGCCTTCGGTATCCAAGACATAGCCGAATATCCAGACCGTTCATGTGACTCTCGATACCCAAAATGTGGCCAAATACCCAAAAGATCTGCCTCGCTCACCTCTTCTGAAAGTCGTATATTAACCTCGCCTCGATCCTCTGATCTCCCTTCGTGACCACAACGTGCCTACTATACCTCCTCTCCCCATCCACTTGTTCGAATCCCCATATCTGCCTCGCTGTCCAACCATTCCCAACACTCTTCACGTAACTTTCGACTGCCATCGCTCCCTCCCTGTTCATCTCCTCGCCGAAGCCCTCTCTTAGGTATGCGTCCTCTACGTCCCGTATCGCGATCCACCTGCTCTTTCCAAGAACCTCTCCAAACACGTTGTCGGAACGCTGTCGCTCTTCCCAGTCCAGTGAGCGTAGTTCCGTGCTGCCGCGAATTCCGGCGAGCCCGACCTGCTCGACGTCGATATGTGTTATCGTGGATTCGTCGACGTATTCTTTCACATATAGAGTGACAGTGCCGTTTACGATGGCTTTACGGGTGAACCAGGAGACGCCTTGCTAGGAGAGCAGAGCAGTGTCAGCGAGATGTTGCCAGAGCATTAAGTGGACAAATACATTCGCTAGTCCGAGTACTTACGAGAATCAAGATAGGTTCAATGTCCGAGGAAAGCCGTTTGTTCATTATATACTGGCCGTTGAGGTCTTGCATGGTCACTTCAGGTGGTGCCGCCATATTGTCGATAGGATGCGACGAGCTATGTAAGATAGAGATGCTGGACAAGGAAGAGAGGAAAGAATGCGATCCTCTTATCCTTGTACTGTTTGTTGACCTTTTGAGCTTTGAGCTGGAGAAACCTCCGAGTGGGTTCTCCTTGTAAGGCGGTGAGGTGCGGGGGTGTCGGGACCGTCTCATGCGTAGAAATGGATCTGCATGATCAAAGCTTTATGCATGAAGAGCGACAGTAGGCACATCTCAATCTGCCCCGGTCAACACAGAAGGACATCCACCCAGCGAAGAAAGATGTTTGGAACAGATAGTCATAGTACGCGATGGCTGGAAAATCGTGACAGCTATAGAACCACTCTGCAATGCAGTCCAACACACCTGAGGCCTCCGATTATTGTACTTCGACTTCGAGTAGTACATGCGGTGAAGTATGATGCACGTCCATTGTGAGCACCGTCAAGATGACGCCAGGATGATGCCTGGGGCCCATGAATCACATCTATAGTTGGAGCTGATCTTGACATTGATACATTTTGCTTGAGATGTATTCTAGTATGATCAATCATCGACCCTGCAACTCGGTTGATGCTTGGGGCAAGATACAGTGCCCAACAGGAGCGATGTTCAACTGGGAGAGTCAGGGGTGCATGATATTCTGTCCGGACCTAGCATGCTACGCAGTGATGTGCATTCAATCGATTCTGGGTTGACCTTCTCTTAGCACCAGGGCTTGACACACAGTGCGGCTGACCTCCAAGGGCCATGAATGGATTGATGAGCACGGTATTTGTCCCGCACATATATTGAGCATGAGGATCCTCGCTGTTCAGGTTCTATGCTCAAGAAAAGGTAGAAGGTAGACAGAAAGCTCACATGATGAAATAATGATAATTGATACTTCGCGAGACGGATGTAATGAGAGGTGTCACTGGTAATGCAATCTTCATTGTCATCAGATCTTGGGCGTAGGATATAGTAAGATAGCAACAAGGTGGAAGAGAGAATGAACCCCACACGAATCTGAAACCTGCCCAGGGAAATGTGTATCACATGCTTATACAAAACTTGAGAGCTCGAGAAGCTCTGCAGTACATCAAGTCTTACAATCTACACAGACCCTTGACCGCCACACCCTTTGACTGTAAGTCTTGCTGTATAATCCGTGGTACTGGACGCGTGGCGGCACCTAATGTTACGATCGCAACCTGATGACACTTCATGACTCAAACTAAATAATTGTAGATCTACACCAGAAGCTACGTCCATATCAAGAGCCTTGTACAACAGGCACGATTCTTTGCAGAGCGTTCACTCGGCGCTTATTACGGCCTCGGCGGCTCCTTTACACAAAGCATTTCACTACAACAATCATGGCTCTCAATGCAGGCTCGCACAACATCCGTATGTTTGGAGTCCCAACTGCTGTGACGAGACCCCGACTGACAAGGGCACTGCAGCCGGAGAACCGACAGGTCCTGTCACGGGTGCCCCACCACCTGTCTCCAATGAAAGCAAGAATGCCATACTCCAAGCTGCCCAGCAAGATGTGACTGGCCAATCAGCTCCAGGTCAAGATGGTGGAGATAAGGAAGTCCCTAAGAAGCAGAAGACGGAGAAGGAGTGTATGTATGTCTTCGCGTTCGTGCGACGCGCTTCCAAGGGCCTCAATAGCACTGCGCTAACAGCCGTGTAGTGAAGAAGGAACGAGAAAAGGCTGAGAAGCAGAAGAAGTTTGAGGAGAAGCAGGCCAAACAGAAAGCTGCCGCGCCAGCTTCTGCAAAGGCGAAGGAGAAGAAGGAAAAGCCCAAGGATGAGGTATCCGTTGCAGACTATGTGGAAGATACACCAAGAGGGCAGAAGAAGAGTGAGTCAAACTGCTTGGAAGGCGAGACTGGATAGCTAAATGTTTTCACAGTACTGAAGCCGCTCGACGATGCATACCACAAGGCATACATTCCAAAGGTTGTCGAGTCTGCATGGTACGACTGGTGGGAAGAGCAAGGATACTTCAAGCCGGAGTTCATAGACGGGAAGGTGAAAGCGAAGGGCTCATTTGTTATTGTCATACCTCCACCAAACGTGACAGGCGCACTACATATTGGCCATGCATTGGCAACTTCACTACAAGATGTGCTGATCAGATGGTAAGTCACATCTCACAATCAGCGGTGGTCAATCTCTGACTCGATAGGCACCGGATGAAGGGCTTCACGACTTTGTACCTCCCTGGTTGTGATCATGCTGGTATCTCGACACAAAGCGTTGTGGAGAATATGCTGTGGAGGCGACAAGGAAAGACAAGACATGATCTTGGAAGACCAAAGTTCATCGAGACAGCACAAGAATGGAAGGAAGAGTGCGTACTCATGTCTAGCAATCCAGGTTTACTTGCTCACGCACCGTAGATACCATGGAAAGATCAATACCGTCCTTCGTCGCATGGGAGGCTCGTTCGACTGGACTCGTGAAGGGTACACCTTCAGCCCTGAATTGTCAGCAGCCGTCACAGAAACGTTTGTCAAGCTGCACGAGGAGGGCTACATCTACCGTTCGAATCGCATCGTCAATTGGTGCACGAGGCTCTCAACGGCACTCTCGAATCTCGAAGTAGACAACAAGGATCTGGAAGGGCGAACCCTTCTCGACGTGCCGGGGTACGACAAGAAGGTCGAGTTTGGTGTAATCACTCATTTCAAATATCCTATTGATGGCTCAGATGAAATGATCGAAGTGGCCACGACGCGACCAGAAACCATGCTTGGAGACACTGCAATTGCTGTGCATCCTGAAGACGCAAGATACAAACATCTTCTTGGCAAGAAAGCACGCCATCCTTTCATCGAGGGTCGCCTCATGCCTATTGTCGCTGATGACTACGTTGATCCAGAATTTGGTACCGGTGCTGTCAAGATCACGCCAGCTCATGATCCCAACGATTTTGCGATTGGGCAAAGACACAAGCTTGAGTTCATTAACATCCTGAACTCAGACGGCACCATGAATGAAAACGCTGGTCCTTTTGCTGGCAAGAAACGATTTGATGTCCGATATGAGGTCACCGCTGCCCTGGAAAAGGCAGGCCTGTTCGTCAAGAAAGAGAACAATCCCATGAAGGTGCCTTTGTGCAGTAAGACGAAGGACGTTATCGAGCCTATTCTGCGACCTCAATGGTGGATGAAGATGCGGGAGTTTGGTGATGCAGCTATGGACGTGGTCAGAGATGGACAGATCAAGATCATTCCCCAATCTGCTGAGAAGAACTACTACTCCTGGCTGAAGAACATCAACGACTGGTGCCTATCACGTCAATTGTGGTGGGGACATCAATGCCCAGCTTACCTTGTCAGAATTGAGGGCGAGGCAACAGCAGATGACAACGATCACTATTGGGTTGTCGGACGAACGGAAGAAGATGCACACAAGAAAGCAGAGGAGAGGTTCCCAGGCAAGAAGTTCACGCTAGAGCGTGATCCTGACGTCCTCGACACCTGGTTCTCCTCTGGATTGTGGCCTTTCTCGACACTTGGCTGGCCCAAGGACACTGCTGATCTACGTGAATTGTTCCCTACCAGCGTACTTGAGACTGGATGGGATATTCTGTTCTTCTGGGTGGCTCGTATGATCATGATGAGCTTGAAGTTGACTGGCAAGATCCCTTTCAAGGAGGTATACTGCCATTCACTTGTTCGTGATTCTGAGGGACGAAAGATGTCCAAGTCACTCGGGAACGTCATTGATCCCGTTGACATCATGGAGGGTATTGAGCTAAAGGATCTACACGACAAACTTCATAAGGGTAATCTTGATCCGAAAGAGATCAAGAACGCCGAGAAGTACCAGAACACTGCTTTCCCACAAGGTATTCCCGAATGTGGTGCAGATGCTCTGCGTTTCTCACTCGTCCAGTACACAACAGGTGGTGGCGATATCGCGTTTGACGTCAAGGTGATGGCTGGGTACCGGAGGTTTTGCAACAAGATCTATCAGGCGACGAAATTTGTGCTTGGCAAGATTGATACCGACTACGTGCCACCACAGACCGGCGCATTGACCGGCAAGGAGTCGCTGGCTGAAAGGTGGATTCTTCACAAACTCACCACTGCTTCCAAGAACATCAACAAAGCTCTCGAGGAACGCGAGTTCTCTCAATCTACGCAGTTGGCGTACCGATATTGGTACGACGAGCTGTGTGACGTGTACATCGTAAGTTCCAACAACCTCGCCTCACTCTTATTAATTACTGACTTGTTCCAGGAAAACTCGAAAACGATCATTCAAGACGGCACGCCCGAAGAGCGCCTTTCCGCTGTCAACACTCTTTACACCGCTCTTGAGGGCGCGCTCCTACTCATTCACCCGTACATGCCATTCTTGACGGAAGAGCTATGGCAACGTCTCCCACGCCGCGCCCAAGACAACACTCCATCTATCGTTGTCGCCTCCTACCCACAATTCGACTCGACACTTGAAGACCCAGCATCTGAAGCCGCCTATGAGCTCGTTCTTGGCTGCTCCAAGGGTATTCGCTCACTTCTGAGCGAGTATGCGATCAAGGAAGATGGTACAGCGTTCGTGCAAGCTCTTGATAAAACCTCCTTCACTACCGCATCAGAACAGCACGCGGCCATCAATGCTCTCGCGGGAAAGTCGCTTGCTAACCTTACTGTCTTGGACGCAACTGCCAACAAGCCCAAAGGCTGTGCCGTATTCCCTGTATCCGCACACGCGGCAGTCTATGTGCACGTCAAGGGTCGCGTGGACATTGACAAGGAGATCGAGAAGGCGAATACGAAGCGCGACAAAGCGAGCCAGACTGTGCTTAAGCAGCGAAAGATTGTTGAGAATGTGCGAGAAGCGGCGAGTAAGGCTGTGGTGGAATTGGAGGAGCAGAAGCTGAGGGACGCGGAAGCTGAGGTGAACGCGCTGCAGGAGGGCATTGAGCAGTTCAGAATGCTGAAGCTGGAGGGGTAGAGTGATGTTTTGGCCAATGAATGGCAGGCGGGAGAGGTACAGACGATTGAGCTGTTCTTCTTAAGGCTGGAGACCTTTGTATAGTATGGACGTCTAAGCTACTGTAATCGTAGGACAAGAAAAACCAAGAGATTGTTCCACGGTCTCAATCTTCCACTTCTGCTCACCTACCAGTATACCTTGGAGGAAATGACCAGCACAGTGTCCAAGACAACTTCAATACTGAAAGCTGTCCACCACGTCTGCTCGTGACACCAATTGGGCGGCTTCCGCATGTTTTGATGGCAGATCTGTTACCCTCTTGCTTGATTGTAGGCGACATTTCGTGGTCAAAAGACGTTCAGAGTGAGCAAAGCGCAGGGATGTAACTTTGTGGTTGGACCTCTCCATATGCCAGAACCGCATTATCGTCATCGTGGCCACTACTCCGGCTCCTGCCCCTTCCACTGCTCCCTCAACGCTGCCACATTCCATCCCGCTTGCTCAGCCTTCTTCACCACGGCCCGCGCCTTCCCCGACACCGGCGCATCTATCATCTTCCCGTCCATCGTCCACGCCCCTTTTCCAGCCTTATCGGCCTTCTCATCGCCCATACACACTCTGACAGCCCACTCGACCTCCTCCTTGCCAGGTCCGTACACGTTCTGCACCGTCTCGACCTGACTAGGATGGATCACTTGCTTCCCATTGAATCCCAAGGCCTTTCCACCCGCACATTCTTCGGCCAGCGTCGCTAGCCCAGCGTCGCCCTTGTAGTGCGTGCAAACCAAGTCGATAACATTGGGGAGATCGTGCGCACGGGCGGCCGTGACGATGGCGGAACGGGCGAAGAGAAATTCGAGGAGGGAAGGCGTGCGGGTGATGGAGAGATCGAGGGCGAAGTCTTCGGCGGCGAAGATTAGGCCGGAGAGGTGGGGCGAGGCACGGCAGATGGAGGTGAGGTCGGTTAGGGCTTTGGCGGACTCGATTAGGGCTATAATTGAGGGCGGTGGTCGGGGTGGGTCGGAGGTGGTTGTAGTGAGGGTGTGGCGAATCACGTCGGTTATGAAGTGGAGGTCGGAGGCGGAGTTCACTTTAGGGACGACGATGGCGTCGACGTTGGGTGCGCGAAGCTCGGGAGTGGATTAGCTGACTTCGCTCTCAAGGTGTGGCGGCCGTGAGCGTTGTATACTCACCACCTCTGTCAAGTCATCTAAAGCATACTTGGTGACTACACTATTGATTCTGATTGCCACCTCCCCCACATCTGCTGGTCGTGTCGTCTCTAGGAATTTGCGCAGAGCTACACGAGCTTCTGCTTTCCGTCCAGTTGCCACACTGTCTTCCAAGTCATAGACGACAGTATCGACCTTGAGATTTCGTGACTTCTCGAGAAATCTAGAGGACGATGCTGGGACTATGAGGAAATGTCAGAGAGCCATACTAAGTTCAAGGCACTACTCACCAACCATACAGCAGTGCTCGCCGTAAGGACGCGGCAGCCATGGCTAAAGCTGACGAAGATGACGACTTTTGTTGCAGAAGGGGAAGATGGAGATAGCTTAATGTGGAAACCAAGATGAAACCCGATGGACTTGCTTTCCCCGCGTTCAGGAGTCAGCGCCGGGAACAAGCTTGAGACACGACGGATATACCACAGCTTACAGTACATCTAGCACAAGTGATCATCGTCCGATCATTCGACGTGTTGGCACTTGTGCTCACGGCTGCGCGTACATCTCTCTGCTCTTTTCTTGGCAGGGGTGGTTGAAGTTGAAGTTGCCTTCCTTCAGGCAGCAATACTGAAACTTCAGCGATGAACCTACGCAAACGCCAACGACGCATAGGCATAGGCAAAGTAATAGGAAGATGGCCACGGTAATACAGATGGTCTGGCTGAGGTGCGAGTTTCTCGAACAATGGTCAACACTAGTGGTACTGACAAGGCAACAGTGGCCTCATCGCAGGTACTACCTACATATCCTGGACGTATACCACATGGTATGCTGCACAGCGCCCTGTCGAGTCGGCCATCATCGCACTCATGCTTATTGCCACCGCTCTCACCATAAGACGTTGTTTCCTTCCCTTCTGGCTCGTCTCAACATCAATTACATCAAAAGAAAACAATGGATCCATTCCCTTACAAGAAGTCCATTCACGTACCAGTAGACAACATGGCATCCAACCACACCGATCAAGGAGTGCTCGTCTCGATCTACATTGGTTAAGAGTCACTCTACTCCTAGTACTTGTGGGGATATGCTTGCGGGTAGAGATACTACGGCAAATTATCAACCATTCTGGCTGCACGAGAGGGAGTCTAGGCGTCAGTAGATTGGCTTAATATCTGTGCATCTAGTCATTACTGAATAAAACTGTAGGCATTTATTCCTGTCGGCCTAGCACTTTTAGAACGAAGGGCAAAATCTGAAGCTGTTTCTACCACCAAAACCCGCACATCTCCTGCGTCTAGAGATAGGTATGCACACCTCGGATGGTCATCTTTTTTGGTATTACCCTTTAGTGTGGCCAGCTATATGGCTATGTCGCGTTCAGTCAGCTCACCGCAATCAACCTATATCTGTGCTCGAACGACTCTGTACCGCCAGTCCATACCACTTCTGCAGATAGCAGGCACTTTCCTAGATGTTGGCATTCTAGCAGGTCTCGATCGACTTTGCGATCGTATCAATCATGTGGTCCTCCGAGCGTCGGCACAAAACATGTCAGAATCAGCAAAAGCGCTATCCGTGCTAAGCTTGACATGCTTGGTAAGCTATTGTACTTACCTAGACCGTCTGAACTTCCCTCTGACAACGCGCAGTCAGCCTCAATCTCGATTGTCGTGGTCGGATTTCTCCCATGGCTCCCAGATCAGTATCGTTGGTGGCATGACGGAACTGCCACACTATATACGTCTCAAGCTTTCTTTTCTGGAGCTGCCATTGCACTGACGGCTTTGTGTGCCTTCGAAGTTGTATGTGTATTGAGCTTGCTGGGAGTATGAAGCTGATATATGTCACAGTGGTGCTGGGCAGGCGCAACCCGGACCTGCAGCATAGTGGTCTACTCAGTAACAAATAGCTCCGTCCTATTCGCGTCAATCAATTGGAGTAAGAACACAATGTCTACATACGGGGGAGCAGCTCCGATATGCAGTGTTTTCGCACTGCTTTCTCTTATCTCGATGTTCCGACAAGTGCAGCTGAGCCAGAATGGTGCTGGGTTCCAGACGAGACATATTATCGCTTTTCTTCTCATTGTCATTGTTGTCTCAATACCTTTTGGTATATCCTCCGGCTCGGTGTCAGTCGCCAAGCTACGTGCTCACCCGATACTTGAATTGATGAGCAGGGCCAACAACCACGCTATAACATGGGCTCATGAAGCTTCGACGAGCAACACGGTGGACGAAGCGGCTGGCACTTATCGTCGACGTCACGGTCGGGATCCTCCGCCACGCTTCGATGCATGGTACCAATTCGCGGTTTCGAAAGGCTCAATTGTCATCGATGATTTCGACAATATCAACAGTGACCTTCTTCCTTTCTGGGCACTCTCTCCAGCAGAGATCAGGCACAGAACGTGGGAGGCAATCTCTAATCCTTGGAATGATGTAATGGGCATAATGATCAGAGACGGCAATATCACAATCCGAGAAGGGACACCTGAACTTCATGCCTGGATGGAGATCGGGATTGCTGATATGATTCGTCCTTTTGCGCAGTGGTTACCTGATATGGATCTGGCATTTAATAAGAATGATGAGCCTCGCATTGCCATACCATATAAGGAGATGGAGTTTCTATGGGACGTCTCAGTGGCCAAGTTCCAATCGCTACCGTCAACCATCCTGCACGATTTTAGTCCCGACCGTGTGCAAACCTGGCGACCGCTACCAGACGAGCCTGTTACTCATACTCGATTCGTCGAAAGATCCTGGCATGCGACTTGGGAGGAGTTCTCGACGGCTGGGTGCTCCTTTTCTGCAGCTGCACGCCGAGACCACAAATGGAGCGCTCGTCAAGGATGTACTGACTGCTTCAACCCACCTGCGATCCGGGACCATCTATGGGACTTCCGTCGAGTATGTACTGATTGTGTCAATCCACATACCTTCTATGGCTTTGTGTCGAATTGGACACTGGCAGCAGATCCATGCCATCAGCCAGATCTGGCTCACCTTCACGGCCTGCATCTTGCACCGTCCGCATTTAAGGGAACCCACGACTTGATGCCCATTTTCAGTCAAAGCAAAGCCGCTGGTTACGCTGACATTCTCTATCCCAGTCCATGGAACTATCTAGACCGCGCCAACTACGCTCCAAATGAGTCATATCCAGATCCTCTTTTCGCTGAGAAAGAAAGCACGCTGTTCTGGCGCGGCGGGACTTCAGAAGGCGTCAGTGCGTTCGATACTGGTGTGTGGCAAGGTATGGTGCGTCAGCGACTGACCTGGCTGTTTAATAACGCCAGCTCCACCGATGGCTACACCTTTCCAATGCTCCTCCCTGCGCCTGGACCCCGATATTCCGATCGTAGTATACCCCGTTTCCAGCCTCATACCGTCACACGCTCCGACCTCGATGATCATATCCCCGTCTCAATCGACATCCACATCCCCACCGACATCTCGCGCTGCAACGGCTGGGACTGCACGGCGCAATACCTTGAATTCTCACCGCAATACGTAGCCGCGATCGACTTTCAAACGCACTGGCAGTATAAATACCTCATGGACGTCGACGGTGCCGGTTTCAGTGGGCGCTTCATCCCCTTTCTGAAAAGCCGCAGCTTGGTATTCAAGGCGAGTGTATTTCGAGAGTGGTGGCATGGTAGGTTGACGGCGTGGCAGCACTTCGTGCCAGTGGATGTGAGGTTGCAGGGGTTGGCTGGACTGGTCGCGTTCTTTGGTGGTTGGAGGGATGGTCACGCGGACGGGGCGGCTGGTGAAAATCCGGAGGGCGATGGGTGGTTAATGAAGCCGCATGAGGAGGAGGCGGAGAGGATTGCAGAGGCCGGGAGGGAGCAGGCGGCGAAAGTGCTGAGGAAGGAGGATATGGAGGTGTATATGTTTAGGTTGTTGCTGGAGTGGGGGAGGGTGACTGACGATGCAAGAGATGAGCTTGGATGGAGTGGTAGCACCTGACGAGACCAGTGGGACAGGCTACTTCTTTCACATCGACTCGAGTTGGCTTTGTCACTGGTAGGAACACATGAGAAACGCTGGACTTTCGGGAGCCGGCAGTATGCTATATCATAATTCACTATGCTGTATCCGACCATACTACACTCCCTTGACCGCCTCGTCCCTCACCGCGAACAGCTCCTGCACACCGAGTATCACTGTCTCAATCTCCACTGTTACCTCCGCGTGATGCCACACCACTCCACGTATCGTGACAGAAGCACGGCTCAGAAGCAGGCGAGACGCAGTCTCTCGTTGGTCTCAATCTCAGCATCTACAACATTAGCATGTCAGCACAAGGCATCGGTCACATTACAAGCGAGGCCGTACCGTACTCTGCAACACAACATCGACACGCCTCGCCTCTAATCACATAGATGCTACCACGAGGAATTGGTGTTGCAAGACGGAATTCCCAGGTGCTCTCGACAACAAGTCTTCCTGATCTAGATTGGTTCTTCAGCTCGCCCGCCGTGGTCATCGATAAGTGCTGGATATGCTGCTGTAGCACTATAGGAGGAGAAGCTTAGCAGGAGCAGGAGCAAGAGCAGACTGTACTTGACTCCTGTCCCCCTTACTTTGATCTCTTGACCATCTTTTGCGTCTTTTTCTTCACGGTGGCAAAATGACTTCGCTAGTCTCGCGTCAAGAAAGAAAAAGTTGAGCTGGAAACGCCAAGGTGTTTAGCTACATATAAATCTATAACACGGACCATCTACGGCACCCTCCTCGCCTTTGCGTTCCTTGACCTTCCTTGGTGGATATACATCGTATACATCATTTCTTCAGAAAGTCGGATTCGAGCGCGTCAGGGAAGAACTACCTTATGTAGAGGCAACCCGGCACAGATTCTCTACGACACTCTCCACATGGTCTTTGCCTTGGCCTCACCTTTCAAATCTACGACAGCGCTGACTCTGCTTGTCGCTAGTGAGAGAGTCTCGCATTCCATTCCATTCGCACCAAGCGTGTCCGCAGGGCTGTATCCTGCGAGCACGGGGTTGCCTCTCAGCTTGCGCGCGAACACCGACAGCTCCATGCGAAATGCATCAGGGGCGCCAGTGGAGCAAGTGTAGGTTGGAAACATCTCCATCGAGGCCAGTGGTCATCTGATGCAAGGGTCGTGAGGGGATCGGGGAATGAGAAGGTGGAAGAGTTGGTGCCGCAGTGCTCTGCATGCCAGCCATCCTCTCCTGCCTCGTCTGCAAGCACGACTGCGCCGCCATCTCAACAGCCACCTCTGACACGAGACACGCTGAGCAAGTCGATCTTGGTTCTATGCTTTTTCAAAAGTACGTTTGTGTGTGGAAAATCAGGCAATTGGAGGAAAACGCGTCGATCGTCGAAGTCCATCCAGACAGCTCAACCTCTACCCCCGCTCCCACTCCCACTCCCCTTCGTCCTCTCCACATACGTCGCCGTAACACCAACCACACCCTCCTTCCCACTCTTCTCCACATCCTGACCTCCCTTGCTCGCACGATCTACGGCCTTCTGCTCCTTGACCAACGCAATCGATCGCGGGACTACATCCCACTGCATTTTCAGATACCACTTCTTGTCCCTCGCTTCCCCATCCTGGCCTCCAGCACTTTCCAAGTTCTCAAGGAACAGCCCATCCACCGCCTCCAATGGCAACCCTCCCGTCTCGGGATAGAACAGCCAGACAATGACCGCGTTAGCCACATTCAGCACCGCCCACACGATGTAGAACTTCCACCCGAGACTCTTCAGCCCCGGTGGCGTGACTTCCACGACGAGGAAGTTTCCGAGGAAATCAGCCGCTGCAGCCAGCGCAGCGCCCTTCGCCCTCAACCTCAGCGGTAAGATCTCAGCTGGGTAGATCCACACAGTCGCCATCCAGCCCCAGGTGAAGCACGCTTCGAAGAGGAAGATGAACACGACAGCGCCGATGGATGCTGCGTGCGTACCTAACGCAACACACACCGCCTCACCCACCAACATCGCGCACATTCCCAATGCGCACGAAATGAACAGCGCACGCCGGCCCACGCGATCGATGGTATACCACGTCAAGAACGAGGCGGCGACATACCAGACCTGTGTCCAGCAGCCGAGGTAGAGGGCTTGTTCGGCAGACATGCCGAGGGAGGTCTGATAAAGCGTAGGCGCGTAGTAGGTCACGATGTTGATGCCGGTTAGTTGCTGCATGAACTGGATGCCGAGGGCGAGGTAGAAGCGTTTATGGGCGGACATGCCGTTGGAGCTGAAGAGGTCGGACCAGGCGCCTGCGTTGGTGCCTTCAAGATCTATGGCGGTCTGAATGGCGGAGGTTTCGGCGAGGACGGAGGGGGCGGTAGGCGGTAAGGTGCGCAGGCGTGATAGGACATCGATGCCGGCATCCGGTTCGGAGTGAGCCATGAGCCAGCGGGGCGTGTCAGGGCAGAGGGAGGCGCAGCAGAGGATGTAGATGCAAAAGACGCATTGGAAGAGCAGGGGGAAGCGCCATTGAGAGCTGTTGTGGTGGAAGTAGAAAGCGTAGTTGATCCAGTATGCCAGCCTGCAGAGTTGAGTTAACGCTGTCTTCGGTGAGACTTGGACATGGAAAACTCACATCAATCCGACCAGCAATGTTGTCAACTGCACACAGACATTCCATCCTCGTGCAACCTGAGAGCTGACCTCGGATTGATACACAGCGCAGACACTAGTGATGTACCCGACACCGACGCCGGTCACGATCCTTCCGACCATAAACTGAATGCGCTCATTAGACGTGCCCATGATGATGGCTCCGATCATGAGGATGAAAGCACCCAGCATGAGTGTTGCTTTTCTGCCCATTGGCTCGGATGAGAATGCAGCTGCAATGGCACCAGCGGCGGCGCCCACGTCATATAGTGCCGCGATGGTTCCAAGCATCAATGTCGACGGATTGTCCATCGTGTCGAGGAAGAAGTTTGATATCAGCACGCCAGACATGACACCCTGATCGTAGCCAAAGAGGAGGAAGCCTGCAGAGCAGCATGATGTGATGAGTGCGTGTAAGGGGATGCCCTTGAGGGCTTCAAGGCCAGTCTTGTTGAGCAGAAACATAGTTGCGGCGTGTGAAGGCTGCCGTATGGATCGATGCTGAAACCAAGGGGGACGACACGGTGTTTTATACGTTGTTGCCCCGGGGGTGTGCTTCATTCAATTGAGAGGGGTAATGCGGGGTGATGCGGGATGCGGGATGCGGGTTGTGGGGCCGCCGGCTTGTTTCAGACGCGAGAGAGGATCCGACTTTTCGTTGTTGGCCCGTCAATGATCTGCTTGCGTGTCGCCTAGGTTTCGCTTGATATTATACCCGCGAAACTGTGACAACTGTGATGGTCGTGACGATGGAGTCAGTTTCAGGTCTGTTTTCGAGAGCGTGTAGTGTGAAGACGACCAAAGATGGCATGGTCAGAGAGAAGATTATGTGCTCGACATGTTCGAGACCACACAAGTGCAGGAGGTTGGAGCACATCGAACGCGGCCTGCAGTCATAATAACCTCGTCTTACTTTCCGTCTAAGGATGACGATGTTGTTTCATCCCTTTTGCTTTGATGTAGGAAAACAAGTGCAGGAGGGACGACTTACCCTGACGATTCAGTTCGCTGATGAACGGGTCCTGTCTGCTCGAGCTTGTGCCGTATGGTGCTGTCTTGCGGAACCATGTTCGCAAGCTCAACCATAATCAAGCTCAACCTTCTCCTGCTTGACCTCATCCTGCTCCCTCGCAGTACGATTCGGCGTGTAGTCGTCCGGAGATTGCTGTTCTCGTTGCTGTCGTTCCTGCATTTGCCTCTGTAGTCGTGCATGCTTGGCTTTTCTGTATTCTCGAGGCGTCTGCTTTTTCAGCACTGGTGCTTTCACTGCTGGCTGGAAGGCTGTTGACTTGAGCTTTGCTGGTTGGGAGGAAAGCAAAGACTTCTCGCTTCGTGTAGAGGTTGATGCAGATGCCGTGGTGGTAGATGCTGTGGTGCTGGAGATTGAGATCTGCGGGCTCGCATCACTCACATCTTCCAACTCACCATCCTCCTCCTCAGCCTCAGCCTCAGCCTCAACCTCAGCCTCAAGACGCAGTCTCCTTTCTCGTAACAGCGTTTCAATCTCGCTATGTCTGAACATTGCAACTTGCTCATCGGTGAGGGTGCGCTTCACGCCATCGGCATAGTAACCCAGGCCGTCGTCTTCTTGATCTGGAAATGTCTCTAATTCGTACTCAGTGATCAAGATCGCTGGAAGAGCAGGACCTCCGAAGTGACTATTGTGAAATGCACGTAGGTCTTCTTCTGTCACTGTTGGGATGTACAGCGTCATTCTTGCGGTGCTTGAAGCCCTGATAGGCTTAATGAGAAGTGGAAGACATAGTTCTCGTGGTGGTTATCTTGAGCTCAGTAGCGTACAATAACATGCAGACTATGCATATGAGGGCTTGCTACTCAGTCTGTGCGTCAACAGGCACAGGTGAAGACTTCCTCACAAGTACCTCAGTGACCTTAGTGTGTGTTGAGGGAAGGAGGAAGACCACGTGAGACGTGAGACCGTGGTGAAACCTGTCGGTGTAACTTCGGCCTAAAGACGTCACAGCGAGTACCTTGCGTCCTCTGGTCCTGCGCTTGCTTGCCACATCTCACACCTGAACAACACAATACCGCAACCTCGACCTCGACCATCCACAGTAGCTCACATCGCGCTATTATGCGCCTCAGCCTCCCACTCATCGTCAGCTTCCTCGTCTTTAGCAGTTCCTCCGCCTTGCCCTTCCAGTCCTCCGGGCCTACCACGCTCACAGCAGCGCCACACCTCAACCTCCCACCTCAATCACCACTAATGTCTTCCTCCGCCTCCAACAATAACCCCTCCTCCTCTCTCACCCTCTCCGACGTCCTCCGCTCCACGCCCTCCATCTCCATCTTCGCCTCCCTCACGCGCTCCACCACCTCTTTAACCTCTCTGCTCACCTCCTCCCCACGCACCGCCAACATCACAATCCTCGCCCCAAGCAACTCCGCCCTCGCCGCTCTGCCCCGCAAACCCTGGGAACAGCCCTCCGACTACACCACCTTCGGCGCGAGCGCATACGAGGGCGCGGATGGCGAGGAGAGAGCGCAGCGGAATAGGGAGGTGTTTGTTCGGGCGCATGTTGTCGTTGGAGAGCTGAATTTGGATACAGCGCAGGGACAGGGACATGGGGAGCGAGGTGCGGAAGTGAAGAAGGCGAAGACGCTGGCGGACACGGACGTCTGGATCGAGGAGCGAGGTGGCGAGGGTGAGGGAGACAAGAGGAGGAGGGTCATCATGCCGGATGGGGTGGAAGTGCAGAGGGTAGCCGAGAAGGTGGAGAATGGAGAAGTGTGGATATTAGATGGAGTGCTGAATTACAATGTCTGAAAGCGATGGATAGAAAGGGATCGAGGCGTCGAGGGTAAAGAGATGGAGAGAAGAGAAGTCGCGCGGACGAATTGACGACTTGACGACTTGACGACCTTTATGCTGCGGGGCTGGCGTTTCATCACCGTTCATTGGCAAATGCATGCCTGCACTGGCAGACAACCTGATACCTTTATCTGATAGTGACGGTTTATACCATTGCCTCACCCACAAGCTTCGTCCCTGGTGTCCGCTGCCTCAACAAGCCACTAGCCTTGTGGTCCAGCGTGTCAGTGAGAAGCGCGCGGTCCAGCGTGCCGGTGAGACGGCATGCCAGTGAGAAAGCGTTCCAGTGATACGGCATGCCAGTGAGAAAGCGTTCCCCCAAGACGGCATGCCAGCGAAATGCCAGCGTGCTAGTGGGAGGGTATAGATAGAAGTTATGGCCTCCTTGGCCTGAGGACTTAAGATGACTGCTATAGCAAGCTTTGGCAGCACATCACAAATAGCTCTTCCCAAGTACTGGTACAAGTGCAAAAGACCTCGACCATGTCCACACAAATTTTATTACTACAATTTAATGTGCTGTATGCCCAGCGCGAGTTTACCGACTAATTATGAAGAGACCAACCACCAATCAAGCTCAAGCATCTTCCAGCTACCTGTACAATGAGCGTATTCACCCTCTCGAGTGTAACCCTGGGTTTCCCTCATCTTTGACCCTTCATTCCCCCCACATCAACTACAAGATCACCACCCTCGCTCACACTTTCTCAACCTCGCTCGCCCTCGCATCATCCTTACTCCTAGTAACAGTCCTACTGATCGCCAGGCCCAATCCCTTCGCCCTCGCCAACGCACCCGCCACCCTCGTCGGTCCCGTATACAGCCGCGCAATGAGCATGCATACAGAACTGAGTAACAGACACCCACCAGCCCAGCTTTGCAGGACGTACGAATTGATGCCATAGGACCCATAGAGATGCCCAACAATGACAGGACCGGTCAGTGCAAAACTCGCACTGATGGTGTACATCATGCCGGTCCAATGGCCGAGCTTGGCTTGTTTGGTCGGGTCGCTGCGGCCAAGGATAAACGCGATGGAGGCAGGCGGGAGGCCGATGATGGCGCCCGAGACGGCACCAAAGAGGACGCAGTAGCAGATGGCGGCGCCTTGGGTTGACGCTAGCGACCAGAGGACGAGAACGAGAACGGAGCCGACAAAGGTTGCCGCAGCGTGGACATTGAGTGTGCCGAATCTGGCGAGGTGTTAGCAAGATACATAGATCAGCCAGTAGCCGACTTACTTTTCCGCAAGTGTGGCAGATGACAGACGTCCCAGGGTACTGCAGCCGTTCATGATGCAGAGGAACCAGTATGTCTGTAAGCTGTCTAGCTTTCCTTTGACAAGGAAGCCATTGGGAGTCATCTTAGCGGCCAAGTCTTTGCTTGCAGCCCACTGTAAATCTCGATTAGTATGGGTTTTAGAAGAATGACTGTTACATCTACGTACGTCCTCGAAGTTGAAGAAGATGGAGTAGAATCCAAAGAACATGAAGCAAATGGCAGCAGTAAACCAGTTGAAAGCAGGATTGCGGAAGGCGTCCATGTCCACCCAGACAGTCAGACGTGCCCAGCTCTCTGGCTTTCTGGCGAGTTGTGCTGGGTTGGGATTGGCAAGAAGCAAGGCGATTAATGCCACAATTGCAACCATAGTCGAGAACCAGCGTACAGCGTTGCCGAAAGAGCTGCACTTCTTGAGGAGGAAACGAATCAGAATGGGATAGATCACACCAGCTGTTGTCCACGTAAGCATGGATACTATGTGAGGCTGATGAACGACTAACCGATACTTGCTCCGCAAGCAACGATGCCAATGGCGACTGTCTTCCGCTTGATGAACCAGGTTGCAGCAACTAGGATACAATGGTCAGCATGTAACACGTTAACATACACAAAGCAAACTCACCTTGAGAACTAGTAACAAAGAAGCAAGCCATGCCCAACCCAACAGTCAACCCTTGTGTAGCCCAGATCGCACCATAGTTGCCCTGCGGTACCGCACTAAGTGCAAACATGCCGATAGTAACCAGCATCGCCCCAACAGCAATCAACTTCTTTGCATGTCCCGCATCCAGGAGTCTTCCAGCCACAAAGGACGTGACCAGAACAATGAACGACTGCGTCGAACCAATGAGGTTCAGCAAGATTGTGCTTCGACCCTTCAAGTGCACCATCGAATAGTGTGAAGCAAAGGTACCGTACGCGTTGACAAGACCCCAGGAGTTGAACATCAGCAGGAAGCACCCGAAGAGGGTGACCCAGGGACGCCAGCCTTTGGGCCAGTTTAGCGTCACGTCGTTGTCGTTGGCGGTGTAAGCATTGTGGTCGCAGGTTTCGACGGGAGTTTGGACTCGTTCGAGATAGGGGAGGTTGTGGCTGATCCTTGATGCTGAGGAGAAGGGGTGGTCACTGCTGATGGCGTCGTCAGAGGAGTTGAGTGATTTCGAATGCATTTTCGCAAGAGAATGTCTTGAAATGAATGAATGGAAAGTGATGAAATACAATTTGACAAGAACAAGAGCGGACTGAAGCGAATGTATAAGAATGAAGCAGAGTGGAAGAGGTGAAGATGAAGACGAAGACGATCAGTTCGTCATATGGGTTGAGTGAAGTGGAGAAAAGGTTGATGGTTGATGCATGATGAATGGCTCCTCTCAAAAGTCTATTGAAGTTGGGAGGCTCTGCCCCCCGATAGGAAGGAACGATCCTCCTCGTGCTGGCATGCGGGCACGATCATTGCTCAGAGATCAGGAAAGCATGCTGGTACTTCTTGATCTATAGTATTGTTGCACGTCAACGCATTCACTCTAGTCAAGCTGTTCTCATCATTTGCAAGTAGTGCCAGCTCAATCATGCACACCGCCACCTCACAAGCCCTTGGCGAATGCACTCGCCCCACTAGCGATTTGTGAACACATTGCAATCAGCTACGATGGTATTATGTTATCGTGCTCAGAAGCAGCTGTTCCAGCATGTATCAGTGGTGGCAGAGTGATGAAAGTGTAGCAGTACGTTGAGCTTTTCTTCGGCGAAGGCCTGTGATGTTCGTTGAACTGCCTGACGACGTTATGATCAATACCTTACGCTGGATCGAAGCAACATAGAAGCTTGATGCAAACATGTCTTACCTCGCATGGCGCATGCAATTCGCCGCCGTCGCTTTCTTGTCTAGGTGGTCAATCGCTATCGATGTGTTTTCATCACTTTGTCACGCAACATGCCAAGTATGGCCAACAACAGTGTAATTAGCCATGATGCTGTTGTGCTCATGAGCGGACACTTTTCCTCATTGTTGTACGAAGGTGGGTGAAGGAGATGAGATCATTAGTCTATCTTTTCATTGTGTGGCAACAGTCTGTGCTGGCCGTCACAGTCGTTCGTAGAACATCTCAAACGTGCTCCTCATGAAAGAGTGGAGGTAGACGAGTCGATGAGACTGGCTTGCGTGGTTCCTGGGCACTCTGCCTTGCTTTGCATATATTGCCCAGCTGTTCGTGTGAGGAATTGGTAGCCACTCTCTTGTGTTGAGTTGTCGTGCATGCAGTAGTCATCAGTGCCTTACCTACACTTCAGCATCACCCTCGCTACCAGCATCCGTCCAATTCGCCCACACCCACTCAACAATCTCCTGACTCTTCGTCACCGGCACTTCATGGCCAGCATCCACCTCTAGAACCTCCAGGTTCAGCTCTCCAAGACACGCCATCGCATCTGGGACGTGCTCGTAGCTTCGAATCACTGTATCCTCCTTGCCCACCACCATCAAGATCTTGCCACACTTGAGCTTCAATCCTGCAATCCTTCCCTCGTTCTCCCTTTCATCCTCGTGCGCAATCGTGCTTTCAACATTGACCACACTCCCCTCCTGCCCCGCCCGTGTCGCATCCAGCATTCTCCCCACCGCTTCCCATTGTGCATGCCCCCCCTTCAATGGCGCAAATCGCATGCTACTAACGAATGCCGGCAGAAACCCCTTATGATTCTCCAACTGCCAACTCACAATCCCCGCCGCATCAACCGGCCTTCCAAACGCCATCGGCGCACCTCCACCTTTTCCTACGCCAGCTTCTCCACTAGCCGGGTTGTCATCTGCTGCACCGGTCGTCTTCACATTAGGCGCAAACTTCAGCCTTCGGCCTACGAGCCAACTCGTGAGTGCATCAGGCAACCAGCCCGAGAAGATCAGGCGTGTCTGCCAAGTATTGCTCGTAGGCCGCAGGAGCCCGCCCGGCGCAAGCAGGACGATGTCGTGTACGAGCGCGGGGAAGTACGACGCGAATGCCATGGCGATCCCGCCGCCCATGCTGTAGCCCATGATGCTAAAGCCGGCGTCCGCATCATCAGTCCCTGATTTGCGGGTGCCAGGCAACCACGACAGCGGCGAGCTGGCAAGGACGTACAGAATCTGCGAAATGTACACGCGCTCGTCATACTCCGCATCTCCCACGCCATCGGAGTACCCGCGGCCAAAGAGGTCGTACATCAGCACTCTACATCCCTTCTCGGCGAGCTTCTCGGCCATGGGCGCAAGCGCTATGCATGGTGTTGAGATGCCATGGACCAAAAGCACTTTCCGGCCTGAAGTAGGACCAAATTCATAAGCACGAATCGAGCCGTACGGTGTCGAAACGTCCCGGGCGCCCGGGAGGGAGGTAGGGCCGTAGGGTAGGGTGCTGGATGAGCTGGGGGATGAGGCAGTGGCAGTGGCGAGAGGGGATGGGATGCTTTTGGGCGAGGAGGAGTAGGTCAGGGTGCTGAGCAGGGGAGAAAGCAGGAGGGCGGAGGTGGCGCCGAGGGTGAAGTAGAGGAGGGGAAGGCGGTGAGGAGGGATATGCATGTTGGGGAGGAGTTGGGTCATGGTTCTGTTGATGCGAGTATCAAAGGTTGAAAAGGGTGATTGGTGTTGCCATGTCGGACGAGTCACTACTCCGGCATACCCGGCTTGGAAGATGGATGGATGGATATGAACCAAGATGAATACAGACAGGCTCTGGACACAGTCCATCAGGAAGCATCTTGAGTTAAAGATATGTGATTGATATGAGTTTCTGTATAGCTAGAGACTGGTCAGAATACATACGACATAGGAACTTTTGCACGCAGAGCTATCAACTAAAGCAAGCTGTTCGATAATGTCCCAATTCTATCAAAGCCCTCCGCAGCGAGCATGCCACTGCCTGCACAAGCCGGGCAGTGCTTCCGGAACAGACAGTGTGACAGAGCATAGTTCTGAGCAGTTGTCCCCGGCACTCTCCCCGAGACATCCTTCGACTTAACCTCCATGACAGGAGTTCGGTGCATTATCGATGCGTCCTCGATCTGTCCTCGATTGCAGCGACCAAGAGACTCGACAAGAATCGATGAGCAAATGCAGTATGCAGGAGTCTTCGGCATCACACGGTGCACAAAGTTAACCACATGAAAGTCTGGCCTGCAGTCATCATGACGCTGCTCAAGCATCTGCATGGTTCTCCAGACGGCTCTTATCAGTCGCAGGGATCGATGATACAGCAATCCCTCGTCGCTTCGACGATCGTGTAGTCAGGGCTCGGATGGTCAACGAGGCAAGGATCCTCGCATATAGCTCTCCGGGCTAATGGCTGACGAAACCGAGTCGCGTCATGATTGTAGCCAATCGACAGACTTGCAGATGAGCAATGATATCGTCTAGGGTCGAGACCAGCACGCCACCCCAGACGAGGCGTCTCGGTGATTGCATGTCATCTTCCACAGGAAAGCCCTCAGGCACGTTGGCCGAAGAAACACGAAGGTTGAGTGGACCGTTCCTGGAAAGCAGGGCGACACGATGGAGATATAGTCTTTGGGAAAGAAGCTCTTGATGGTGGATGAGAGAGTGGACCGAGGGGAAGAGTAGGAGAAATATGAGGACTAAAGTCCCTGGAGAAATATCCGACGTAATATGCAGGGACGAAGGCACGAAGGCACCAAGGTTATTCGGCAAAGCGTGGAGCCCAGGAGGGATGAGGATCGTGCAAGCCCTGCGTCTTCGTGGATATATCAGCATATGTCGATTAGGGTATTGCACACCCGAGGCAACCCCTGGACGCTGGAGACTGTAAGATGGGTATGCGACCATTGTTCGGTGTGGCTCAAGGACCCTTCACACTGATACCTAGCGTCATAGACTTGAAGACAGTTCTTGATTCTGACTCAACCACAGGTTGTATCAGCAGTGATTACACCGCACAGTCTTGCTGAATTGCATCACTTGTGGTAGCTGAACCACGATCTGACGACCTCCTTCCATCGTCACTCCCCAGGCAGCGTATCGAAATCCTCGATGGACCTCGACCCGATGCTCACTCTTGACATTGTTGAGGCCGGCCTGCAGCTCGTGTATGCAATCTTCGTCTTAATTCTTGCAGCAAGGTCGAGATCGAGCGCGAGATTAAGAATTGCCGGGAA
>Ga0268250_10000255_pt1 | contig 26636 bp, 33 predicted proteins | sample AgamicAsSfe_FD_200448 | JGI IMG/M metagenome (GOLD analysis project Ga0268250, IMG submission 200448) | Agave microbial communities from Guanajuato, Mexico - As.Sf.e (v2) (version 2) | ecosystem: Host-associated > Plants > Phyllosphere > Phylloplane/Leaf | place: Guanajuato, Mexico | collected...
GAGCCTGATGGCCAAATGGCGATGTTGATTTGGCGCGTTTGCCTACCTCCCTTGACTACGATATGCTCTTGATCTTCTGATACATGTCGTGCCACTCTCTGAAACATCGTCATTTCCCTGGTCCGATATGAGCGTTATCCTCGCCAACTCGATCTATAATACGACACCCTAGCTCGCGTATACAGATGATGATGTACATATGCATACTGGTCCGTTACGGCTAGGGTCGAGGCAATAAAGTCCCTTCCTCTGAACCCTAATATATTGAGCTGAGAACCGGACGTCGTCCTGATAAGCTCACTGCCTGATCAACACATGATCGAGCTTCGTATCCAACTCACATTAGAACCGTCATCCCTCTGCTCCAGTCTAAACAGCGTCCGAGTATTGTCACGATGTGACATGTTTGCCCCATCATGCGCGCACGCGACGCAAGCGCCTTTGGACTACTGTCGCGACAACCACGAGCGACCTTCGCCACAACATCAGTCTCCAGATAAGTTCCCAGGGACGACTGAGCCAATCTGCAGCGTTGGAGACGGAGGTGCCGGTATAGATGGCTCAGTCAGTTCCTATACCACTACTAACACCGACGCCGACACCTACCACGCCATAGATCCAATTTAAATACCTACTGCAGAATCAAACTACCCAGGCGCCGAGGGTGAAAAGAACTGCCAAGTCATGTATCTGGAGCAATAAGTTTCCAGTAATAGTTCAGTAAGGGTGTGATAAAGAAAAAAGAGGGAATCAGAAGGAAAACAGGAAGGCAAAAGAGCCTCTTCATATCTGAGACTGTGGCTACGAGGCTATCAAGCCGAGAAGAGATGACCCAGGAAAACGCAACGAATAGCAGGAAACGGATGTGACGTGTTTCAGCTGTCGAGGATAGAGACATCGTGATATGGGAATCATAGTTGAATCAGCATGTCATGTAGCTGTATGTTACAAATTTACAAAGAATGAACTCTTGAGCTGATGGGCGCGCTCCAGCGCCTCAACCTTCAAGCTCAAGTCAACGGTGGAGAAATTATACTGATTACACTTCCCAGTAACCACCAATCCTCCCATCAGCCCTTCCTGAACTCCCCACCTCATAATTAGTCCTCGATAGCAAAGTCATCCCCCCGATTCCCCTCCATATTCGTCCCCTCCCTTTCTCCTGGTGCAAAAATATCCGGATTGCGATTCTTCAAGGCTGCAATTTGACTCTCCTTGAAGATTTTAAATTGCTGTGGGTCCTCTTTCTCGAGATTCCTCAGTTCCTCAGCGTTCTCCACAACGCTATTGAAAGCCTGTTCCCAGCCTTTACCCTCAATCATTTGCCTCATCTCGTCACCACTGTGGTTCTGGAAGTACGCGCGCATGGCGAGAAGGTGTTCGGGAAGACCTTGGTCATCTGCCGTACCTGAGATGAAGGAGACGTGATTCTCGGAGACGTCGGGAGTCGTGGGACGTGACGGGTTGAGAAGACCGGTGCGTACGCGGTGGCCAAATCGGTGAAGACGTCCTTCCTCAAGCGACATATGGCGAGATGCGAGAGAGACATCGGAATTGTGGCGTGAGCGTAGGGTAGAGGGCTCGTCTTCGTCTGATTCAGCAGCTGTGAAGTCTGTCGACACACTGTTCTCGAGTGTCGGTACAGCGGAAGTGGGCGGTGAGCTGCTGAGTTTGGAGCTTGTAGTAGAAGCGGCATCAGATGGCTGAAGACGCGTTTCTGGGTATTCGTCTTCGAAGCGTTGGATCATGCCTTGAAGTGTTTGGTCCAGGAAAAGCAAACGACCTATCAACATGTTAGCCACATCGGTACGACGGAAAGATCATGAAACTTACGGTAGCTCAGGTCATTGCCACCCTTCGCCTCTCTGATAAGTGCAGGCTGAATCCTATTTCGCGTATTCCGTGCTGTCTCGAGGAGATCCTTGGACATGGCTCTGGCCTTGCTTGGCTCCTCAAGCACTGGTACCCTGCTTCTACTCCTCGGAGTAGAGGTACCACTGACTGGGACTGACACTCGGCGAAGATCGGTCTCCTTATGAGAGAGACAGTAGCTGAGCGCTTTAGCAATGCCTGTGCCCCCAACGATGTAGTCATTGTCCGCAGTATCTGACGCGTTATCGGTTTCCTTGTAGTCACTGTCCTCCGGACCAACAAGACGCATGAGAATATCGGGAACCTCGACTTCTTTCGGAGCTGCTCGGAGCTCTGGCACTTCGTTGATGGATTCAATATTGCGTAAGCAGTAAGCTACGACTTGCTTCGCAAGTGCTTTGATCACTTCGCCTTGTTCAGGAGCTGGAATGTCCACGTCGATGCATATAAGCGACTTGGATAACTTAGCCGCCAGAGTCAGCGATGCATATAGTGCGGCAGCCTCTTCTTGTGTCTCCTCGTCTGTTGAAGTTGCAACACGAGTGATCTCCGGGTTTTCAAGGATGTTGATATGTGCGATATGAGGACAATCCGGCAGAATTTCCGCGATAGCGATAGCATCTTCGGGCTTCATGTCGACATTCACCAGATGTATCCGTTTCAGCTCCTTAAACTGAGGCATGTATTTTCTCAGAAGACACAACGAAGTCTGGCCCAAGAAAAGACCCCTGTTATGCGACAGGTCCAAAAACCTGAAGGATGGTAGGGAAATTAGAGTTGGTATGAGTGTCTTGAGCGCTTCTGGGGTGAGACCAGTGTCTTGCAAGCACAGTGCCCACAGCGGACTGTTTTGGCAGTGCTTGATGCTGTCACAGATCTTGTCCATCAATGATCGTAGGTCGTTTCCACCAAGATCAATTCCTTGACAGACACCAGAGCGCAAGTAATGCAGAACATGTTCCAAGCCTTCGGCGTCGATATCGTTCGTCGCGAGACTTAGACGTTGAATGCCGCTGATGACGCAGCCGTCGATGATTTTGCGGATGCTCGAGGAGGTCAAGTTGCATTCGGCCATGGCTAGTTCTTGGAGCTCTGAACCGCCCAACCGTTCGGAAATAGCCTTGGAAAAGATTTCAGCCACATCTCCCGATCTGCTGTCCTTGGTGGGAGACGGTGCTTGTGTGCTGTTAGTTGGCGGAGAAGCCACCTGTGGTCGAGACCTGGGAAATGGTATCATGGACACGTCGATGGCCATGATGGACTTGCACATGTACAGAAACAGTGCGATGTGTTTCCAGCCTTCAGCTGTGATCTTTGGGTTGTTCTTGAGAACCAGCTTCTTGACCGCGCATGAGCCTTGCTGGCACAGTCCGTCCTGGGTATCGTCATTGGACGGATCGCGCCGTTTTGGAGGCTCTGGGACTTTGGCGGCCAGGAGACCTGCGAGTATGACCCGTATCTTCTCGTCATTCAAGTCTGCGTCCTCCAAAAACAGCTTCTTAACCGGCACAATAGCGAGCCAGTCGGAAAGAGTCAAGACATCTGCCAATTGCAATCTAGACCCTGTCAGATCCAGACAAGTGACAACGCCCGGTTGAACGACGGAGCACGCCCGTGGTGCCGCAAGCTGGTCACTGATGCGCTTGAGAATGGGAGACTCGCGAAGCTGGCAACATCTCCGGTAGATGCGCAGTGGGTCGATCGTCGGACGGTCCTGAGCGCGGGGAGTCGGTGCCCCGGAAGCAGCAGGTATTCCTTCAGCACTGGCGCTGTCGTCATCTCTGGTGAGTTCCATGGGGATTGTGCCATTCTCTTCAGCCTTTTTGCGTTTCTTCTCTTTCCGCTCTTTGCGCTCGGCCTCAGATCGCTTCTTCTTCTCTTTCTTCCTACTTGGTTCCTGCTTGTCCTCGTCCAAGACAGTGCCCTCGGGATTTGGCTCAGAATCGTTGCCGACGACTTCTTGGGCAATGGCGACGACACCATCCTTGTCTTTCTCTTCGGCCACAGCATCTGGGTTCCTCAGTGCCTCGCCCTCGCCACGCTCCTTCAACTTCTTGTCCTTGCGCTTCACCTTCTTGTCGTCTGTTTCGACGTCATCTTTGTACTTTGGCCCTCCAGCAATCTCAACATCGACACAGAATGCAACCTTGCGCAGTTTGTTCTGATCCAGCTCAGGAACGAGACATCGCTCGCGGTTGGGGTCGACATTCATGACCTTTCGCGGGCACATTCCTCCATTTGGGTAGACCTTGCCGGCGGTGCCAACCTGTGTACCTGATGACAGGCGTCGCAGCACGTTCCCAACGAAGGAGCTCTTGGGCTGTTGTGGGATGTAGGGCTCAGGGGCGCCATTGCTGCCTCCCGATGCCGCCTGGATGCCGTTCAGAGCACCGTTGGCCGAGGGAGAAGCATGAGTGGCGCTATTGGCAGCGGCAGGCGATCCCTGGGCCTGAGTGTGTGTGGTTTGCGCGGGCGAGTTTTGCGACGAGAACTTTGAGCTGATGCTATTCATCCACGAGTTGCGGCGCGAGTTGTTCTTTGAGTCGGGTGGCGTGGTCCCACTGGCGTTCTTGTCGGCACTGCCTCGGCTGAGCAGCGCTGGACGTTTTGGTGGTATCTTCTGGGGCGGAGTCGCGCTGGATGCAGCAGCTGGGGGCGGGCGCGGCGGTGATGCGGGTCTCGCAGTCGCCGGTGTCGGCTCAGGAATTTGCTGCTCGTCGTGGCGGGGCCTGGCGGGTATGCCACCATGCGACGATGTCTTTGGAGGCGCATCTCTGGTGAGGCCTGGCGACGAGGGCGCCTGCTGGCGATGGTGATGGTCTGCTCAGGCGCAACATGTTAGTACGGCCTCTCGAGCTCAGGGTTGCGCCGCGAAGCCGAGACGTCTCCACCCAGGGTAAGCGGGCCTCACTTACCTCTAGTTGAGTGGTGCAGCCACGATACATCGACTCCGTGAATGTCCTCCATGGCTGACGCAGTGTCGACGGGTGTCTGAATGGCTGTCATTGCGTATATAGGGGCCTCGCCATGCGTCAGGGTTGTTGCAGCAAATGGCCTCCGTGAGGCGATCACGGAAGTCAGCGGGGTCTCTGGGCGTCCACACGAATCCGCCGATTGGAAATGCTGCAAAGCCTCAAGATATGGCCGTTGCCCACGTTCTAGATGCGACCTGAACGACTCGTTGCGCTCACGTCAAATTGCTGCGCGATTTCTGAGAGTTGCTCTGTGCGATATTCGGCCGATGCGATGTTATGGGCGAACGTGCGCTGCTGTGTGCAAGCTGCGAGAGCCGGGCGATGACGAAAGGTGTCGGCTGATTGCTTCGGGTCTCCTTCTCCTCTCCACACCGAGCTCTATCGCGTCAAAGATCCTGCGGGACATCATGATCGACTGCGAGGATTGCCTATATACTTGTGGGCTACATCTCTTTGAAACACCCTGAATCGCACACCCTGAATCGGCACATATCCACATGCCTCACTCTCACTCTCCCTCAGCCTGATGCACCGCGTCCAATAAAGCGCTGACTGCTATATGTCCCTCGCAGGTGCTACCGTTGCCGCTGAAACAGCTGACCGTCATGGCAGCACATGAAAAGCAAGCCGTGTTGGTCTCTCAACCATGGTCAAACCCGCGACAGCACGCCATGTGGTGTCGGCCGTCGCCGGTCCACATGGGCGTATCACGTGTTGCTATTTGGGGAAGCTTCACACACGTTGAACAGGAGGGGCACATTTGTTTTGAGGGGGTATCTTGTTGTGGTAGCCAATGTCGGCGTGCCGTCTCATCATCTCATTGAGGTCGTGAGGCTAAGTACAGTACTTGTATCCTGCTATGGCAGGCATCCTTCCCATGTCATCCCCAGACGCCAGAGCCTTGCTTTTGTTATGGTAAAACAAACTATCACGAAGAGGAAGCAACAGCTTAAGCGGTGATCTCGGCGATCTTGGCCTTGACGCGCTCCTCCTTCTCGGCCTTGGTGAGCTTGTTGCTCCTGTACTTCTTGGACTCGGCCTTCCACTCGTCCTTGGACTTCTTGGGGGCATCGCCATCCTCCTTCTTCCAGGGGTCCTCACGGATCTGCTTGTGTGCGTCCTGGTAGAGCTCCTCAAGACCGTCGGCCTCGATATCGTCATCGATGTAGCCGCTGAACTGAGACTTGTAGCGCTCCTCGTCGTCGTCGGCGAGGGTCTCCATGTACTCAGCGACGTGACCACCGAAGATGTACTTGCGGAGGGTCTCGGCGTCGAGCTCCTTGCCTTCAATGTCGTAACCGGGGAAACGGTTCTCGGAGTGAGGAACGAAGACACCACCGTCGGAGCAACCCTTCATGGCACCAAAGACACGAGCACCAGTGGAGGTACGGGTAAGACCGACATCCAAGAAGACCTTGAATGGGCGGCGCTCCTCGCCATCAACCTCGGCGGCCTCGGTGAGGGTGAACTCACCGTCAGCCTCCTCAACACCAGTGAAGGCCTCGTCAAGCTCGAGCTTCTTGAGGACACGGCGGGCAAGGAGCAGACCGGTAGCGTATGCGGAGGACCAGTTGGTAAGACCGTGGGTGATGCCGTAAGCCTTCAGCTCGTGGGCGCTGTGATTTGTTAGTTGTGGGCTAGACGGAGCCAGAGTCGCGTGGAACATACTAGGCAGCGCAGAAGACCTTGTCACCGCCAATCTCAGAGTGGACGATTTGGCAGATGATGTCCTTGTTGGTGAAACGGACGACGAGACGGTACTTGGGCGCATTGTACTTGTTCTTGGCCTGGGTGATCAACCTCTTGCGGGCATAGTAGTCGGCTGCGGATTGTTAGATGCCGTCGCAATTTGAACACTTCGTTGGATACGTACTCTTTCCCTGCCTGCGGCGCTTGTACTTGACTTGGTACCGCGAGAAGTAGGCGTCGTTCTTCTGGAGCTTGGACTTTTGACAGAGTCAGCGATTGGCGCTTCAAACCCGCATTCGAAGCATCTCGCAAAGACTCCACTCGACTTTCGTCGAAGCGGGATGCCGTGATGGCAATAGGATGGAGGGATACATTGCGGGCGCAATTCAGGGCGTACTTACGAAAGGCATCTTGACCTGCTGTTAGTTGAACTGGCTGAGGAGAAAGTTCGTGATGGCACAAGACGATATTGAAGTGGGCAGTGGACGCTCGGACCATGTATTAAGCGATGCGCAAGTCGCGACTTCCCAGGTGGGTGACCATGCAAGTGGCATGAGATGGATGACCACCATCTCGGTCGTCAACGACAAAACTGGAACAAGCATAGATGATGTTTACAGGCTCTGGTGTAATAGAGGGCTTGTAGGTGTAGTGACTTGGTTATTCCGCGCACAGGAAGCAGGTAGTAGAGACACGTCTCTTGTGCACCGGACCGGCGGCCTTAGGGGACGTGACATATCATATATGCTGCACTGTACTCGTCTTGTTTCCATGTGCATCTATTGTAATACTTTTGCATACTCTAACATTCTTGAAGTGAAGTTCGCATCTCAAGTTGTAGGGGAGCATCTGCATTGCCCGATTGAGTGCTCACGGACCCCTAGCCAACCATGCGCCCCGCCAACGTCGTCAACCTCAAGGCACGCAACACCGAGCTACGGCCAGCTTCTAACATCCACTCCTTCAGCCTCAACAACCCTCTCGAGCTTTGTACAGGATGGCTGAAGCTCCCATTGGTATGCGCAGCTTCCTCTTCTGTGTTCGGAGCTCTACTTACCCTTCAATTAGTCCTCGATGGCGGTACGGGTTTCCTCAAGGCGGGTTACGCCGGGCAGGTATGTGGCATACAAAGCGCCAGACGTGACATGGCAAAAGCTAACATGTTACTCTTTAGAACTTCCCCGACCACCAGTTTCCCTCAATAGTCGGCCGACCTATCCTACGAACCGAAGAGCGAGATGGCGGTGACATCCAGCTCAAGGACATAATGTGCGGTGACGAGGCAGCGGCAGCGCGCTCAATGCTTCAGATCACGTACCCTGTATGTGCACTACCCGGACCTCTGCATGCCATGAGCGAGCTAACAGTGTCTCGCCCAATAGATGGAAAATGGCATCGTCAAGCGCTGGGATGACATGCAACACGTCTGGGACTACACCTTCTACGACAAGATGAACCTTGACCCTACCGGCCGCAAGATCCTCCTCACCGAACCGCCCATGAACCCGCTCAAGAACCGCGAAACCATGTGTGAAGTCATGTTTGAGCGCTACGGCTTTGGGGGTGTATACGTGGCAATCCAGGCCGTTCTAGCTCTATACGCCCAAGGATTGTCGTCCGGCGTGGTAGTCGACTCAGGAGATGGTGTCACGCATATTGTCCCCGTATACGAGAGCACCGTCCTCAATCATCTCACACGTCGTCTCGATGTTGCCGGACGCGACGTGACCCGCAACCTCATCGCTCTTCTGCTGCGGAGAGGTTACGCCCTCAACCGAACTGCCGACTTCGAGACCGTCCGTCAGATCAAGGAGAAGCTTTGCTATGTCTCATACGACCTTGAGCTGGACCAGCGCCTTAGCGAAGACACGACCGTCTTGGTAGAGTCCTACACCCTACCAGATGGTCGGGTCATCCGGGTGGGCAGTGAGCGCTTTGAGGCTCCCGAATGTCTGTTCCAGCCGCATCTTGTGGACGTCGAGCAGCCCGGTATCGCCGAGTTCCTATTCAACACGATCCAAGCTGCCGATGTTGATGTCAGGAGCAGTCTCTACAAGGCTATTGTGCTCAGCGGTGGTAGCAGCATGTACCCAGGTCTTCCCAGTCGGCTTGAGAAGGAGCTCAAGCAGCTATGGCTCACCAAGGTTCTGGGCGGAAACCCGGAGCGACTCAACGTAGGTACATATCTACGTGTCCAGCTAAGCAATGCTAACATGGAGGCAGAAATTCAAGGTCCGCATCGAAGATCCGCCACGGCGAAGGCACATGGTTTTCCTCGGTGGAGCTGTGCTCGCGAACATCATGGCCGACAAAGAGAACATGTGGATATCAAAGGCCGAGTGGGAGGAACAAGGCGCGAGGGCGTTGGAGAAGCTGGGCGCGAGATGATACTGAGCAAGGCTTGCAGAGACAGACATCAACCAACAAATCAATCAATTTCATGGCAAGGCTGGCCTTCTGCAGGTAGCATGAGTGACCAAGACATTTTCGTTGGTGCCTTCACCACTTGTCACCTTCTCAACGCAGTCTTTGTTTGCCGTTAATTTGCCTCGGTGTTTCGCATCAAACCTCAATTTTGGTTGCTCTTGCTCCCCCTAGTAATGTTTGTGCTGACTTGATTTGCCCGGGCTACTCTGGCGGCTAGAGTATTATATAGCCTTCGGCCGCGTACGGGAGATCTACCACGTGGTGCAACTTTTACCACGGCTGGAAGTACTACTCTCTCCATTGCAACTGGATGCATGACTGAACTGATTAGATGGTCCATTTAGTCGCCGCGCTAAGCCTCTTCTCCTTGTACCCGAGACAGAACTAAGTGACGGCATTGTAGTGCGGCGAAGATAGCCGGATCCCTCTAGCAAATGCCACATACATCAAGGTTTCTGCATGGGCGTCATCGGTCAGTGCAAGTGCTCAGCAGAGGATGGAAGAATTGCGCGAAGGAGCGGCTCCAGCGGCTGTCCGTCTAGACGGTAGTTCCATCATGTTGGGTGTTATGGGATTGTGCAGCTTTGTTTGTACCGTGCGAGCGGCTCGCGCTCAAAACACTATGGCCTATATATTTTTCGGCGAAGTTAGGGTCAACTTCGGGATAGACAGCGAAAAAGACGCATTATAGATGACGACCCGTTCTCGCGATCTGATTCAGGCCAATATCCGTACAGCTGTTTGCGAAGAATGCCGCAGTTGTTGGGCGTTCACAAGGTCGAAGCAACTTGGCGTTGCTGCCAGTGTGGTGGTGTCATGTCTTGTACGCGCTACCATTTGTCTCATCAGACCGTACTTTGATGGAGCACGCGCGCGAAGCCTAATGCGAAAAATAAAAAAGACGTTTCTGCAACCTACGGCAGGGCTCCGGTGCAGATGCAACGGTGCCCTACCACACGATGGTCGAGCTGCAGGGCAATTGATCGAAGTCTGCAGTGCTGTGTTCACACCACGCGTTTAGCGCCGGGAATTCCAAGGCTGGCACGTGTTCGGTCTTAGAAAGGAGCCGGTTGCTGCACTGCGTCATAATGGACATGCTGCACAAGTAGGCGTGTTGGACGATTCGCATGGTTAGCGAGGCAGGAAAAGAGCGCCCCGCTCAAAGAGCGAAACCAAGGCCTGCGAAGTTTAATGACGAGATAATAGCGCCTGCAAATATGGCGCGCCTCGTAGCTACGGCCTCGTCCTCCGTTGATATGTAAAGGAGGACTTGGTACCACACACATTCCAACTCACCTGTTAGATTAGCTCTCCCAGCCCAGCAACAATTCTCAATCATCTGCGCCATCCTCAAACTAGCCGACGCACTCCAGCTTACTTTGATTGTGGACCCCAAGTTTCGGGAAAACACACGCGCCATCTGTACTCCGCCATAACCGGCCCGCAGCCACCTGTTGCAACTGATAGACACCGGCTTGGTGTGCTGCCAGTAACAAGCGCTCGTGCTTCCACCAAATTGAAACGGGATCCACTTGAGCCGTGCATCACGTCGTTACCCTCTCAGGAACGATTACCGCACGACGGTGCGCCTCCAAGCGGAAGATCAACGCTGTACCTTTCCAATAAGATCGGCTACCATCCCCGAGGCCTGCCACCAAGTCCCAAGCCTTGCTGGACCCTCCCGCTGTTAGATATATTAGACACCGCCGCTGCTCTGTGCGTTGTTGCTCGGAAGCACGGTACTTTATCTTTCGATCATTTCTCTCCTCACATCATCTGAGGGGAATTCATATAGCAGCCTCCCTGGAGCCGCACCCTTTCACTTCCCAAGTACACACGAGGTTTCCTCGCCACACGTCATATGCGATCTCCGCCGACCTCGCCTTCCCTTTCGCGAGTCATCTTTAGATCTGATACCTCCCACCAAAACATGTCTTCTCGAACAGCAGACCGCAGCATGCCTGCTATCAGCTCGCCTCTCTCGCCCAGATCACAGCCTCTCGACATTCCCTCTCAGGCTAGACGTCGACCAGCAATGAACCCACGACAATCCAGCAGCACCGGGCCTGCTGCACATCTGAGGCTCCCTTCTCTGCCCCGCTTCCACCCAGCAAACTATGCCTCCTCGCAAGGCTCAAGTCAAGCAAACACACCCGTTGCTGGCCCTGACAGCCCTAACTCGCCCGCGTCACCTCGATCAAGCAACAGACAGTACGAGGTTCAGAGACAGATGTACCTCTACCAGCAACAACTTCTCGCCAACACCAGCCGTCAAACTAGGGGCTTTGGACCAAAGCCGACCAGCCCTCGTCTAGAGCCTCTAGCCAGCCCTGGAGTAGTCACTCCATTGGAACTTGAAGAAGATGCCGGCGGCTACCTTACCGCTGGTGTAAGCCGAGCCGAGGCCGATCAGCACGTTGAGAAGTACATCCGTGAGGAAGCTCGTCGAAGAGGAGAGTACTCCCCTGGCCGGGCTACGTCTGTTGGTGGCAGTTGACTCACCGGTCAGCAACAAATACACAGCCACTCCGTAACTGCTGCTCGGACACGACACCGAGAAAAGTAGTCACTTCTTCCTTTTTCCTTTTGTTATACATTCCCGGAGTCATATTACCCCACGGCATGGAGCATGAACGGCGTTATTCATTACCATCAGAAACACGAAAACTAGCACTCGAATCGAACACAACATAGACGTAGACGGATGGAACGGTCGCTCTGGCAAACACGAACTCGCACATTCTTCTTCTTCAATCACCTCCAAGTGCTGGAGCGTGGCACCAGTCGCTTTTATCAAATACCCAAATACGTTTTCCCCGATAGCATATACGTATAGCATCTCGCCTGTCCATAGCTTCACTGTAAGCGCTCCACCAGTGGTGTTGAGCTGGACAGATGACGGGTCTTTTTCTCATGTAGCTAGCAATTCAACTTAGTCATATCACATCATCTTACATCAAATCGTGCCAGTAGCCTTTTGGCCCAACAAGTCTCTGGAATTCCTCTAGAATGCTTACGCCTACGTCGTCATAAATATACCACAGCATCTACAATTCACTCTCTCCTCTCAACACTGCCACCACATACCTCGTACCTTTCTCCGCTGTATCCAAATGGTACCACGCGAGATGCCGACCTACCCGAACAGGACCTTCCCCATTCTTCGCCCCATTGAAAACCACCCCGTATCCAGCGCGGCCGCATTCGCTTTTCTGAAACACTCAGCCATGTACTAGTGGCCGAAAAGAGCGGGTGTGATGTGTGTTGTACGAGTCGCAACGACCGCTAACGTGACTTTCCTGCCTCTCCGTGCTTTCCTAATGCATCCAGCACAAACAAATCATTCCCCACATCACTCCACGTTACTAACGTTGACCAACGCATATAGTGCGCCGTGCGAGCGGACCCTGAATCTTCTTCATTTTCCAACCCACTTTGCATACTTCGATGGACTACTGTAAGGCATGTACGCTACGCTATGGCTGCAGTTGCACTCTCGCTTCGCCTACAGCGGCACTTACCATGCCTGAATGGACTGGCTGATCGCGATCAAATCATCAAAAGGAGAAAAAAAGCAGGTTTAGACGGGCCGTTGGCAGCATTTTTGATCATCGCCAACACACCACTGCCATCACCTGAGATTTTCTGATGGTGATCATTCGGCGTTGGCGTTCGCGTAAAACTGTCGAACAAAGAGGTATCCCTGGAGGATGGAAAGATCGACATATCTGAATTGTTGACGGCTATGTTAGAACGGAGATTTGCCAAGCTAATTACTCGTTGTGTGCTTGATAGCCCCGCAGCCGGTTGAAGGATCTTCATAACATGTTGCTAGATGAGGTGAAGTGTACCGGGTGGTGATCTTGGCTGAAAGTGGTGTTTGGGGGAGATGCTGGATAGAGAAGGGAACCGTCGATTGTCGAGTGTTGCGCATGTTTCTGGTTTCGCGGGAATGTGCATACACGTTGTGCATGGTTTTGGGTTGTTGTGATTTAGGGCGCTAGGTAGTTGTGCCGAACTCCACCAATACAGCGACAACTCGTATCCTTTGAATCACAAATTCGCAAATGTTGATAACAACAAAACTGATCCGAGTTTAGCTTGACAGCGCATGCTATTTTTGCACAGCCCGCTCAAGATCTCAGAGGATTTCCACCAAAAAACAGGGTCTTCCTTATCGCCGTGTTATTTCGTTTTTGGTTCGGCTTCCCTGCGTCTTTTGATGCGAGCGCCGTTGGTTGGTGTGGTGTGGTAGGTTTGTGCCCCGTGCCCCCTTCCTTCACGGATCTGAGATGCCGAATAAATGCCATGTGTGTGGGTCAAGAATTATGCAGGGATTCGGCATCGGCTGTTTGCGAGATTCCGGTCATCGATAATGTTGTGAAGAATGGATGAGTGGTGTGCGACGGTTGTAGCATCCTGATAGCGCATGCTGACGGACATGATGCAGGGTGTGCTGTACAGTATGTGTCTGCCGTGAGAACCAAGGGAATTTGGAGACTGAGAGGGTGGTGCAGACCTGATCTCTCACTCGTGGACCTTCGATAACGTTGTAGATCACATGTCTGCCGTTCATGGAGATCAGGAAAATCATATCAAATCGAATGTTCGAAGATTCCATTTGGTCCTTCGTGCGCCTTTAGTCAACGCTTGCATAGCACTGTTCTCCGTCTGTTGCGAGCCGTTCTATTACCCAATCCTCTAGGTTCGGTTACAATGCAATGAGCAAGACGGCCCACCTCAAGCCTCTAAGCACGATTGGTGCTTTAGTATGTATAGTCAAGGTAATGATGAGTAACCGGTGGTATTTTGTGAAGTCGCACATTACGGTATACGGTATGTCGTATCAACACTCGCCTCCACTTCATGAAGCGCTCGACATGCCGCGAAAGCCATTAGCGTAAGCTGTCCAATTCGACTCGCTGAACGGCTGTCAGCTGCTAGCATACAAACCTCGATGCACGTGGCCGTTGGCTTGCCGTTCTTTCACCGCTTACCTTACAAGCCACTTCTCACGCCATAACTTTGAGAACTTTGGTTCAAACCACAGCTAGCGTAGATGCATCGGCGGCATGACGACCCCCTTCGTCATGGCTCATCACGGCCCAGGGATCAGGTCGCCGTTGATTTCTCGTCTCACAAAAGTCAATTTCGATCATCGTGAAAGATCAGGTCCTCCTCACTCTACATTCTGCACAATTTGTAAGCGAAACGTAATCCAGGAACGTCCAGGAACGGTGGAGATGTGTTTCAGGAACGCCAATTAGGTTCGCATGTGAAAAGGGCTGGAGATCGAGAAATCAAAATGACGATGAAGAGAAACTACGTCAGTGGCGGTTGGGCTGCCATCGCCGGGATTTGTACCACGAGCTAACTCCTTCTGGTTAGATATCCTCTGCGTTCCGCCGCTCTTTTGGGGACGGATACCTAGCAACACGAAAACACCATGTAAATATCTAGACTCGTTCAGGCGCAACAGTCCAGAAGCACGCTACGCTAGTGTACCGTCTATAACACTTTTTGCATGTCAAGCCACGGCTGCCTTATACATGCCGAGGCATGCATCATACCAGGACGGCAGTGAATGTACATGACGACGAGGTGCCTTCGTATCCCCACATCAGAGCCGCACATGTTTAACCCGCAACGCCGCGCTGGACTTTTGTGGAGGGTGTGGTCAATCCTCTCACCGACTTATCGCTGAATACTCCCATCGATTCACCACACTCAGTCCTCCGTGGCTTGGTCAAGTTAGGCGATGTGCAATCTACAATGCTGGTAGTAGAGCGGCTGGGCGTTGTCATTGCTGACGACGAAGGTCAGTCCAGTCCGACAACGAAACTCAGGTCTCTCTGAGCGTGACCGTGGAGTCTCAATCTACTCCCGGGTATATGGTACATGTCAAAAACAAGATACACAAAGCCTGCTCCTTAATGCTCACTCCTGGTGTAGTCAAATTAACATTTACGGCAACTTTTTTTCGTCTAAGTGCTTTGGGAAATACATGCATGCAACCACGGACACTGCCCATAAAGGGCAGGTATTGAAGCCAATCACCAGTCCCTCAGGGATGTGCAAGACTGCATGATCGAGGAATTCAAGCAAAATGCCAAGCCAGACGTTGGGTTGAGCTGACATGGCACCTTGTTCACCAGGATGAATTCAAGGTAGACTGCCCGATATCAGGTACTACTATGCTTACCATCGTCATAAGAAAGCCCAGCCGCTGTTCGGTATGATGAACCCACGAATTTCGATCGCAGTATTACGTGAGGTCACATGTATCGTGACTCCACGATCGAGATCGCCAGGACTGATCAGCCGCCTCGGGCCTTTATATTCGGACCGTATGGACCCGCCCTGCACGAACGAGACATGGATATTTGCGGCAACTACGCGTGAAATCAAGCTTCTCGTTTTTTTCCGGTCGGGAATAGTTTCCATTTGGTTATGAGGCCGACGGCAAGGCTTGCGTTCTCTTTGCAACGATTGCGTTGGATCCTTTACAGCCTCAAGACCAAGACCTAAGGCGACGCGCGTCGTAATCGCGGCAAGCTTGCTTGTTGCTCAGGCAGGGTTGCTCGATGTCGGTTGTGTCTCCACATGGAAGATCATGAAGGGCATGCTGCAGATATGCGTACTGTGAACGATTATGAGGCATCGAGAGGAGACGCGGCAGCCGCGTGTGTGTGATGGCTGTGGCAAAGCACTTCAGTCAGCATTCGTCTGAATGAGGCTGACATGGATAGTAACGACCCAAAACAAGATAAGTGTCAATTCGAGCGCGAGGCACGGCGAACAGATGGCAACAAAGCACCTTGAGTGAGTGCGCAATATGCCTCACCTAACCACAAATATGACTAACACACCTCTTCGATACTTACGCCAGGTATACCGCTGTGCTGTCAAAAAGAGAGGACAAATGATCAATGGGTACTCGAAGGTCGCCGTGTCCGTCACTTGTTCAAGATCTCAGCTCCGTTGTCAGCGGACGCAGTTTCATCATGATACTGCTTATACAAGTTACGTAAACTCGGGAGCTTTTACTAGCTGGTTGAATTTCTATAGCATCAATAAACAGATACCTTAGCTATCCTTTGTTGTTCACAGACACAACCAAAATATGGGTCGCAGAAGCCGCTGCAACCGGAAACGCAAGCAGGAAAACCTAGGTGACCCTTCCGCAAACTACGATAAGAATTATCTACACGACTTTGATGGGGATTTGATGAACTTGAAAACCGTGGACTTTTTGGAGGCTATGCAGGTTATGGTGGGTATGACAGGTATGCACATTACTGAGATCTTGTTTTGAATAGTCTAGCCACAGATTGGGGTTGCGAAATGCACTCTTTGCCTTCCATTGATCAAGTTTGCAACTCAGTGTCTTGGTACTCATGTCTCGATTTGATAAGATGAAGCTACTAACCTCCAGGTCACCTAGTGTTCACCAACATCCGCCATTACTTACAAGTAGTCAGCTATTGTTTCTTGTAGACGATGACTTTGACTGAGCATACATTGAAGGGGAACTGTGATGAGGGCCAACATTTGGCAACAGGGGTCCATGAGCATATGAATTATCGATCAAATCAAGGCACCAAATTGGACATAAGTCAAAGTTGACACAACGCATAGTACGATGTTCTCAGTAGCATTGCCGCACATCCTAAAGTCACTAATTTGTGGCATCATCATATAAACGCTGATAGCATGCATACTCTCTAACTGTTTCTCTTTCCATCAAATCGCAGTTCTACTGCGGGAGTCTGAACATTTTCTCTGATCATCGACTATCGTTACATACCACTGTCCAAAAGCCACTAATAGTAGCAATGGAAACTAAACCGAATCCGCAGGATATCATGAGCGACACTTACCAAGTCGGCCATCGCGACCCTTCCATAAAGGTCCATGGGCACACCACTGGGAAGACGAGAAAGATGGTAACTTTATAGCGCAGTACTGGCTTCCAGAACAACCTGCTCCAGCTGGCAAGTTCCCCCTCGCCCCTATGCCGGAATGCGACGAAGCCCGTACATGCGGTCGTCAGTCCACCTTCCGTAGTGCTTTTGGTTTGAAGGAAGGGTACGAAATGGGATTTTCCCAAAGATTTGAAGACGGTCATGGCCTGGCAGAGATACGAGGTCAAGCATGGGAAACAGGGTCTGGGTATGGCCTGTTTTTCGGCGGCCATGAAGATCACTTCGATGACTGAGATTAGTATGACAGATACGACGCCGACTTTCATGAAAGATGTGGCGCATTCAATGGTCACGATGGAGAGTATAACGAATACTATGGTAGAGGCTATGATGGAGAACACGACCAAGGCTATGGCGATTACTATCATGGAGGTCATGGATATTGATAGGCATGCTGATGAGAGTCATGGTGATTACTTGTGAGGGAAACTTCTTGCGTACACTCTGGACTATAATTAACATCCGGCTTAAGATTCAGCAGACTTCAGCAGTGAATTCTCTATGCTTAATATTACGTCTGATGCATGGAAATTATTCTGCCCAAGTACTTCCCATTCCAGAATAATACGTATCGCCCTCATGATTGGCCTGAATGTAGTAATGAAGCGACGAAGTGATCAGTCTATGGGTCAGAATGTCATCCGGATCGCCGGTTGTTGACCTTTATTACGCATTTCTCCGAATCGATGTACTGGTCAGTGGCTTTACAAGGGTGCGTGTTGTTGAGCTTGTCCGCGCTGTTGAATAAGCTCTTTAGAGGTCTCAACACAGGCAATAGCCGTGTTATCGCTTAGACCAATACACCAACTCCGGAGATAATGGTGTGCGTTCACTACCGTGGCAACGTCCATCTCTGACGATCATGCGTTTTTGATTCCCATGCTCGATTGCCGCTTCATAGATCACCTGCATCAGTCCGCGGTGGCAACTCCCGGATCCGCGTACAGAGAGTATGCTGTGCGACCCCACAAAACGCAGTATCCGAAGCCGTGTAGCAACAAGCACGGCGTGAATGTGGCAGCCGTGACATACCAAGAGATGCAAATGAATCAGGAGATCTCCTCCAGCCTCGTCATCATGTTAGCGCCCAGGCCATGTTCGAGAATAGATGCGAATCTGCTTTTTGTGGAAGTAAGAGCAACGGAGAACGCATAGCGCTGCTTAGCCTGCGCCACAGCATATAAAACCAGGTTGTTGAGGGCATGGGATAGCACGAGAGAGCGACTGACATCATAATCATAAGCCTTGTAAGAGTTAACCAAAGATAAGAGCACACATGCACAGGCAGTGCCAACGTCTCGCGCGCTGGAAGTAATCCGGTTACCCCAAGGAAAGCATGTGAAGTAAGGAGGAAGCGGAACCAAAGAAAGCATTAGTGCGGTCGCTTTGGGACTAGACGCCGTCTGCACGCGAGAAGGGTTCACGGATCATCACAGCTTGCCGTTCACAACATCAACTTTTCCACCGCGCTAATTGTACAGCCGTCTTATCTATTGAGTGACCGAGAAAGCCACATGCTGATCTTCTCGCATCTACATTTGTTGATGCCGAAGATACTCAGGCGCTCACCACATTCTTGTGGCGTACTGGTTGAAGATCCCCCTTGCCTTCCTTTTTCTTGGCTTTTATCACCCAAAGCATGCATCTTCGATGGGGCGAACTCTCCGTGAACTTCCTTTCCCGAGATGGTGAATCATGTTTCTATTTCGGAGTCACTACATACGGATAAACGCACCTGGGAGTAAGCCACAAACGTCCTTGCGTCTGTCCTTCGTTCTGCCAGAGACGCAGGATCTATCAGCTGGCCATGTCTCATCGAACGGACTGGTCCTGATATACTACGTCAATGAAAACGACTAGTGTGGTTGCATGAGATGTGCTATCGTTCTCCCCTTAAAGCTTTCGAGATGCCGCGGAGGACGTGTCGTCAAGTTGGTAGGTTTTTCATCTCAATATGTTTTCTCCCTTTGTCACTCGTTCATTTCTTTTCGTTAGCTGTTTGACACACAGCATACATGCCACTCCTTTAGCCAGCGTGACTTTGTCATCTCTCATTGCACTCCCTAGCGAGACGAGCGTGCCACCATACGACACGATACCACCGAACAACAAATCGGAAAGATGGGACAGTCCAGAATACACATGGATCTTCCAGTATCCTCTACCTGTACCCCCAGTGAAGAAGTCGACGTTGTAAGTGAGGCAGTACCTTGAATATAGCTTAGCATTAACATGGGGTAGTACATATACCAATGAGACTACCGGTGCCATTATCGACTACTACGAGGTTGAAGTCAAGTCGGCCACGAAACAAATATACCCTAATCTACCAGCTACCTCTTTATACACATATGATGGGTTGTCACCAGGACCAACTTTCATGATGCGAAAAGGACGAGGTAAGCTTCAAGCTGGTTTGGTTGATACGGTCGATGCTGACAACGTTCTTCAGAGGCTGTGGTTCGCTTCACCAACAACAGTCCCACAAACTCATCTGTCCACGTCCATGGACAGTATAACCGCGCCCCTTTCGATGGCTGGGCTGCCGATTACGCTCATCCTGGCCAGTACAAGGATTATTATTATCCAAATGCACAGAATGCGCGATCCATCTGGTATCACGACCACACTGAGCGTCAAACTGGCGAGAATGTCTACATGGGTCTATACGGCTTCTATCTTTTAACGGATGAAGACGAACAAGCCCTCGACTTACCAACTGGCGATTACGATATCCCATTGGCCTTGAGTGCGAAACAATACGCCGCCGATGGCTCCCTTCTCTTCGATACACATAATAACACTGGACTTTGGGGCGATGTGATCCATGTGAACGGTCAGCCTTGGCCATACATGAACGTTGAGCCGTGTAAATATCGCTTTCGCGTCCTTGATGGTTCCGTCAGTCGTTCTTACAATCTATACTTACAAGACGATGAAACTGAAGAGTCACTGAGTTTCGACATGATCGGCTCGGATGGTGGTATGTGTGTTTGACCGCCTTTTGGGGTTTCTTTAACATATTGTCAGGACTGTTCTCTCATCCAGTAAACACGAAGAGCTTCGCGATCGCTGAAGGCGAACGCTACGAGATGGTCGTCGACTTCGCCAACTACAAGGGCAAGAACATTACAATGCTCAACGAGCGTGGGATGGCGGGCAATCTTGATTATGCTGCAACCGATCGTGTCATGCGATTCGTAGTCAGTGACACTGCAGCCGATAGCACCAACAACGACCCCGTGCCGTCTGACCTTCGCTACATTCCTCCACCACCACAAACCAACGTCACTAAGAATTTCACTTTCTCTCGAATTGATGGCGAGTGGCTCATCAATGGAGTTGGTTGGGAGGATATCGAGAACCGAATCTTGACAAGACCTGTTTTAGGCAAGGACGAGATTTGGGAATTGAGACACGGAGGTGGAAATGCCTCGCATCCTGTTCATATCCACCTCGTTGATTTCCAGGTGCTTTCTCGCACTGGCGGCCGTAACGATGTGATGCCATACGAGGCAGCGGGTGAAAAGGATGTCGTTTGGATAGCCCCTGGTGAATCCGTCCGTGTTGTGGCTAGGTACGCACCATGGGAGGGTGTCTACATGTTCCATTGTCACAACCTTATCCATGAAGACCATGAGTAAGTCTTTTCACGATTATCATCTCATTGCTTTAATACTAACAAAAAATAGCATGATGGTTGCGTTCAACGTCACGAACCTCGAAAAATGGGGCTACGATAATACTACGGTCTTCATAGATCCTATGGAGCCAGAATTCCGACCGAAGAACATTGACACCGCGGATTACACGGAAGAGGCTATACGCAGCAAGCTAGACTGGTTCTACAGCCTCAATGCCTACAACGAGCGCTCTGAGCAAGAATTTGAGGAGGACCGTGCCTAATAAAGATATGATGGTTCTCTTATATATGATCAGACTCGGTCATGTGTCACTTCTCTTATCATCATTCATTTTTCATCATATATCAATATTACTTGCTCTGCATAATTTACTGATACACTCTGGACTTGATAGTGTGGAGGTCAGTCTTCAAGCTAATGCATGTCATCAAGACATAGGTGGGTAGGTAGTGTATGCCATACCACCAACGAAATACGAAGCAAGTGATCAACCACGCGGGATAACTACCATGGTTCATACGAACATCCGCAAAGATCTTTGTCTCAACCGAGAGAGTACACAAAATGTGTTCATCTCGTTACGACCGTCAATCTCGTACTGAATTCTCCCACGCCATACGGACTTCGTACCCCATCACACGTACGCCGAGAGCCAAACGAAGCATCGGCGTTAAGCATTAGCGACCGCTCATCTGCATATCTCAACTGCAGGGATCAGTATGCCTATTGCAGCAGGTCGAACAGCCTGCGGCCTGGCTTCATTACGGTTCCGCCGAGACAACGCCTCTTCCAGCGGGGAAGCGGAAATCTGCTCACCTGCTAGAAGGAGAATGCGAAAGAGACAGGATATTCAGTATCAGACATCGCTGTCCACCAGGGTCCTAGTCTCATGTAAACCAGCCATTCCCAAACTTGCATGCTCCAATGGACGAGCAAGGCCGTCCCCGTCACCAACACCTAGCATAGCCCGCCAGGCCACCCCAGATAATCAGCCGTTGGAATACGACTCGCGGGGTCCGGGGCCACCTGTGTTGTGCCATGACTCATGCAACGAGTGCAGGCTTGTCAGTGTCGTGTCTTCGGGCAAATCTTGAGAGTTTAGAAACAGACGTGTCGATGGTTTCAGGATTGTTTCCGACATCTTCCATTCCGTCCAAACGATAAGATTGCGCGGACGGGTGGGCTGTTTGGTCAACCGCGTGCCTTAGGGTCCACATAGAGACCCATATTGCAACGTCGCCTGGTGATTGATTCGAAACATGTGCAGACTACTATGCGGTACCGCAGGAAGATATGTTATCCGTGCCGAGAAAGATGGTGCACGAGTGCGATGTACCGTAACGTCGTGTCAGTAGGTACGCTATAGTGGAGCCAGAGTAGGAAATCGTGATGAAAGGTGCGACAAGACCTTCGTAACTTCCTCTTACAGATGCGGAAACCGTTCCGCCAGAATGGAAACACCTATCACGATCGATCCTCTTACAATACTCCTCTCAACCCACCCACCCACAATTAACCTCCCATAGCCGCGAATGCCACAATCCTTAATCTCACAGCCCACATATTGCACCTCACACAACGTTGATCGCGATCCCATCGGCAATGGTATTCTCGGCCATTCTCGTAGCTTAGGTGTGGGCTGACATGATGGATGGTGTGGTTGGCCGTCGTAATCGTAAGTGCTGTTGGCCGCACTAAACCGGCGACTTATGAGCTTCTCGGCCCGACTAAGGCGGTTCGCAACACAAGCTTCGCGGTGTTGTGTGCCGCGTACAAAGTAGTGTCGCCTGGGAAATGCCGGGTAACGCGGCGTGAGTACTTTCGTCATCTCAAGTGTGAATGATCAGAATCGGAAGTTGCCGCACGCGCTGGTACGGGTATGATGTGTCGACGTGAGGCATTTCGAGGCGAGGAGACGGCCTGAATATGGCCGGATCGATTTGGTCGATGATGCAGACGTCAGTAGTTAGTCAGAGTAGTGGTAGTGGTAGTTTACGTTTCAATGTGTTGGTCTTCATTAATCTGAGAAAGAACAATGGAAAATTGTAAATGATGTGACAAGGCTATTATGCCTGCCTGGTATCATGTGTTGTGTTTGTATCTACCATTTCGTGATCTAGCTAAGTGTCTATGATCTATGGCCATTATTGCCAGCGATATAATGAAATCAAATGAGGTAATACCCATGCGCCATGCTATGCAGAAAACTAATAGAAGAGAAAGAAGGAAAAGAAGATCCTTCTTACTGCTCAAGCACACCAGTGTTCATCATGCTCTCCCTTAGAGCCTTTTTGTACTCGCGCTCCATACCATGCTTGACAGCTTCGAGGACATTTTGCACAATAGCCTTGGGCTCAAAGCGAGGAGTAGTACCGCGTTGGTAGACGCCTGTCTCTACCAGTATGGAGTACCAGTTTGCTGAGTCGGTGTGCGCGTTATACTCGTTGGTGCCCCTGATGTCCGACTCGGGTGTGTCACCTACAAAGTAGACGGTTGAAGGAGCGGAGTTGATGCCATGAGTGTCCCTTCGCCACTCCTTGAGAAGACGAGTGGCAAACTCGAAAGTGCCGATTTGAGGTTTGCCGAATGCGGTAGTCTTAAGCTCTCGGCCAGTGACTGCCTTGAACATAGCCTCAAGTGAAACACGGAGGGCACCCATACCAATGCGGGTAAGGTCGTGCGAAGCACTCCAAACAACGTCGTTGTGTGAGAAAAAGACTGGTGGACCCTCGTCGAAGTTGGCGGATCGGGTTCCAAGACGACCTTTCTTTGACATCAACAGATCCAAGATGATCTGCTGATCAGACGCCCAATCGCGAGAATCGGCGAAGACGAAGATCGCCTCGATCTCGACTTCAGCGAAGTTTCGCGCTCGTGAGTTCTTGTACTCTTCCTCTGTGAGTTTGCGGAAGGGTGTAGTGTCCTGGTTGTCTTTGATGATATCTCCTGGGGTAACGACATCCTTGAAGCCGTAGCCCTCAGCCACGATACGGCACTTCTCGCCCTCGCCTCCGACAACGAGGACAGTGTTGTACTTCTCTGCCATCTCCCTCATGGGAGTGTGTCCGCAGATGAATTGACCAGGTGATACTTCGATTTCCATTTGCTTGCTGAGCTGTACGCAGCGCTCGGCTTCAGTCTTTCCACCACCGTTGGTGACAAAGATGTATGGCACTACGATACCGTATTCATTCTCACCATTGAGCATTTTCATGGCTTCAACAGCTTCTGGAATAGGTCGACCACCTCGGATGAGGACACCGTCAATATCTGAGCTATGTTAGAGTAAATTCACTTTGAACTAATGGAGTTCGACTTACCAAAAGCGAAAGCATACTTGTCCGTGACTGAAGTTTCGGGAGGAGTATAACCAGGCGACCCAGGAGTCGCGGCAGAGTCAAGGTGATGTCTGGCAGTCTCGAAAGCGCTGGCAATCTCCGATGCTTTTGACGGGGCCATGAGATGTTGTGGGGGTACGACGACCGTTGGACCCATTGTGATGTTCTCGCGGGTGGCTTCACTGGAAGATAGACGTCGAGGGTTTCCCGTCGAGGGAGGGACTGCAAGAGAAGGCGCCGACATTGTTAAGGATAATATGAAGACTGATCTTCCAACGGAGAGTCTTGCAACTTATGTTGTTTGCTGCGAATGAAGGAGTTTGTTGAGCCTGGTTTGATGAAATCTCAAAACACTGGAATTCTGGTAGCCTTTATAGTATACGAGCCCGGTAGATAGGTCGAGACTCCAGGTAACCCCTCAAAAGAAGCGGAGAGAACTGTGGGTATGTGGGTATGTGGATATGTGGAGGTGGATATAATGATAGATGGTTGGTTTGTACGAAGAATACCGAGACATTTATACCGAAGACATACAGTAGTCCTTACTTCGCCCCCCTACATTACTCAAACACGTACTGCAAGTATAGCGGCAAGGTACAATGCACTTCTACGTCGATGTGCCGGACCTTGAGCGATAAGGGTATGGCTCGGGATTCTGTTGGATGGCATTGCGTAGATCGATGGCGTCACTCGGTCAGATCCAGAACAAGGGACACATTTGCGACACCAAACGCGATACTAATCGATAGCGGTAGAGAGTGCCCAGGCGTGCGCTTCCGCCATGGAGTGAGAGATTGTGGCATGTTTCTCGATTCCCATTCGACACGTAGTCCGGTAATGTTGCAATAAGAGTGGGTATGACAGTCACGGTACAGGGTCTCCTGCATCTCTGGCGGTCTCGGATTATTGCCGTCCCATGCGCGCCATGTGGTAGACGGCCGCGGCTGGTGTTGCTGTGGAACGGTGTTGCAGAGTTTTGAGGCCATCTGCGCTAGTGATGTCATTTATGATTAGCTCGCATATCGCTTCGGCGCCTTAGGATGGCTATTCGAATCGGCTGGAGGCGCCCGCAAATGAACAGCCTCAGGGACTCAGGGCAGGCCTTGGTGATGAGTCCCTGTTGAAGCTTACCACCACCTCCGATCGACAGCTCCTCGTTTCCGGCGAGAACAAGCCGGCCGACAGTTCTCGCCAAGTATCGGAAGCTAGATGAGGCAACTTGAGCCTCAAACGTAGGCTATCTCGGCAGACATGCCAATCCGTCTTAGCCTCTTAGCATTTGTCTACCGTTACCACATGTAAGACAGATTGTGGCCAGTCGACTGAACATGCTCACCTCGACAGAAACGAAACACGTCTGCGATACTATAGGTGGGGTCCTTATCGCTGCCTTTCACATGTCGAATGTAACAACCGATGCACCATCGTTCCGATTGTAGGCGCGTGCATTGAGCGATATCTACGCAGCTTACATGGAGTGGGTCGCCAGTAGAACCAGTACCCACAGCAAGAGTCTCAGGCCATGGCGCTTGACGTAACTGTACATGAAGGTACACCGCAACTGGCGGCGCAGCTGCAGTAAGGGCTACGGCAGCATGTATGCCATCATTTCGCATTATAGGGTCAGGCTGCAAGCGTGGATATGGGCTGGCAGGTGTTGCGCCATAAACAAACCTAATATCCATTTTCCAAAACCTTCGGGAAGGACGATCGAACGACTGCGAATGGCGGGTGGAAGTAAATTGAGGCATTTGAGCGAAAATGCAACACCGATGCCTGGTCAGTTAGGAAGAATGCACCCAATGACCAGTCAAGTCGCGGACCCTGTGTACATGGGCGCTTTCAGATGCCGCAGGACCCGTTCAGGACCGGACTCCACGCTGCAAGAAGCAATGATCTGATGCAGCTGCCGAGAAGACAGCGCCATGTACGGAGCACACTTATTGCGACCGGCGTTTAGGCTTGGAATTGAAGAGACGGATAAATGGAGTATGGTTGGGAACGGTGGTGGATCTGGTATGGGGTTGTGGTTGTCAACCCCATTCTTCTCCACGTCTCCACGATTTCCCCAGGTGTGACCCCAAAGTTTGAGTTGTGGATAGCTCTAAAATCGGTCCTACAGAGCTCATGGACTTCGCATATCCTGCTATATTCGTGGATTATGGTGTAGCAACGCGATGCATCCTTCAAGTGACCGTCCCCACACCCTATGGCCATGATTGTTAAAGATTTCCCACACCCACGGGGATCCCGTCGCAGGGTCTCGGTACCTCTCCGGCGCTCCACTATTCTTGCGGAGGGAAGTGATGGAGGCGCTGATCGACCAAACGATTTGGACCCTTTCATCTGTTCTTGTTTTTCCGCCGGCAAGACAGATCCGAGCATGAGTCGTGGAGGACGCTCGTTGAGTAGTAACCGAGGAAGATGGGTCAGCCAGCGCTGTGGAGGGTCGGGTGCACAATACGAGGTGTGGAGTGCTGCAGTTGTGTTCCAACCTTAGGGCTTGGTCGGACGGAGAGGAAAGAAACGTAGCTGGGGAAGGAGCTGCCCATATTCAGCAGGCAAGCGCATGCCGCAGCTTCGATCAGCATCCACTGCCTTCCAATTACCTCTTCTCGCATGATTCTCCTTCAACCCGTGCAGTTATAGAACAGTGCCGATATGCTATACACATGAACTGGACAGGCGGCTCGCTGCAGCGCACCA
>Ga0268250_10000256_pt1 | contig 26623 bp, 32 predicted proteins | sample AgamicAsSfe_FD_200448 | JGI IMG/M metagenome (GOLD analysis project Ga0268250, IMG submission 200448) | Agave microbial communities from Guanajuato, Mexico - As.Sf.e (v2) (version 2) | ecosystem: Host-associated > Plants > Phyllosphere > Phylloplane/Leaf | place: Guanajuato, Mexico | collected...
GGCTTTACAGGCGCTGCAAAAGGCGTGGGCAAAGGAATGTCTAGCATGGTCACAAAGACCGGTGCTGGCATGTTCGGTCTCCTTGGGTATACAAGCCAAGGCATCGCGAAAAGTTTGAGATCGACAGTCCACATGAAGACCAGAAAAATCATTGCTGAAGCGAGACATGCAGAGGGAAGGTGGTTAGTCGAGAACGACAAACATAACACGGAAGAGGCTGAGAAGATCATCATGCGTTTGCTAGCACGGAAAGGGGATAAGTGATGAGAATGGGACATGGGATTAGCGGGAGAGCGTCTTTCTGAAGGCGATGGGAACAATTCAACGCAGATGTTGGAGCGACTATATCGCTACCTACAGAGTGTTGAGAATTAGGTGGTTGCGCCAGCTGTTAGTGCAGAAAAGAATCGACGACTGCTTAATGGAGGTCGGCAGAGCATGGAAAGTCCAATATATCAGGTGTTCGACGTAGCTACTCTAGACTAAAGTGCTAGAGATCTAAGTCTTTGGTCCGGGTGGAAAATTTCGCGGAAAGAGAACCACGGTTCAACATCGGGAAGGAAAGTCTTGAACCACACCACGAGAGTTCTTGCCTACTCAAACCTACTTCTCCCTGCCACTTATAGCACTGCATCACTCAAGCACGCTCACATACAAACACGAATGCGCACGCACACACACATACACACACACACACACGCGCACACACATACTGATACGTACGCTTCGCACACGTTCCACTATGACATCTTCGCAACAGCCGCCTCAGCCTTCGTGAGACCCTCAAAATCCCGCGACATATCAGCGATTAGGGGTACCCGTACCAGATTTACTTCGAGTGCGAGAGCTAACATCCGTTAATCTAAGAATACCCCTTCCTACTACAAAACAGCATATCAAGAGCTATATTGATACAAAAAGGGGATTCAGAAGACTACAATGCTATTCGTCTTGACGAGTCTTCTTATTGAAAGGCAATGTCGGCTGTAAGCATTGTAGACGTGCTCTCCGTTAACCACCGACGGGTTGACCAGCGCAAAAAAGATGACAGCCACTTTCGCATCCCACCTACTATAGCAACATGAAACTTCTCGTTGAATCGCAAAACTAGCCACTTTGAACGACCTCGATGCAGCGAAAGACGCGTCTGTGAAGATCTGGGAGGCTTCCGACTGATGAGAAGGAGCCATGTTGTGTATTGTTATTGGTGCCTTCCACGCCCACTAGCGTGACATCTATAAAGTCAGAACCGTCCGTAGCACCCGTCCATCACTTCTGCACTCCAACACCGACTACACAAATCTTTCGAGCCTCCAACACATTATCACCACAAACTTCGCCACAGCCAAGAAGGCATGGGAAGATTACATGCGGCCATGCGACCGACTCCCCGAGGAAGCCGATCCGAATACAAGATGTGATCTGGCTACGAAAGCCTTGGGCAAGAGCAACGGAAAGCTCTTGGCCGATAAAAGGCCTGAATGGAACGACGAGCTACCAAGGTGGCTCTGGGACCAAGGCGTCGGCCTATGCACTGCGTTCGCGATCGCAGCAAACCAGTCGTCGAAGATCGAGGCGACATACAATGAATACAAGGGCAAACATAGAAATGCCACCAAGACCGACATCGCGAACAACTCTGCGCCCATGTTCTCCGGACTGCACCGAGCCTGGAGGCTACAAGAGCCCGCGACCCCCGGATTTGTCCCCATTTGCTATATTGTCTTTGGCGGGGGTAGTCTGCAACAGAAGGAGACTTACCACAATGTCGTCTCCCAACACTTGAAGACACTCCAATCATCTGAAGGAGAGATGAGAGACCGCGTTGTCTCTCAGGTTCTGGAGATATTCGCGCAGGCGCTGCAACTTTGGGAAAACCCGATGTTGTCAATTCGTGTAGAACTTCTCGACGATGGCAAGGTGCTTCGCGCGTGGCCGAGTTCTAGATATGAGATAGACTACGTAACACTGTAATCCACACGCCAACTTCATCCCGTTTTCACTAACGACCATTGACGTGACACTGATGTAAGATCGCCGGTGATATTGCCAGGTGGTCTTACGCTGCAAAACTTCGGCGTCGGGTTTCCTTCCCGAAATAGAGAAAGGGCACCAGCCACCTTCACTACCCCCTTGTCGTAGGTGTGGCACACCTGCTCAGCATAAAACTCTGCTACTCCCCTGCACATAACTTTTGACTCCTCTTCCACAATTGCTCAATCTCGCCGACTGTTCATGACTCCAGTATGTTGAACCGGAGAAGCACCGAATCCGGCTTTGCGTCTCACGTGATGCAGACACAGGATGAGATGTGAGCAAAACCAACCTTTTGCGAACCAGTGGAAGTCATGAATCTGACAAGCCATCCCAGCTCTCGGTGCAATACCATGAACTCACCACTCCTACGTCTTCCAGCTGAAATCCGCAACATGATTTGGACCTTCGCCCTGGACCGTGGCCAAGACATTGAGTTGCTTCGTCACTCTGAACTTCGCTTTCCACACACGCTCCAAAATTATCTGAGTCTCCTCTTCGTCTGCCGGCAGATCCACGCAGAGACAGCTCTTCTTCCCTATGAGCTCAAGACCTTCAGTATGCTTAGCCCTGGTAGAAGCTATCTCGTCAGGTTTCTCGAGCGGAGGACCGTCGTGCAGAGGGAGGTAATGGCGGGTGTGAAGTGGTCGTGGTATGGGTCTGCGCCGGAGATGCACTCTGCGGTAGAGTGGTTAAGGATGAGTAGGGTTCGCAAGGATAGTTGGTGAATGGCTAGCGGATGTACTCGGAAAAGAGCTGCATTGTCTTCGTTGCGAATCAGGTAGAAGGTTGTCGCCTCTAGGCCGACAAGGAAGGCGTGAAGTGGTCGTTGTTAACTTGGTGTCGTGGTCATGCGCATTACCTCCAACATTGCCTAGTTAGGCAGCGCAGTTCTCCCAGCCTTCGAGGTTAGCAGCATACCATCTATCTTTGATTGGGCTCACAGAGCTTTCGAGCGAGTTGTGTTCGGCGATGGGGTATGATATGGTAGTCATCCAAGTTTTTGGTAGATTGAATGTAAATATTCTCAGTCTGCTAATGTCAAAAGCACTTGGTCTTTCAAAAAGTTGGTATACTTCAAGTCTATATTATGACCTCGCAGTATCGATCAGTTTAGCTTGACGAATGCTGTCAAGACTGCTGCATACGCTGCCGTCGCAGCCAATAGATTGACTGGATCCGTCTTCGCAAATAGTGCTACACCAACTGCAAACAGCAGTATCGACGTCGGGATGACCGCCAACGTCTTCGTCTTCACATCCCCCACAAGCAATATCAGCATCGAGACAACAATGATCATGCCACCAACGAACGCAGAAGCAAATCGTTTCCACGCTAGAACGAACTGTTCTCTTCGCTGTTCACTTGCGAACGCATGCGCGCGAGTTGTGCCTAGACTTTGTCCGAGCGCATTGCTGTGCTCCATGAGCTTCGGGTCGAAAGATCCGAGGAGATCCGCATCGCGGAACAGGCTGCGGTGAGTGCTCGGAACGGTGAGGTTGAGGTCCGGAATTAATGCGCCCTGGAGCTTGGAGCCGCTGCCATTGTCAATACGAGACGCTGCGATATCCTTCACGAATTGGGTAGACCAGCGGTTGGCGTGGATGAACTCGAAGTCACGGAGCGCATTGGCTGGGTGGGGTGTTAGGTAAGCAGGCCAGTGCTGTTAGCGTCAAGGATGACGTACTATACTCATGCAAGGTTCCTCGCATGCGACTCAACTGTTCATCTGTAATGTTTTCTCCCTCGACCTTTTGGATCTCTCGAGCGAGCTGTCGCTGCAGATCGTAGAGTGTAATGGTGTATAAAGGCCGGAAATCGATAACGGAGATGCCGCCTGCGACCCAGTGTCTTGCGGCACCCCGCAAAAAGCGGGTTAGACGCTCATGATAAGGAAGTTCAGCCAGGCCATCAAGACAATTTTCGCGAACAGCTTCTTCATTCTTGCCGTCGCTGCTTATGGAAGAGGAAACAGGGGCTGGCATCGTCGATTTGGACCCCAAAGTCGTGGAAACGACGACCGGTTTAATGTCCCAACGGAGGACTCCTACCGTCATCTACTCCCATGTCGCTATGCCCAAAGTCTGACCGCCATGGGGAGGATGACTTGAGGGCTGAATATTCCGGTCAGCCTAGTCACCCTTTGCAGCTGATGCGTGTGCAGGGTACCTCTGTGAGAGGCTGCACTTTGCGATGCGCACGTGCAATATTGCAGAGCATGGAGATTGGCTAGCCTCGTCGAGGGCCGAGCCCGCAATGCAGCCACATCCCGTTCCCGTCTGCCTTCGCCTGAATCGTCTAGCTGAGGGTAATGTGGCTGCACAACCCCGCAGTGACCACAAATCACAAGCAAGATACCTGTGGGGCGCTGTATGTTAGGAAGAGTGACATGGTGGGCGGCTTACCTTGCATCCCAGCGCATGCATAGCCCGATCTTCAGCCTCGTTGCAAAAACGCCACGAGATAGAGATAAGAACGACCAAACCCTGATGCGGAAGACGCCTGAATTCTCAGGACGAGTCCACAGGTTTGCCTACGCTGAGGTCCGATCTCAAACCAGAATGCTTCAGCCAATATTCGACCTTCTGATCATCATCATACAATACCTCCTGTCAGGATCGCTGAAAGGTGTCAACGTCATGTACCGTAGGTCGCCCAAATTATTGATTTTCATGTGTTCATATTTGACCTCCAGTGTAGAAAATGCCATGCTATGGGCAAACGGCTCGACTCCAATAGAATTGCTGGCTAAGGAGATTGATGATGCCCTTTGCTACAATTCCGATGGCCAGGAGTTCCTACCTGAAGATAAGATAAGGTACTTCACTCAAGAAGAGAAAATCTTATCTGTCATCGGTGACGCAAAGTTGTTCGGGAGTATGGCTGAGCTCATCACTTTTATCTCGAACGAGGCGCCGAGATTATTCCTTATCCTTGTTTTGATGGAGAGTGAACCCCTGGAAGAGCGACTCAAAGACTTCCGAAACGAGAATTTTGTTGATTCTGTGTTGCCGATCAAACTCGACCAAAACTATCTCGCGACAACGTTACGTGTACAAGAGCCAGTCAATCTTACCCGATATTCAGTCTTCACCCAGTGGGGGCGAGAACGGAGACGTTCATTCACGAGTTCTCAATGGTTTTTCACAGCTCCTGTTTTTGGCACATCGAAATTCCATTTGCAGCTCGCTGCGGCACAGAGATTGCCATTTCTGGACGTCGCACCACGACCTGCGAGTAGTGGCTATTTTGGGGAGGTTACCAAAGTTATCATTCACGCCAAACACGTTGATCCATCGGCAAAGCTCTCTGTTTTTCCGTGGTCTCCAAGATCATCGGGCAAGGATAAAATCCCTCTTCCAATAGAAGCCATAGCAGTTGCGGTTAAGAAAACCAAGGAAGGCGACGACGATCCTAAGTTTAGCCGCGCCGCATTTTTCGATAAGGAGGTCAGGAATCTAGACATTCTGCGAAACTACCGCTCACCGCATCTTATCAAGCCAATCGCAGGCTACCAGATCGGCCAAAACAGATGTTTGATGTTTCCTTGGGCAGATGGAGGTAATCTCGGCCGTTATTGGGAGGAGCATCCATCACGTGCTCGAGATAGAACACATGTCCTATGGCAGCTTCATCAATTTGTGGAGATCTGTGGCGCGCTGGAAGAGCTTCATGGAAGCAATTGCCGGCACGGTGATCTGAAGCCTGAGAACATCCTTTGGTTCGATCCTGAAGACAAGCAGGGAGGTACACTGCAGATCGCAGACTTGGGTCTCGCCACCTTCCATGTAAAAGAAGCAAACACAAGAGATCGCAAAGGAATGCCTACCCAGACACCCTCGGGTACTTCGCGATACGAGCCACCTGAGATGGATGCGCAGCGTAATACAGATGAAGCACGATCACGTCAATACGATATCTGGTCCCTAGGATGTGTCGTGTTTGAACTCCTCTTGTGGCTTGCATATGGGCCTAGCGATATCACAATCTTTAGGGACAATACGCCCTACTTTTGGCAGAGGGGAAACAAACGCGAGCATGCCAGATACATAGTCCACGAATATGCCGTTGCGATTATGGAATCCCTGGACACCCAATTCAAGGCCCACTCAGCTTACAAAGATCTTCTTGATCTTGTGCGATACCGACTCTTGGTGGTCAAGTACTCTGAGGATTACAACCTTGTGGCGGACGACTGTCGAGCGAGCGCAGCTAAAGTGCATCAGTGCTTTGAGGGTATTTATCAGAGCTGTGCGCGAAACGAGAAAGACTACCTGACGCCCCTCGAAGAAAGGCTGCAGTATCCCAAAATCGAGCTTCACAGTCAAGCAACTCAGCGAAATGGAGCTCAACACAATGAAGTTCATGAAAAGGATGGCAAACTTGCCGTCCCTGGGCAAAATCCTATCACTAAGTCTACTGTAGAAACAAAGCAGACCCCAGAAGAAACTTCGATTCCAGAACTGGAAGAGAGCTTGACTCATGAAGCATCAGACGATCGAACTTCAGAATTGCCAGTCGAGTTTCGCTTCAATCTCCGCCAGCCAACCTTTCCTCAACATCTCGGCAACCAGAACAGTCAGGCGTCACAAGCCTCCAATCATCAAGAAGTATGTCTGTCTTGACCTCGACTTCCAAGTACATTTAGGACTAGTAAACTAACACAACAGCGATAGTACGTAAGCTTCGCTACTAGCCACGAATAGTCCGAATGCAACTGATCACCTCGACACAGAATGTCAGTCATCCCCTCCAGTCAGCGCATGTAGTTTCATTGACGAAGTGATATCGCCTCAAAACAGATCGTAAGTTTTCCGTGATGACTGTTGGATCCGCTGACAGAGTGCAGTCTGTGAGTACTGGTATTCTCGCGAACCTTAGACGATAGTGACTCACTTGCGCAGAAATCCAGCGTACTAAACGACGACTGGACGTCTCTTCCAGACAACGACTTCGCTGCTGGATATCTCAATATTATAGGACGGAGTCGAATGAGGCCAACACCAAGCAGAGCCGTTGCAGCAACTTGCAATCACGTTTACTCGAACACGTCTGTGGATTTGTTCGATTCAATTTGTGACCTTGCAGCACTACAAGATACAGCGAAAGCCTGCGATCTGTGCAGGTTATTGCTAGAGGCATTGGAACGAAGGAAATTTAAACCACCGGGAAGAGCCAATTTGCGTACTGACGCTGCTCACGTAGGCCTTGCAGATGGGCCTAATCTTCTTTCTCTATATCGTACATTCGGTAAGATGTGGTCTATCTGCCATTGCTATACATCCTTACTTACTCATGCAGATCCGGACATACCAGTTCCCGAAGGCGCACAACTAGGTTTGACACAACTTTTCAATCCAAGCACCCCTGAATTCTTCGCACTTCTGAAGGAATGGATCCGAGTTTGTGACTCAGATCATGACCAGTGTCAGCGTGATAACGTCACACTCACAATGCCGACTCGGCTCATAGAAGTGGGCAAACAGCTTCGCCTCGTCGATACTAGGAACATCGAACCATCGCGATACGTCGCTTTAAGTCACTGCTGGGGCCATCTACAGGAGCACGAAAAGTTCTGCACCTACAAGCGCAATATCACTCAACGCAAGGCAGGGATCCAATTCGACGCACTGCCACGAACATTCCGCGATGCCGTCATTGTAGCACGGGGTATTTCAATGGATTACATCTGGATTGACTCGCTTTGCATCATTCAAGATGATGAAGCTGATTGGCAAAGCGAAGCAAGCAAGATGGAACAGGTTTTCAGTGCTGCATACCTAACTATCGGCGCAAGCTCAGCCAGATCATCGCTTCAAGGTTTCCTTGCTGATCGGCGCCCACGATCTGTGGTGGAAGTCCCGAGTGATACATCGGGTGCGATATATGCTTGTATGGATATTGACGACTTTCATGAAGATGTTGAGCTTTCGCCGCTCAATAGCCGGGGTTGGGTGTTGCAAGAGAGGGCGCTATCCCGTCGCACGGTATTCTTTACGTCCTCACAAGTCTACTGGGAATGTGGGGCTGGCATACACTGTGAAACATTGGCCCGTCTCAAAAAGTGAGTTTGTTTGCAATGGAAACCAAAACATCTCTTTGCCTACCTTGACTAATGCATCTCCAAAGTTCTAAAGCTGCCCTCCTGGGTGACGCTAACTTCCCAACATCTGCCGTGGCTCATTACAAAGACGGGAGACAACTACTCATACAGGACTTATACGAACGATACTCAAGCTTGGCGTTCACCGAACCTGCAGATCGATCCGTCGCGATACTAGGTTTGCAAGAACGACTTTCAAGAACTTTCACTACAAAAGCCGCCCATGGACTATTCGAAGCATATTTCGCCCGAGGTTTGCTTTGGAGACGTCGCGACTGGCAGCGTATGAGGCGCATTGCGCAACCATCAGGTCGCCAGGTGCCCAGTTGGTCGTCACTCTCGAAAGAAGGTAGTATCAAATACATGGATACAACTGATCAATTGAGATTCAAGGAGACTGCATGGGCTACCAACGATTTCAAAAGTCCCTTCACTGTCTCGAAAGGGTCTACAAGCATGCATGAGGTAATAGCCTTCCAGGGGTTGACGAGGAGGATGCATATTCCACAGACGGATATGTTGGTGTACATCAAGTTCGATAGTGATGACGATTTCGAAGTGAACGACCTTCGATGCGTTGTCATTGGAAGGGACAGAAGTGATGGAGAGGAAGAGAGCCCAAAGAGCCACGTGTTGGTGATAAATCAATATCGCCGTCCTAATGGGGGCCACATTTGGGAAAGGGTTGGAGTTGCTTCACTCATCTCCAGTGTCATTGATGAAAAAGGAGAATGGGTAGATATCCATTAGTAGCATGTCTATTGAGCTATACTTGGTCCTCCAAACATCATCTTATCCAAGACACACTATGGTGTTGCCTGCAAGCTATACTTTCAGACTTGCGTCGACTAGCATCATCCCTTCCATAGAGTTGCCATAAGTCATGACACCCCTAGTAACAAGCAGGTCAACGCCTCTGGACGTGCCACGTCAGTCAAGCAGGGGCCCCCTATCTGTTCGCCTTGTCTGTTTCCAGCAATGCGCACCACTCAACACCGCATTCTACGAAATCTGAGGCCATGAACGAGATATCTTCAATCGCAATAGCTAGAGATTGGGATGTGCTGGTTGCCGTTTTTCTTCCTCCTGTCGTCGCCCTGCAGAAAATCGCTCACTGATGTGGCAGCCTGCTGGCGCGTAGTATCTTCTCCGCCAACTTGAAATCTTCCAGTCTTTGCTGATATGTTGGTGGAATCGCAAGCTTTGCCTGCACCTCTCCGTCATCCGAGTGTGCATCTTGCTTCTGTATCTCTTTATCAGCCTGGTCTTTTGTAGCATACGCTGTACTCACACTCCCTGTTTCGTGCGTTTTCGCATCAATGTAGATGATATATATGTTCTTTCTTAGGGAAACACGAAATCTGTCCTTTCCCACCTTCCTTGCAAGGCTGTCCGAAAGGTCTCGAGGATGAATGCGGTCTGTATGTTCCGTGTAGACCGTCACACTCTGATCTTCGCGCACGCATCTCAGTAAGCGTTCAGACATAGTATATCAGGGCTTTACAAAGCACCAAAAATGTAGCGTGGAGAAGGCAGGATGCAAAGTGAAGGCGATGAAAATACGAATGCGCCAAGTGGCGAGCGCTAAGTAAGGTGGTCGCGTCGAAATTGCGGCTGGCCCCTACGCATTATACTTCCCGGACTAAGGAGGCGCGCAAGTTCCGGCTGACCGGGCTATGACGATCGGGGCCAGCTGAACTGCATGCGGCTGTGCTTGACACAACACTTGTTGGATGGCGCACAGACACTTCGCCAATCAAAGCGCATCAGCGTTGCTGTTGTCAAACAGGCGGCATATGCGCTTTGTGTTGTCTGATACAAAAGTCGGTGCCTCGAGGGCGATGGTTAGAGAAGGCTCATAGTGTGACTCAGGCGATAACATCACATGGTGCGACCCTGATGTGACTCAAAATTCGCCCTGTCGAAGGGTTTAGACATTTGTCTCCGTTGTTCACCCGTAAATGTGAATCGGCTAACTTTCATGACGGATGTCATTCTTTTTCCTTGGAAGCGCTTGTGGCGGCATCGGAACAGGAAGGTCCGTCGCTTCAAATACATCGCTTGAAATACAACAAAGATCGCATTTCGGAACATATCAGCTCGCCAAAGCGACAATAAACGAAGTATATATTCTCGAAGAAATTCCAAACACCATTCGCCGTCGTTTAGTATAAGTTGCATTGGTTCCTATCTCAGAGAGGATTCGGTGTGGAGGATGTTGAGGCAGTGCTGCTTTTCAGCTTTGCGCCACCATGCACAGTTCTGGCACCCAGAACCAATCAGAATTCAGGCAGAAAACCAGGTGCACACACAGAACTCCCGTCTTGCGCCCCTGCAAGCAGGAGTTTGGGGGCTTGATAATACTCAAGCGGCTCGAGATGCACGGAATATGAGCCGGTATGTGGGCTTTAAGACCAATCTCAGGCCCTGTTGCTTCCGTTCATGAAACTAATGCTCGGATACGCTACCTCCACGATTTACCGCTTCTTATTACCTGTCTCTATTTCGAACTCACTTCCCGGATGTCGAGAGGGCTAATTGGTTCGATGTGGTTTGTGCCATCACACATCTGAGTACCAAGCACAGGACATGACAGCTTCGAGCTATGGATCCACTCACAGTGCTGGAGGCAGGGCATCACCCACAGGCTACAGGCATCGAACCAGCCGATGGAACTTGCAACGTTCCGCGATCACGTGTTCAACGACAGACAATACCGGTATCAAATTCGGGTCTTCTCAGTCCTCGATTCGGTAGGCCACTGTACTTCGGAGAGAACGAGTTTAGCGGTGGCCCTGACATAACCATTGACGATGGGAAAGGGAAGAGTCGTCCGGTCGATGAAGGCGACTATGATAGGAGACCCATCCCGGCATCGGAAAGCAGACGAAGCGAGGACGAGTCTTCCGTTCACAAAGTCAAGGATCTGGGCTTTGAGGCTGCTGCGGCAAATTTTTCGGCACTTTTCCACACACCCAGCGGTTGCGACTCGGTGATGTCCTCTCCTCTCGAAGCGCTTTTTGAAGAGCGGAGATTTCGTCGCTCTTCTCGATCACGGGATCCACTAGAGTCCGGATGTATCTTGTCTGACCTTCAAAACAAAGTTGAAGGATCTATGGCTTGGAGTCAGCTCGATAAGGAAGAATTTTTGCCACTTGATTCCTTTGAAACCATCTTAGATGCTAAGGCGATCGCATTGCTCTTGGACGAGACTTACAATTTCGCAACGAGTGAAGAGTTGAAGAAGAAGTTTGAGAGTATAGTGAACCCAATATCGGGACGAAGTCGGCGACGTACCTTGGGTATCTTGGTCCTGATGTCACAAGTTGCACATATTGAGCACTTCATCCGAGAGGACATTTGGGACGATGACCTACCCCTCGAACGCTCAGCGGGGAGCGTTATGGGATGTGTCAGAACTCGTAACTCAGAGAATGACAAGCTGATGGAGAACTGGAGTAGAATTGACATCAACTCCTTCTGCTCCTTCCAGAAGATGTTCTTCGTCCCCTTCTTTGATATACAGGAACACCGGCTGTGTTCTTACGAGCTGGAGTCAAATATCAGACTTCCTTGGAAGAAATACGAACACAAGACTAATGGAGGATTTGGTGTTGTTCACAAGGTTGAAATCCACCCAAGTCACCACAACTTTACAGGATCAAATGTTAGTATCCGTATTGTGCTGTTTTTTCTCAAGCAAGTCTAACACCTTTAGTCTTCGGTCAAACCAGTGTTCGCATTGAAAGCTATAGAGGCAGGGGATCACAAGGCGTACAGAGATGAGCTTGCTGCACTTGAAAAGACCTGTGCTCAGGTGCAGAGAGAGAAGCACCTGATTAAGCTCTTGCTCACGTTTCGACACGGAGATAAATTCTACCTTCTTTTCGAATGGGCGGACGGTAATCTCGGTGAATTCTGGGAAACTCATCGTACCAGGCCACCTACGTTGTTGGACGAGCGATGGGCAGCAAAACAATGTCTCGGCCTTGCGAGGGCAGTCAGTAGGATTCACGGGCTTACTACATGGCAAAAGAATGGCCGATCATCCTCGTTTGGATCACTCAACGACGCTGAGCGTGACTGGGGAAGGCATGGGGATATCAAGCCCGAGAATATCCTCTGGTTTCAAGAATATGAAACTGATCACGATCTTCTCGTGATTTCCGATCTTGGACTTACACGCTATCATTCGCAATCTTCGAAGTCTCTCGTCCCCCGTTCACGTATTGACGGGTGCAGTTACGCTTATCGACCACCCGAGTTGGACATAGAGGAGAGGATCTCACAAAAGTACGATATCTGGTCTTTGGGCTGCGTCTTTCTAGAGTTCGTCGTCTGGTACCTCCAAGGCTATGATGAAGTTGAATCCTTCAGTCTACAAAGAGAAGATGAAGATCTGGTGATCTATGAAGGAGTCAAAATCGACAAGTTTTTCAATATTGCGAAATCGGAAGATGGACAACGGAAACCGCAGGTCAAACAAGCCGTAAAAGACGTAAGACCACCGAGAATCTGGAGATTAACTATACTGATCGCTATCCAGCGCCTGAGAGAGTTGAAAGACCTCAGCACAGAGACTACGTTCGCGAGAGAGTTGCTTGATGTCATTGGAGATAAGATGCTCCGATGCACGCCGGATCGACGAGAAAAGATCGACGTTATCTGCACCGACCTCTCCAAGATTCTGGACTCAATCTTGAAAGCGAATAATCCCGAAGATTTTACACGTCTTTCACCAGATCATTCGCGAGATCTGGCTTATATTCGACGAGACGACTCTGCACCCTCTTTGCGTGCGCCGGCGAATATAAGCCTGTTTGAAGAAGCGCGCGAATCGGCTGCTGATGATCATGATCTCATAATGGGGGATGATAGCGATCCCGGACTGCTCATGCGCACAAGATCTCGGAAATCGAGACGAGAGGATGTTGAGCAAAGCAAGGTTCATAAGGACCTCGCACCAAGCACACTTGAAAAAAGTGTTTCGAAAATACCTGCAGAGATCGTAACAACAGCAGTGACGCGTAAAGAGACGAAAGACCAATTCCTACAGGTAGTATCGCAACCAGAACACACAGAAGCATCGCGCGAGGATGCCGCTGGCATCGATATACTAAGTCGGTCTCTTCCGACAACCGAACCGAACAATAAGAAGCACCGTATCAGCCAGAAGTTAAAAAAGTGGTTCCGAGAACCCCTGGTTAAGCTTAAGCGGATGTTGAAAGGGTGAAGAAACAATCCGGACCAGCAGGACGTCGTCATACGAACTGGACTTTGGTGATGAAAAAGCTTCTCGGATTGTTATTGTAGTGATGTTCAGTAACAAGCACTGCTCCAAAGAATCGGCCACAGACGATCCCGCAACGCTATCACATCGGCTCGAAACAAAGCCCTCATATACTTCCCAGCAAGCCTCACCACTTCGCAAAATCATTCCGTACTTCAAGGCTCCATTATATCGGTAGCCATCGAATGCATTCAATCGTCCAAGCTGATCTTGCTTCGAGGACGTATCTAGTATTATGGTTGTTGAGAGTTCCGAAACACTGAATACCGAACTCTTGCCCTTTGTGGGCCACTTAATTGCGATATAACCGGCTTGTCGCATGCCTGCTGCCATGGTCACTTTCCATATTGACGACCTAGCTACCCACCACTCCGAAAAGTTCTTCGATATAACAAACCCAACTTACACATCGTTTCCAATAATGCTGTGGGTCGAAGTGCAGGGAGGGTCTACTATGCTAGGCCTCAACGGCAAGGAGATTAAAGCAAGGATGGCAACGAACAATACTTCAGGAATACGACTTGGTACCATTCCAAAGTTCACTCGCTTTCTTGGGTGCAGACCCTGCCGTGCCACCTGTATTTTAAGACAGAGCAGGTACGACTATGTCTCACATCAGAAACACTTTCCTCGCAAATTTCATGATGGGATTCATGAGCCTCTTCATCACACTTGGCTTGGCTGTGCCCTTCAAAAACCACCCATACACCGATGACCAAGCTTCGTTTCCGCCACTCTCGAGAACGTCGCCATGGCATGGAATTATTCGGTCAATCTGCCATTCCGCGACCTTCTTCGCATCGCGTCGCATCAAAGTGTAGTCAACAGTCGCTATGTAGTACACGAGGCGCTTCGCCCATATCGATCGAGGATGTGCGCGCTTCGCAAACTCGCGCGATAGCGGACCTTGGTCTGACGAGCTGGGATGGTATTGCTGACATTCGGTCAGTGTCCGTACTCTATATTGCATGTGGGCGCAAACATACCTCTGTACATGGCAGGTTCATCATGAGATCTGACTGTATCAATGTCTTGGTTGGCTTATGGTACCAAGCGACACAGTATGTAATGAAACCCTCGAATAGCACGGTCTCGAAGTCTTGCGCAAAGTCGAACTGGTCTTCCGGACTTGTCCGCCAGTCTTTATAGATATAATTCCAATTCACGTCCTTTCTCATGCTATCTAGTCCCGGAACTCCGATAGTCTTTGCCTCTGGCCATGCATCGACGTAGTCTTTGACGTACATGTGATGGCCCAGGTCACTCGCAATGAGGTGGACGCCGCCCAGTCGATCAAGCTTGTCGCGCACCGCGTCCTCCAACTGTATGGGATTGAGAAGCAGTATTCGATTGTCGTGTAGTCGGATGGCTGTGGCTCGATTGCCTACCGCAACGAATCTGCGATACCCGAACGGCGCGAAGCGGTTGAATGGCGTGGAGAAGGTGGTGATCGTCGGCGCGATATCGCGGATCTTCAGCCCGGCGGAAGGCATGCTTGTATCGCGGTTTGTTGACGCCGAAGTCGCTTGGACGTTGTGATTTCCCTTGTCCTGGGGGTATCGATGATTACTTCCGATTGTTCTCGCCGGCGTTGCTAGGACGTGACGCGCGCATTGGATGCAGCGCACTTCATGATGTCGTCATGACGCTTAGCACTTTGTCGAACGGCTGCACCGTCTCAATTACCGTCTTGTGATCTCACAGATCCCTGGAGCACATCCAGGAGTGGTTGCGCATATCGCCAGATCGCATGGAGCGCGGTGATCCTGTGTGCGCTTCATTGCGGTTGACTATGGTCTGGGCCGCTCTCAGGGTCGCGTCTGTCGCGTCTGCCCAATCTGCTGATCGCGTCCCGCTAGCCGGCCGATTAGACTTCGCCCTCGACTTTTGACACCTACCGTTTCGCGTGCTAGAGCGCTGCCTTTAGGACTAAGACCTTCTCTACACTCTTGTTGTTGAGCCCCTACCGTCCCGCACCTGGACGCGACACCATGGCAGACTGCGCCGGCAGTCGCGAGCTTGACTAGGACGACTACTTTCGTCGAGGCGTCGGTCTAACGCAAGGTAGAATCGCAGAATTGCTTTCTCAGCGAGACATGTCACATACTCTGTTGCGATGGCGAATTTAGCCAGGTTTTGTGGCGGAATGTTGCCAGCATGGTTGGCGAAAGGACTGTCGTGTTGGATGCTGAGACCTCAGTCGGACCGGCGTTTGAGCCATCCACGCCAACGCCAAATCCGCTGCACGTCTCAGCAATCCCGACGACTGTTGGTGTCCATCAGCTTCTATCTTATATACAATCAGGTCGATTGTCTTTACATTCCTTTGTATGTAGCAAACAGACTACTGTATATAAGCAGTTGTCTTATCTCTTGTAGGCAGTATCACTTCATCTTTTCTTTCTCTGCTCTATCTGATAACGACCACGTATATACCTTTGATCACTTTTGTGTAGTTATGTCAGGCAATGAGAAGCGTCTTCCACCCCTCGGGTCATCAATTCAGAAGAACAAGGTAATTTGCACCCACTACAAACCTCAAGCGCCATCCGGACGCCGTAGCACAGGTGGACATCGCGACACTTGAAATCCATCATGTCATCTATATTCTTTCACTGTGGTTTAAGAGATCATTCTATTGAATCTGAGACATTTCGAGGCCCATGTAGCCACAGGCGACATTTGAGTCGTAATCGCGATGGCAAAGGAACGATTCCAATTGTGTAAGTGAAATTGAACTGCGCACAGGTCGAGTGAGAATAGAGCGACAGTCAAACGTTTTCAGTGAAGTGCGATCATCATAGTGGCGTCGGCACATTATCGCCTCCTATGGTCTCCCTCCCACTATATAACCTTCTCCTCTCTCTACCAAGCTAGACAATATGCTCCACCGATCACTAGTCATTTCAACTGCAATACTGTATTCCAGATATACCTTGCCAACTCTCACGATGACGGAATTCCAAAGGATGTAAGTCTCTCGTCCGCAATGCTATGTTCATGTTCTCAACTCTCGTAGCACCGAGCACAATCTTGCTACCTCACCCTTCCTCGACCTTCCTGGTGAGGTGCGAAACAGGATCTACGAGTTCACTTTGGGCGGCAACATATGGAATATCGATGCGAAAGGACGTGCGATCAATCTTACACCTAAAGCTAATCGGAACGACCACCGGGATTTGCTCCTCGTCTGTCGTCAAATATACAGTGAGAGCCGCGTCTTGCCATGGTCACTCGGTTCATTCAAGTGCTTCCATGGGGTCAGATATCTTCGCCGCTGGCTTGCCAAGTTTCCGCCTGAATTTCGCAGGGCTATCACGTTCATCATCCTCTTGGGAAGCAACCAATCCGGAGCTCCTCCTTTGAAAGACGAACAGCTGGAGCAGGCATAGACCACCAGATCCAATCTCAACCTCGAGGACTTCCCCGGAATCAGGAGACTCCAGGTACAAGTCCTAAAACCTGTCTCTACTACAAAACTCCGGCAAATGGTTATGATAAAACCGCGTGAGCATATTGTAGGCAATGTCTGTGTGACATGGGTACATTCTAAGTACGCTGAATCAAGGTTGACAATGCCGGCGTGATAGAAAACCCGTTAAGCAGTCTCAATATGTGGGATTCGAGTATACCGGTTTTTGAACTGCGAAAAGGTATGAGCAGAGTATCTAGCCTTTCAAGAGAAACAGAGTTTACATAGCTTAGATCGCAAGGAATACGAACTTTCGAAACAATCAATTGGGATATCTTTTATCGTTATTGAATATGATATATCGAAGTAGTGTTGCCATCAACAAGGCGAATGCCATGCCTCTAAATCTACGTTCCAGGTCAGCAACAGTACACAATAGTTGTAGAAGAGCTAGAATCGAGCGGGCTTTTGCCATCTTTCAGTTCATGTGTTATGTGTGCTAATGATCATCAATGCTGCATGATACTGTCATTAGTTGGACCAGAAGCATGAACGTGATATATTAGCTTATTATCATTGTCACTTTATTTAATCTTCCTCTATCACGCGATGGGTGCGTAGAAGCTAAACTTTCCCTTGGGATCATACTTCTTTTTGAGAGCTTTAAGCTTCTTCTGCCTCCAGCTCTCATGGCCATACCAGGCCTCCGGTCCTTCATTACCGTACGCATAGTTGACGTAGGTGTGTAGGTCCTGCGATCCGGTTCCCTCAAGAATGATGTCGCGAAGCTGAGTGCCAAGCTTTTTGACCGCTTCGTCCTCTGCCTTGCCAGTAGAGTTATAGATGATCAAAGGTGCAGCGAGGGTGGTCGCATCGCGGAAGCCGTATGCGCTAGCATCGTTGTCGCGGAAGCGAACACCGGCACTGGCGTAGTTTTCAAACATGAAAATGGAGTTATAATATGGGTTTTCGGCACCTTTGATGGCTGAGGAGTAAACATCCCAGGCCTTTCGCTGTGCAGTGACGTTGTAGGAGGTTATGTAGATGGGAAAGCGAGGGTTGTTGAAGCCGAAATCCTGGCATGGAGGCGACTCGAGCGCGATACCAGTCCACTTTGCCAGATCCTTGTAGGTGCCGGACTCAGGTATAGCAGCGAGAGGACCAATGTCGTGAAAGGGGGCCGTGTACTTGGTGTCGACAGTAGTCACACCCTCTTGAACGATGAAGATGATGATCACTGGCTGCTTTCGTGTTAGCTGCGGAAATCATGAGTGCTCGTCAATCATCTTACCCCCTCAGTGCTGTACCTTGCATCGTTCTGCCAGTAAGTCCAATCATGGATGTCATCAGCCTGCTTTCCATCCTGCACGATGTATTTGTTGACAGCATCGTAAACCTCCTCTACCTTATCACCGCTGAATACGATAGTCTCGATCGCCCAATCGTAATGTGTGACATCGTAAACCTTGGAGGTAACAGACGTGACAACACCGAAGTTGTGTCCAGCGCCTTGCATACCCCACCATAAGTCTGACTTGCTGTCGATTGTCTTCAAGTCGCCATTTGCAAGAACAACATTCATCGAAAGAAACTGGTCGGCAATCAGGCCGTAGCGACCCTGAAACCACCCGTGACCACCACCAAGGGCGGGTCCCAAATAACTGACGCATTCGCAGCATCCAGTCACTAAGCATTGTTAGATCATGACAGGATGACCATGAGTGCGAAAACTGAGCTTACCAGTCTGCTTCCCAGCGGCCAAAAGAGCATCCGTCATGTTCTTCACGTTGATACCGCCGCCTACAGTCACCGACTTTCCGTCCTTGGCGATAGAGAAGGAGTCTAATTGAGGAAGATAGATCTCAATACCATAGTCCATCTTTCCCAAGGTTGTGAGTGTCCCATGGTGGCCGTTGTAGGTGAGGAATGGAATGTTGAAGTCGTTGGCAAACTTGACCTGCAGCACATGGCATTAGATGTGTTCTTGCCTGTTTATACACAGATACGCCCATCGCAAAACTCACAATCTTTTGAACATCCTTCTCGGTACCTGGAGCGATTACCACGTTGGGCGTGGGAGCCTCCAGATTGGACCATCGAGTTGTGTAAGTAGCGAACTCCTTGGTGCCCGGTAAATAGATTTTGGCGTTGGCGGAAAGGTACGGCGCCAGTGCATTCACGTCGACGCCTGACGCAGGGGTCCTGGAAAAGATGTCGAACGCCGAAGTAGGACCTGCTGAAACGATTGGCGCGAATGAGGTCAAGATCCAGCCTGCAACAGCCAATGGTGTCAGGACGCTTGGATACATGGCGCTGGTATGGCTCTGCCAATTGATGCGAGGTACAAATGCAGGCTACCAATGTGCTGAAGTGGCTCAAGCCTTCTCAAATAAAACAAAATAACTGATCGAGGGCGAAAAGCACCATGCTGAATGAGGAAGACTTCCGCACCGCCTTACGGAGGCCTTATTTTCAGGGTCCAGACGTCGTGGAGGCGGGACAGCATAGATTGAAGCATGCAGCTGAGGTTACACAATTGGTGCGAATCCGATCCTACGAGGGTCTTGAAGATTTGCGAGTCGTGCGCCTGCATATTGTCGAGCGAACTGGTAGGTTCCCCCGTGAGGTCCGGCATTACTGCGATTGGCTCGGCGCTCGGACAAGATCCCGCGAGCCGCACCGCCAACCGCGTGCGCAATAATAGCCGCTTTCCCCGGGCTATTGCCTGCGCGGCGGTCCTGTCCTGCTCAGACAGCCCCGTAGCTTGAGCAGTTCACATACCTGCCCTGAGATACGGGTTTTGCCTTCTGCCGACCTTGCCGCCGGCAATTGACTGCGCCATGCGACCACGCGTCTCGTGCTTCTCAGGACTGCATCTGTATTTCGAAAGTCGACGGAGAACTGAACGAATACACTTCGGATGCTTGAATTCGCGCAGAGTAGTACGCAAGTCATGTAGGAGACATCTCGGGTTCAAGAGCATCAAAATACAAGTGCCTAGGTATGATGTCTCGCGGCAAGGACGGATCCAAGAACACGGTCTTTTCTCCATGCAAAACCTGGTTTCCCCGGCCAGTCGCTCGTCGAATTCAACAGGGTTTACTAATAGAGGTCATTGCCCGCTTTGATATCGTATTCGCTGACGCGCCTTCACGATCTGCTCCGCATTTTCGATATACCGCATGTCAAGCCAACAAATTTGCGGTTAAGTTAACTACGCCTTGCATAGGGTCGGCCCGCAAACTCAAGCTTGGCGGTAAATGTGACTCCGGATCACAGAGATGCAATTAGCTTAAGGATATGCTCATTCAACTAGTGTTTGTGGCTTATCGCGAACACGGGGAGGTAAAGGATATATATCCGGTGCCGTCGCAATGCTCTCCGACCTAGTTCGATTCTGGAGATCAATGGCATTACTGCTGCTGAGTTGTGACCGAGCACGCTATTCCAGAAAGTGTCGTCATGGGTGTTGTGGAACTGTGGACTCTTTACGCATTCGCCGTCTCTTTCACGTTTTTGCGCACATACGCGAGGATCTCAGCGGTAGGCTATCGCCAACTTCAAGTTGACGACTATCTCGTATGGATTGCGATCGTGAGTAACTAGAATCATTCTTAACTATTTGTCGAGCTCTGCTAACGGCCTCATCGCCAGCTCATTTATACAGCTCAGTGCAGCCTTGGGTACAGCCTAGGGGTATATGTTCATGGTTTCGCAAATGATGGCATGACACCTCATGAGCGCAGTGCGCTTTCGCGAGACGATCCCGAGTATGGCATGAGGTATTTTAAGAGCCAGTGCAAAGTGCCAAAGGTGCAACAACATTCTTTCTTGTAGCTAATGTGATTGCAGGGTTACCGGATCTAAAATCCAAGTAGCAGGATGGACGACCGCCGCATGTCTGCTTTGGTCACTCAAGCTTTGCGTCGCACTTTTCTACCTTCGTCTTACAGTATGTGTGTTCATCGCATCTTATGCACGAGCTTAGACTGACGATCATTACATAGAACGGTCTCTATAAGTATACGACCCGCATTTGTGTCGCCTTCGTTTTCATTGTCACTAGCTTCATCGCCGTAATCTTCACGATCTATCTTTCCTGCCGGCCTTTTCACCATTACTGGCAAATCAATCCGGATCCTGGAAATGCATGTACAGCAGCGGTATCGAAGAATCTCATTTGGGTAACGTTCGTTTTCAACGTACTCACTGACATATACCTGCTGTTGATACCAATGCCGATGTTATGGAAGTCGAGTATGAAGAGATACAAGAAGATAGCGGCCATGATAGTACTTGGCGCTGGCATGCTGGTGATCGTGTGCGCGGTAGTTAAGAGCTTCTATCTCATCAGTGTAAGAAACTCTCCACTGAACGATGTTTTCGCGATAATGACATTGGCTGCCCTCTAGGATCCCCATAACAGCGCCGAGCTCACAGCTTCTTGGGGCACGCGTGAAACCTTCATCGCCATCTTTACCACAAACCTGCCTATGATCTTTCCCCTACTCAAGAACTGGTTCGCCCCGTTCTTGTCCAGTACGATCGGATCGAGCAATTCAAAGCCACAAAAGCCGCCTCCAGGCAGTGATTTTAGAACCATAGGTGGTGGCTTGGGAGACGGTGGCTTAGGTGTCGCCAGAATCAGCCGAGCGGCACCACACGAGGCGCGCCACAACATTACAGATCTGACTTTTGACAACGAAAGCGAAGAGCATATTCTGAACGAAGAGGACTTAAGGCTTGAACACATCCAAGGGGCTACTAGTGAACAGCAAGGGAAGGATATCATTGTCGTGACAGATCAGTTCAACGTTAAGTCTGAACACCGCAGCAATGCACAGAGCAAGGAGTAATTCCAGGTCATGTAGCGTATATGACAAGAACCAATATCTCCTGCCATAATCTTGTTCTACCTAACTCGCTGTAACATTAGTTGCAAGAGGCTAGTCAAGCCGCGTTGCCGCGTTAAGAAGACGTGATTCAATGGGAACCATGCATCATGAGGCTCACTCAAAAGGGGCACAAGGATGCTGGGCGGCCGCTGCCAACATGATGCTTGGTCATTCACGACATGATAGTGTTTGCGGACTATGGACTTCGATTGATCTTGCAAAATCGTCTCATATTGCTTGATCTATATGCTCCACCAGCCGTTCCAATGCTGTCAATTAATCGCACATCTTTCCAACTCGTTTGTGAAATAAGGAGTCCGAGCGAATGTTGTGATCAATCCTAGGGGCAGATACACGTGGTTCCCTCCTAAAAGTCCAATCTCTTAGCAGGTTGCGATGCAAGATTATGAGCTAGGAACTTACAACTCTGCAGCCATTTGTGATAGAGCAAGTGTTGCCGGGCGGTCGAACGGGGCCTCGTTGAGCGTCACGTGCGACATATTGCGAGTTTGGCACAGCCAGTGCTACACTGAAGAGAGCGAGTGTTACAAGAGCGAACTTCATTTTGACAGTTGATTGGAAGTAGCTTGATGAAAGGGGTAGTTGAGGGCAGTATCGAATGTATGATAACATTTGTACTTTATATACTTGAATGCCACTACGAGTCAGGAACTGGCCTCAATCCTCTCCGTCAGCACTACGTAGGGTTTAAACCCCAGCCTTGTTCTTTTCATGTACACGACTTATGGATATCGTGAAGAATGACTACTCTGCGGCCCTTCTTATGACATTATTTCCGATTTTGGCATTGCGGAACGAGTTCACTCCGCGGTCCGATTCAACTTAGTCACGATGTTGTACGTTTGTACATCGCCCACATTGTTCCTCTGAATAATGAGGCAATGCCAAAACAGAACTCGAACTCAGCTCATCCCTTGGAGTGAGCCTTTAGCATTCGATTTGTTTCGTCCAGTTACGATGTATTCTCTGGCGTGGTTCAATCCCCTCGGTCGCCCAGCGCTAACTTGCTGCGTTCTCTCTATACTAGCAGCATTGTCCTGGTCACAGCTCCATTTATCCATCCCCAGGCTGCAGTATAACGACGCGTATTCGGTACGAATACTCTCCTTCGACCCTTTGATGATCTACATAATAGACTTCGTGCCAAAATATGAGAGAAATCATCTCCTTCAGGCTGGGTATGTCGTTACCCGAACATGAGCTCATGACATGTTGACATCGAACAGCGAGAATCTGTTTATGAGATCAACAGTCGGTATCGGGAACAGCTCAGCTATCTCGAATGAGCGAACAAGTTCCACTGCTGTCTTGAACAGCTCAGACCCGGTAGTCCAGCGAATCATATCTCGTGCCTCCTCTTTTCAAGGCTATACGTCTTTGGAAGATCACGAACCACTTCAGATGACTCGATATTCCGCCGGCCAAGAATTCAAACCTCACTGGGATCATAGACAATTTGAGCCAGTGCCAGAGAACGAGACGCAACGTATTACAACCTTTTTCGCCATTCTTGAGGCAACTTGCGAGACGTGCGGAACGAGATTCCCAGATTTGAGAATTGATTGGTCGAAAGAGGATACGAGGTGGTGTCAGTTTGTTGATTGTAATGACCATGAAGGCGTTACTATACGACCCATTCCAGGAAATGCTTTGTTTTGGAAAAACCTCGATAACGCTGGGGCTGGCGACCCAAGAACCCTTCATGCTGGGCTTCCACCTATAGCAGGAGTCAAGACTGGGTTGGACATCTGGACGCATACCCCACGGTTAATTGAGTAGCGCTTCCTGTAGTGGCCGAACCATGTACTAGCCCTTGCACGTGTCTCTGCCCCAATCTACCTGATCTATCTTGCTCGATTATGAATCGAGCTCTTGTTCTGATTACTTTCACTTTCGCGACCAAAGACTCGGAATCACACGAGATCTAGGCATTCGTTGTGCAATCCGAAGATTTTCGGTAGCAGATGGAGATTCCTGGACGGCCCAAGTCGGCCATGCCGGGGCTAGAAGGCAGTAACAGGACTCAATCTAAGCCACAATGAGTTCTCACATGCCCGTTCATCGGTCTCGTTGTCAAGTTTATCTGATGAGGTCAGGGATATTTGCTTGACTGCAGACGGACAGTGGTTTCAAGAGCAGCTTGGCGATCATATTGACTCTAACGGGCTAGACTGATGGAGTGGTAGCAGCATTGATCATCAAAACAGATCTGCGTATGATGATGCCTCTATACTACTTGCTTCCAAGCATAACGGCAAAAGTATTGTATCATCTCGCGTGGATATGTCGGTGATGCGACTTCACCTCTGGCTCACCATCACCTTTCTAACTGGAGTCGCCGTGCTCTTACACGACCTTCTACTATCTCTTGCGGACCATCAACACGCTATGCAGACAATTAGATAGCACAGCAATAGCAGGTTAGGTTAGCTAACGATCACGAAAGATTCTTAGTAGAAGTGAATCCTGCGCATTTATGTAGACTCGGCGGTTTACGTGTCCGTGTTGAGGCATGATAGGATGGCGATGACGATCCGATGGACGCCAAAAGTGGCATGAATCTGGCTCAAAAGGTGAACAGGCTCTTGTGCTACGAGGTCTCAAGGGATATCCAGGACTCCCCAGCACGATTGAAGTCTACACAGTATTTTGCGAATTTCAATCGATGTTGCCGGTCGGATATAACGTGTGCGATGGTGAGAAATGGGGAGAAAAGGGCCGTACAGAGTAAGCACTAAAGGATCAGCAACTCTTGGCCACTTGACTGTCGGCAACTTTGTCGCTGCCGACATCCTAGAGCAGAGAGAGATTACTAACGGCCTTAGCACATGAGTGATTACTCAAATGAACCACCGCGATGGCTGATAAATATCCAGTTGCGAATCGCTTTTGCTATAGTAGACGAGTGCAACGACCAGGCGCTGAACAGATGTACGTGGCGTCATTCTTCCACCTGTCTCTGAGTCCAACAAGTGGTCGCTACCTCTGCAGTTGACACGGATGTTCTTTTTTGAAGTCACTGGCGCGAATACGATACAAAGGATACAACAGGAACGACTAAGTAACTTCTTGGGCATGTTGTCTATCTATATATGATACTGGGGAGAACTCTTCCTTGAGTACAACTCTCGTCACTGCCTGGAACCGATCTGAGAAACACCCGTTGATAGTGCATTGCAGCAGTGGGTCTATTCCAATTTGCATACGGCCTAGAAGTCGAGAGATGGGATTCTTCTCAAGAACTTGTACTGTAACGAGGGTCTGGCCGTGATCTTTATACATCTGTTGGTTGTATTCCTAGAGAAATTGGGGATCCTGGGGTCGCGGGCTGTATGTATTCCACGGCGCCTACGAGAGAGGGCTGAGCCATTACCTCGCGAGGCGTGGCGGATGGTGAGCGCGTCACAATAGAAGCATTACCCGAGGCTCCTGGAAATGAGGCTTCATCAACGTCGAGCGCACGCACTACCTGGTCAGACCTGTCTGGTCCCGTAGTAGATGGAAGTGAGCCCAGCGCTAGGGAGGTAACATTGCCCAGCATGACATCGAGCAAATTCATTGAGCGGGCTGCAATCCAAGGTCGGTTAGGCAGCGTGCGATACTTTGACTTGCCGCTTGTCACGGCGTTAGGAGGTGCTGCACTGTACAAATATGTGCTGATAGCGGCTGCTGCGTGATTTTGGTACCATGGATCGTCGGTGAGCAGTGCGAAGCCAGGATCGTTAGGTACCAGAGTGCTCGGCCAGCATCGATTAACACTCAATCCATCGTCAGCATGAGAGGTCAATCTTGTGTGTTCCCAGTGTCTGATTTCGAAAACAGCGTTCGGCACTTCGACACCAACGCTTGTAATGTATGCTTCATGGTATCTTAGCATGGCGACCATCATAGACGGATGTCGTTACTTACTTGTTGTACCCCCTCCGACCCTTTGTGAGACTGTCGAACTTGTTGTTGTGGCTGCGCCATTTCTCATTGTCCTTTTGGCCGCGTCTTTCCACGCATCGTGGCTGGGACAGAACGCACTCCAGATCCCACCCGCTCCGCCGTTGTCAGGTTGAGGTATCAAGCGGATGAATTGCCCGGCCTTCTTCCTGGGACTCTGTGAATTCTGTCCCCAGAAGTAGCGCGGCGGCCATTCATCTCGTTCGCAATCGCCGAACTCGGTCCATTCTTTTGACCATTCCCAGTGATGCTGAGCTGTCCTGGGCACGCTTGGGCGACTACCCCAGAGACCCCAGTCATCTGTTGCCTTGCCGTGTTTACTAGTACTTGACGTCGCCCAACACGTGAATCGAACCATATCAGGCGTGTTTGTATGAACGCTCATCACCGAACTATAGTGATAGCATGCCTGTGACCACTTCTCTGAGCAGGTCATTGGAGGCGTCGTCATGAACGTAGAGATGCTTGTCGTTGTGGTTGAGTCTGTCCTTGTGATGGGTCCGTTGTTGCAGGAGGTAGCTCTTTGTTGCAACCGGGCAGTAACTTCCGTGTAATGAACTTCATGAATGATATTCATCGGGGAAAGTCGTGAATCAAAGCGACCATTGCTTGTGTCAAAACTGAGCTCAAGCAAGCTTCTCTTTGGTCTGCATGTGTTGTTGTTGTTGTCGTCATCTTTTGAACCGTCCTTGCGACAATTGCCGAGTACTTTTTGCAAAGAGTCATCGTGCTTCTTGAATGTTGCACCCATCTTGCTGACGTCGAACTTGGTCTGCGCTCGCCGAGCGGCGCCCAGTTCTGCGAAGTCTCGAGGTTTGCGGACGCGTCCAGCACTTAGCAGCCCCATGATAGCCATGGCCGCGTTTTCCGGATTGGCAACTACGTCTGCGATAGTGAAAGCGGCATTCCCAATCATTCCGGCC
>Ga0268250_10000257_pt1 | contig 26617 bp, 29 predicted proteins | sample AgamicAsSfe_FD_200448 | JGI IMG/M metagenome (GOLD analysis project Ga0268250, IMG submission 200448) | Agave microbial communities from Guanajuato, Mexico - As.Sf.e (v2) (version 2) | ecosystem: Host-associated > Plants > Phyllosphere > Phylloplane/Leaf | place: Guanajuato, Mexico | collected...
CACGTCCACAAGCCTCGCGACCCGACCGTCTAGCGAATGGCTACGTTGACCTGACTAGCGCTCCCGATTCACCGCCGACAGGGACCGCGAGGAAGAGAGAATCACCCACTCCAGGCCCGTCGGCGAAGCGGCAGAAGCGGGGCGACGGGTCAGCGGCAGGAGTTGACGACAAGGTTGAGGAGGATGAGAAGGTTGAGAAGGTGGATGAGGTGGATCTGACGGAGCCGAGGAGCCCGCTGCAAGAGGCATTGCAGAAACAACAGGCCGATGCTGTCAAAGCGCAGGCCAAGCCAGAAGAGACAGTTACCACGTTCAACTCGTTTAATTGTGTCATCTGCATGGATAATCCTACCGATCTCACTGCTACTGCTTGTGGTGGGTTTCCTTTCGAATGCTACATCGAGTGCGCCTGCTAATTTAACAACTCCAGGCCACCTCTTCTGCCACACCTGCCTCATGGAAGCCCTCATCGCCGGCGAGAACCGTACCGGACCCCACGAAACGAAGCGCTCGCAATGTCCCGTCTGCCGAAAGAATATCAGCCGCAACAAAGCAACAGACGTCATACCTCTGCTGCTGAAGAAGGGCCTAGCGACACAGCCCAGGAAGAAAGTCGTTGCGTCAGCTGCTGCGCCTGCGCCTAAAGTAGCCTGATTGCAAATGGAGTTTGCCATGCCTATCTTCTGCAAATATTTCATGCGGGGACGACTATATACTAAGCCATCTTTTGGTCGGCTAAGAAACTGACTAAAGATATGCCAAAGGCGAGATCGGAGACACGATGCACGGAACGGGAGGACAACGACCGGGGGTGGATGTGAGGGACGGTAGGAGAATGGTTATGGACGATGGCAGAGGAGCATCATGGCATCATGGACATGACATGCTAGCATGACGCATCTATAGTACTGGAGATCTGGATTTGGAGAGCAAACGAGGGAGCAGGAGGGTATACGAACGTACGCGATGCTTCAGGAAATAATTCGATAAGTCGGCTGTCTGCGGACTTGCATACCGCACTAGCGCTGTGACGATGACGTAGTGCAATAATCTACATTGCAGATGGAAGACATGTTGAGCCATTAGGTATTCCAACACCATCCCTTATCTGCTTTCTCACATCCGCCTCAGCCCTTCATCGCCCACTACTATAGACACCCCATCGCCAACAATGTCAGACGCCAAACCTACTTCCTCCATTGCCATACTCGGCGCTGGCGATGTTGGCGCAACCATTGCGTATAGTCTCATCATGAACCCCGTCGCCGGCGACATTCTGCTCGTCGATCCCAAAGAAGAAGTCAGAGATGCACAGGTAATTCCAACCCCTTGAACTACGGCTGTTTCCAACTTGCTTCATACTTTCGACCCCGTCGCTTTACATTCATCCATTCACACTCACGCAAAATCTCAGGTAGCAGACCTTTCAGACGCAACCTTCCATGGAAACACCACTACGCGTGTAAGATCGGGGACGCACAAGGAAGCAGGACAGTGCGACATTGTCGTCATCGCAGCGGGCGCCAAGCAAAAAAAGGGCGAGAGCAGAACCGATCTCATCGGGCGCAACAAATCTATTTTGGAATCTGCAATCTCCGACATGAAGCCTTTCCGCGAGGATACCGTCTTGTTGCTCGTGGCCAATCCCGTCGACGTGCTTACCTACTTTGCCCAGCAGTACTGCGGATTGCCACGCAGCCAGGTCATTGGATCGGGCACGTTTCTCGATTCCGCGCGGCTGAGGGGTATTTTGGCGAAGAGGGCTGAGGTCGCGGCGAGTAGCATCGATGCCTATGTGCTGGGTGAACATGGGGAATCGCAGTTCGTTGCGTGGAGTCTAGCGAGTATTGGCGGTGTGCCTCTCTCGTCTGCTCTGTCTTCTCTTGATCGTGCAGCAGACAAGACGGCCATTGCAGACGAGACGAAGAACAAAGCCACGTCCATCATCGAGAACAAAGGTGCGACCAACTATGGTATCGGAGGCGTTGCAGCATCGATTTGTAAATCCATTCTCTTTGACGAGAAGATTGTGAGGCCGGTGAGCTACTACCAGGATGGACTGGGTGTGTGTCTTAGTATGCCGGCGGTTCTGGGTAGGGGTGGTGTTGTGAGGAGTGTGCCGATGCCGCTTGATGGTGAGGAGAAGAGGTTGTTGGAGGAGAGTGCCAAGACGCTCAAGGAGGTTATCAATGCCTGAGGATGAGATTGAGAGTATGTGGAGACTGCCGCGTTCTTTCGAGAGGTAGATATACAGATAACAATTGGAAGCGATCAACAAGTGTGAACCGCCTCGGCTAGCCCACCCCCGCATTCCAACAACTCGCATCTCATCTCCGTGCGACGACTCCACACCATCAGCTCATTATGCCGAAACCCCGAAACTACTCTTGATGGCTTCTGCGAGTTCATCGGCGCGTCCAACATCGAATGCACGGCAAAAACATGTCACTACTGCTTGTTTGAGCTGTCGTACGCGCAAGATCAAATGCGACGCTGCCAGCCCGTCATGCAGCAACTGTATTCTATATGCTCAACGATGCGTGTACCAACATGGCCTCGACAAGCGGAAAGTTCCCCTGAAGGAGCGACTGGTTGCTGCAGAAACATATGCAAGGCAGCTGGAGGAATTACTCCAGGCAAACGGGATCCCGCTTCCGAGCGAGAGGAATCTTTCAACCCCATGGGCGGCGCTCCCAGGTCCAGCGACCAATCCAGAGCACAACTTTGCCAGTCCAGTGACCCCGTCCAACCGAGATCTTTCTGTGGCTCGAGAGACGCCGTCGATGACGCTTGACACTCCTCAGACTGACAGCTCTTCACCCCTGGTCGACCAGCTCACTGGTAGTCTGGGATCTCTCAGGCTTGCCGAGGACGGCCAGCTCAGGTTCTATGGCGCTACGTCCAATCTCCATTTACTCGTTTCGGGGACCCGCGCGACAACCAACACAAGAACAGCAGTGAGCCGGGTAGGGGTTCAAGCCACGCTGGACGCTGCCGGCGTTGGGCATCTCGTGGATGCAGAGCTCGAAGATCATCTCATCAAGCTGTACTTTTGTTGGGAGGACCCGAGTATCCATCTTGTGCAGGAAGACCTTTTCTATCGCGAGCGACTCAAGTGCAAATCGGGTGACTACGTGAGCAAGCTTTACTCCGAGGTGCTCGTCAACTCCATGTGCGCTGTCGGAGCATCGTTGACTTCCAGGCATTGCGTGGAGCTCCCCGAACCATTAGTTGACTTCTTTGCGTCGCGTGCGCGCGCACTGCTCGACGTGGAGTTGGACTCGCCCACATTATCGACGGTGCAGTCTCTTGCCATTTTGAGCGGGGTGGAATCGATTCGCACTCTCGATGCTCGTGGCTGGCTTTACAGCGGCATGGTAAGTTATAGCTGTAAGAAATACACGTAAGACATACACTGATTCCATACACGTACCCTTAGGCAGTACGGCTGGCCACCGATCTCGGCCTGCATCTTGACAATCAAGTTTATGTAGACGCTGGTATCATCGATGCGGAAGAGGCGAGTTTGCAGAGAGTAGTGTTTTGGGGTGCTTTCATCCATGAACGAATGTGGTCCTTGTATCTCGGTCGACCGGTTTCACTCGACGAGCATGCCATTACCACACCGCCTTGCGTTGCCAAGGTCGGCGAGCAAAAGCTGTGGCGACCCTACATTGACGAGTACGCGGACTTTGATTTCCCGGCTTTGGTCGATCCGATTGATGAATTGCACAGAAACAATGCAACGCTCTGCGCCAAGATGGCTCGTATCCGGGATACTCTGTATTCCGACTCTGTCGTCTCAGTGCTCGGTGCTCAGCAGCTTCACGACTTTGCTTCGGGTATGCGAGCCGAGCTTGCACAGTGGCACAAGGACTTGCCAGAATCTTTGAAAGTTGATCTGGCGTCGGTTTCATCCTTTTACGTCCCGCACGTGCTGCAACTTCACATGCAATACCACACCGTCATGATCATTGCCAATCGTCCATTTTTTACGGCCACTACGGCGAACCTGCCCGACGTTGCTTTCTCGGATCCGATGGTCGGCCCACCAACATGTACCGACTCAGCTAGAGCGATAGCCAAGCTACTTCAAATCTACCGAAGGCTATACAGCTTCCGACGCATCAACATCCAGGCAGTCCATCTCGTCTTCACGGCAAGCTTGATTCATGTGCTGAATGCCTGCGAGGCAGCGGCACCGTCCTTGAGGAATTCAGCGTGGAAGGACTTGGAAGTTTGCCAGCAAGCCCTTTGCGACTTATCAGAGGGCTATCATAGTGCGACGCGGGCCCGTGAAGTGGTCACTGGGATACAGAATGAACTCTTGCGAGCAAAGCGTGAGAGCATGAAGCGAAGTGCTGCACACGGAACAGGGTCGGAGAGCAACCCGACCCGAGCGAAGCGGCGTCGCTCATCTGCATGGGAGCAGCCTGCAGGACCAGTTGCGGATCATGGTCATGATGATACCATACTGGATCCAGCACTCAACGTCATCGACTCGATCTTCTGGTCGGAATGGACCAGATTAAGTTAAAGAGTGCAGCCAGACACACACGGTGGTATTACCTCTTGTTGAAGCCTCTTCCACGTTCTCAAAAGTAGATATAACAGGGCACCACAAGCCTCGAAAGACTCATTCCTAGGAAATATGCGAAGTAGGAGTAAAGCACCATCAGTATTCTTAGCCTTTGGCCTAACTCGACATTTGGCTAGCGCGTGGGATGGCTAGTATTTGAATACTGTCCGTCATGGTCGAAGCTGCCTCCAGTTGCTAACACTCGGCCCACACTTTGCTTTTGCGCGCTCTGTCCTCCCACGCGTTGCATCGAGTGTGGTCATGACGGACCGATATCACCAAACACCCTCTGCAACCGTACAAGCACGTAAATTGACACAGTTGCTACGTAGGGCTCTTCATCGCAAATGGAAAAAGCCAACCAATGCGCTACAAATTTGAGTCCACATCCAACGCAAGTCCGTGCCCTCCTTCAGCCTTTGGCTTGTGGTTTGGATTATCATAGCCCCAGTACTCGTAGTACTGATCCGCCGCGGGGAGCTCCTTGATACCCGGCTTGCCCACCTCCGGCATCTTCATGACCTCAACATACTTGTCCATGTCGATCGTGTTGGCCTTGCGCCACTCCGTCAAGCCCTCAAAGTCAACGCACTTCTTGTTAATCGACATATCGGGGAAGGGATACCCCTGCGTCTCTACCCAATGCAAAGGAATCAAATCGAGATTTGCGTTGCACTGGATGCTTTGGAGAAGGATGTCGATGCAGTGGTTGATGTGGATCTCGCGTTGCTTGACGGTGTGTGCCCGTGCCATGCTGAGGTTGTAATAGTCGCCGTATGCGATTCGCCGTAGGGAGTTCAGACAGTGGACTTGATGGTATACATCGAATATCGAGGCGTAAGCATCGTCTCCTAGACCCCAGACGTCGTCTTCCAGCTTTGCCGCTGTCGAGGGATCGACACCCATCTTCCTGAGCTCTTCGCGCGACACTGGGTAGATGCGCGTCAGTTCCCATTCTTCCCAGACAGCATCAGATTCGGGGTTGGGTTGTTTTCTTGCGATGGAGCCTCCGTCTCGCGGTGGAAAGAGCGTTCCGTTGATCTTCCTTGTTGTGGGCTTGAGATCGAACTCGGCCAACACAGGGCTGTATGGGGTGATTTGATGATAATCGCCGTTGAGTCCATGATCATGGCTGTAGTATGTTCTGGCAAAGAGCAAGACTGAGGCTACCAAAACGACCAGATTTAGCACTGTGATGACCACCGCAGCTTTCCAGGATACTTTCGTCTGCCCGCCACCCCGAACTGTTCGAGCCTTCTCTGCATCCAGGTCAGATGTATACTCCAGACTCTCATCTGACGCCAAGGTCTTGTAAGCGAAATTTGGGAACAAATGCATTGTGCCATACACTCGCGCAAGTGTGTTGTTAATTTGTGGTGAAGGTGGAAGGTTCCAAAGCCCGACCTCGGAGATTCCACGACTGCTACCCAGCAATAATGGACGGCACACTAGAATCGACCTATGCAGGCATTTACTGGCACCACTCACGCCAACTGGCTGTTCTAGTTGGTAGGTCGGCGGTCGTTCAAGTACCTTCCTTGTCGAGACAAACGGTGCGGGCTACAATGGCGACATCACACCACAAAATCGAGCAAGCCAACCTCCTCCTCCGAGGCTTGCTAGAATAAATCTTAGACCAAGTGAGGCATCCCATACTAACGCGTCATACAGCCCTGGACAGATAAGCATTTCTGGCGCCGGCCCGTTGCGATTGGCGAAGCTTGGCTCTGGCTCGGTCTGGGGAAGCTACGTCCTGCCTGATCAAGTTAGAACGAATACGAAAACTAGTCTTGACAGATACGCTATCATGGAGGCCTGGCATCTTTACATGCCTAATTGCTGGCCTTACCAACATGCCAATCAGGTGCTTGACCAAGCTGCTAATGCTGACTGTACTTTGCCGTGGATGGATACGTCCGCAGCATGGTATATAGCCTAAGCGACACCGCAGCCGACAGTGACAACGCGATTCCACCATCCTACCATCCATCGTTTGCCCCTCTCTGCTACCATCCTCTCAGTCATCGACATGCGTTTCACCAACATCACCCTTGGCCTCGTGGCTTTCCTTACCGCCTCGGCCGTCGCAGCCCCAACTGCTAGCACCAACGACATCGCCAAGCGCATGCCAACCCCCGAGCAGTTTGAAGCCCTTGCCCCAGAAGAGAAGCGTGAAGCCTACAAGGCCATCTATCGTGCGACAAACATTATTGGAAAATCTGATGCCGAGAAGCGGGCTTTCGAGAAAATCTATCGCGCCACCAACATTATCGGCGCGTCGGATGCGGAGAAGCGCGATGCTGACAAGGCGATTTACCGCCCTTTTGAGTTTCGGGTTACCGATGAGGAATAGGTTCGTTGTTCGGATATGGTTGGGTGTAAGATTAGATGAATATTCTGACCCGATCTAGATGAGCAGACTATGACTTGTGTAATGGAGTAACATGACGGAAACGTGTTCGACAATCTATCTATAATGAATTATTGTTCTTGTCAAATCTTCAAAGTAACGCCCAAAGCCACTCTCGACGTGCTTGTTGCTACATAACGCGCCAGTATCAATACGTTGCGGGCAAGATACTCAAGCGCCCACCGTCGGTCAGTAAGACATTGCCATTGATATACGCTCCAGCTCTGCTAGTGAGGAAGAGCAGTGCGCCCGCCATGTCTTTGATATCGCCCGCTCTTTGCTCGGGTATGAAGTCTCTCGGCCATTTATCCTGTGTGAGCATACCTGCAGTCATTTCACTAGGATACACTACAATCATCAGCAAACAAGTAAGACAAAACGGTTCTAGGACGATATCTCGACTTACGGCCAGGTGCAAGGACGTTCGAGCGGATATCATAAGGCACCAACGTCGTCGCTAATGCCTTCATTATATGCACTGCTGCCGCTTTAGAACCAGCATAGGCGTAACCAGCCATTGGCACACGATTGAAAGCACCAGCGCTGCTGATACATATGACCTGGCTTTTCTGCTCAACGTTTCCAGCCTTGTTGCCCTTGTCAAGCAGCTCGAGAAAAGCGACGACTGTGAAGAAGGCGGCCGTGGTGTTGAGCGCAAATGTCTGCGTGAAGTCGTTCATATCCCAATTCCAGAGGTGACTGCGGAATTCGGCCAACGACGCGCCTTTCTCCAAGCCCTTGAGAGTCGGGCCGGTGATGCCAGAGTTGGCTACGACAAGGTTGACGTAGCCGGATTTGGAAGCGATGTGGTCGACTGCTGCGGAGAGATCGGACTTGGATGTTACATCGGTTTGAAGGTAGTAGATATTTCCATGTTTCTATACATGGGGTCGTCAGTATATCTGTGGAGAGAGAGTTCCACATCTACATCAGTGCGGACACTGAGGCTATACATACCGCTGTGTTGGCTGCCTTCTCTAACACTTCTTGTCGTCGACCCAGGATATAGACAATCGCACCATTTGCCTCTAGTGCTTGCGCGATCATCAACCCAATGCCTGCTGGCCGTCAGCTAACCGTTGGTCCTGATCCGCACTATGTTCACCTGTTCCGCCACCCGTGATGACTGCCACGAGCCCATTCACGCTGAACAAAGTACCGCTGTCGAGATCCGCCATATCGTGTAAAACCTATATTAATCCGACGGATTCAAGCCGCTGGTTTCAGCCTTAAGTAGAGGATATGTTGCTTGCGCGAATGCTTGAGGTTTCGGGCGGAGATAGTAAAGCTCCGCAGGCTGACAATGACGTGCTCATGCTCACAGGTCGAAGTTGAGGTATGATTGCGCCGGTTGTACGGCCGGCGAATGCCCCGCCCTAACGCAATTGGGTTTGTAAAATGCCTGAGATTAGCCGCAATCAGTCACCAGAAGTTGTGCGATGTGATGATCGGGTCAGAGACGCAGCTTCAGTGCTCTTCCAGTGTCCATGCGTATGCGCGAGATCATTATATCCCACAGAGAGTTCGATAACTACTAGAGCTTGGAGTTGTCTGTCGACGGTCCCGCAGGCGCGATGCCATCTTCACAACGGTACCTGGGTTTTGAGATCGTCGTCGTGGAACAGCATTGTCCCAACAGGCAATATTGAGATTCTGCAACAGGTTCACTCAGCAGCATCTGTATCTAGGTAGGCTGGGCGATCGCGAAGGACGATATCGTGATAAGACCTCTCCTGGCGTAATTCGAATGGCTCGTCGCAATATATAATCTTAGTTGTGGAATTCCTGCGTCGCATCCGAAGAGAACATTGAAAGACTTGACACATTCATGTCAAAGGCCAGGTTGGAAGGACGAAAGGGTGCGAACCTCGGAAGCAACCCGCAGACGTGCTAGTACCGTGTGGGGTAATTAGCGGCATACCTCAATGGGCAAATGCGGGGGTCGTTGGCTAGTCGGACCAATGCAACACCGAGCTATCCCCCGTGAGAAGTAAACATGTTGGAAACACGTCTCCATTTCTGGGCACCTGCAGTATATAGTGCTCAAATACATTAGTGCGGCTCTGCAGCAAAAGGTAATTGCTTTATTCCTCCTCGACTTGCTTCCAAAGACTACGGCAACATGGTCCTCGCACCCATCGAACGTCTCCCCGTCGAGCTTCTGCAGCCCATCTTCATTGCCGCTGGCCATAGTATTGCGCTCATCGAAGCATCTACCTACATCGCAGCACGACTTTCATCTGAATACATTTATCACTCGACGTGTAACTACTACCTGACTGATGTGCGAGGCACACGCGCCGAGCTTTCGGCAGTACAAACCTACATCTTCGCCAGCAGATGGATGACATGGTCTTTCTTCAAGTCTTGGATCATGCGACGGTATGGTCTCGCTGGATGTCTCTGTGGACGGACGCCGAAAGAAGGCTGCTTCGATGCGCAGTGGCCGCCGAACTTTGAAGATACTTCGCAGATGCTGTTCTCTCGAAGTCACCTACCTCAGCTTTCTATAGTGAAAGGACGCATCCCAAAGAAGCTATTGTCAGGCCCCTGGACCCGGGATAAGATCGAGTTCCTGCGATTCTTGCTCTGGATCACTGCTATGACGGTCGATTGGATGAATCCAGAGACTGCGCAAGTGGCCATCGACGGCAGAAAGCAGGCCATGCTAGATCGAAATCTCGAGGCCGTGGAGCTGTTCAACCACAATCGTCGCTTGGGTAGACCTGCAGATTTGGGAACGGTACTGTTCGCTGTCATGCACGCTGGTTGCGACCGATCCATCGTATACGACACATTGCTCGCTGCAAATATGTGGTATGGAAGGAAGACTGCGCGATGTTCTGCCGAGCTTCACAAGTGGTGCCAGTCTCGGATAGCTAATGGCGATCCGAAAGGTCGATGGCTCCAGAAAAAGCTTTGGGAGTCTTGCATCCTTGATCACCGGGGGGACGCAGAGACCCGTGAACACATTCGGCAATATCTGGACCCTACAACCGAAGCTTACGAAGGAGGACCTGAAGATATGTTTACTACGCACAAGCTTCATTGGAACGAGGTATGTTCGTCTTTTTCCTCACTCGTCGGCTACATGCTACAGCTGGCTACTCTTTACGTGAACCGAATAAACCAAAGGCATTCGATCACTGGCCGCTAAAAAATGCAAAAAATACCATACCTTGTGATCAGCTACCATAGCGGCTCTTTTGGCACCACTCCCGGTATGACATCTCGAGCTAAGCAATTCACAGGTGAATCCGCACCGAGGATGGCTCATGGCGAGATCGACGGGTCAAGATTGCCAGACCATCAACCATAACATCAGATGGCCCGATGTCATTCGCTCACCGGGTTATCGTATGTACCGGGGTAATGTCTGCGCTCGTCGGCTACATTGCTGGGTCGAACATAATGGAGCTTCGCGAACCATCGAGCTCTGGCTTGCACCGCCCGCCTCCCGTAACATTCCTGCAGAAATTCTACGCCATCGTACCCAGTCCAAATAGACTCCCGGAGCTACTGGTATGATAAATCAGGCCATATTGGTGGCTGGCGTCAAACTCCTATCCCATTTTTGCTTGCTATCACTTGGTGTAAACTGAGATTTGATTCCAGAGTTATCGCTTGTTTGGATAGTTCGTTGTCATGCTGCATCGCGATAGCGACGGAAAGTACCTCCAGAGAGAAAGGTTAAGAGAGTACTGGTCACACCTGTAAGCGACGAGTCGCATATGTGGGGGCTGCCGTGAGAAGGCACGGCATCAGTTGCAGGATATATGGCTCGGCATGTGAGTTCCTCAGACAAAGAATCGTAAACACGAACAAGGTGAGTAGTTGATATCTACTCGTTCAACGAGCCAAGGGGGTGGGAAACGCTCCTATCTGTCTACGTGGGGCTTGGAAACTACAGCTTGCTCGTACTCTCACGGCCAACAAAACCATCAATAGGTCTAATCTTCACCATTACTGCTCCGTCTTGTCGTCCATCTATCATAAAGTCTTGATATTCGGCAAAGGCATCCCAACTCTGTAGCACAGCTTCGACTCGCATACTGTTCACTTCCTGATCTTCAACAACAGTGAATGCGGATACGCCTTTTACGCTCTTCATCACAATAGATGACATTTCGCGCCACCTCTCTTTGTCTTTGGTCGAAAGCTCAGGTTTCGAGGGGATGTTCATAAGGACGACAGCGGGATTTGATGAGACTGGTATCGGCATCCCTGAAGATTTTTTCACAATCACCTTTGAGTTGTGGACTTCCGGTGGTTGAGCGAGGACATCTCCAGTCGTGAATAGTTGAATCAGATCTTGGACGGGCTTGGCGGCCAAGTGCGTGTCGCTTGCTTCTTGATTCGCGTACCTGGTATGGTCAGCATCCGCAATTCTCAACATTGTTCTTCCAACCTACTCTTCGATCATGTATATCTCGGTGCCTGAGCTATCGTCTACCGGTAATGCGCACACATATTGTAGAACGTGTGGCTCATGTGGTATCGTGTATTCAATGATCTTGTGAAACGCATCGATGGCTTTCTGTCGCGCAATCGAGTTCTTGAAAACGAGTCTTGCAGTAGTGAGGATAGCTGTCATCATGTATCAGGTAATGCAGATGTATCAGCTACGACATGAATTGTTTATGGGCGTTCATGCTGTATGTATTTGAACCCCGCAAGTTCGGGATACCAGTTCCGAGTTTCGGAATAGCCGACCCGTACCTGTAGCGACTTACCAAGACTTCTCCACCTGAATACTTACATATCATGCATTTTGGACATAAAGAACTTGCGATAGAATCATCAGATCTGTGACCGTTGAGATGATGAGAAGCATAGGAATTGGAGTCATCCCACACGTCGGCACGTGGTTTCGCGTGTCTTGACGTCATCATCCGGCCATTCATGAACATCACTGAACGCGCTTCCTTCAGCTGACAATCTTCTGCCATCCGCAACTAACCATCCCATGTTCCTCCCCCACTACCTCCGCACGGTCAAGCCAACACTTACAGCTCCATGGCGCGCATATTCGTCGTTTAATCGCACAAGTTCCATCCCTTTCAACTTCTTCTCCGGCTTCGCAGTGGCAAACATGGCGTCCGCGTCCCTTGACACATCGCCCTTCTCGTCGACATCATACAAACCAAAGTATGATACCTGGCCGTACAATGACTCGGACTTCGTTCGCTACGATGAAAATGATGATGGCGTGTTCTACCGCCAACCGCGATTAGTTACGCACATCGATGATCCAAGCATAGCGCGATTGACGCAGTACTACGACACCGTGTTGCCGAAAACTGGGCGGATAATGGATATGTGCACGAGCTGGAAGAGCTTTTACCCGTCCTCGGTCAAGGAAGCGATACAGAAAAAGGACTTGGAGGTCTATGGTGTGGGGCTCAATGCGGAGGAGATGGCGCTGAATGGCGTGTTTATGGGCCCGGATCGCTGGCGCGTTATGGATCTGAACAAGCCGCCGCACGATGTACGTGCTGCGTGGGAAGGAGGACAGGATATGCAATTTGATGCAGTGACGTGTGTGGTAAGTATCGACTACTTGAATAAACCACTTGAGGTTTGTCGAAAGCTTCTGGAAGCTACGCATGAGGGTGGTATGTAACATCTATATCCTCCTGCACCCGAAGAAAATACTGATCTCATACCCCTTTCTTCCTTTAGGTACCGTTCACCTTGTCATAAGCAACCGCTGTTTCCCTAACAAGGTGGTCAGGAGGTGGATGATGCTTGATGAGCGGTCGAGACTAGAGTTTGTTGGCGATTACCTCCACTTCGCGGGCTGGAAAGATGTGGAGATTGTGGATCTCTGTGCGAAAGACGAGAGTGGGATGAGGATTACGGACGATCAAGGGACGGTGTTGTTAAGGAGTCCGTATCTACCGGATCATCTGGATCCACTGTGGGTTGTTAGGGCGAGGAAGGAGACTTCAGGGACAGCTAAATAGTAGTAGCCTAGATGCCGAGCTAAGCTTCCAGAGATTCATGAGTCCCGTATTCGTGCCAGTTGCTCAGCCGCAACATACTTGAATCGCATTGTCGGCTCATTTTAACCTTTTGTGAACCTCGACCCACTTCATACCAACTTTTTCGAATCCTTGTTGTATATCCAAGTGATACAAGCTGTTGTGACATCAGCGTGTGTGTCCCATCGCTCTGGTCTATGTTGATGATGTGCTTACGGAATGATGTGGACTGTTGAAGGTTGAGAGCATTCCCAGTCGCAGTAGAACGGTCTACCAAACTGTGTCACCACAAGTCTTGGGTACCATAGAGAATCATACATGCGGAGGACAGATGTCGGAGGCAATATAAAGTCCTTTATTGTCCTTAAGATCTTGACCAGATCGTCGTAATGATGGCGCAACTGAATGATAAGCATTTCGAACCGCTCAGAATCCAGAATCGTGTTATCAAGGTTGTTGTTTTCCAGACCTTCAGTACCTGTAGACTGGAGTTGGTTATTCGCGAGGAACATGCGTAGGTGAAAGTGTGCTAATTGGGACCACACAGCTCGCACAGCTTCCAGAAGACGACTTCTTTCGGAAGGAGATTCTGGGATCGGGTTCATCCCCATCTCCTTTCGCAAAATGATCCATGCTTCAATCATCTCAAGATGTATGACGCCTTCTATTTCTTCCATCCAAATAGCTGCTGCGTCAAGAAAGACGTTTTTGATCGGCCCCATGTAGTTGATCCTACTGAGATCTGTACCTTTCCGCACCTGCGAATCCTGAATTGCAGTACGGATCATAGCCTTCACTGCATCTTCGAAAACGTCGTGTACTGAACTCTCATAGCGAACAATCGGCCTATTCTCACGTTTTACCACGCCTTGGAGGGCATACACTTTGTCTCTAGGGTTCTCACATCCGCTCGTACCAAAGGCGTGAAGAAGACTTGGGTAAGTGAATTGCTTGTCAGATAAAGCATGTCGAGTAAGCCAGATCACCTGCGGCGGCACGGCCAGCGCCGCTTCCGGGTAAAGACGCTTCAGGCCTGATGAGCAGAACCGTCTCAATTCTTCCCAGGAAAGTAGTGTTTCACCGCATATGACGCGAATGTAGCGGGCCAGCATAATCTCTTGGACGATCCAGAGTCGAAGCCAGTAAGGACTTTCGAAGAAGCGTTGCAAGGCAGGTCCGGAAAGTTCGTTTTTTGAGCTCTCATCGCCGGAGGCAGAGGCAAATCCGTTGTCCTGATCCGCTACCTTATCGCGAGTCAGTTTTCTGCGGTTCCCTGGTCTTTTTGTCGCGGGGTCGTGATCGTAGTGGTGTCTGAAGCCGGATTTGATTGTCTTCATCGCCAATTCGATGCAGTTGTCAGACTTACCAAGCCACACATAGACGTAGCTTGCTCTTCGGTAGATATCCGACATCATTTCGACCTGGTGATTGCGTTCCTCGACAACCGACTGATCAATACAAATCTGATCGATCCACAGCCATTACGTCTCGTTTTCGTAGTTACTACAATCTTGAAATTGATATAGGCGTGCCCTAAATGCTTTCAGGAAATTGTAGAGGTTCTGTCGTACAAGGAAGGATTGGTTGTTCACCGCGATCTTTTGAACAGGATCTGGTGCACCCCAGGTGTATGATAGAGCCCGATACTCGGGCGTTTTGTTGGACTGGAGAGTGACACGCTTGAGTTTGCACTTGATTGGGCCATCGGCCTCGGGGACGATACAGATAAGACGGATCTCCCGCAAAAGGCGATTGACTGATTCGTGTACGAAGATGACTTCTGAGTCAGTCATGGCCGTTATTCAGCCGTCGGGTGGTCGAGACAAGGGTTGATCAAGACAGAAGCGGGGTGTGACCTGTTGTGATTGGCAAGATGCAGCATTATGTAAGCAAGGCTGAACATTGTTTTTCTTCCACTGCCATGCTGTCAAATTTTAGCACTAGGATATACATGGAGGTTAGGTTTAAGTAGAAGCAGTGTCGGGACCGCATGTGAAGCAGCGCTCGCTGATGATTGTACAGCTAGAGGGAAGCCTCAGAATAAGGTATATACACTTCTAAATTCTTCTCAACGCTGCGCTCGAGGCTAGTCCACTCTGCTTGTCCGAGCTCTCTCAGCATCGATTGGGCTCTAGCTCTTGGCTTTATAGTTGTCAAATCTTCTCCTTCCGAAAAGTCGTCGATGAATGATCTTGTCGGGTAGAGTTTCCTCAAAACAGATAGGATCTTGTTGAAGGTGAAAGGTTCAGCAAAAGCGAAGATTCGCTCATTCTTCACATGCGGCAAAATGGCCGCAGCAACATGTAAGAGAGCAACGTCTTCCACGTCAACGAACCATTCTTCACATCAGTCAGTGGTGTTCTGTCGGCTAGCAGGAAAACAACTTACGTGGGGGGAAGAGTCTCATGTGTTCGATTTTTCCCTCGAAAAGGTCAGGAATCCAATGAGCACTCGAGCGGTAACCCTGATTTACAGGATCAAGAACCCGTCCAAAGATCCCGTTTGGCAGAACGGCATTCGTAATGAAGCTCGGGTGATTCTCACTGCACCACTTCCACACCGCCTGCTCAGCTCGCGTCTTACTGGCAGCATAGGCATACCATGCTCTGTAGGGATCGTTCGTCGGGGGCTTGTAGGCCTCTTCAACTGCTCTTTCGTTCCATGTGTGCTCATCTAGGACCGCGTCGTTTCCAGCAAAAGGAGAGACAACCGCTGCAGATGACGAGGTGAATATGAATCGCTTGACAGTTGGTTCCTTAGCAGCAGCTTCCATTGCGCCTATTGCGGCGGCGACAGCGCCAGGAATGACATTGTCCGGATTCGGGTCAAAGGTCATGATTGTCGCAACGTGCACCACTGCGCTAACGCCTATAGTCATTTTCAGCAAGGAACTGCACAGGAGTGTGGGTTTTCTACCCTTGACTGCTTCTTCAAAAGCACCCTCGCGAGTAATGTCGGGAACAAGTGTAAGCTCGAATCTATCACTGCCATACCTCTTCTCAAGTAAGTCCACCAACCATGAAGACTTTTCTAGGTCCCGGACAGTACCGCGGACCTTCAAGCCGTGTTGGAGGAACTTATCGACGATATGTGACGCAAGATATCCATTTGCACCGGTGACAAGAACAGTACTCTCACCGCGAATGGCTGAAGTTGGAAGATCAGACATCTGGGACGGTTTCGGGGAACGGATCGCTTGTGTGTCCCTCTGTACGGGCCAAGAGGAAATAGGTGTTAGAAAATGGAGGGTGCCTTGCTTTACCAATACATAGTCATTGGCACCAGGTGTTTATACTTGTTATTGTCACAAATACCTAGCTCTATAGGGTTTCAGATTCAATTGTTCAGCGGACGAATTTTGGCGTTCACTACATAGGTGTTTCAGGGTAGTTAGCAGGGTTGTTGGTCTTTCCAATGTTCTTGTAGTTGTTGGCCAGGTTGCTCGGGATCTATTCCACGTCTAGTAAAGTATCGTGTTCGCACAGATGCTGGGCTCGAATGTCTGTGGGGCTACCCTACTGGCATGTTTACGTTGGCAATAACAAGGCCGCAAAGCCACCGAGAGCACTTTGCGTGAACGCCGTTCAGGTCCGGCACTCGTCCGAGACTGATGATCGTCCGAGCTGCTTGATTGCAAGTGTTTGATTCCTTGGCGCCAGCGCCCGATCTGGAAGACGAAGATGGAGCACTTCCGCTTTTATGGGGAGTCAGATCAATAGTGGCTCACAAAGGCGGTCGTAAATCTTGTCTTGGGCGCTTTCTGCCTACTGCCCAGGTGCCAAAAGGCGATGGCACGCTTTGATTGGGGAAGCAGGAAACTCTCAGTATAGAACCAAGCTAGGATCTATTCTGAGAGCTATGGCGCTGTACACCTTTCCGCTCGTAATTTATCGGGAGTGTACGCAGCACACTACTACATGCACGCCTCTGGTCGGAAAGACAGAGAATTCTGTAGGTGTTGAGAAAATGTACAAAGTGTACAACGGCGTTGACTTTAGGCGAAGGTGTACTCCCTCGCTTACACGTAGGTTGTTGCTTGCAAAACCAGAAACCAACTCTCCAATGTAGTTAGATAATCTCTAGAATGCTACGCGTGTTTTAATACAAATCGTTTCTCAGGATGATAGAGCAAATTAATATAATTCCAATAGTCTCTGCTACAACGTGTGACCGACCAGAATCTCTTGATGTTTGTCTTATGTCCAGTCGCTCCAGTGGCTGCCTTGCATATAGCTATAAGTGTCATCAACGTAGGGCAGGACATGCTGGGGACCCTCAAGACTAGGGAAGTAGCCTAATGCACAAGCATCGTATTTGATTTTATGCTGATCGGCATAGAATTCGTCGAAGTCCGGATTCATAGCCTCCCTAAGCGATTGCACATCGCCCCGTGGGTGGATCAAGGGCCAGGGCTTGGTGCAGGCCTCACCCTTGCACGACTTTGTGACCATGAGCAGGGCATCCAGGCGGGGCCAGAGCCTTTGGATGTCGAGATCGTTGCTAGTACCGTTGGTATTCCAGAGGTTGTTCATCTGTGACGGGTCGGTCTATATGTCGTTAATCATTTGTGCATTTTCATTCGAGCTGGTTTCTACGTGCCTTCATATCATAAAGCTCATGTTCACCAGTACACCAAACAGTATAGGACAGATCGTAGTCATTGGCCACGACGCGTAAGGACTTGTAAGTATTGTTTGCTCGAGGTACAGGCGAACCGTACATGCCTTCGTCCAAGTTCTCGCCCCAGAATTCGATATTGACGTGCTCATGGCGTGCGTTAGCATAGTCTTTCTCAGTAATCGGCATTGGAATTCCGTCAAATTGCTTGAGGAGAGGTATTCTTGCGAGAGAGAATAGAGTTGGTACGATGTCTGTGTGAGTGGTTGGCGAATCAACAGTCGCACCCTCTGGTACACCAGGGCCTCGAATAAACATCGGAACGCCGATATCTTCTTCTATCGCACAAGCCTTTCCAGGGGGTAGTCTGTGCTGACCGATGTGATATCCGTTATCGCTAGTGTAGATGACGTAAGTGTTGTCAAGAAGGCCCATGGCTTCCAATCTCTCGAACATAGCATCAACAAGATCATCTACTGCTGCTAAAGTAGCAAGGCGGAGACGATAATACTCGTCATTATACTCTACAACAGTGCTGTTCTGTTGTGGCAACTTCGCGATGAAGCTTGCACCACTAGTCTGTGCTCTTATTAGCGATATCACGCGTCGACGAGACATTAAGCATACCTTGTTTGGATTGAAGTTGTCAGTACGAGGTACCTTTACCCCTTGGTATAGATCTTTGTGGCGCAGTGCTGGTACTGGTGGGTTGAAGGTCGGCAAAGCACCTGGCGAAGCAGGTTGGACTGTTTCAGCATGTGGTCCGATGGGCATCACACCGAGAAAGAATGGAGCATCTGAAGACGCAGCATCTTCCAAGAACCCAAGGGCTTTCGATGAGATCAGATCTGTAGAATAATTACCAGGGTAGCTCCTAGGTGGATCTTGATTTCGCTGCAAGGTTGCATTGTTGTAGTTGTATGTGTAGGGATCAAGCAGAACTGAGATGGTTAGAAGTCATAATATGTCATCGTTCAAGGAACTTACAATCCGAACCAGTCCAGCCCTTGGGGAATGGCTTGTTCCAAGTTGAAGTACCATGAGCATTCATTAACTTTCCAGTGTAGTAGGTGTTATAGCCCGCTTGCTGGAGCCACACAGGCAGATAGCGGTCGTTGAGTCCTTCTTGGATGAACTTTGGGTAACCACCTATCGTAGACTTTGGATCAGTTTGATTCGCGAAGTGTTGTACAGGAATTACTTACCGAAGGGCGGCTGGATGTCAGTCACATTGGTGTTGTGACCAGCCATACCAGTCCAAAGAGAGACACGGGAGGGGCAACATTGCGCCATGGTGACAAAATGCTTGGAGTAGAAAGTTCCCTTGTCTCTAAAATGCTTCAGAACGGCAGGTTGATAATCCAGCGAGTTCAGATGTAGATCTTGATCGTCGGTCATGATCATGACGAAGTTTGGTCTCTTCGTTCTATTATGATATCCTTCTTGAGATGTCTGTGGAGGCTGGTATATCTGCGTCGCGAAGGCCTGTGCGATGATAGTGCTGCCGACAGCATACAGGATAACGTACGGACGCAACATCTTGGAAAACTCTTTTCGACTAGCTGTAATTGATCGTATTTTGTTCTAGCTAGAACACGAGGCAACATGGATTTGTACACAATGAGGATGCTTTGCATATGTATTGTTCCATTGTTGTGCGCGTCGTGTCTTTAACTTAGAGCAAGGCATTCTCGGAATGTGGGGACTAAGAAGATGGTGCGAGAGCGTTCTTCGCATCTTCTCATAGCGCCGATACTTGATGTGGAGCAAACCCGATGTACCCCAGATTTAGTCCAGATGGAAATAGCACTAACACCTATAACGGGTAGCCAATTAACAAATCCCCGAGTCTCGGCTACAAGTATCCTTATGATTCCTGATCTAAGTTCCGATGGCATTACACCGGAGCCTTTTATGACTCCGTGCGTGCAAGAGAGGTAGTATGCACGTCGTCTTCATATTAACCGGCGGTTAATCTTTGGGGAGATGTACGCGATTATCACAAGAGGCTACGCTTAGAGAGCCATTATATAGGTGCACTCGCAGTGATAAATGGGTCAGGGTTAGGGTGAGGTTGGGTTGCCTGGAGAGGTAATTACTAGGCTGTGTTGAAACCACATATCACCTGTCCTCCAAGTGACCCGACCTCAATCCAACGCCTACCCATTTACCAGCGGAATCTGGTGTCGAGGATATGCGTAGCAAAACACGGCCCGTGAAAATTACTGCTGATATCCACGCGTGAGGTCTAGTCTGAGCGAAGACACCCTCATCTTGCAAAGTTGCCGGACGACGTGCGTACCTCCTACTGACAACCAGATGACTCTGTATGTGTTGTGGGAAGACGGTTTTCATAGTGGCATTACTCTAGGCTGAGGACTTATTTTCTAGTTTAGAGGTCGTTCGTCGCTTGTATGATCTACTTGTGCATAACTTAAACCCTCAAACCTCCTCCATCCTCACACTCGAGTTCTTCTCTTCAGCTGATCCTACCTGTGTATCCTTGCGCTCTCGTGTTTCAGTACCTTCTCCAATTGCACCTCCATATCCACTTTCCAGGATTCTCTCCCGAACATCCTCCTTCGCGAATAAAACATCGATCTCCTCGAGACTCTTGCCTCCCGTCTCAAGACACATGAACCATACGAATGGCATCGCGAGCCAATTGAACACCAGCATCCAGATCCAAATCTTCCACCCAACTGCCTCGAGCGCAATTCCGCCCGCGAATACAGTAAGGAAGCTGAAGAGCCATTCTCCGAAGGCGCCAGCTGCACCACCGATGTGCCGTTGTTGGAGAGGTGCAATTTCAGGACCATAAAGCCAAGGGACACCGACCCAGCCATATCCGAACACCATATTCCAAACACAGATGATAGCCGCCGCGCCCCACTGTGTGCCGAGTGTAGGTCTTGGGAGGCCAATGAGTGCTACAAAGACCGTCATGAGAAGCGCGAGAACCAAGGCGGACCAGAACATTATGCTTTGACGGCCAAAACGCTCAATGGTTGCTGGGAGAAGATATGTGCCGAGGGCGAACATGGTGTTCATGACGGCTGACAGAAGTTGTGCGAGGAAGTCGGAAAGACCGACATTCTTGAAGATGACAGCAGAATAGTAAACTGACAAATTGATACCTGTGTTGACCTCTGTTAGCACCTCATCTCAGATATATAGTCGTTGATTCGAATTGCATACCCATCATCTGTTGGATTGAAAGCACAAGGAAGGATATCCTGATCCGTCTACCAACTCTCAAATCTGTGTTGTCCCAGAATAGGGTCCAGAGATTAAACTTCGTGCCTTCTTCTGCATCTGTTTCGAGCTCGATCGATTTCATGATCTCCTGCTTCATCCGATGGACATCCGAATGATCTAGAGGCTTGTTATGTAATTTGGCAAGCACATCATCTCCTTCTGCCTCACGACCCTTGGCATAGTACCATCTCGGCGTGTCCGGTAGAAAGAACATCACTGACCCTGAAGCCATCGCAAAGAAAGCCTGAAAAGCAATTGGAAATCGCCAAGAGACTTGATTCGTCATGCGCGTGAAGCCAAAGTCGATCCAATATGCGATTGGGATGCCGCTGATCAGCAATGCACAGGTGAACGCCACTTCTGGGCCACGTTCTCCCGCCTCGATAGACATTTCTGCCATATACGTGGGAACAGTGCAGGATATGAATCCAATTCCGAAGCCGCAAAGAATACGCCCTGCGATGATCTGCCCGACGGACCAAGAACTGGCTTGTATGACTGCACCCACAACAACGAACGCGTTACCGAGGAGAATGATGTTGCGACGACCGAGAGGCATGCCGATGATAGAGACGATGAGGCAACAGATGGTGGCGGCAAGGGTATACGAGGATGCAATCATTGGAATGACGTATGTGCCAGTAGGATACTGAAGGTATGTTAGCTGTTGAAAGCCGAAACATGTTGGATCACTGACGCCCATAGCTTTAAGAAAGGCATCGGTGCCTTGCACCCCACCCAAAACACCAGCATCATAGCTAGAAAATTCAGCATCCGCTTTGGCGTAGCCTTTGTCGAGGCAGTATTACCCGTAAAGCATGAAAGACTATGTTCACTTGTAAGTAAGAACGAAACAGAATGCAACACATCTTGCATACCACACCACAACTCATCCGCATCAAGCGGTACATAGTTCGTCCTTTGATGGATCCAAGCATTTTGATTGACAGATTACGTTTCGTAGATTGCGTTGGCTCGAGCAAAGCAGTACCACATCCTTTTCTTATACCTGAACACCCCATACCGGCATATCTCTGTTTTTGGTCTAGTACGAATCTGGGGTAATCGTTCAGTCCTGCATGGGACTAGCGCGTGTCAAGACTAGCGCGCATCCCCGCATTCTGATTAACGGGATTCAAATTCCGTGGGACTTGGAGAGCTGTGGCTTGAAATCCGCATCACCACGCAGAGGGGGGATGCTCATCCGTATTGATTATGTCTGGGATCCATGGAAATCAGGTAATTCGCGCAGCAGCGGGGTGGCGACCTGCTCGTAAGTGGTGGTTATGCAGATCTAGTTGCTTTTAAAAGCGCGCGAGACGTGCTCAGCTTGACGCGAGAGCGAACTGTTTGTTTTCACGTTCCCTCATCACCTTTCGTCTTTTGGCGCCCCATCCATGCAGGATGTCGTCTCCCAACGTAATTGTTATCGGCGCTGGACCGTCTGGTATTTCTATGGCGCATACGATGAAGCACAAGCTGGGGTTCACCGATTTCACCATTTATGAGAAGCTCGACGGAGTGGGCGGGACATGGCGCACAAACACGTATCCAGGTGTTGGCTGCGACGTGCCTACAATTCTGTACTCGTTTGCCTTCAACCTCAACCCAAATTGGTCCAAGGAGTTGTGCGACGGCCCCGAGATCTTGGAGTACATGGAAGCCACCGTCGATAAGTTTGACTTGCGAAAGCACATGGAGTTCTCTATCGAGTGCTTGGGCGCGAACTGGAACGAAGAGACCAAGAAGTGGGATGTGCGCTTCAAGGATCTCAAGACAAAGATTGAATTTGTGCGCTGCGCTGCGGTCTTCATTTCCGCTGTCGGCGGCATCTCGTATCCCAGGGACGTCAAGTTTCCAGGGATGGAGAAATTTAAAGGGGCCATGTTCCACACAGCTCGTTGGGATCATTCATACGACTACGAAGGCAAGCGAATGGCCGTTATTGGAAACGGATGCTCAGCAGCGCAAGTCGTCCCCGCAGTGGTCAAGGATGTAGCGTCAATCAAACAGTATGCGAGGTCGGCGCAATGGTATCATGAGCGACCAAATCGGAACTTCAGCAAAGCTGAAACATGGGCGTTTCGCTATATTCCGCTATGGGAGAGATGGAAAAGATTGCAATTGTTTCTGGAGAACGATGATCTTGTCACGACGTACATGCCTGGTGCTGAAGCAACAACAAAGCGTGCCAAGGTCGAGGACCATGCAAAGCGCTACATTTTCTCACGGGCGCCGAAAAAGTATCACAATGTCTTGGTTCCAAACTTTCCGCTAGGTAAGGAATGCACAAACTCTCAAGCACCGGCCTTGCTAACAATTGATCTGTCAGGCTGCAAGCGTCGCATCTTCGACCCTAATTACCTCGACGCTCTCAATGAACCAAATTTGGAACTCCTACCTGAAGGAATCCAAGAGTTTGACGAGACAGGCATAGTCAGCGAGTCAGGAAGGAAGGAGGAGTTTGATGTCATAGTCCTAGCAACGGGCTTCCAAGTCCAGCGTTTCCTCACTCCAATGGAAGTCTTCGGTAAGGGGAAGAACCGATTGAACCAACAATGGAAAGAGCAGGGTGGCGCACAAGCTTACATGGGAACTTTCGTGCACGGCTTCCCCAACTTCGCTATTCTGTAAGCCTTCCGTTTTCGTCCTTTCGTCTTCACCAAAAACCTTGTCTGAATTGCTAACTGACGAGCACCCGAAAGATTCGGTCCCAACACTTTCCCAGCTCACAACTCCGCGCTCTTCGCGTGTGAAGTGCAGATCGAATTCGTCATGCGGAACCTTCTCGCTCCTCTGATCGATGGTAGATGCAGGGTCGTCGAAGTCAAAGCCACAGCCGAGAGCCAATGGGTCAATAGCATTCACAAGCAACTGTCAGGATCGGTTTTCCAGGCTGGCTGCTCGAACTGGTACATCAACGAACATGGCCGCAATGCTGCCAGTTGGCCAGGGTATGCGAGCACGTACTGGAAAGAGGCCTGCATTCCTCGATTCGGAGTATTCAAAACTGAGGGAGGGTCGTATTTTTGGTTTTTGAAGACTTTGAGTAGGTGGATTCGGACGGCCGGCTCCACCACATATGGTCTTGGTCTGCTGGCGATTGCTATAAGTCTGTGGAAGAGAAATGAAGGATTCCGTTCTGCTTTGATAGAAGTTTTCGGAGCTGCGACTGGTCGGTTTGCGCGTCTTGTGGGATAGGTGAGAATCCTATGCATGTAGATAGTCGGTCTGGAAGATGCAAGGCTGTTAGTGATGGTTGGAGCTTGTGTATTTACTACTATTCCCCTTGATGCGCAGACTGTGATCAGTGATAGAAGAGTTGCACACTGGCCTAGTCATGCGCGACAGGATCACAGCTTACTTCGTGCTTGATTGTACCTAGTAACCCATGGGTAGCCTGGGCCCATTGTCATATATACTTTCCGATTTGGAAACTAGTGTGTTGTGTCTCAGACCAGCCTACCATGAAGCCTCAACTTCAGAATCTGCACTTCGTGGTCGTCGAACCGCATATCCGTCCCCTCAGTCCGAAGCAAGACAGCACCCGACCTTCTTGTTGTAGAGTTCACCTAGTCGCTGTCATCACGTTGTCAACAGCGGCTCGAAGTAGAGCTTGGATATTCTTTACAACACGTGCATGGACTAAGTTGTGTGGTCGGTAATGCCAACGCCGATTGATCGAGGGATGCATACAGCCGAACTGCGTTCCCATGGGGCGGAATCCTAATCCCGCGCATGATCTACCAACCCTGTACATTGACCCCGCATCACGCTACGTCGTAAAGACGGAATGCCTGCTGATACGATATTTATAATGGTTGGTGAAGGTGACTGGGGATCTGGCTAAACATTTTGTACCGGAGACAGTTTCATATTCCCGCAGAACCATGTCGACGCCTAAAGTTGGTCGTTGTGTAGGCGAGTTCGCAAGGACATCAAGATCTAGGCTGCCTTGCATTTCAACCGGCAATGCTACCATGGCCTACAACCAACGAACTGTTTTTGAATCCCGCAATCTGTACACACAATACGCAAGACGAGGCTCTCTGGTGAGAGGTATCGCAAACATAGGTAAACCGTCCAACGTCTCTTCGAATACAACATCAGCATTTTTCAAGAACAAGGACAATGAAAGAAACAAACGACCGCTAAGCGAAAGAATGAGCCTCGTGGGTAAGACCACCGTCATCACGGGGGGTGCTCGCGGGATAGGTCTATCTTTGGTTGAAGCTGTTGCGGAGGCGGGTGGAGATGTGGCAGTTCTCGACGTGCTAGAGCAGCCGCAGACTGATTTGTCTACTCTTGGCATCAAAGCCAAGTACTATCGGTAAGATTTCACTCGCAAATGGAGTGGCGTTTCTAATCGCGATAGTACCGATGTAACCAAGATGGACGCTTTAGAAGAAACGTTTCGCCAGATCAAAAGTGACTTTGGGCGCATCGATAACTGGTAGGTCCTGTCTGGACAGAGTGTTGACTTGATGCTAAATCCGGAAGTGTCACTGCCGCAGGGATAGTGGCCGACAAGTCGTTCTTCGACCATTCTTGGGAAGAATGCGAGAAACTTCTCAAGGTCAATGTAAGCTTTCTCGATTGTAATTCTACCGTCTACTGACATTCAAAAGGTTCTTGGAACATTCTTCTGTGCACAGCTCGCCGCGAAAGCGATCAAAGACCAAGGCTCTGGTGGCAGCCTTGTGTTCATTGCTTCGATCGCATCCCACATAGCCCTTCCACTGCAACGGCTTCCCATGTATGGAGCAACCAAGGGTGCAGTGCGAGTGATGATGAAACAGCTGGCTGTTGAGCTGGCACCGCTCAAAATCCGTGTCAATACTGTCTCACCAGGATTCATCCGTACAGATATGACAGACCTCTGCGCAACGCAACAGCCAGAACTGTATTCTGTGTTTAGTTCCGCCCCGCCGATGGGACGGATTGGCGAGACGAGTGACATAACAGGCGCTGTGAACTACCTTCTGAGCGATGCATCCTCGTACACGACTGGGGCAGATATACCCATCACGGGTGGTTTGATCGCTGGACGGATTGCGAATTGAGACCGTACATAGCAACGTCTTGGGTTACTAGTTGCATTGATGTCGCACAACCCATCTGTATGTATCTCCTATAGTACTGGTCAGCCTAGCTTCATCCGAATGTCGTTTGAGTGCCACGCCGAGAGTTGTCCTATACGCGCTGTTAGTAGCCTGGATGCTGATCTAGTGCTCGATCCCGAATTCGATATCGAATTTGATAATTCCATGACCACCGCCGAAGTTCCAGAGGAGAATGGCATCCGAGAATGTTTGACCAGTGGCTCATTCTTGCTTGTGATTGCATTGTAAAATCATGGATAGCAGTGAGAGTCGGACATGGACAAGTTCGCCTTTGCAAAGGCCGGCAAATCTGATAGAGGCGAGGAAAAACGACCAGGAACTCTGCGCAATACAGCAAAACGACAGAACATACGCCAAGATTTGGTCTATACAAGAAGACCCGCCAGTCTTCCTTTATTCGGACCCTTCCTTCCGCTCCCTCTTCCGAATATGCACCTTTAGTGGCGGTTTCTCCCACAGTCCAAAAATCTTCTGCTTCTCCCACCCGTCCATGCCCTCTCCCAACTCCAAATCAAAATTCCACACCAACAACGCAATAATTAGCCTCATCTCCAAGAAGGCCAAATTCCTCCCAATACAATCCCGTCTACCGTAGGAAAACGGCTTATGCACATCGCGGCGATCGTCATGGAATGGCGAGGAGGGA
>Ga0268250_10000258_pt1 | contig 26363 bp, 24 predicted proteins | sample AgamicAsSfe_FD_200448 | JGI IMG/M metagenome (GOLD analysis project Ga0268250, IMG submission 200448) | Agave microbial communities from Guanajuato, Mexico - As.Sf.e (v2) (version 2) | ecosystem: Host-associated > Plants > Phyllosphere > Phylloplane/Leaf | place: Guanajuato, Mexico | collected...
CGGGTTATATCGAGACTCATACGATATATTCTGTCCAAGCTATCGCGACTCTGACGATTGCGGCTCACATTCTAGGCAAGTCGAACAGCCAGTCAATACTGCTTGCATCAGCTGGTCGCATCGCTCAGAGCCTCGGTCTACACCGCCTTGGACCAGAGAACGCAGCTGGGGCTACTTCAAAGGAGCAGCTGCGTCAACGTGAGGCCGGTCGACGGGTATTCAATCAGCTTTGCACGCAAGATTGGTTCCAGATTCCGTTCTCTGAGTCATATTCATTGAACCCTCGCTTCTTCAAGACCTCGAAGCCTCTCAATTGCAACGATGAAGATATGGTACCCCTGCCGCTATCTACTCCAACCCAGGCGAGCTATTGTAACTATCGTTATGATATTGCGGCACTTATGCCGCAGCTATTGGATGCAATGACAGGCTGCAACACGCTTTTCACAAAGTATGAGCAGGTGCTGCGGTACGACGAGAAGATGCGCAAGCTTGCTACCGCATGTATGCCTACATTCCTCTCAAACAATGCGCCCGTAGCAACGGGCTGGCCTATTTATGTTGGATGGGCCAGACGCTCATTGGCTATATGTGCCTCGCACAAGATCATCATGGTGAGAGATTCCCTGTACGAACTGTATGTGACATGTACGCTGATTTCACACGCGCATCTTTTAGATACATCGAAAGTTCATTGGGCTCTCATTCTCGAACTCCGCATTCTCATTTACCCGCCGTACCTGCATAGCAGCATCCAAAACCATATTGAAAGAAGCATTATCTGGCAACGACCAGGGGCCGACGCTGTGGATTGAGCAAGCTTTCTCCGTCGCAGCGGGGATTATCCTCAGCCTCGATGCATTTCACCGGTCGGCCATTGAAAGGGAATTTGAGGAACACAAAAAACTTGTCGAAGACGCAATCAGCTACTTGAGGACGTTTGAAGACAGCAAGATAGCTTCACGTGGTGTGCAGTTGCTATCTGGCTTGCAGCGTGAACTCCAGGATGGAGGAAGCGTCAACTCCAGGAAGCGCCAACAGCCTGCAGAATTCGGCGAACTGGCTCCCTCGTCTAGCAAGAGAGCACGTACGTTTAACGTGGAAAGCTTTATCAACAACGTATCTAGAGACTTGCAAGTAACAACCCCCACTTCTTCGACCGCAGATGTCCCTGCAAACGTAGGAGATACTTCATGGAATTCCTTCATGAATTTGTTACCACTACAAACTGGATTCGGGGGACAAAGTCTGTTCGATGATCTGCTTTCATTCCAGTTCTAAGACTATGTATACTTTAACGACATATGATTCCGTGCACCCACACCGCTCCTTTTACGGATGTCTGCTACTGACGTCTTCGCTCTCTGTATGATCTTGCTCTCATCAACGTGCAACAGCTTGCCACTACTGACAAGTAACTGACCGTCTACGATGACTGTGTCGACGTTTGCGCCAGACGAATTGACGAGCACTGTGACTGGGTCCATGCCACCAGCATTTTGCTCGGCCGGATCCCACGGAGTACATGATGCGCCTTTCGGCTCCACAATGACAACATCGGCTTTCTTCCCAACTTCTAGGCTCCCAATCTCAGCTTCCAACCCTAGTGCTCTCGCGCCGTTAATCGTTGCAAACTCTAAGACATCGTATGCGCTCAGTACGCCAGCGTTTTGTCTAACACCACCATGTAGAATGGATGCTAAATGCATCTCGCGGAACATATCGTACGTGTTGTTGCATGGCGCTCCGTCGGTCCCTAACGCTACATTCACACCTTTCGCCACCATATCAGGTATCGGCGCCACACCAGATCCAAGCTTGAGATTGCTCGTCGGATTATGCGAAACTGTGCTCTTACTTTCAGACAAGATTTCGAAGTCTCCAGCTACTGGGTCTGGGTGAACACAGTGGGCAAAAACCGTCTTCGAGCCCGTCAGTTGCGCATCTCGGCAGAACTCAAAGGGACTGCATTGGTAATAGTCTCGATAGATGGTAAGATCTTTAGGCGCTTCGGCACAGTGCATAGTGAGGCCAATACCGTGTGCTCGTGCGGCTTCGCCTATTGCAGCATGAGCCGCCATTGGTGAGCCTCGAGGTGTACCTAAAGATCAGTGTATGAAGTCAGTGTTTGTTTCATATGCTCTTCAAAGAAAGACATCACCTACCGGCCGCAAACCACATGTGCAAACGGTCGTTCAAAGAGCCATGATACTTTTCGTATGCTGATGAAGCAGCAGCGACTGACATAGAGTCCACATCCCGATCTCTGGCATCTTTCATGTTAAGCTTCGGGTTTGACTCAGCGGCCTTGATCAGTTTACCCTGACATCTATGTTAGCTTTACATCATATATTTTGTACTGGGAAACTTGCCAGACACGCGCGAATACCACTTTCCTCCACCGCTCTGACGACGTTCTCGAGTCCGCTTCTATGTGTAAGCATAGCCTCCAGGAAACACGTCGTTCCCGTTTTCAACATTTCGGCAATAGTCAGCATCGAAGCCACATAGCCATCATCCTCGGCGTAATTCGCTTCCAAGGGCCAGATCGCATCGCATAGCCAGTTGTGTAATGGAAGATCTTCGGCGAGCCCACGTAGCAGTGATTGCGCGAGGTGTGCGTGGGTGTTAACGAGGCCTGGTATGATGATCCTGTTCTTGCACTCGATAATTTCGATGTCTCGGTCTTTGTTAGAGATTAGCTGGTCGACGAGGTCAACTGTCTTTCCAAGTGCCGCGATCCGGCCATGTTCGATGAGGATTGCACCATCCAGAATGACCTCCCGGCTCTTGTTGACCGTGATTATCGTCGCATGCGTAAAGAGACGCGAGGGTAACCTGTCCGCAGCTGTCATGATCATCTCGGCTGACCTATTTTCGATGAAGATATACAGGAGAGAAGCTGCTGTGATTGGGATTCGTAGCCAGACGTGTTAGTTCAGGCTGCTCCAAGGCCCTTACGCTAGCTCAATCTTGTCGATGGATCTCATCATGAGGGCAACTCTGCTAATTACTTCACACTGTGACTACCGTTAACGCTCACACAGCCGCGTCCTTCTAAGGCGTGCTTCATGACTGGAGTGATGGGGACCACCTCCGCCGATCTCCGCTTTCGCACCTTCGCTTGAGTGACATGGGACGGCCGACGCTAGTGATATCTTCACCCTTATCTAGCTCGCCTCCCCTGTCACACAGTGTACACCTCAGTGCATACGGACAATATCGTCGCAGTGTTATCGAAGTCTGAAGAACAGCCGGGCTCCGATGGGCTGGTTATCGCGGGGTTCTCGAGCGCAGGAACGCCTATCGTGGTAAAGGCTCTTTGCAGATCTAGAACGACGAGTCAACGACGGCCTAGAGGTTGCTATATAGCCATGCAGCTCCATAATGATATGAATTTACTACCGGCAGTGGATCACCGCACTGAGTGTCAGACCGGGTCAATCAGCAGTGGCCATGGCCCTCGAATCTAATGGCGAGATGGAGCCGAAGTCCAAATACGCAGAAGAAACGGGTCCATACTCCTCAGCAGCGAGCGAAGATATGGGCACAGTGACTGAGAAGTGGCAAGATACACTCGCAGAAATCAAATATGCTTTTACAACGAAGGATGGGTGGATTGGCGACTATGTATGCCGATTCTGTACCCTGAGCCTAACATTCAGCAACTGACAGCTTTAAGGATTATATTTACCTTATCACCCCAAACATTTGGCCACTCAACAGAAAGTACAAAGACTACCAGGCACCATTTTACGGAATGAATGACCGCGTTCCTGTTCTCTTGACCCTGCTTCTCGGCCTTCAACATGCCCTCACCATGATCGGATCCATCGTCTCTCCGCCACTCGCCATCGCTTCGGGAGCGTTCAACTTCGATCCGGCGATGACAACATACCTGGTGTCTACCGCCTTTATAACCACTGGCATCGCGACGGCGCTTCAAGTCACCCGCCTACACATCATGAAGACACCATTCTTTATCGGCACAGGACTCCTTAGTGTTGTAGGACCAACTTTCGATATCTTACCTATTGTCTTCAACTACGCCGCTCTACGATACAAATCCGGAACTTGTCCTGTTCTCGACGACGGAACTCAGGGGCCTTGCCCCGATGCCTGGGGTGCATGTCTGGGTACTATGCTATGTTGCGTCTGGATCCAGATAGCTCTGGCATTTGTGCCGCCCAAGATGCTCAACAAAGTCTTTCCTAAGCTCATTACTGGCTCCCTCCTCACTCTCATTGGAGTCTATCTTGTCGGTAACGGATTACAGAACTGGGGTGGCTCGTCAAACTGCCATGGCGGAGAGGGCTTCTATGCTCTATGTCCAGATATCACCGCACCACGGCCGCTCGTCTGGGGACATCCAAAGTTGATCGGCCTGGGTTTTAGCGTATTCGCTACTATCATTCTAGTTGAAGCCATCGGTGCGCCACTCATGCGTTCAGCTTCCGTAGTCATTGGATTAGCTGTAGGCTGTGCTATATCAGGCGTAACGGGGTACTGGTCAACAGAACAACTCACCCAAGCGCCTGGTGGCACTTTCCTCTGGGTACACACGTTCAAACTCTCCGTCGATGGCGCGCTGGTGCTGCCTATGATCATCATGTTCGCGTGTCAGGCTGTGTCTTGCATTCCCGATATCTTGGCCACTGCAGAGCTATCTGGTGTTGACATCGAAGGCACGGAATTCAACAGCAGGATACAAGGCGGTATTCTGTGCGATGGTCTAGGCAGCTTCTTCAGTGCGCTGGGTACGGGGCCGCCAATGGTCAGTCAGGCTGGTAATAACGGCGTCATTGTCCTGACTGGATGTGCATCTCGTCGTGCAGGATGGGCAGCAAGTGGATTCCTGATACTCATGGGAGTCGTCGCGAAGTTCGGTGCTGTCTTCGCTTCTATGCCGCCGTCTGTGCTAGGCGGTATGCAAGTCTTCCTCTACAGCACCATCGCTGTAGCTGGCATTCGTGTCCTCGCGCTCATCCCTTGGACCCGCCGCGATCGCTTCATACTTGCCGTTGCATTAGGAATCGGTTTTATGGATATCTGTCAGCCTGATTGGTTTGCGCAAGTCCTGGCATACGATGGGCCGAATGAGAATCTGGTTGGGTTCGAACAGGGTATAAACCTGGCTGTCGAGACACCCTTTGTCATTGCTGCAATCGTGGGCATATTTTTGAACGCCGTGCTGCCGAAGGATAAGAGCGCCTCGCGAACGGTGGGGTATGGGGATGAACAGAAACATCCAAGAATAGGAGTGCGTGATGATTAGTGAAGTCTTGTCGTTATGGAGTTTCTAAATACACCATCATAATATGACTTCTCTATAGGTCTTCCTATCTGGGATATCTCGGCGCAACTACCACTACGCAGCACCCAATATAGACTGCCCAGGATAATGTTCACATAGGCAAACGGTCACTCTTTACTTGAAGATTTACAAAGTCCGTCCGTAAACATCACGCCACCAGCCTCGCTCTACTTTCTTCTCCAACTGTTCCGCCACAACACTCACTCCAGTATCCGCCCAACACACCATCAGAATGTCACTGTCCACCTTAGATTCGGCCCTTTCCCGCTTCCTTGCCACACATCCAGCCCCACAACTGTCCATTGCAACGCGCATCTACACCGTGTAAGTTTCATAGTGCCTTCGCGTGGAAGTGGTATGTGGTTTCAACTTCGGCGCGCGGCAGAAATGCGGATACCTGAACACAGCACAGTGTGGGTAACGGCTTAGCCGAACATTTCTGTTGTTGTAAACGGAGAGGCTGGTCTGCGAAGATCAGCGGGCCAGGAAATCTCGGCTGGTTTGCCGAGTTACATCGGGGCGACCGGCTGGTGAACAGAAAGTGGAGAGTGGAGAGAATTGAAATGCGAGTTTTCTTGATGGTGGGTTTCTGATAGTCGATGAAGATGGCGATATTTACTTGGCGCATTAGGCATAGAAAATCCTACGAAAACAAGGCTGCACTGTACTGTAGGAGCATCGGACGACACCGAGACGAACACTACAGTACTCGTCAAACCGGTCCTTCTTTGCAACCAATTCTCCCGCTTCTTCTCCCGCTCCCCCTGCCCTCTTCATTCTCTTGACCCTGGTTCCGAACGTTGATCATCATGCATTACATGCGTGCCAGACAACGTGTCAAGCGCGCGCAATCGTTTAGATCGGTGAGCGAACTCGTAACAGCCCACTTGGCTCCCTTCCTTCGCATGAGAGAAACATGACTCGCCAAACAAGTCGACGAGACAGCCGCCCTAGTCAGCCAAAGACGTTGGAAGTTGGTCATAGCACATGGATACCAGCTCCTGCTGGGTGGGTTCGTGTTGATGGGAACAAACGGACTGTGGGTAATTCGCTTGGGGAAGCATTACGATGAAACCAGGGGCCAGGGGTTATTCTACTGGGATTTTGGTGGTCGGCGACTGTCTGGCCGAGTTGAGGTTAGTTTGCTATCGTCGTTGCTGTTGTGGCTGATGGAAAGTGCCGTTAGAGTGATGTTTAGAGCATGCACACGCGGCAGAGAAAGTGTGAAAGAAGGTTTGAACGACTGCGACATGCAATAGACTGCAGGTTCACGTTACATGATTGCCCACTGGGCGTTGTGACATGATGCAGTAGCGTACGTTTTTTCCACGCTTTACCCCCCTTCTTCATCGCCCATGTCAGATCCCATAAATCTCTAGCGTCTTCTCCACATCACGAAAAGCGGTCCGTTCGAGCCAAGTATTGCAGGGGTGTATGGCTAGCGGACCGTGCGTCGACTTATTTTTTCACATGTCGAAAAGATCAGGGGACAAAAACGCTCGAGCATTTTTTACCTCGGGATCTTTCCAGGCTGGTGGGTGGGTGGGCGTGTGCCTCGATATTGGCCTGGAGCCGCGAAACCCGGTTTGAAGAGACCGTAAAATTTATTGCCTGTGATATTGAACATCCAGGTCAAAAGGGTCCCTGTTGCATTCGCGTACTAATGTCGTACGCATGGTGCGGTCCGGGTACCCAAACCGTGTCAAGATCAGCGTTGTCTCCCTCGTCAGCGTCGCATCGCATTGACTTGGTTGACGATCAGGAACAATAACTAGGCTACTTTTTACAAACGGTACGAGCTGCGGGTAGAGGGATGGAAGGTCGAGACGAACGTTGGTGATCCCCACGTGCGACATTGCGATTGGTGCTTTTGTTGTACCGGGCCGTTTGAACGTTCTGGCTTCGTTGAATTAGTAAAGCCGGGTGGCTGGGATGCGTGTGGATGCCTGGTGATCTTGAATGAAAGGCGTATGACGCGTGTATGTTAATGTGCGATCAATTTCTGTGTTAGCATAAGGTAATCTACGGTGTCGGACGGCTCCGGTGGAACTAAAGCAGATAGAATAGATTTAGTGGGGATAGCTGGTGCGCAAATGATGTAACTTGAAGAAGCCAGTATTGACACCTGGGGCTGTGTCTTGGAACAATGGGGCTCTGAACGTATGGTAGTACGATTGGGTAAACTTGAGTGATTGTTGAGGCTATCGCGTGTATGGCATACGAGAAGTGGGTACGATACCCCATACTCTCATGGATGAGGAAGGTCCGAGTATACATTGCGATAATGAAGGACCAGTTTGCTCGCCCAGAGTGTTGTTCCAGTGATAGCATTATGCTAGCTAGATATTGCTAGCGGCGCGTAATCGTCATTGCAGTCGTACTTGCGGATATCGCAAGATCAGTGTATTGTACAGGCGCGCTGGTGTTGGCAGCGCTTTTTGTGGGCTTCCATCTCAAAATGCTGGTGCAGTTGAACTGGTTTTCTAATGCCATCCGTTTTGTCTTCCAAACGGATCCATCTTCATCCACCAAATACAAGACTTGGACAGCAATTTCAATGCCGCAGAAGCGCAGCATGCTACCATCTTCGCCGTGGCATTATCTTGACGATAGAGTAAACATGGGCTTGCAAGTCCAGACTTTTCCACCCATTGAAGCTTCTCTGGAGTGCATAGCACAAACGATGTAATTTTGATCAAAGCTTGACGTCATCATTCAACGTGCACGTTTGTACATTGACTGGTCCGCCATGGAAGCGTTGTCGTCCCACCTGCGCTTCAACCCGTCCGGTATGGAACTGGCAACCGCTTCCTGCCACATCGTTGGGGTGACATATATAGGTGCAGCGTTTGCATAGGTCGACGAGGGTGGCATCTGACCTGCTGCCGCATGGACATGGCTGGACTGAGGTGACGTATTTGATATTTGGTACCCGGGTTGCATGCCCTCCTGTGCCGGCCGCATATCGTAATTGGTTCCTGGAGGATTGGGTCTTAGCGGCGGAGACGCCTGAGAGGAGGCGCTAGTAGGAGGGGGCGTACCAAAGGCTACATTCCACTGACTGTGTTGTATTAGCTTGGTGTCTGGCGAATGGATGGTACCTAAACTTACTCAAAGATGCGTTGGGGGTTCCATTGAACATTCTCCGGCATTTGTATGCTGGAAGCTGGCTGGGCCGCACGGTGACCAGATGCCATCATAACCAAAGACTGAGCTACGGGAGAGTCAGCCTTGGATCCGCGGTCGGATACCGAAATTGGTGGAGTAATGGGGTGTGCTAGGTAGTTGGCCTGACCTGGTTGTTCCAAGGGCGAGGGATGGCTCGGATGACGAGGTCGGTATGATCCCTGATGTCCCATAGGACTTGTCTGTGTAGTCACTTGGGGGCTCCCCAACGGGAATGATGGTTTCAGGTCAAAAGGTTTCGAACAGTCGGCCGAAAATGCTTGACGAAGGCTGTTCACTTGCTGCTGCATCTCAGGCATAGGAAACGAAGGGGAAACAGTTTCCAGGACGCGCATGTGGCGTACGAAAAAGCTTCTGGCATCGTGATTGATGTCAGGGTCAGGACATGTCACGGCAACCTACAGTTGTCAGTCTGGAATCTTACTGATCTTCATAAGTGACGTACCAGGTGAAGCATAGTGCAAGTCAACACAGCATAGATGTGAAAGCTTATGCCTCGCATCATGCACAGCAAACCGGGCATGCCGTATGTCTTCAAAATCGCCTCCTGGAGCTTACATAGATTCTTTGCAGCCGAATAGCAAGTGAGCATATGCTGCTTCCATATACCGTCATAAGACTCAGATACAGCATGCAACTGCGGACGAAAGTGCATGATGATGGCCAAACAATGGTAGCTGTGCATATTCGCCAGCTGATGAGAGGGAATCCAAGGAGCAGAACCATCCTGGGGGTAGACGATTTGCATGTCCTCAGGAAGCTCACGTAGCCAGAGAGAGAAGTCGGTGTTGTGTCCAACGAAAGCCGGATCCAGTGCCCAGTCCGGGTTCTTCTTCCTTAGTTTGCCGTAGATGAGGGCCGAGTGGTGGACGTTCTTGGCAATGCGGGCGTATTGAACGAACTGACGCGCAACCTGAAGCTCAGAAGGATCTTGTCCTGCGATGTGCCTTGGCATCTCCAAATCTACCGTGTCAGTAGTAACACCAAAGTCGTAGCGCCCTGAAGAGATTAGCATTTCGAAGCTTACTGCTTTCTAGGCGACCTACCTTGGGGACCTCCGATCATGACCTCGAAGATCAAGCACATCTGCCATACCCTGGTCTTAGCAACACAGTCGTGCGTCGTGGATCCACATGATTTCCCCATCTGATGAGTGTCGTAGTGTTCATGTAGTTCGAGATCCTTCGCCATGGCTACGAGGCTGACAGTGGCCATCCATGAACGCCAGAAGTAACCTCGCTTTGGTGAAGCTTCACGGGCTTTCAGCAACAATATCATTGCCTGCATCGTACTTAGCCGTGATACGTCTTTGAAGCTCTCTTCATGCTCTACATGTTGTTAGCAAGAATGCTTTATCAATCATTGATACTACTGACTCGTGGCAAGGGCTAGCCATTTGTTACCCTCCTCTGTATCGCCCAGCATTAAGGTGGCGCAAGCGAAGATGGACTCTAGCATGAGTGGAGAAATGGAATCAGGTGCGCTGTGCCATTGCTGGAAGAAATAGGCCTTATTGATGACCGGACAATATGGGTGGATGTTGGTGAAGAAGTAGTCAAAGTAATGCATAGCCCGATCATCATCGGGCATCATTTCTGGGGGTATGCGAACCGTATGGTCCAAGCTTACGGATGCAGGCAGTTGTACTTCGTACTCCTCCTGTGCAGGTGTCTCGGCCAAGGCCTTCTTCATGTTAGTGATGTACGGAGCTATGCTAGTCAGCGCGATGTCATTTTACTGAGATGTCATAAGACTCACCAATGGCCGTGTGGTCTATTTTGAGTTCGCCCAAAGCCTCGGAGAGGCTTGATACGGAATCACTTCGCCAATGGGGTTCAGATTCTGGCGGGGTCAAAATTGCAGGCGGAGCAGCTGACTGCTGTGAGTAGCCATGTTGCGGAGCATAGCTCATGGTTTGCTGAATGACCTGAGGCTGGGACATCGCCTGGTAGTGACATGATTCCGGCGCCTGTTGATCCACATAAGGTGAAGGTTGGTACATGCCCTGGGTGGTAGGCATGGAAGGCGGCATCTGGTGAGACATGCCCTGCGACATGGACGGATGGCGTTGATAGTCATGCTGGGAAGACGGATCCGAGGCATACTCCAAGGGCTTGGGCTCCAAATCGAAGGTCTGCGAGCCATTGTAATCTTTGTCATAGCTGACTGTGGGCGGCACGCAGTTGAGTTTTAGACGGATGCAAGCAGCGCAAGGCCATGCGTTCGTCGTCGCTGCATCGCATTTGATCTTGCGTCTACGACATCCTTCGCATGCTCTCATTACTGCTCAACGTTAGCATTTGCATGTCAACCAGATTTCATGCTATCACACCTTTCAAGCGTTTGTGTCTATTGTGTTCGTCTACGAATACATAATCTAACGTCATGTCAGTCACCTTTTCCCCACCGCGCGGAGCGGTGTATGGACTTACTGCGCTGGTTCTCACGCGGCGCCAGCGTGGGCGGCGCAAAGGTGAAGCTCTGCATTTGCGCCGTTTGTGGCAGCAGTGGCCGTCCAGTGGTCTCCGGGGGCATAACGTTAATAGGTACAACGAGCCGGTCCGGAGTGACAGCGCAAGGCCTGGCGCAGTGGTTGCAAGCAGCGGGGTTGTCGGCTATCCACTAAGTCGATGAGGTTGTGTGCGGTGGTCGGTGAGCAGCCAATAGTAGCGGCGCGCGATGACGGTCCAGAATGTCCAGAGGGCCGGCGGACGGAAGAAATCGCGGAAAGGCCAGAACTAAACACAAAGAATGCGAAATCGAGAATAGATGCACTGCAGAATCCTGTAGCGCAAGGGAAATCTCCGCGACGCCGCGGCGTCGTTAGGTTATACGGCAGATCAGGGCAGAAGGCGCATAGGGATGGTAGGTGGAGACGATGTCTGGCATGCCGGGGTTTCGAAGACGCACTGGCAGCCGGCTCGCAGCGTGGCTCACGCGCACAATAGTGGCGTCGCAGTGTATGGATCTCCTGAGAGTCGAGAGTATTGTGGTCCTAGGCGGTTCACCGTGTATGAAGGGGTCGATAGGCGGGCGAGGGGTAGACGATATGCGACTTAAGCGTGCAGGATCCAGGAGCCGCACTGCTGCACAAGTAGCGCCTTTGGTATGGGCGCCCAAGCTGCACGCGCGTGAGCGCAAGCGTCCGCTTCCAAGATGCTGCGGGCACAGGGAACTGCCGTGCTGTGGGGGTGTGAGGCAATGGGACGCAGGGATTGTCGTGCCCGTTAGAGATGGCCTGAATCGTAACACGTAGAACGACGGGTAGTGTGGACCTTTGAAGGCTGCCATGGGCCGGGAACGATTGCTATAAAATCAGCGGGGGCAAAGTCTGACAGCTGAAAAGGCCGTCGTACACGGCGCCGCTCTCACTCAGCACATTCCAAGGCAAGTAAAACCCTTCAGCGGACCGCGTACGCAATCTGTCGCGAGGTTTTGGTGGCGGGTGCATTTGCTGGATTGCCCAGAAAAAGAAGATCAAATGTGACCAGTAGACTGCAGAAGCCCGGTCCTGCCCGTGATAGGGCTGGACGATTTCGAAAACCTTGCGCGTGCATTTAGTCGGTTCATAGTCGTACCTAGTTTCTCATCTCGCACAGCCTTAGGTGCCTGAATGTTTGAGACATGGTCTGGCAGTGTACCGCAATGACAGGTGGGCCTTCTAGAAAGTGATCTCCGAATGCTAGCTTCGATGACGAATGTTATGCTTTAGCCGACATATAATACAACAGGTGTACGACTATAGCAGACTAGATAGGGGTACGAACATTCGTCTGGTAGGACGCTGCACGACTTTCAGGGAGACCAAAGCGAAACAAGTCTTGTCCACATAGTTGCGGCAATGACTTGGCTCGACACGGTGTGAGGATAGGCGTCCACTACTCGACGTCGCGTGTCGGCCTCGGTAATGTGCCGCCGTCTTCATCGGTGGCATCTCCATGGCCTCAGACTCGACGTTCACTCAAGAGGCTTTGGACGGGTTGGGCATACGCGATCCCGTCATATGCCGCAGAGCCTACGGTAGAACCGGTGTGTGTCGTTGAGCTCGACACGTCGGCGAATTGATTCGTACGGAAGCTTGGTAGGGCCATCTGCATGCAAGGTTCTAACGGCAGACGCATCACCATCAGCGTAGCCTGCATGAAACAATATTACTCCAGATGGCTACTCTCTGTTGGGCTAAGATGATTTTTGGACATGTAGTCTGCACAGACAGACGGCATGGTACTGCATGAACCGAATACGAGTATTGCGGCCGTGAAGCGAAACATAGCTGATAGAAGTTGGAGAAGGCTTCGATCCGATGCATGGATCGTGTTCTCGTCCGCCACGGGCGATTGCATGACATGAAGAACGACCGAAGATTGCATGGAAAGCTAAGGTTAGGGTCGAAAGTCCCTTTCCTTAGGCACTCTCTTCTAATCTGTCAACCATACTGCCGGGTCGCGCTCGCTCTTGCGCGGCAGGCGAAAAGGCTGTGCAGCTGAACAGCTTAGTTTGCCCGACAGGCAGGTGGCATGATGCTGGCTGCGATGGCAGAGGCAAATAGCAGCCAGGTCACTTCTGCTAGCTTCGATCACGCAGAGACGTGACGGGCGTTGCCAAGTCGCATCTTGATGGAGCGAGACGGGATGGTTCGATGACTGACAGGTGCTGGCGCCAGGCTACCGTCGACACATGGAAGGTCGATAGAAGCGCAGTGTTTTCCGTGGCGTCCGGGCAAGATAACGCGAATACTGACCTCATCTTGCGCTGATCACTGCCGTTGATCTCCCTGCAGCTCAGGAACACGGCAATCAAAGCAGGGACAATCCAGCAGCACGGTTGGTCGTGCACCGGATGAGGCAGCACATCCGTTCTGAAGGCAGTACAGTGCGGGAGGAGCCGACAGATGTTGTTTGTACCACAGCACGACAGTGAGTTGTAGAGCAACACGGTCGTCTCAAAAGCCTCGATAACATGATCAACATGCCTGTGCAAAGCGCGAAGAGTCGTCGAGCTGGTCGATCAGCCGGAAGCGTCGGCTGCCGATGAAGCCCAAGCACACTCGCCAGCCGCGATGCTTCTCACCTTCTAGATGCGCACTGGAGGTTGGCCGAGACTGGCCGAGGGAGACGGCAAGATGGGCGCAGGAGTTGACGAACTGCATACCCCGGCGCCGTGATCGAATGACACGATGCTGCTCGGCATCTGCAGACACTAGTCAAACACGGGTACCCTGTGGTGTGAACGGTGCACCCCACACCCAAGTGTCCCCTGTGTGTCGCGGATAATCTGCGGGAAATTATTATATTACAGAGCAATTGGTAAGGCATCCAGGAATCCCTATGCGGCGCCGGCGGCCATGGCCGGGCGAAGTGTGTGGGAGAGGGTGGTGAGGGTGAAGGACCAATAGCGGGTGACTGGTTCCGACTGTCTGGCTGGCTGGCACATGCTAGATGACGAACACCGAGGAGGGGCTGCGGGTGGTCCGGGCGCACCTTCCTCGCAGATTTGCTGGAGAGGCAAGAGCCCACGACGGCTCCTTCCCTCAGCCACCACTACACCAAGACGACGCATCCCCTGCAAACCACGGCAATGGAGCTCGACAAGGACAACGCCAACCCAACCATCTTGAATCCCTCGGATCTGCCCTCCCGACGCAGCGAGTCGACGGTCAAGAGGCGCGATGACGGCGGGACCGGCCTGTTTGATGATTTGATACCGCGCTACAACTACCTCAGCGACCCCTTCGACGACTCTGTGTCGGCAAGCGCATCTGATAGTGACGACGCACGTGAGGACATCGATGAGCAGGAAATCTACGGTGGGCGCGCATGGTGGCTCTCTATCAAATTAACTTTGGCTGACCCCGCGCATGACAGACCTCATTTCCACCATCTGCGACCCTGAACACCCGTTGTCCCTCGGCTCGCTGTCTGTCGTCAACCTGCCCGACATTCACATTCTGCCGCCCTCTTCACCGCTTTCCAACATCAGCACCGTCGTCGTCGAAATCACCCCGACCATCACCCATTGCTCCCTGGCCACCGTCATCGGCCTAGGTGTCCGCGTCCGCCTCGAGCACGCCCTACCCCCACGCTTTCGCGTCGATGTCCGCATAAAAAAGGGCACCCACAGCACTGATGAGCAGGTCAATAAGCAGCTCGGAGACAAGGAGAGGGTCGCCGCTGCCCTCGAGAATGGTACGCTGATGGGCGTGTTGAAGAAGATGCTCTCCACGTGCGAGTAGATTCCATGTCGCTCTGTTCCCCAACAACACTCACCAAGCCGCCATCTTGGTTCGGAATCAACGGCGTGCCCGAGATCGTCATCTCCGCCGTATCCATAATACGGCAACATTGCGTACCATGGCAGCATCTCCCAGCGGATATACCTCCATGTTCGGATCCGATCATAGCTCGCCAGACTAGGGAATGCCTCGGTTTGTCACAATATTGATCCTGTCCGGCAATATGTAAAACGCTCATGCAGGAGGCGCGTGCCCAACCCCCTGCGTCGATCATTAGTGTCCTGTTGGATATAGCATGTTCCTGCAGGCTAATGTCGTACACAAAGTCAGATCTGACCTCACCACAAGGACTTCGCCCACAGAGAGCCTGTTGCCGCTATTCGTGTATGTGAAAATAAGTTTCGATGGCGTACTTGGCTAGAATGGCGGCGGCTGATAAGTCTTGGGCTCATCACAAGATCCGGTTGATTTAGCCGCGCGCACACCGCAACGTGTGATGGGCGAGAAGACTATTAGGCCGAGTAGCATTAGGAGCAGATGTGGTATGAACATCTTCGGAAGTGTCAGAAACTGCGCATGCAGCTTTGGGGTCACTCAATAGCCATCCTTTCGTTGTTCAACTATGCCGGCTTCATGTTTTTGCACTTGTTTCCTTCTGCAAGTGACGCATTCCCTTTTACAATCGCATGTTGCAGAGATGACGAAGCATCCGTGCAGCCTGGAGCATACGTCGATACCCGTCTGCTTCCTCAACTGAACGCTCAGATCGACCGACCTTGGCCAGAACCTTCTCTCGTTTTGAATGTGATGCCGGATGACTGTTTGTGAGAGCTATCACGAGCTCATGTTCTGGTGCAGGGCATGTAGCATGCCGACTTGGGGAAGTTACTCATAGTATGAAAGAAGCAGCAACCTACTTACACCAACCGACAAGCGAAAGAAGATCCGCCTAGCACGCAGCCACGTTCTAACGCAGGATTGTTTTTATACCCACCTTTAAATCTCATAGTCTCTGAATCTTAGACAGCATTAACACCCAGCAACCATGTCACAAGCTAGTACTGTATCCCACGTAGAAACGGGTCTCTGCGTTGCAGCCTCTTTGTTGGTTGTTTCTTCCGTTCTCAGAAAACTAGACACGTCCATAGAAGTTGTGATAACGTTGTTTATCTCCAAAGTTTCCATCATCGCCGTCTTGACGCTGTCGCTACTTCAGAGGCGCAAAACAAATCGCGCAATCGGAGAGCAGATATGGTCGAGGAGGTAAGTCACAAGCTTGAAAAGAGTGAATGCATCTGCACAAAAATTCGGAGCAAAAGAGCGATTAGAACAAACGCGCAATCACGTACTTAGCTCCCTCTACTTGGCACTTGTATACTCAAACTGACGGAATATAATCGAATAAGCAAACACACGAGCCTCCACTTAAACAGATTCTCACCCGCCCAATTTCCTTGTCAGATTAAACATCCACAATCTCTCAACGTCATGGCGCTACCCTTGGGTCAAACTGCATGGATCGTGCTACCATGCATCCTCCTCTCTCTCTTCGCGGCCCGCTTCCTCCTCGAAGAATTCGCATCACCAGACGAACGCGGTCTTATCATACTCGCTAAAGCAGCACTCGTCTTCTTCATTACACTTGTTCTCACCACCAGAGCAGCGAACTTGCTGTTCCATCCCGCTCCGTCACCAACACAACCACCAACTAGGAATGTTCTGCGTAAGAAACGAAAGATTTCCCCAGCAATCGAGGAAGACGTACGTTCCTGGCGTGAAACCAACCCTCCGAAGCTACGTTGGAGCTCTGACTCATCAGATGAGGTAAAAGAGGAAGTGAAGCGCCGAAGGAAAGAGAAGAAGAAGAATAAGACTGGCAGAAAGAAGAAGGAGAGCGATACTGACAAGTCTCTGAGAAGGAGCTTGTTCGAGATGTTCAAGCCGAAAAGATACGAGATGCTTGGAATAAGAAGGGAGACGGTTGAGGAAGTCGTATGGGAAGATCCATTGCTTTAGATGTGAATGAGGAAGGACAAATGAATGACGAGTAATTATGACTACAGAAGGCTGATTACGAGTATAATTTCTCGAGTAGCCCCTTTCTATGGCTTCCTTGCGCAAGCTGTTCCCTTTCACATATTTTAGATTTGCCATTGGCAGACATAAAGGTAGCAGCAAACCCTGAAAGCTTAGCGAACGTGCGACGGAGCGCGACTGTCTAATTAGTCAGTCCGAGTTAATAACTCACAGCCAATGTTTACATACTTCTGTAGACTCCCAAGACCAGTTAACAAATCCTCAATCTCCTCACCCTGTTCCAGTCTTCCACTGACAGCCCCTCCTTTTTCCCTCATACAAGCCCTGAGCCTAATCCCCGACATCGCCCTATAGTATCAACCTCCGCCTCTAGGATCTCGAGAATTTCCCTTTCGAGAGCAGTATTGACTGCCATACCTATAGAAGGGTAGACACCTCCATCTGTAGCCGGCCTTTCCGTTGAAATACCGATTGCGTTGTGTGCGAATATACTCTGTTTTACGTCCGTAATTGTGCTGTTCCTGTTCTTGTTTTTATTCTGCTCGGCCGTGGGTGTGTTGTAGTATCCTGCTTCTCCCTCCTTGATCCGTATCTCAATCGGCTTGAACCATCGGAAGTAAACAATCGCCCATATGAAGAAGCCGAGGATGCCGCAGCCGCCCAGACCGCAGATCAGGCCGATAGTGGTAGGGGAGAGGGATGTGGCGATTCCAGGCGTCGGCGTGTTTGTGTGTTTTTCGATAGGACCGGTGTCAGTGTGAGCCGCTGCTGGTCGGACAATGTTTGCCATGGTTGCTGGGGATATCGTCACGACTTTAAAAGCAGCTGTAGACACGTAGTATTTGATTCCGAAGGTGCTTGTTGTGGCTGCGAGAGCGAGTGCCGGTGTCTAGGGATGGACGAAGTCTCAGAGATGAATAGTTACCAAACGTTTGTGGGCTGAAATTGGAGTACGCAAAAGTGAGAGTGAAGGCGACCTGTACGACCTTTCTCAATGTGAAGAATTTGCAATGCATCTAACATAGTCCTGTGTAGATGGGTATAGATAGATACCACGCTTGTGATGAATTAGTAAAACCGAGGGACATCACAACCACCTCAGAGACGGGGTTGACGTTGATGGCAGATCCTTGATTAGTCTGACGGGGCGACTTTAACGCTGTGGTATCAGGAAAGAAGTAAGGTAGGTAGGGCAAACAGATGGAGAATAGAAGTAGAGATTGCAGAAGAGGAACAAGCCAAGCAGTGGTCTCACCTCACTCTTCGTATGGGTATATTCTTTTCGCCTTGCTTGCAGGCGCATACTGCGTTCCTAAAGCCTTACTAATCGCTATTCTCTCAACGTCCAGCTCTTGTGCTTGGCCGCAAACTGTGATATGCCCTTGATCATCACATCACGTTGCATGCGCACATGCTCATCGTGCCTGCCTCGCACAGCCACCAGGAACGGTAGTCTTTTCATGCGTTATCCTAATTTCTTATGCCCCCGCCATCTCATTTTGCTTTGTTCTTCGCTGCCTCGGCCTCTCTCCTCGTCGCGTCCTCAAGCAGAGCGGTGTCCACAGCACCGGAGGGAAGGTGCACGTATCTTACGACGGAGCCGCGAATGAACATGTCTTTTGTCGAGCACTGTCACCAAATCAGCCTCAGTTGCTTCTTACAACGCCCGAAGCCTTGTCCGAGATATGCTACCTCGTCCTGAGCAGGGGAGAATCGCAATGTCCAAAACATACCAGATGCGGCCACCTCAGCTCATCCACAGCCTCGGCATTGTCTAGCTTGATGTTCAGGTATTGGTCCACGCTCTTGAGTGTGCCGCGGATCTGGACTTCGTTCTTGAGTTCGACGGTGATTTCGTGCTCGACGAGCGTTTTGAAGAAGCTATTGCGCTGCTGTTAGCACATGTGTGATGCTGGGCGTGGAATGGAAACGGACCTGAAGAAGAGCATTGTCTGGGTATAGAACACAAGCCTGTGGTAGGAGATGGCGTGTGTAGCTGGACTCGAGTTGTGTGGAGTATTGGACGCGGCTCTGGGTGTATATGGCAGAGTGACGAGGTTATGCGCAGCGCATGGACCGCGTGGGGTTCGCGCCGGCGCGAGCGAGGCTGATCTGCCGCCTCACCCCTCTGACCTCAGCACCACCATTATGTTTGATGCATAGAGACAATCAGACACTACAAGACGTGGTTCAAATATTTCCGACACTATCTTCGATTATTTACAAAAGAAATTCGCTATGTGGTATCAACCTAGTCCAGGCAAGTCCAGCCTATCCAACCCAATCTATCCTACGCCATCGTAACCACATCACATCATATCCTCTCCTCTCCATCACTTCCTCGCCCAGCCGTTCAATGTTCGCCATCCAGTATGGCCTTGTGCGCCCTCTTCCAGCACGTTGACAACACCTTCCAGTAGCTTCTCCTCATCCTTGCCCATCTCCATTTGCAACCTAAGCAACCACCTTTCCCATGCCCAGCTTCCTACTACACCCGTCAACATTGCCGCATCCATCGTAGTACCAAACACTGGTGCATCCTCGAGCTCAATTTCGCCGTCTTCTGTGATGCGACGCTCTTGATGCTTTGGCTCGGCGCCAACAGCAAGTGTGTCGCGCCAGTTTGCTGCCGTCTTGCCCATGGGAAGAAGCACCCACGCTCTTTGTACGTCCCTGAAGCCCGCTTTTGAGATGCGCGGGAGGAACGTCTTGGTGGGCTGCGCATCGTAGCCGCGTGTCTTGAGGTTGAAGCCGAACTCGACACTCATGGCTTGAGCATTGCGGCCGGCATGGACAACATCGGCATCCATGAGGCTGAAGTCAAGGATGCCACCAGGCTTGAGACAGCGGTAGCACTCCTTCAAGCACAGGTCGTATTCGTCTGATGACTTGCCGACGGGTTTGCTTGTCTTGAGAAGCTCGTATAGTGTACGCGCCGAGACGACATCGAAGTGACCAGAAGGGAAGGGGAGAGTCCACAGGTTAGGAACAGTGAGGTGCTTGTGGTTGTCTGGACCCTTGACGTTGGAAGACTTGTTGTTGCCAGCGGTGTAGACGGTAATCACCTTGGCGTAGGGGTAATCGTATGCAACATCCCATGCCCAATCATTGGTAGCAATACCACCAACATCGAGGACGCGCGGAGCGCTAGCGCGAGTGATGCATCGAACTGCAGGCTTGCTGAGGAGTTTGCCACCGTTGAGTTGCTTCTGGGCTTGTAAAACCCAATGAATAGGCAGCATCTGGTCGAGCGCTTGACGCTCCATCTGTGCACGTGCAATCCTCTCCTTTAAAACAGTCGGATCGTTGACGAAGAACTCAGAAACAGGACGCGGAGGCGCTGGGCGATCTGGCTGACAAAGCTCAAACTTGCCCAGGAGCTGATCGCGATGCGCCAAAGGACTGCAACGGCGTTGTACGTGCATGGCCTCAGCACGAGTCTGGCGGTGGATAAAAGTATCCTTCTTTTGGCACCGGGAACGAAGATACTCAAGGCCTTGGACGTAAGTGACGATAGGCTCATCAGTTGACTCCTTCACCGGAGACTTAGCAGGCTCATCCGCAAACTTGACCGACTTCTTGACCACGGCTTTCTCAACTGAGTTGCCGCGGCTGTGCGCGCCACTTGAGAGACTAGGAGAGCTCATGTCATTCATGTCTCTAAGAGCAGCCTGCAACTCGTCTTGTTCCTCTAACCACCGGCCAGTCATCTCAAGGTTAGCAGTACCTCCGGCATTATAGTTCTCATCGTATTGAAAAATCGTCTTGCTGGGGTTGATCTCTTTGATCTCAACGTTCTCATCTGTCGGGCTACTGAGAAGTACTGGGCGTGATGTCGACAAGGGCTCATCGAAACCGTCAAGAGTGGATCCGGCAAGGGTCGAGTTTCGCGGCGGAAGAGCTGGTACAGCTGGCACAGGGTGCGGAGAAGTGTTCCTTCGGCTCTCCTTCTCCCATGGAAGGTTGTAAAACCTCTCGGCAGTAGAGGTGTTCGGGATTGACTCTTGTCGCTTGGGAATACTCCAGGTGTGACGAGCGGTTGATTGAAGCGACGAGAAGAAACCACCGGGAGAAGGGACTGAGAGAGCGGAAATTGGTGTGCTACCAGAGGATCCATTTCCGAATATTGTTGACGGAATGCTCAAGCCAAGACTTGGTCGGGGTACTTCTTGCATCTCGCCTCTGGACTCAACCGGATGAGGCTGTTGTTGCTCAGGTTCCTGGTATTGCTCTGTCGATGGTGAATTGCCTAGGTGCTGAAGGGTCTCCATGGCCTGCAAGTCAAGTTGCACAGGGCCCCATGAGTCGGTACTGGAGATGGATCCACGTCTGCGTTGCGAGATTGGAGTGGCAGGGCAGCTGAGTTTATCCATCTCTTCTGATGTGAGGCTACCATCCAAAGAGGGGGCAGCTGAGTGCGCAGGAACATGAAGATTGTGCGAGTCGATCATGTCAAGGAAGCGACGAGAGGGGGTCAGAACCAGCGATGGAGTAACGGGCATCGCCGAGTTTGCACTCTTCAACTTCTCAATGGTCGGCCATGCGGATGGCGAAGGGATAACGATCGATGGGTAGCGTCTCTGCCTTGGCTGGGTCGCGAGCTTCTTGACCGACGCGGATGCATGAAGAGGTACCTCAGCCTCGTCATCGGTAATGTCGTAGAGGGAGTCGAAGTCGCTGTCAGCACGACTCGCCCGATTTACTGGGGGATATGTAGCCGAGTGAACAGGAAAGCGTGGCGATGGCTGCGGGGTCATATCGAATAAGCGTGCCTTGGGTGTAGGGAAGTCGTCAATACTAGAAGGCGATACAGCACTGGGCAGGTATGTCGAAGAGGTCGAATATCTTGGCTCGAAGTAGTAGGAGGATATTGTGGACTCGTCTTCGGGGGCATTAAGTGACTGTCTCTGGTCCAGCGGAGACAAGCCATGATGAGAGTTGGCCATTGTGCCAAGGCTCGCAGGATGGTATACTGCGGGCTCAAGCATCTCTGGCATGATGGTATATTGCGGTGACGTGAGCACCGCCGCGTGCTAGTATTACTAAAGATACCTTTGAAAATCCGAGTAGGCGGGAATGCGGCGAGGGTGGTAGGGATCCAAATACAGAAGTACAGGGAGCCGAATAGAAGCGATATTAAGATGAGCAAGAGCCCAAAACTGCGCTGGTCAACAGCTTACTGGTAAAAATGGAATTGCTTCGATCAACGAAGACTTAGCGGAAGAAGGGACTCGGAGAAGGGCTAGAAGTGAATGGCAGAAGGAGAATAGATGCGGCGCGAGCGCGATGGTCAGAGGATATATCATGCGTAGACGCCTACTCGTCGAGTGCCTCTGTGCTAGCGTTACTGTGGCATTCGTCCGAGCTACACTGCCAGTTGGCTGTCCACTCGCATAGAGAGCCGAGTCTAGGTGGAGAGGCGGTAGCGGCTCAAGGACGGCCACGACATGGCGAAGACGACGGACATGTCATGATTGGCCAACGCAAGTTTATGGCCAGCAAGGCCTCTACCCTGCGCTAGAAACTTTGGGCTAGAGAAACGTTGCGCTGCATGGCGTGGTTGGGTGTTTGGTATGTAAGCGCCGGGCTGTGCTATTTGCAGTGCTCGCGTTCTGCATGCGTGGCCAATGACAAGACGCAGCGGCGTTGTACTGCATACTCGCCCAATAGTGCCTCGTCGAAATCGATTTTTGTTGCGGGGCTAGATATTGTCTCACGGCCTTGGATCGTACGCGAGGCTGTGGTTGTGGCTGATCGAAAGGCTGTCATGTAGTCATCCCGCGCCATATGAGATGGAAAGACACGGCCGTAGTGCCGGAGCTCGTTGCGGCCGTGCAGCGAGTACAGACCCGCGACCCGCGATGCGGTTGTCGATCAGTCAGGCACAACAATAGCGCAGGTTTCATTCATTTTAGAGCATGGACGGCCCCATGTGGGAAACGCTGTTGATTCGAAACGTGCAGTGGTGAGTTGGGAGGTTTGCATGAACAAGAACAGAGGTGAGGCATGCCAAGCAGCAGCGGGGCATGGGTGGAGGGGCAGGCGTGACGCTGTTGATGCCGTCAACACCAAAAAGCTATCGTGAGCTCCGTCACACTAGCAATCTCCACATCCACCCAATACCTACCATTGGCGCTCCACCAAGTCACCTATACACACCGCACTCTCACTAGAACCGCCTGTCATGTCACCGCCTGCCATCATCGCGCCGTCGATTCTTTCGGCAGACTTCGGAGCGTTGGGCAAGGCATGTTCCGACACAATCTCCCAAGGCGCCGACTGGCTTCACGTACGCGAGAGTGAGTTTCGGACTCTGGTGCACGCAACTGACACGTGCAGGTCGACATCATGGACGGCCATTTCGTGCCCAACATGACCTTTGGCGCGCCCGTCGTAACCAAGATCCGCTCACACGTCGATCGACCGACGACCGCACATGGCAAGGGAACGTTTGACTGCCACATGATGATTGCCGAGCCCAAGAGATGGGTGCGCGACTTCAAAAAGGCTGGCTGCGACCTGTACTGCTTCCACTACGAAGCCGCCGTCTCGTCAACCGCTGCAGACTCGCCCAGTGGCGAGTCGGACCAGAAGACATCCCCCAAGGAGCTGGTAAAGTTCATCCATAGCGAGGGCATGCAGGCCGGCATTGCCATCAAGCCAAGCACACCGGTCGACGTACTGTGGGAGATACTAGAGAACCCAAACAAGGACGAGGTTCCTGATGTGAGTTCATCACCCCTGCACCGTCATGCTTTCATCACCACAATCGATATCACCAAAGGGCCGCACGCGCTATATGGTGGTTAGAGAGGCCTCGGAAGTGGTCGAGCAAAGCGAGGCTGGGTAGGGCTGACCTTGTTGGGGCGTGGGCGGCACCCAGTGGCGGCGCTTAGGCATGCCAACTTCCGCAACGCCCGCTGTCAATCAGTCTTGACCTTGGCGCCCTTTCGAGAAGCCTGCCCCATGTTGCCCAACCGACTGTCCGTCCATTGGCCACCTGACCATCTGGCCATCCCCAAGGTTGCACGTCGACACCTACCCGCCCACGCCGCTGGCTGCTCCCGCAGGATCAATAACCTCGATATTCAAGACTTGCATCGGCTAGGTCAAATGCGTTGAAAATCCAGTGCTGACTTTTGCAGATGGTTTTAGTTATGACTGTAGAACCTGGCTTCGGTGGACAGTCTTTCATGGCATCCGAGCTGCCCAAGGTAACCGCCCTTCGCCAAAAGTACCCAGAGATGCACATCGAGGTCGACGGAGGCCTGAGCGAAAAGACTATCGATCAAGCCGCCGATGCCGGCGCTAATGTCATTGTTGCTGGCAGTGCTGTTTTCGGTGCTTCAGACCCTGGCGACGTGATCAAGAAGCTCAGGGAGGCAGTCGATGGCAGGAGAGGAAAACTATAGAAATGCCAATGATCCGGACCAATGGTAAATGCTGACGATGAATGTGGATGAGCGTATGTACAAATAGAAGTATTAGAAGCTTACGATATAGGTGTAGAAAAAATAGACGACAGCTGAGAGCGGGAAATGGATACTCATCTGGCGCGAAATGCCGAGTGAACAAGCGGTGTTCAGCCATATCGAGTGGAAGTTCGCATCATATCTGCACAACTGCTGACATGCGTCGTCGCGATGTTACACAACATACCGGCTAAGTTCTACGCCCAAAACCAACTCCTAGCTCGTACATGGCTTAATGTCCACAAAGGTAGATGATTCGGCAGATGGCACTGACAAGGCTGGCCTTTTTTTCACCACATGATAGCCTGGTGAGAGTCAATACTGTAGGTTCTGATGTCTGAGTTCTGCTGCTAGCCATGCTAATTCTGACAAGGCGCAGCTCCCATCGCACAACGACCAGTAGCGCCGTGATCACTTGAATTATTGCTCTCGATGAAGATGAAAACTCGAGAACAACGTCACTTGGCCAAAATTGATTTTCGTCTCCTTTGCGTTGCTTGCCTTGAAGCTGCCACTCAAAAATGACAGCACGAGCCGCGTCATCAACCAGGTCTTGGCATTGTATCGAAACATGCTCCGCTAGAACGTTCTTCCGTCGCTATCGCGATATGGAGATGAAGTGCGGCTACGAGACAGCGGAAGTCATGTTTCAAACAAACAAGTCCATGGTACAGAACGTACCATGGCGGTCATTATGGGTCCCAGGGACCCATGCATCGCAAATACTAAGTTAAGCTTGAGCAGACAAGCCCCAGAGATTGAAAATTCCCGGCTTGTCGTGGACTACACATCATTGTTTGAATAGCACGGTACTCGTCTTGGGCCGGACTAAATTTGTGACCAAACAAATCATCCCAGCTGAGCAATGGGGCTTCTATGTGTGCTGATCTGCTCATGTTGCGTTCATCGAATGGAACGAACAATAGCTGGTAAGCTGGACAGTCGTCATCTAGTGCGAACACCGCCTAATGCTAAAAGTCAATGTTGAGCTATGGTACGTAAGCTCACGGGTCATTCCGCGTTTCACGTTGTCTAGGCCGCGCCATGGAACCAAACCACAGCGCTCACGAAGTGACATCCCTAGTCCACAAACGAACTAAACTGATTGACGGTTCTCCCTCAGATAACCCACTGTGAGAAGATCTTGAGCCAGGAGTCAAATGGCAGGCGTCAAGTAAATGACAACCCCCTTGACCTCGCAGCCACATACGCGGCTTAGGGTAATTCTGGACCAGAAGCATCTCAACGCTGCGTCATGGTATCCGAGCCGTGTCATGTTGTTGAAGTTCAGAGAGGAGCAACTTCAGTATAAAGATGTCCTGCGCTGCTTCTCTCATCAACCACCCAGCAACTTTCGTTCTCACTACTCGCACTTTTCTCTTCCCAGCTTCGTTTCAACAGCACTGTGTGCTTCCATTCACTTTACACTCATTAGCACCGCGTGCCTTCACTTCAACAAGCAGTGCACCGACACCACTACAGAACTCATCTTGCAATATACAAAATTTTCAAGATGGTCGCATTCTCCCGTCTCGCTTTTGCACTTGCCGTCACCGGTTTCAGCTGCGCTCAATCTTTCAACGGCGAACTCCCCAGCAACCTCCCCTCCGGCATGCCTCCTATGGGAACTGGAATGCCTTCTGGAGCTTTCCCCAGTGGCGCCGCTCAGCCATCCGACCACATGCATGGTGGACATGGCCATCGTGGACCTCGTCCCAGCGGTGTAGCTCAAGCTCAACACGCACATGATAGCAGAGTTCCTTTTGGTACTGGTATGCCTTCCGGCTTCCCGAGCGGTATGGCTCGCCCTACCGGCGGTATGCATGGCGGCCACGGCGGCCACGGTGGACATGGTAGCAAGTTGCCCGAGCCAACTGGATCCTTCTTCGCCGTTCCTACTGGCGTAGAGAAGCGTCAAGAGTCCGGAGAGCCCTCTGATATACCGTCTGGTTCTAAGCCTCCCCATGGTCCTCATTCCCGTCCTACTGGCATACCTTCCGGCGCCATGCCTCCTCATGGTGCTCGTCCTACAGGCGCCCGTCCCTCTGGAATGTCTCGTGGACCTCGTCCTTCTGGAGCTATGCCGACGTATGCTCCTCGCCCATCCGGCATTCCCACTGGC
>Ga0268250_10000259_pt1 | contig 26129 bp, 29 predicted proteins | sample AgamicAsSfe_FD_200448 | JGI IMG/M metagenome (GOLD analysis project Ga0268250, IMG submission 200448) | Agave microbial communities from Guanajuato, Mexico - As.Sf.e (v2) (version 2) | ecosystem: Host-associated > Plants > Phyllosphere > Phylloplane/Leaf | place: Guanajuato, Mexico | collected...
CATCACACCACGTTGATGCTTCCGGCAGCGTCGACCGCAAGGTCATGCAAGCACTTGAGAAGATCGGTATCCTTGAGCAGGATGAGGAGAAGGGAGGTCGCAGGATTACACAGGCTGGCCAGCGTGACTTGGACCGTATCGCCATGTCGACGATTGAGGCTGAGGAGGAGGACGACGAGTAGATGTTGTGTTGGAAAGAGGATAGAGACGATGAAAATTGAGAACGATTAAGCATTCTATGAATGTTACGAGCATATACTCACGGCGCTTGGTGATTGGGATGAGGACATTTGAAAACTTCCTTGTTGCGACATGATGATTTTTGTCGCAGAAGGTGTGGTATTTCAGATTAGGTCGAGTGTTAACAGCAGGAATAAATACCGCTGGCACTATCAGACCACCAAGCTGTATACTAGGTGATGTGTATCTTGTGGTAATCGCCTACATCTCACCACTATGCTCATGCTGTCGTGCCCTGCTCCCATACTGCCATTGCCATTGCTCATTTCGCACTGTTCATTGTGGAACTCATATTTGATTAGTCATCGTTGATCCCTATTACCGCATACGCCTCGAAGACGCTTCGTGCATGTCCATACATCGACGACTCAGTAATCTCTCCAATCACTTCCGCAGAAGAAGCAGCATAGCCATAAGAACAATGTCAACGATGAAGGAATTCAACATCAACTCGACAGTACGATTGCCGTCAGGTCATGAACTTCCTCTGCTAGGATATGGTGTAAGTCATAGTCGCCACCACTACCAGTGCTGCTGAAGCATTTCATTCGGACCACCACTGTACTAACACTGACACCCTCTAGGTCTACAAAACGTACGGCCACCAACACTCTCCAACACTCCACTCTACTAAAGCAACCCTCCAGCCCCGCCGATGTAGCCGAAGAGGTCGTCTTGCATGCCCTCCAGACCGGCTACCGTCACGTCGTGAGTGTGCCCCAGCCCTGCTATACACGTCACTCAACAGGTGCAGGACTCCGCCGCAATGTACCAGAACGAGGCCCCCTCCGCCTCCGGCATCGCGGCCTCAAAGCTCGACCGCTCATCCGTATTCTTCACGTCCAAGGTGCCGCCACAGAGCATGAGTTACGAGGGAGCACGCGAGACCATTGATGCTACGATGAATGCAGTCGGGAGTAAGCTTGATGGCTACGTTGACTTATTCCTGTCGCATTCACCGTATGGTGGTCGTGAGGGGCGGTTGGGGGCGTGGAAAGCGCTTGTTGAAGCTGTGGAGGAGGGGAAGGTGAGGAGTATTGGCGTGAGTAATTACGGCGTGCATCATTTGCAGGAGCTGGAGGAGTACATCAAGGAGGTGGATGAGAAGGAGGGGAAAGGTAAGGGTGGTGTGTTGAGTGTTAATCAGGTATGCCACCTTTCAGACTACCACTAATATTGCTACTGTAAAGTGCTCACAACTCCAGGTCGAGCTCCATCCCTGGCTTCCTCGCCACGACATCGTCGACTGGTGCACAAAGCGCAACGTCATCCTGGAAGCCTACTGTCCCATCGTGCGAGGCCGAGAATTCGAGAATCCACTTCTTATCGCTATTGCGAAGAAGCACAGCAAAACTCCCGCACAGGTTCTGATCCGATGGAGTCTGCAGAAGCAGTTCGTGCCGCTGCCGAAGAGCGTGACGAAGTCGCGGATCGAGGAGAATGCGGATGTTTATGACTTTGAGCTTGATGCGGACGATATGAGGAAGCTGGATTTGGATGAGTACAAGCCTTGGTATGTCGCTATCAATCACGACAATCGGGACATTCTAATATGTTGTAGTGCTTGGGATCCCACAAAGATTGGACTTGAGGACTAAAGACGTGGAGAACGGCTGGATCATTCATTGTGAGAATTCATTTTTCTATTAGGTATCGTAGGGTGCCAGAGACGTGATCATACTTCGGGAACTCTCCTCTCCATCGAGAACCGTCTTGAATCCTCATGTGATAAGTGCTCTCAACTCTCAGTCTTCACCACTATCCTCCGTTTCCGCTTGGAAGACTTTCCTCTTACCATTCTACGGCCCCATGACCTGCGCAGAACTACTCGCCGCGCTTTCCGCCGCTTTGATCAACCTCCAGTTAAGGGCCCATCCCACAAAAGCAGTAATAAAAGCGACGTCTACCCCAGCCCGAACCTCCATCTTCGCCTTCCTGCCGAACGTAAAATGCTCCCTGCTACACTGTGCCAAGCATGTTTCGACCATCGCGCCTTGCTCATTCTTGTGGTCCATCATGACGCGGATGTGTCCGAGCGAAGATGAGCCGGCAATTCTCAGCGTGATAAGGTCACTGGTCCGATTGCCATCACTGCCAGTCCGAGCAGAATTCCTGAAAGTGATCGCGTGGCGTGGTCGAGCATCGGCACCCAGGTTTCGAACTACTCCAATCTTGGAACGCATATCGTACACGTTTATGTCAGCTGTGCAACCCCAGAAGGCACGACCGAAGGAGCGCCAGTCTTCCTGAATCATGAACATCGGGCCCTGCGCGCCACGAATAAGGGTGGTGCGCACATGATGGTCTTTGCGCCGGGAAGTGTATACGTTCAAGAATCTTCCGCCATCAACTGAGATGAAGTCGGCTTGAGCGAACCTTGATCTGATTCTCATCTTGACGTCGAAACGTTGAGTGGTGGAGAAACAGAACTGAGGATCAAGACCGACCAATTTGTGTCCAGGCGGACGCTGAGACATCGGCACTGAGAGGATGCTGGGAGGTTGTTGGACAAGTGTAGAGTTGCTGACACGCTTGTCGACTGAGGGTGCAGTGGCAGCATTCATCGGCCTCTCGATTGGTTGAGCTAAATGCAGGCTTGTGGGCTGAGGAGCTACAGAAGCCGCTGCCGTGCGATTTTGTGACTCGTGCTTCGGTCGAGCAGTTGAGATGTTCAAAGGTTTGGAAATCACAGAGGCACCAGGATTGCGCTCTCGGTTGTACTTGACGACTGAGGTGGATGTGCCGTCGCGGGGTGTACGATGCTTCTTGATAAGATGAAGTATGCGATTCTTGTGCTTGCTGGTGGCAGTGTTATCCGATGCAGCCCATGCCTGAAGTGCTTCAAGGCCGCCAGTGGCAGAGTCGTCAGGCCAGGTGCCAGTCTTGCGCAAGGAGCGTCGGTTACGGATGCGTGATGAGAGCGTCATGTCGAGTTCAGTGGCTGCGATTGAGGAACCTCGATATTAATGAGATTGTAGGGATGCTGGGCAAGTCAAAGTCGAGATCTGAAGCAGAGGATGTAGTGAAGTCTATAATGGCGCCTAGCACAGAGGTAGTGAGGTAGGTTGAAGCTAAAAATGATGACGTTGCGTTGTCAAAGCACGAATGGCAGGATCTTGATGTTGACGAAGAATGCAATTCGTAAGTCTGGGCGAGCATTGTCTAGAATCCAACGATGCTTGTACGAGGAAGGCACGCTGCAAGTGGAAGGCGCACCTGGCGGGTAACACTATATGGGACATCAACCTATAAGCAGAATATTCGGCAAAGTGTTTGTTATGTTCTATCCAAGTCTGTCGTTTGCCCTGTGTCATTATATCATAAAATCGTTACCAATATCGAGTTCGTGTCCCGTGATATCTCGTATCATGCGTTAGTGTCCCAAAATTCCTGATCAAGTATCCAAGTCATGGCTGTAGTGCATTGAAGCTCGAGTACTGAGCGACTCAAATACAAGACAATGGATGGATTGAGATAGTAACAAGTTCTGAAAATCAACTTATCAGGCGCCAAGCTCCCGACAGTCCTGCGTCGAGAGATCGAAGTCAGAAGGCAGCCACTCGACTGCCACTTTGGGCTGGCTGTGGTAGACAGGTGTTTTGATGCGGACTGTGCTGCCATTATCTATCTGGTGGCTGGAAGTTCTGCGCTGAGGTAGTCCTGGCATCCCAGGAGGTGCCTGTGGTCGTACATTCACTTGTCGTTGCAGGAGTTGCTGCAGCGGTCCTTTCAGGCCACCTGGGTGGACTGATGGTGGTCGTGGGGGTGGAAGCATGCTCTTATTGCGTTCTGGCGGTCTCGTCGCAGGGCCAGGTACTTTTGCAGTAGGACGGGCTGGAATTGGCATCGAATGTTCGTGCGCAGGCTTTTGTCGCGTGGGGACCGATGGTGGCGGCATAAGTTCGACAAAAGAGTGATCGTTTGCAGAGTGTAAGGAGGAACGACGCGCTTGCGGAGGACTCTGTAATGCTGCTAATGGCAGTTTTTCGGCTATTCTAGATGCTACAGCTTGCTTCTGTGACCAAGAGCTTGGTGATTGGGGAGCAACAGGGGTTGTGGTCTCGTGCCGATCAAATTCAGGTGAGGAGAAGTCCAAGTCCTGTGTTGATAGCATGGATAGGAAGGAGTCGTCAGCCTCGGATAGTGGCTTGGCCCTCGGCGGATTGTTCATAAATGCTGCATTTGTATGAGGCGGCGATGCAATGCACTTCGCATGCATGGTCTTCGTAATCTTGCGTGGTGGAGAGCTTGTGATCTCATGCTCGATCTGTGTGTTGCTGAGGATGAAGTCGTCCCAGGTGTCCACGATACTCTCCAACGGAGCTCCAGGTTGTTCATCCGGCGTCAGCGATGGTGAAGCAATGAGCTCTGAATCAAATGATCTTGCTGCCTCGAGGTCTTGCGTCCAGGTGATTTCTCTTGCTAGAACGAAGTCTGTGCTAAACGTGAAGGAGGTTGAGGCTTTCGTAGTAATTTCTTCTGGAGGTTCTTGTATTACAGTCGGTGGTCTTGGTTCACGATGCTTGGTTTCCACTACTGTCACGGCCCCCAGTACGGGCTCTACCTCTGTAGCTTCAAGAAGAGTGGTGTCATCCAGCGCATCGTCCATATATTCCTCTTCCTCGTCTTGCTCTTCAATCATACCATTCTCCGGCACCTTCCCATAGCCACCAGCGCCCTGCCCAATGCCTACAGTCCTCACAAATCCTACCAACAAGCCCTGGCTCGCTGACACCTTTTTCGTCCTTGGACTCATGATGCCCATTCTCCTCCTGCTCTCCCTCTCTCTTTCCTCCTTGGCAACTCTCTTGGCGGCATTTTGCTTTCTCCGCTTCTCAGCCTCCTTGATGTTCTCGGCACGGTTGTACAATTCTGCGCCTCGTGCATCACGCCGTGACTGTTGGGTCGATATCCGAGGACCGTGTGATGTGAAGGCGCGTTTGGCTTGAGCAAGAGTCTGCGGAGTGGCGTGCGTAGGACGTGTCGTCACGGTATACGATGTGGGCATTGGTGTCCAGCCTGAAGAAGCATTGAGTTGTTGTAGGTCGGCAGCATTGAATGGGAGAACGAGTGTTTACGAATATAACCGTTTTCAAGCACGATCAGTGACACGTGATGAATTGCCAGAAGGAGATTGAAACACGATCCAAGCGCTAATAACCCTACGTAGTGATACCGATAACAAAAAAGCTCATTCCAGATTCCCGTCCAGCCCGGTCGATCGAGTCTCACAAATCCTCATCACTATCCTCGTCGTCGTCTCCCTCCGTGTACGTCACCAGATCCGGAACCTGCAGCGGCCACGGCCTCACCAGTCCCGTCTTACAAATCACCTGCCTCAGGTAATCCACAACATCAATCTCCGGCAGCATCCTCAACACCAAAATCTGCCTCGGCCTCAATCTCGCTCTCGCTCGCATCTCATCGGGCGTCGTACGATACACCTGTTTCCAATCCCAGTCCAGCACCCGGCACGCCAGCAGTCCGCCGCTGCGATGATCCCACACCAAGAAAAATTCCTGTGCTACTGCTGAATTGCGTCGGACGTGTTCCGCCAGAAGGGAAGGATAATCCCGAAGGATTGTCTGCCAAGTCCAGTCTCGATCCATGAATTCTGAATCTGTCAACACGCCAGGTTCAGAGACGGGTGGGTACTGCTGGCCTGGGTCGCGACCAGCATTGTGGATGAACGCCGGCCGCATGCGCGCCGTGCGTCGAGTAATGAAGTTGACGTATTGGTATATCCACTCACGCTGGACGGGACGAATTGAACCCCTTGGCGGCTCCAGATAGAAAAGGAGGAACGTGAAGGGCACGTATATGCTCCCACGCGGCATGCGCAGCTTTTCCGCGAACAACTGAAAGCGCGAATCAAGGTGCATACGGACTGCACGGCGGACTGCACGGCGAGGCGAGACTTCTTCCGCGAGGTTAGTGGCATTGATGTCAAGCTCTTCGTCGGGTGTATTGGGCGAATCAGGGTCGTTGTCGTCGTTGTATTCGCGAGCCCGCTCGCGCTCAGGCTTGAGGAAGTTGACGTAGTGGGCAACTTCGAGGCGAAGGAGGTGCATGCAGGACTGCTCTTCGCGGGATTGTAAAGCGTAGCCGGCTACAAGGTATTTGATGCCTGTCCAGGTTGCCTCGCCGTGCTGGAGGGGGTAGACGGCATCGAAGGCGTATTCGATGGGGATCAGGCAGGTGTCGATGTAGCAACGCGCACGGGAATCGTTGAGAGTCACGAGAAGAATATTTTTGACCTCATCTTGGTACGGGCGACGAAGAAGGACGAGAAAAGAGAAGGGGTCATACTGTGGTGTGTTAGCAAGCGATGTGGCTGGGTTTGTTAGAGGCGGAGATGACTATTGTCATAGAGCATAACTCTGAGCAGAATGCCTCCGGCACTCTCCCCAGGATTGCTCCCTAGACTTGTAATCTAGTGCAGTACATACCACCGGGTTCCTTGCCCAAGCTATTCTTTGCTGGTCATCGTTGTCATTCTCATCGTCGAGTTCGTTGAGTCGTTTCAGGCAGGCCGCCACATGGTGCTCTACAATGTCAGAGAGGTTTCCTCGGCCATCGGACCAATCCCATTGTGGTGGCAAACTGATCGTCCTCGAGGCAAGCTCGTTGGTTGCGAGGTCGTCGCGGATGAAAAGGCACATATCTTCCCTGATGACCGGCACCAGTGTGTAGACTGGCACAGCGTAGTCGACGTACGTCAACATATCCTGCGACCACCACGACATGTCGCGTTTTATCCGACTCGGGAAGCCAGTATCGCCGTCCTCGATGTCTCGTATCATCACTCGGCTCTCTTCGGCGGCCGCTGCAGTCGCACGTTGCTGTGCTCGCTGTCTGGCAGCAGCTTGCTCCGCTTCATGCATTCTTACACCTTGCGCCTCATTACACGACCTTGCAGCTTGCTCCTCCACACGCTGTCTTTCAGCTCGATTCTGCTCCAGATGCGACAATTGTGCCTCATATACCGCATGCGTAACACGCGTAGCGGCTCTCTCCTGTGCAACAGGTACCTCCATTCGCATTCGTCCAGCCATCCTTTCTACAGTCCTGCTTTCGGCAAGTAGCGCCGCATTGTGTACTTCCAGATGCTGCACTCCCACCTCATATGCGGTGAGGGCAGCGCCAGAGGGGATCTGTGCTTCGCTCCTCCTCCTATTCTCTTCACGACGTTGCTGTCCAGCCGACCGTCGTGGTGCCATGGTGGTGGATTGACCAGAGTTGGCTATGCCATCTTCGGAGTATATCGACGCAAGTTATATAGTGCGAAGCTCTGTAGTACAGAACCTCACAGAGGACACGTCGTCCCTGCAAGGCCAAGTCTTGATGCATTGTGAGAGGAGTGCACCGACTGCGTTTTGAGCGACATGCTAAGGTAATGAGATCGTCCGGGCGCTTAACCAAGCAACGCTGTTTCCTCATTGGTGGGCATTGTGACTTGCTGAAGTTGCGGTGAGAAGCACATCGCACTAGTAAACTCGGAGTGAGGGGCCAAGATGCAAAAATAATCCTCGCCACAATCTGGCTGAATGTTCAGGTTTCACAAGAATAATATGATGCGCAGCGGAGATTGCGATTCCGAGGCTCGCACAATGCGAAGCCATGGATCAGCAGCGTCGTTTTATGGTTTCAGAACTGTTTGGAATCAGCATTATTGCTGTATGACATAATCGCAACAATACTAGCACTTCAGGAGACCAATAAGTGCTAGCAAGTCTACAGGAAAACGAGCATCGACGACCTCGATGACTATATCAGCAGGTCGAAGTCCAGCTATCTTGACATCGATCGGTGCTGACGGCATATGTCCTCTTTGCTGCATGTTCAAGCATGCACTTTTGATGGCATCGACTAGAGCATCTGTAAGTCGAAAGAGTTCAGAGACTTCGCATTCTCCATGTGTCATGTTTAGCTTGATCTTGCTCAATCGAGGTACTACGAGTTCAGAGACAATCCACCAGGACTTAGATAGGTTGAGACAAGCTCGTATGAGTGAGAGATCCGCCTGCTTGCGTGGCTGGACAAACATTTGCTCAATATCTGTTTTGGCACCTAGCAACCACCATACAGCATTGCGTAGCCATTGAACGTTTGTTGTCAGTTCAGGATGGCATGGAGCTACGGCGGTGTCGATCAGGTTAACAAGCTCTGATGTGCGGGAAGTGAACGTGAACAGAGCAGCATTACTAGCCTCTTGTACACTCTGCCTGGGTTTCCCTGTCGAGGCGTTGCCTGACATAGGTCGCAATGCTGACTGTGCATCTGGTGTATCGGAATTGGTCTGACTCTGCGACGACGAAGGACGTGCACTTGAGCTGCTGGACACAGGTTGCGAGGTCATAGGTTTTCGGATCTCGATAAAGGTCTTTCCAGTGACAGGGTACGGCTGAGAGAAGTTTCTGGAAGCCGTGGCATCGGGCAGTATTGCAAACGAGGGAGGAGGAATGTTGGAACCTGTTTGAGCATATCCAAGTGCTGTTCCACCTTGTCGGTGTGGGACAGCCTTTCGAGGCGTTTGTGGGCGTCTAGCATTAGACTGAGGTGCAGGGTCTTGTGGTAAAGACTGGGACGTGACATGGTGTTGTAGAGACTTGGGAGGTTGATTGGACGATGCAGTGTCGAAATAGTCTGATGTGCTGTAATTCATAGCTAAAGGTGAAGGTATATTACGACGCAGTGGTGATGTTGAGGCCGGATTAGGTGGTAGTGGCTTCGAGCTTGTAAGACGTGGTGGAATGGGCATAGTAGAGGTAGTCTGATAGTCTTGCACTATACTCAACGACGAGCTTGGTCGGTGCTCTTTCACTGGTGAGCTCTTTCCAGTAGGCGCTCTTGGTCGCGACTCATGTGCACGAGCTGCAGCAAAGTGCTGCAAAGATGGTAACGTAGGAGAGTCCTGCCAGTCCGAGCTGGTTCCTAGTGACGGAGCAGTCTTTGGGCGTTCTTGCGCTGAGGTAGTCGACGCCTGTTCCCGTAAAGCTGGATGTGTGTTTGCCATAGCGAATGCGTTTGGTCCGGGCTGGTGTAGAGGCTCAGGCATCAGTGGGAAGTATCCCTTATCGGTAGATATCGACAAGTCTGCGACACTCTCCGCCATGATCATCATCCTATCGCCAAGCGTCGGTCCAGGTGTGGCTGGAAGTGGCCGGTGTAAGGAGTTAACTGAAGGTGCAAGACGATGCAGTGTTTGTGCAGCAATTCCATTCTCTGGGCGTTGTCCTCGCGTCGACAATGGTTCCTCTTGCCCCGCAGGATATGATGGTCCAAGACGGGCACAACCATTCGACCTTCGACATTCTACCGCTGGCAATTCCGCCTCATCTCCACCCTCGCCAATGATCTCGACAGATGTAGTCGCAAATGCTACCCTCAATCCGTGCCGTCGAGGTGGTTTCTTGTACCTGACCTGCTGCTGTCTCTCTTCCCAATCTCTTTGCTGCTCCGCCTTGGTCGCCTGCGCCACGGTCTGCTGCCATCTTGAAGCTGATGCATCGATTCGTGGTGCTGAGTGTCTTCGTTCGAGCGCCGCAGCTGGTGCAGAAGGTGCTAGAAACGAGGTGAGGTTATCATTCGTCGGACGTGCACCAGTTGTCTGAGATCTTTGTCTTCCTGTCTGCTGACTACCTCCACCTCCTATTCCAAGTATCTTGCCGCGAAGTCGAGCCCAGTTAGGTTTCTTAGGTTCGTCCTCGCCATTGTGGATGTCGTCAGGTGAAACGATCTGCGAGAAGTCAGACATCTTCGACGGTGCATGATCTGCGACGAAGACGCAGGTACTCGCAGACAAGGGGTCTGCATCGCAGGAGACATTGTGTGCAGTAAGCACGAGCTGAATGTAGTACAAACGCGGCTGATTCGCGCTGAGTTGTTATGCAGGGTCAACAAGTCGATCCGATGTTTCACCGAAGTTACAGATGATTCAGGGGGTAGGGTGGAGTGTTGGTGAGCATTCATTGAGGTCTATATAGTCGAGATCGTCCTGTCGCTCCTGGTGGCGTGATAGAGTGGTGCGTGAAGGGTCGTGCAGTGCATACACATGCGTCATGTCCCAGTATGATATCGATGTCATCGATCTAATCCTTCATTCTTTACTCAAACCCCGTGGCAGGAAGGTTATCCGTAATGGAAATATACTTCATGCAAGGGCAATACCTGGGACATAGTCAGCGTACTGTTACCACCGGCGATTGTTCCTTGTATGCTCACATTCGATCTCGACAGGTACACCCTATATAGGATCATCAGCTAAGCGATTCAGGCGCATTGCTCGTTTTCTTTCCAGTTCTTACCTTAGGCAGAGCCTTGACAGCAACACAACTTCTCGCCGGCTTGTGCGAGAACCACTTCTCATACTCTGCGTTCATCTCTGCGAAGTTGTTCATATCGTCAAGGAACACCTGCGCTGTGTTAGCAGATAATTTTCGTTACATTGCAGCCAGCAATGTCTGCCATGACAGAGCTATCTCCTGGATCTAAAGGCTTACGTTGCACTTCACAATCTTGCTGATATCACTTCCAGCCTCCTCCAAGATAGCCTTGATGCTCAGTGCACATTGCCGTGTCTTGTCTGTGATGGTGCCCTCGATGAGCTCGCCCTTCTCGTTGGCGGGGATCTGCCCGGAGACGTAGATTGTGTTGCCAGCCTTGATGGCTTGTGTCTGGACATTGTGTCAGGATGATATAGGGGTTTGCATCGGATCTTGGTGGTCTGTAGATCCAGATGAGACGAAGGCGACATACGTAAGGACCGGCAGCTGCGACACTGTGTTAGCAAGTTTTAGTCAAGATATGATCGTGGTTACTTACGAAACGCAGCGTTCTTGGTGAATATCTTTTCCATACTTGCTGATGCCGATGCGTTTGGTGAGAAGTTTCGTGAAAGTCTCGATCTGAATTGGTATGATGTAGTGGCAATACAGCGTGCGGCAACAGGACGAGTCTTGAGGAGAGAAAGCATTGGTGGGGTGATTTTCCAATGGAGTGCGGGGCAAAGAGATGCGGATCGAGCGTAGCACGGCGAAAAGGTAGTCTGAACTGATATATATCTATTTTCAATCCACCAATCCCCCTCACGACTGCTTCTCCTCTTGCCCTGAAAGCAGCGTGTACACCGGCGCATCGAGGTTGTCCCTGCCCTTCAAGAAACCCAACTCCAGCATGAAAATGTACGTCAACAGCGTTCCTCCTGCCTGCTTGATGAGCTGACCCGCTGCTGCCGCCGAGCCTCCAGTAGCAATGATATCGTCCACCACAATGACTTGCTGCCCTTGCTTGATGACATCCTTTTGGATCTGGAAGAAATCCTCACCGTACTCCTTCTTGAAGCTGGCCGTCTCAACCGGGCCTGGCAACTTGCCCTTCTTACGCAGCGGCACGAATGCGCATCCTAGTCGCAGAGCCAAGCTGGGTCCGAAGAGAAATCCTCGCGCTTCGAGGCCGACAATAACGTCTGGCTTCTGGCTTTCGCCAAAGGTGCTGGTGATGTGAATTTCTAGCGCTTTGATGAGGGCTTCGTGTAGGTCTGGTGATGCGAAGATGGGAAGGATGTCCTCGAATAGGATACCGGGTGATGGGAAGTCTGGGAACTGGCGGAGGGCAGACTTGAGTTGTGTGGTGAGGTTGGCGAGTTGTTGCTTGGGAGGGCCAGCTTTCATGCCGTGCGCTCTGGAACCGGCATTGCTGTCGCCTTGTATTGTTGGATCGGCTGTCCAAGGATGTGGATGTGATGCAGTGGAAGGCTTGTCGATAGGCTGTGTAGAAGGACCAGTGTTATCGGGGTGTCCGTGAGGTGGATGCTCTGGCAGGCATTAGCTACAGGGGTTCGAAGGTGAGGTAGATTCTTCGTTGCGCACCATTTCCTGGTGCTGGGTTTGACTTGAATTGGCCTGACATGTTTGCAATTATTACTTTGATGTTGTTGCAGGAGTGCTGGATCTCTCAAGAAATGTTGTAAGGAAGTACAATGCCTTACGTAACCATTGGAAGTGGTTCTTGAAGTGGTCCAAGCTTTCTCTCCTCGTAACAACGATTCTCATCACGACCATCTCACTCTTAGTACACGCAACACGATCCCAATCATACCAAGTACCATCCTCAAACAATGGCTGAAATCGCTCCCGAGCCCACCGCAATGGATATCGACGCCGAGCCAAAGCAATCACCACCGCCCACGCGCGCAGACAACAGCGACACGCGAACCACCACAAACGCTGTCGCAGTGCGGTCCATCGAAGGCTGGATCGTTATAGTGACCAATGTACACGAAGAAGCGAGTGAGGAGGATCTATCGGAACTGTTTGGCGAGTACGGCGAGATCAAGAACCTGCACCTGAACCTCGATAGGCGCACGGGTTACGTCAAGGTGCGTTATGCTGCGTGCGCGCAAGGTGTGAAGCAAGACAGTAAGAGGACATTTGTTGACAATCTGGTTTCGCCCTCTCTAGGGATACGTGCTCATTGAATACCCAACGGTGTCAGAGGCACGCGCAGCGATCGAAGGCGCAAATGGGACGTCGTTGCTTGAGCAGGTGATATCAGTGGACTTTGCGTTTGTGCGACCGCCGCCAGGGAAAGGTCAGAAGGCCGGCGATAACATTGGCAAGAGGGAGCAGAGAGAACGAGGGCGAAGTCGAAGTCCAGGGGCCAGAGAGTCAAGTGAAGGACGGGACTGAGCTAGGCTAAGCAGGAACTACGACATGCGAGGAAGTCTGGTGTCGCAGACACTCTCGAGCCTAGACTGAAGTCTTTGTTTCGCCGGATGGCTCAGGCACTCAAGATTAAAAGCTCTTCGGCATATCGCAAGATGTGTCGGCACCAACAATGATTGTGGTAAGTTGTGTCTTCTCAGCATTGCTGGCTTTAACCTGGCGTTGTGCTAACTCATGATGCAGACAGCCTGTGCTGAGATTTTCGTGCCTAACCCTTGACCACTGGTGACGTCCTCTTGAGGACGTCAATGTCGGGAACCTACTACTCGGACGCAGGCAAAGTGCCTCGAAGAAAAACAGCAGAGGCCAGGGCCAATGACAGTCCACGATGTCAGTCGAAGACGATGAGCCACTTGCCGCGACTCGGACATCAGCATCTGGCATGTCAAGGCTGCAGCAGTCTTGCTTTTTGCATATGGGCATTGCGACCTGATACTTGGACGCTTGGGATCACGGCGGGATCTCGTGCAAACATACAGCACCTGAGAAAGACGGCCGTTGTCATCCCAGTTCACAGCGTTCAATCTCAGACCCGTCTTGGATGTCATTATTTCGACTGTAGCAGTGTGGGATTGAGATCTTAGAACACTGGCCTCCGCAAAGGGCGACTTGCCATGCAAAGAGTCCGAATGATTCATATTTCAATGTCCTCTATTGGGTCGTTCCTGTTTACCCGGTCATGATCCTGTCCATCATCAGACTCTAACTCATGCACGCCATTCGCGGCCTTTGCCTCCTCCTCGTCCTCTTCGTCCAGATCCGTTAATGGAAATGTCAGTATGGCCCCGATATTACCCAATCCTTCTAGTCTTTTTCCACTCTCATGGTCACTACTCAGCACCCTCACTTCACCACCCTCGACCGACTTTACTCGATCCACCAGGCTCACCCATCTCTTCCTTACTTGTATATCTTGCGACCTGAACAGCTTGTTACTGATGAGCAACACTCCGCCTCCCCTGCCCACAGCACCCTTCTCCACAGCCCTCTCTACCTCTCTCGGCCCATACCAAGCTCTCCCGTCGTCCTCGCGTATCAGCTCAAAGAACTTCTCCATCAGCTGCGTCTCCCGGACAAATTTTGTATCGCTCAACTTCGCCTGCACAGGCGCACTCCGCAATACCTCCTGAAGCGCATGTACATGTCCCGAGCTCGCATGCGCCACCAGTATACTCTGCCGTGCATACTGCAGCAGCGGCTTATCCCCTGCTCTTGTTGCGTACGCGAGAATGTGCTTTTGCAATCCTTGTGCCACGAACCCTGGTCCAGCAAGCAGCAACGGCGGCGTGCGGCCCTCAGCAGCCAATGCCACCACGTCCAGCGTGCGGAGCAGCGTCGTCATCACCGTTTCGTAGAACTTTCCTAATCCTGCATCATGCGCCTCAGCACCATGTCCCATGCGCTTTCTAGCTATCGACACCTCCACCTTCCCTCGCACCAACGTCTGATACTCTGTGACGATGCATATATTCGCCAGCCCCTCCTGCAGCACCACCGCATACACATCCGCCTTCTTATCCACACTCGTCGCCTCCTTCAATTGCTCCAGCGCAACGCTATCCCAGCCTTCCTCCCCTCCCTTCTGTAGTGATAACTGCCGATGTAGCTCGAGATCGAGGGTGTGGTGGACGCCAACGGAGACGTGGGGGTTTTCTTCGCAGACGCGACCCGAGACGTGGAGTTCGCCGGCAGCGGAGTCGAAGTCGGTGCGGATGACGAAGATGGTGAGGGTGGTGCGGACGGTGGAGGAGGAGGTCGCGCCGGTTGAGGGGGTTTCGCGGATTATTTTGCGGACGGCTGGGGCGCGGAGGATGTCGTGGGGACGAATGAGGTTGTAGAGGTGCCACTAGAGGAGAAAGTGTTAGGTGGACGTAGAGGAAGGGAGGGGCGGATAGGGTACCATGTCTTCTGGCTCATTGGGAATGAGCGTTGCTGTGCCTGAGCCATCGCGCTCGTTGATGTCTTTGCGTACGAGCCTCATCTTGGTGGAAGTTGATTGTTTCTGGGAGAGGTGCGTTGAATGGGAGCGGCTATTTATATGCAAGATACATCCAAAGTATATGCGAAATATATCGATATGGATGGTCGTGAGGAAAGGTTGTTTGGGTACCAGGGACTTGTGTATTGACAATCGACAACCTTAATGATGCAGCGCAGTGATGTCAACTCTGAAACGGCTCACCCCGCCCAAGACTTCGAGCTCGAACACTTTTTCCGGCGATGAAACACGGACACCCGTCTAGATAACCACACTTGCTCATTGTGTCACTGTCTTGTTTCTTTCTTAATCATGCCGCTGTCCCCGTCTTTCTGAGATCAGCTTTCCATTCTCTCTGTTGTTCAACCCTTTTACGAATCATCTTCGCTTACCACATCGCCTCCGATATACAAGATACCCTTCCCTCTTCGAAGTACGAGCTAGACTACAGTATAAATCCAACATGACATTCCACTGTGGCCTAGCAACGGATCAAGGTAAATGTAGCATAGCATGTGCCAGAGTTGGTCCATGTCACTGTTGTCGTTGGTTTATCAGATCGATTTGATTTCACATCGACCTAACTATACACCGGCGATAGCAGTGGCGTGTTCCATCTGAGACTGGGGAAACCCTAAATGGCCTGAACTTTGATCCCAGCAATGGGTTCACAGCTAGCATAACGCTAGCAAGGATCATGCTCTGCGATTCTCCTCCCCCAGTCCACCTGTGCTGACATGTAGCAGGTCCTACCACCTTTTTCCGCAAGCTCTCGAAGCTAGACAATGGCAGACCTTGAGAAAGCTGGCTTCCGAGCTGGACCGTCGACAGTTGCAAATGGATCGGTAGGGTCACCTGACCTACAATTCGACCTCGCGCCTGCACAGGATGCCACGCCTCCCATCAAGGGCTTGTCCTGGTATCACAAGCTCGAAAAGCAGCTTGTTGCCCACAACTTCGAATCTCGTGGTATCCGTCGTGTCGCACCGGACGAAAGGCATGACCTGAAGTCACTGGGCAATATGCAGGCTGGTCTACTCTGGTTCTCAATCAACCTCGCGGCCAATAATATCACCTTGGGAATGCTTGGACCTACAGTCTTCTACCTTGGCTTCACCGACGCTTGTTTACTCGCCGTATTCGGTGCGATTGTGGGATGTCTGCCTGTTGCTTACATTGCAACCTTTGGCTCTCGATCCGGCAACCGTACTCTGGTTGTCGCTCGCTATGCTATGGGCTGGTGGCCTGCAAAGCTTATTGTCCTTCTCAACCTCATTGTCTCGACCGGCTACTCGATGATCGACGCCGTGGTTGCTGGACAAATGCTATCTGCTGTATCCCCCAACGATAGCATGTCTGTCATCGTCGGCATTGTGATCGTGGCCGTCATCACTTGGGCGATCACTTGCTTTGGCTATCAGATTGTACACTACTACGAACGCTACGCCTGGATTCCACAGATTATTGTCATTTCCATCCTTGCCGGTGTAGCCGGACAAAGCTTTGACCTTTCCTCCCAAACCACTGGCGATACCGCGCTCACCCGTCTCGGCGACCGGCTTTCCTTCTTCTCGTTGAACCTTTCCGCTGCTATCACTTACGCTGGTGCTGGTGCAGACTACTTCGTCTACTATCCCGAGTCCACCCCACGCTGGAAAATCTTCCTCGCCGTCATGGTCGGCCTCGTGACCTCCTTTACCTACGCCTTTATCATCGGCATCGGCCTTGGTAGCGGCGTCGCCTCGGTCCCAGCTTGGACTTCCGCCTACTCCATCTCTCAAGGCGCCCTGATCGTCGAAGGCTACGCTCCCATCGGCGGCTTCGGCAAATTCTGCGCTGTGGTCATCGCCCTCGGTCTCGTCGCAAACATGATCCCACCCACCTACTCCAGTGGTGTTGACTTTCAGATCTTGGGCACCTGGTTCATGCGCATTCCTCGCGTCTTCTTGAACACCTTGATTGTCGTCATCTACACTGTCTGTGCTATTGCTGGTCGCGACCATCTGGCGGAGATCTTCACGAACTTCCTCGCCCTCATGGGATACTTTGTCGCTATCTGGATCGCGATACAATTGGAGGAGCATCTGATCTTCAGGTGGTGGGGCGGACGTGGATGGAATTGGGCGGTCTGGGACGATAGGAGTAAGCTACCTATTGGAATTGCAGCTTTGATTGCGTTCCTAGTTGGTTGGGCTGGTGCTGTAAGTGCAGTGTTATTGTTGCTCAGAGGGTGCTTTGATGCAGTTGCTAATACCAAGAGCAGATCTTGTCGATGGCGCAGGTGTGGTATATTGGGCCATTTGCACACTATCTGGGTGACTATGGTGGCGATGTAAGTCTATCGAACTGTTCACCGCAGTATGTTGATCATTGCTAATTTTGCATCACCTAGATGGGCAACTACGTTGGATTCTCCTGGGCTGCGCTCGTCTACCCACCATTGCGTTGGCTCGAGTTGAAGAAGATGGGACGATGAGCGTGCAGGGACTTTCTTTCAAGAGCTATGGTCATGGGCGAAATGAGAACTGGGCTAGACAGAATCAACGGAGCAAGCACACATTCGCTAGTGATCGAGACGTGGCTAACAAAGAAGAGGGCGTGGCCGATACATGACACAATGAGGCATACTGTACAGACCATATACTGCTATCTTACGATCCTGTGACCAAGTCTTCGTTGTTGCATGTATTCAAGGTAGCATGATCCAAGCAAGACATGTTGGCTTATCAAATATCGTGATCCTGATACATTGCTACAAGTCACTGTTATCTGATACCGTGTAAACATACATAGGCTTATAGCCGTGCGGAACTGCAGTCCGCCGTGCCCGCATGCAATCGTCCCCATGTCGACTATCTGGTATCGCTCAGACGTAGATCGAGAACCTAGCTATATAGGGTAAGTACCGGTGCACTCGAGATATGAAGACAGCCCTGCCTGCGATGTCACGATGTGCTCGGCGGTCTCGGCAACATGTATAGGCTATAGCACAGAGAACATCAGACCAGGCCACGATGAACCCTGGGAGAGTGCCCAGGCCCAAGAGTGCCCAGGAAGGCAAAAAGGACTTTCGTGGCAAATCTACAATCATAGACGCAAGAAAGTCATAGACGTTCGTACGTAAAAATGCTCACGTGAGGCCGTTCTCCGTCCTTCTATCTTGGACCGTTGGTTGGAATCGTCATCTCGATATCGCGGCCTCATCTCCATATCTACTTCGTGTGCTGACCACCTTCACATTCACCTCCTTCACCTTCACACTCACATCCACGCCTCTGCTACTGTCTGCTTCTCCTCCTCATATCTCATCTTCCATTCTCTCTCCCTGGACGGCCTCACTAACACCTGCCGTCAAGCAGCCCCCTGCCATCTCCACACATCACAACATCTAGCCTCCTGCAGCCGTATCCTCCGACCGCGTTTTCCCTCCCCGATATATCCCTGATTCGACATTGGTCTCCTGTCTTCTACTAGCCGCACGAACCGCCATAAGTCATCAGTATCGACTGGTTTCTTCCACCTCCACCCCTCGTCCGACATACGCTCAGTCATCGCCGAAGTCAACTTGCCACACCCGGTCGTCGCTCAGATTCAAAGTACGGAGAGGTACATCTGCGGCGACTTCGCGTAGCATCGTTGAAGGACTCTTGATTGTGAAACACAACAGGACCGGAATAATAATCGCAGTCTGAGTAAGTGGTGCAGGATGGTGTCTTCGTATCGGGGCACAATGGCTAACACTACCGCCTGCCAGATTTGATCACCTCCTGCGTTCAGTCTTCAAGAACTTGATTCTGACCATCCACTTCCACTCGACCACCAAACACACCCTCGTCGATCCTACTCACACCGATACATCTCATCTCACCGCACCGCTCTTCCCACCACACTACATTCACATCACATCACACACCACACTTCTCGTCTCGTCTTCCCAACACACACACATACACACACATAAACAATGCCACCAAAGAAGCTCCGCTGCACCTACAAAGAATGCAAAGAAGCCGCCCAACGCATCGTCGGTGACTGCGGGTTCTGTCAAGGGCACTACTGCGGCAAGCACCGGCTATTAGAAGATCACAAGTGCTCGGGGCTGGAAGATTGTAAGAAACAGAGTAAGGATCTGAATACGGCGAAGTTGGAGAGTGAGAGGACGCAGGTGTTGAAGGGGATTTAGTCGAAAGTCAGATAGAAGAGGCTGGTGGAGCCATGTCGGGCGGGTGGTTGTGTGGATGGAGGCAGATGGTGAAAGGAGACAGAAGGCTGCATGAAATGACGGATGTGGAGGGCAGAGGACCGATGAATGTACGAACGTACCGACGGCATCCATTGCGTGGCTCGCCAGCAGCAACAGCATCTACTCGATTACGAAGCGTGCATTGGCTGGATGACAACAGTTCTCTTCTCTCCTGCCTTGTATGGCATACTACAACAACCTACTAATTCACACAATCTATGAACTCAACATAACACATCATACACGAAAGTGATTCGACGTAGTGAAGGCGTATGCTATGCAATCATGGTTGAGGCTTGCTGAACAGGAGACTAGACACCCTTCCCCTTGCCTCTCTCGTCACCATCATCATCATCATCATCCTCTTCTGCTCCTTCATTCGCATCTACAGGAGACCACCCCCAGGCTCCAGTCCTGATATCACACACTCTCCACGCCTTCTTCATCACACTCATAGCCCTTTCCTTCTCCCTAACTAACCCCGCAACACAGCCCTCGGTCGCCAGTCCAAGTTCTGTTCCAGCACGACTGCTAGTGTGAATGCTAGCACAACCGCCCAGTTCCAGCTCCGATCGAAGCACGTCGCATTTCCAGTCTCGGGCACATCAACCACAGACCAGCCATCCATCCTCCAGCACCACCTCACCACCACTCCGCCAGCTTCCGTGGGTAGGTGGTTAGAGGGTGCTAGAGGGTGCTAGCTCTCGGTGGCGGTCGTGGTGCTGGCTTCCAACGGCGGTCCAAAGGTCGAGTGTGCTATAGCAGCGGGGTCGGGAAATAGAGGAGTGCTGATTCTTGATAGTATTCGGTGAGGAGGTCCCCGCGCTTGACCGTGATCAGGAGGTCGAGGGTGCTAGCTCTGCTCAATAGCCACGACTCGAAGCTACAGCTCGTTCTCTACTTTACGCCCAGCAAAGCAATCATGTCAATCATAGACGAGCCATCCTCCAGCACCACCCCACCACCTCTCCGCCAGCTTCCTCCCCATCTCAGTCGGCTGACTGAATGCGATTTCCGACTTCCTATAACCCTTGAGACCCTGCCCGTCGCATTCCCCTCCTCCCTTTTTAGCAGTTTCACAACCACCACCAGCTTTTTCCTCTCCCCCTCCTTCTCCTCGTCCTGTCCCTGCTCCTGCCTGGACAGATGTAGCGCCTGCATCGTCCGCAAACGCCACCATTGCACCCTCCAACATCCTCGCTGCAACGCCCTTGCCCCGAAACGTAGGAAGTACCCAGATCCGCGAAATACCCATGCGTGCTGGGACTGGCGTCGTGGATGCCATGAGGGGTGTGGAAGTGTGTTGCTCGTCGGCAGGTGGTGGTGAGGACGGCGGCGGTGTTGGTAGTGTGGAGGAAGCTGAAGTGGAAGCTGGATGCTCGAGGGAGGAAAGGGTCTTGGTGGTTGGTACTGCGAGGGATGGTGTTGGTGGGTCCGGCGCCAAAACAACACGGGCGTTGTGTATACGCTCGGCAAGAAGGAGACCGACGCATTTCTGGGCGTGGATGTAGAGGTAGACTCGGTAGCGATCGTTCAGGCTTGGCTTCAAGCCTCCATGGTCATCGACTTCCACGGCTCCACGTACTGCCGTCGTCGTCGTTGTTGTCGTCGTCGTGGTCGCCGTCGTGCCTCGCCCTGCGGCCCGCTTCTGCCTTTGTTTCTGCCCTTGCTGTGACGGACGCTGCGTGAGTCCGGCTTTCGTACTGCTGCTACTCGCACCAACCTGAACCTCGTTATTCTCAGCGCCAACTTCACTCCATAGTTGTTTCTCCTCAATCGGTACGGCGCCCAGTGCAGTCTCTGCAGCCTCAAGGACGCGACGGGCGAGCGTCTTCAGTGGGCGCGGGTCTGATCTGCGTATTTCGAGTATGTGGTCCTGGTCGTGGGTATTGATACCTTGCCCCAGCCTTCCTTGTATCTTATTGGTACCACGCGCGACATTCGATGCGCCGATCTTCGTCTCTACGCTTCTCAGCCCTCCAGCATACGAGACCATCCTCTTGGGCCCCACTTTCGGTCCTGCTCCCGATTCCTTCTGTGCGCACACCCCAACAACCCGTCCCATTTCGCCCGCTGTCTTCGTCAGCGCGATGCCCTGCACATTCTCAGCCACGATTCCCTCGTGGTATTTCTTGTGCAGTCTTCGGTCTTCATCACTGGAGAGGATGTAGTTCATGCCGCAGGTCTTGCATTTCGTGTGGACTTTCTGGCCGAGGTCGAGGGTGAGTTGGGTTAGGCGTGGTTTCTTGGCCGGATGAGGATTCGTGGTAGTGGTGGAGGTAGATGGGGTGGATTGGGATGAGGTGGACTGGGATGAAGTGAGAGTGTTGAGGCGTGTGGTGGTGAGAGAGTCAAGGGGACGTTTGTGGGTGGTGGTGGCCATTTTGAGTTGGATGGTATGGTAGCAAAGAATGTAGCAAGTGAGCAATGGTCGACAAGACTAGCAAAGAGTAAGAAATCCAAAAGTTAGACGCGACTGGAAGACGCGCTTTGACATGTGATCATGATGATCGTGACTGTGGAGCACGCGACAGTGGATGTTCGCATTAGCTATTCGTTTTCGTCTCTATTGCTACTAGTACAACATGTCTCGCGAAATCCTATCTAGATGTAGAACTCAGGACGGTTCGCATCCGTCCCAGTATTCTTGACCTGCGCAGCATATGCATCCTCTAAGTCCACCTGTATGATGTTGTATCTGTTCTTTCGCACTGCCCTCAAGCCCGCCTCTTGCATGATGGCCGCGATGATAGCGCCAGACAACGGATCGTTGCGCATGATGAGCGCGTCGAGATCGACTTCCGGGGAAAGTGACATTTTGGATGCAATTGTGGTGAAGATCAATCTCCGTTCCCTGCGGTCGCGTAGGTTTGGGAACTCGATTTTCCTGTCCAGACGACCAGGGCGGAGCAAAGCAGGATCCAATGTGTCTGCACGGTTGGTCGCCATGATGACCTTGACGTTGCTCGTTTGATCGAAACCATCCATCTGGTTCAGCAATTCAAGCAGAATGCGCTGAACCTCTCTGTCGGCACCTGTCTGTGCGTCGAAACGTTTCGTGGCGATAGCATCAATCTCGTCAATGAAGATGATGCAGGGTGAGTTCTCTCGTGCCATCCTGAAGACATCTCGAACCATGCGAGGTCCTTCACCAAGGTACTTTTGTACAAACTCTGAGCCAACTACTCGAATGAAGCTGGCTGTCGTGCTGTTTGCGACAGCCTTGACCAACATTGTCTTTCCTGTTCCGGGAGGTCCGTAAAGAAGTACACCGCGTGGAGGATCGATACCTAGGATAGTCAGCATATCCTGATCTTTTAGTAGTCGACGTCCTCATACTGACCGATCTGTTTGTAGAGATCGAATTGTGTCAATGGTAGTTCTACTGCTTCCCGAATCTCCTGTTTCTGCATATCTAGTCCACCAACATCGGCGTATGTGACATCTGGCTTCTCGTCGGTTCCAAGCATAGCGATTGAGGAGTCTGCTTCGGGTGGGAGGATGTCGACCAATGCGTTCGAGTGACGGTGTAGAGCGACGGACGACGATGGCTTGAGCTTCTCACGGTCGAGCGTTGACAAGATACGGACAACATAGTTGGAGCCTGTTGACGATTGTACAATGCCGGTGCTGTTTACTCGTATAAGCTGATGCCTTTCGAAGCGACTGCTATTGCCTACTTCTGATCGATAGCCTCCATGAACTGTCCAATCACTAACGGCACACTTTGTATCCTCTTGATTTCTTCCTGTGCTCGGACTAGTTCTCTCTTCAGACTCCTGTGATCGTGTCAGTCTTGCAGGTATTCCTGGCTCGGTATTGACGCTACTGTACCTCTGCTCATCCTTGATGTACTCTTCTTGCAGTTGAATGTATTCTAGCTCACGTTGTAGCCTCTTATACGTGGAGTACTCATCAACCTCCTCATTGTTCATCACATCCGCGTCCACATTTGGGCTGTGAAGAGCGGACATCTTCTTGTGTGGTGGCTGCGGAGGAAGCTGAACCTCAGCCATGACTGAAGTGGTGAAATGTGTGTGAGTGGAATGTCAAGCAGTGGCGTGATTGAGGTTCGACAGGCTTCGTGCGATACGTTGGAGCAGTTGGTGCTTGGACGGTGTGGTTGCAGATGGCTCGAGGTATCTGCACTAAGGATGTGTGTGTGTGGAGGTCTTCAAGAATGATTGACTTGTTGGAAGAGTGTTATGTATAGGTTACGGGCGATGATGAACGTTCGGGAAGGGTACGCGCGCGAATCTACTCGGACTCATCACCGGCCATGAACTCATTGAAATAAACGTCAAGTGCCGCATACCACGAGCATCGAGAGGGCCGCAAGCATACATTTCGCCCTTCAGTATGCAACCCATGGACTGACTAATGGCGAATTCGATTCAGAATGGACTCAACATCATATCCTGTCTAGAATTCTGCCTGGAGCAGGTGTCCATACCTGCAGATTCAGTCCCATAACCTCACAATTATCACACTCGGTGCTCTTCTAGATTAAAGCTGTCGAAAGCTGCCTGTGAGACTGCCGACGAGACTTGAGCATACGCAAGGTTTATTGCTGCCACGACCAGCACGACCAGTGCTCCGAGGAGGCTACAGGCCAAGATTTGCACTCCCAAGTCGGACCTAATACGCGAATTTCTGTGGCATACTACATCGACAATTGTCATCAAGAAGTGGAAGGTAACGCTAGATCCTTTAAACTTCCATTGACTATCTCGGCAAGATAGTGAGCTTGTCATCTTGTTGTCTTCGCTAGTATAGCGAGTCATGTTCGATTCGTTGGCTCACACGTGACATGTCCCAAACAAAGTGCGAATTACCACTAGATGATGCTACACTAATGGCATGCCTCGTAAAAGCACTGTGGTATGGGTATTGGTATGAGAAAACTGCTGAGATGGTGCTGCCCGATGGGCGTCGAGCAAGCTATGGTCTGACAGCAGTAATCCGTGAGGTATACCATACCTTGCAGATCAATAGGCTGCAAATCAAGCATCAGACGAGTCTGCGGAGTGGTCAATAGGCACAAAATGAGATCAGAATAATCCCTTACGGCACTCTCCCGAGGATACTTCCAAACTTTTGACCTCTGACTGTAGCACAGCCGGCCAAGAATTGACGGCCAGGAAAGAGTGTACGATGGTGCGAGAGTGCTAGCGATATCCCGTCATCTTGGTACCACCGACAACGGCAGTGCTCGCTGGCTGTGGCGAGGCATCCATCAGCACAGCCGCCGTCGCACAGATAAGCTTTGAGGAGACAATAGCAGTGACCTCGTGGCACGCCAGGTGTGAGAGCGATGAATCAGGAATCAGCTGGAGGTGAATCATTCGATTGCCGTTGACCAAGATTATTGCAAAGGCATGCCTCGTTCACGCACATCCTCCCGCATTTGCCTCTCAAGCCCAGCCAGAACCGGGGGCTCCACTTGCGTCCCCTCTTTCTTTCTTCAGATCCAGCTGATCCTTCGTACTCCCAAGCTTCAGATAAAGCTATAGATATGTGCTGTATCGTTCCCTACACTCTCACACCTTTATTGTGCTGTAAGCGTTCAGGATGGCGGTCTATGGCGGTGGACGAAGCCGGCGTGTGGTAATCCGGGTTGAAGTGGGGCAGCTCCCCAGCCCCTGTACTCATCGATTTGAAGCAGTCACCTTTTCAGTTTCTCAGCAAGCAGACGACCCAGTAAGACGCCGCTCAAGCCGTTGCTATAGGTAAGTCCTCGCTGTTTCGCCTGTGTTTCGCATTCCAGCCCTGCATGCCTTTGCTTTCCTGCTGCCCAGCCCTGCTGCTACCTCACTTCCCTCCTCTTCATGCCACCTCGCCTCCTTCATGTCGCAAACGCGCTTTACGGCACCGGGAGTGCCGTGCCTGCGCTTCATCACATTCCATCACTTTAATCATCTCAACCCACCACGACGCGTCATTATGGTCGTCCCAAAGCTTGTCCGACTTTGTGGTCGCCGAAGTCGCGCTAACGTAGCCATGAAGGACTCTACCCTCGCTGCCTCATGGGCCTGATCAGACATGAACAATGCCAACAATCCCGTGTTTAACAATCATCCACAATATAACCAGAATGCGAATGGCAACCCTCAAGATCTATCCTCCGCTTTTGGCAGTATCTCCTCCTTGAACCCCAGCCAGCTCGACTATGGACAATTCTCTACCACGAATCCTCAACTCCAACAACAACGCTTTGGCGACGCGACTTCGCGACATCAGTCTCCTGCCTACCAACATCCTGGATACCAAGTGAACCCCGTCATACCCGCGAAAAGATCAAGAGGAGGGAATGACCCTGTCAGCGCATCCCCGAGACCTGCGCCGAGCCAATTTGCAGGCCAACGAGCACAGACACCTCAACAACAGCAACAGCCACTACAGCAACAGAATCAGAATCCATACGGCAATGCCATGCCCCCACAGAGTTTCCAGAATCCACCCAATGCGTTCCCACACATGCAACATGCAGGCCAATACCATTCTCCTTCCCCTGCGCCATCAATGGCACCATACAATCCTCAATTAGCGGGGCATCAGAGGCCGTCGACCAATTCGCCTCATCTGCCAAATACTGGCACGCCTACGTACGGTGGCCAATCACACGCGATGGGTTCTGCAAGAAGTACCATGCCTGCCTCAATACCGCAAGCGATGCGGCCACCACAGATGAGTCAGGGATACAATCAGTCACAGCCCGTTGGCACGAATACAGGTCAATATAACAATGCGCATGCTCAGCCAGGTCAGGTGACCCCTGGTATAAATTCACAGCCGCAAGATCCACAAGCAGCACTGCAGTTACAACAGCAGCAACAGCAATATAGGATGAAACTACAGCATGCGCAACAGCAGTTACAGCACAACAATGTCAACGCACAAGAGCGGAATCACGACTTGCATAATATGCAGAATGTAAATGGCT
>Ga0268250_10000262_pt1 | contig 25908 bp, 29 predicted proteins | sample AgamicAsSfe_FD_200448 | JGI IMG/M metagenome (GOLD analysis project Ga0268250, IMG submission 200448) | Agave microbial communities from Guanajuato, Mexico - As.Sf.e (v2) (version 2) | ecosystem: Host-associated > Plants > Phyllosphere > Phylloplane/Leaf | place: Guanajuato, Mexico | collected...
GCGTTAGCTCTGGTGTCGTCATTGAGATGCTGAGATAGAGTAGTGCTACGACGGCAGGGCCACGGGCGATCGAACCAGAGGACAATCTTGGAGCATGTGATTGGGAGGCATTGTATAGTAGACGGAAGTGTATTCATTATTAAGCTTGATATTATTTCAAGTCATTCTCGCGTGCCATCCAGATCGTACGTGTCTTGCCCTCTTTCCACTTCGCGTCCGTAGCGCGTCGGCACCCTGGTTGTTGGTGCTCAAAGAGAGATTTTTCTCCAGTTCTGCATCTTTCGCTGTCATTCAATCCGAAATCGTCACCTCCACTTCATGTCGACCATTCATTTCTCCCACGAAGGATGAACTCTCTTCGCCTAGTAGCCACCGCGGTCGCCTCCCCCACCGTAGGACTGGCCACCTCCACCAGAGTAGCCACCTCCACCGGACTGCTGATCGCGCCATCCACCTCCCCCTCCACCACCGCTGCTGTTGTCATAGCCGCCCTGGTATCCACCTCCGCCGCCACGACCGCCGCCTAGAGAAAGTGTCAGCTCGCTGAGGCGTTCAATATGGCCAGCTGAATGAAATCATCTTACCATAGCCACCTCCGCCTCCACTGTAGCCTCCACCACCACCACCTTGCTCGTAGCCGCCTCCGCCACCGCTGTATCCGCCACCGCCATATCCTCCTCCACGATCTCCGCCGTAGCCGCCACCACCACCGCGGTAGCCTCCTCCACCACTGTAGCCACCACGACCGCCTCCGAAGCCTCCACCGCCTCTTCCTCCGCCGCCACCTTCACTTGCTTTGTCAACACGGATCACACGGCCGTCGAATCTGGTGGGAAGATGTTGTTAGAGCTGGCTGTTTTGCAGATCCTGACATGAAGGTAGTACACTCTGCAATCCCGACCGCAAGAGGACATGTCAAGCAGGATCTCGTTCGGAAAGACTCACTCGGTGTTGTTCGTCTGCTGGATAGCAGTGTCCGCATGAGAGTCATCTGCGTAGCGCACAAAGCCGAAGCCGCGGCTCCTGCCACTGTCACGATCTTTGACGACGGTCTTAGATACTCAAGTCAGTTGCGATGTTTTCGAGGATGGAAGCTATGTCTTACAGCTTCTTCGACGCTGCCAAATTGCTCAAAGTGCTGGCGGAGGGCGTTGTCGTCTGTGTGCCATGAGAGGCCGCTGAGAGGTAGGTCAGTTGACTTATGTCTTTTGTGTTGACGTGAGGTAAGACGAAGGTCTGAAATGGGTGCGCTTACCCGATGAAGAGCTTAGACATGTTTGCTTAGAAGATGGAATCTGTATGAGGATGCTGAGGTGATGAATTGAGTCTGAAGCTGATGTTGCTTGTTGCCTGTTTGCAATGACGAGCGCAATGTCGATAAAGTAAAGACTGTGGTTTCAGACTTTCAGATGAACCGGAGAGCGAGCCGAACCACAATGACAAAAACTGTCGAGGTATATAGGTAAGGTGGGTAGGTAGGATGGAAGAGAACAACTACAATGAATTATGGCAGATTGCAAGATTGTTTGTAAAGTGGGCAAGAAGTGAAGAGTCAGAGAGCGAGAGAGCGTGATGACGATGGAAGAGAAAGTTCTGGATGAGATTCTTGGATGCGGGCTAGTGCGGCTTGCGGAGAGGTATACAAGGTCAGCTCGAAGAAGTAAGGGACTCAAATTGAAACAAATTCGGCTCTGCATGCAATGGTTTTATGTTAGAACAGGTTGTTTTCAGATCCTAGAGGCTGTGAGTACTATCAGGATTCGACAACTTCGTTCTGTACTCATCCCACTCAGAAAGTGAAGAAGAGCTTGCTCAATCCTGAGCAGACAGTGACAGCTTGGAGGGTGAAACAGCGTAAGAATGGCGGGGTAAGGTACTCGTAGGTGAAGAGTGAAGTGGGGCAAGGTCAAGCAGAACGCCAAAGCTCCGACCCCAAGAATACTTGCAGCCAAGGCAGCTTGACTGGACAGCCGGCAAGCAAAGGCAAACAGTTGAGATTTGAGCATGCTAGTGACGAGGCTCGCTATCCAGTCATTGCGCGTTTGTCCGCTGCTTCCATGTCAGGCTATGCAGACTACAACTTGACTGTGCAGCAGCGTTATCACATTCCCCATGATGGCCCGTCTCAACCTTTTTCTACGGCGGGGTATGAGACTGTGATGTGACTTGGTATATGATGTGACATCTTGGTTCCATGCTGCTGCTTAATACTGTGCTGTATTAGGTACATAAAGTCTATCATTGTGAAGAGGATGAGGGCTGTTTGCTCGATATCATTATTGTCTCGAGTGCACGGTCCTGGAGCATGGCAGAGGCCACGCGGACGTTTGAAAACGACGATCCAAACGTGAAAGAAGCGAGGCACATCGGCGTCGATCTGACAAAACGATCACGATCATCGCACTAACCGCGAGCACTAGTGACTGCTACTCCTAAATGCTAATATATAGCCTTTCATAGCGATATGCGTCAGGTTGTCGCGGGCATGTCATTGTTGTACTATCGAGGAAACTCTGTCTTGGACTGTGTACCCATACTTGCAGCGTTGGGCACAGGGCATTGAGAGATCTAAGCGATGAGGACAATGACTGGGTCAATCGTACTCAATCTCACGTCCCAAGCGCACAGATGCCGCCGTCGACAGGAAGCAATGAACCTGTAATGCCAGAGCTTACATCTGACACCAGGAAGACCAGCAAATCTGCTACCTATGCGAAACAGTCAGAGATTGCCAAAGCCAAGCTGAAAGCACATCACATACCTTACTGGCCTCCATCACTCCCTCGCCCGTCTGCATGACAACACCCTGAGCACCCAGCACCGGCCTCGACGTACGCATACCCTCAAGATCCACCGACCCCTGCGCAACAGAGTCGGCAATCCCCGTCGCCGTCGGCCCTGGCGCAATCGCGTTCACGCGAATCTTGTCCTTTCTATACCTCCATGCCGTTTGTTTCGTCACGCCCACCAGCGCGTGCTTAGATGCTGTGTATGCCACTCCAGCGACACCGCCACTGAACGCAGCCGTGCTCGTGACATTGACGATACTTCCACCGCCGAATTGCTGCATGATGGGAACGACCGATCGCATGAGCAGTGTCGGTGCAGTGACATTGATGCCTAGTATCCGATCCCAATCTTCATCTCTTAGCGTGTCCACGCTTGCCCAGCCATCTACTACTCCCGCAACGTTCAAGAGTCCGTCTATTCGAGGGCCGAAGTGTGCAAGACATGATGTGACCGCAAGGGCAGCGACAGAGCGATCCAAGAGGTCGGCTTTGTAGTGGTGGTACGAAGGTAAGGATGCGAGTGCTGGCGAGGCGTCTGCTTTGTCTAGACCAAAGACTTTGGCGCCGGCTGTGAGAAGGGAGGAGGCGGTTGCTAGACCGATGCCTGGTGTTGCATAAAAGTCATTAGTGTATCGCTCGCAGTCTCTCATGCGTGGAGCCATTCTACCTGAGCTTGAACCTGTTACCAAAATGACCTTGCGCGCAGTCAGTGAGTTGTGCACAATACATAGCCTCGATCGCTCGTACCTTGCCTTGGAGTGAGTTGACCATATCTGAAGGGAAATTGTTACACGCAACTAAGCGCGATAGACCAGTGATTCTACATTGTTTTCACGACAATCGTGATGGCATCATGGCGAAACACTTTTTGGTGGATTCTGGAATCGTGACGTGATCTCGTATCTGGCACGTGGTAGCCGGGTACAACATGGAGAGAGAATCGATGAGCTGGACAAGGTCTTTCAGTTCGTAGGAAACACAAATACATGTACTCGAAGTCTAGATATTCGAAGTCTGGGAAACGTCATTGTTGTTCCAATGCGACTCTAGCATCAGACGAGCACTGCAGAAAGACAAGGTTGTTGCAAATTCGCAAAAGGGTGAAATTGCTCGTCGAGCTATCAGAATGATACTTCTTTTATATGTTCGTGATGCTCTGCTTGATACATTGCTCGATCTGATCCAACTATGCTTTCTGTCATAGTGTTCGTGTTGACTGTCAAATGCGTGAAAGACGCGTTTCTAGAATTTCGTTCTTCACATTGATCCTATGAAGAAGAGGCAGGCACGACCCACCGTTGTTATTCTCAAACAATGCGGCACTTGTATTTCTGTTTTCTCTTCGTGTACGACATCCATCCAGGCGCGTAGAATCGCGATAATATGACTGCCTCCATGTGAGGCAATGGACATCCGTCGATGGTTGGTGGAGACTGTGGAACAAAGCGATGAGGATTTACATCATGGAAGAGATGGTCATCACCGGCACAAGGATGATCCCCATCGCTACAGGCGCGCTGCTACACTACTCCCGGAAGTACCACTAAAAGCGCCATCACGACACGAGCACGTACAGCACAAAGAACGCCGACACAAGCGCAAGATCAGCGAAGCACACTCAGCAGAAGACGCATCATCCAGCACCGCAGGCTCATCCACTTCTTCCGAATCTTCATCATCTTCCTCAGCCCCAAGCGAGCACTTTGAGCGACGGCAGAGGCACAAGACCAGGAAAGATCTGTATGAACCACACTCTGGCGTACGCAAGAAAAGGACAAAACAAGATGACAAAGCAGAGGGAAAAGCCCAAAAGCGCAAGAAGGAGAAGGAGAAGCAGCATCGTCGCACGGAAAAGAAGAAACGTAGAGTGAGGCGACCAGGTCAGGACTTTCATGAGAACTTCACTGCGAAGAATGTGCGGGATGATCGGTTGACGGTACGTAATATTTCAGCTTTAATATATGCAGTGCTGATGTCTATTCTCAGCTGAAGCCGCGACCAATGCTTGGTCTGCTGAAGAAGGGTCGAGCTTCGTCGCCAACAAAGCCTCATGGCTGTAAGTCAATGTCTCTGGGCCGTGAACAATCGCCTGACACAATATCTCTAGTACCAGATCTAGTATTCTCAGAAATGCAGTTCTTGAAAAAGCCGAGACCTCCAGTTGAGCAGTCTGGGCATGCTGAAAAGATTACGACACGTGGGAAGAAACGAGGGAAGAAGAACAATAAGGTTGAGGAAGAAGAAGTCTCTGCATACTTCGGCACCGTACAAACTCATAAACCCAAGGATTGCGAGGAGACTGTCGCACGGACTGCTACGCCAACCACCAGTTCTTCGAAGCCACGAGCTGCCACTGAGAAACGGCCAGATCGTGCTCGTGAACTTCCGGCTCGTGCTACCGTCGAGGACTTAAGACGTACACAGTCCCAGAGCCCACCCCATGCTCTGCGGAGCAAAGCGTCTGACAAGTCGACATTGCGGACCACGTCTTTTACTGCGCCATTAGGTAGAGTGGCAAATCAAGCTGGTCAGCTTCAACGAGCGCAACTTCACACAACTTCCTCACTCGACACTGCGGCATTTGGCGTGGCCAATATAGAAGCGACAGATGATTCAGCTCTTCCAGTTCCGACTCCCAAGGACGTGAGCATCAACAGGACACCCAGGCACAACCAATCTCTACCCTTGAAGCTGTCGGAGGGAGAAATAAGAAATGACACGGTCAAGACCATTGACATCCAATCTGCCACAATGGAAACCGGACCAATAGTATCACATGGATCTATTGCTATGCACGACTCACCTATGGCAAAGCTGCTGCATGCCTGCCAGACATCCGTACTAGGTCCACCAGCTCGACGTCGAAGCCACATTGACGTCGATGACTCGGGCACGGGAAGCATTGAATCTAGACAATCTAGATATACTGCTGGACACAGTGCGCGTGTGGTCAGGCACCATGCGGCTGACCGCCCTAGCTTGAAAGACTTCAGATTCGCACAACCAACATATGCTGATAAGCGCGGTATCTCGGCGCTTGACCACGGGTGGAGAGACCACTCAGGCATGGAAAGCTTCGAGGCTAGACAACCTAATTACCGCAGTGGTGATCCGGTGAGACTTCCTGGGAAGGACAACATTAAACCCGTGGAGCATGCGTGGCCCCAATATAATGTCCATCACCCCGTCTCGATCCTTCCCTATGATCCAGGCATCGAGCTGATGCAAGAACCGCACAATGGCTTCATCGACAATTATGAGCACGACAGATACGATAATGCCAGACCTCCTCATGATTCATCCTATGATGCGAACTACCAACTCACGTGTCGCGAGTATCAGCCACATCGCCTGATCCAGCAGCAGCAGCAGCAGCAATATCAACACGATCACCATCAACGTGAGTATGTGGTCATGGCTCCACAGAACCAATACGCATCAGCAGCTCCGATGCACACATCGAATAGGCAACATACTGGTATACCATACCAGGAGAAGTATTCACAGCAACATCCTCGCCACGAAGGAGTACGTTTCATCGACGACCAAATCCCTCATCATCACAATATGCATGCTGAGCAGTATCACTATGCCCCTCAACCACTCCGCCAAAGAGGCATGTACTATGAAGACCACGAAGACTTAGGACAGCAGGATGTTGAGATATATCAGGATTATGACACAGGATATAAGATCCAAGAACAAGAGGACTTGTACATTCCGCAGCAGTACCAAACGCCGCAGTATGACATGCAAGATCCTCTAGACTTGGACACAGAGCGACAGATAGCGGAAGAAGAGATGATGGCCATTAAGCAGGGCGGAATTGAGGACCAAGAAAACGAGGAGAGTGAGAGGTTCGTGCCCGATAGCTTTTGGAAGTCAAGGAAGAGGCGATGAGGTGGGGTGAGTAAGGAGGATGCTGAGATGAGGTATGCCAAGGACGTGAATGACCGTGGAGAGGTCGAGGATAAGAACAAGAACAGATGTATGGCACCCTGATTTAGACGAGGAAGAGCGTAATGAATATTGGAAGATCACAGCACTTTTGCCTGCCTATTATCGAACTGCTCCTGATGGTCGTGCTTTCATTGACAGTCATTCTCCCATGCTTCCAGTTCCCACCCGAAACAAGATGTACTACCTGCCCAAACCGTACACCACCTTTTCGTCCTTTTCATAAAAGTAGCGAATCATCCAATCATGCCCAAGTCGTCCCGTCCCATATGCGCCGAAAAGCCGAAGGAAAGTAGTGATGTTGATGTTGATATCGTTGTCGTAGATGACGGCCATGCAGCTAGCCAAAAGTGATCCGTGCCGAGACAGCGCAGCGCAGTAACGTCTTGGCGATGTTGCATGTCCTAACCACGTCAACCCATGCTGAATGCCCGAGCGCAGACATCTTCGCACTTACCCAGCAGCCGCCGCCACTCGATAGAATAGCCTACTCGCGCCTTGCTAGCGGTGGTGCTGGCGGTGATGCCGTTGGGATCCAAGCTACAGACTCGCTGTTCTGGGATATACCGGGTCCTGGAACGTGCGTGGCGGACGCTGCGCTTGCCTGATGGTCGGCATGACGAGTGAGCAGCCAAGTAGTGCTGCCTCCCACCTCATCCCGCGCGCTTGAAATGGATCTGCTTCGGCGCCGATCCAGGTCCAGGTCCAGCCCCAGGTCCTCTCGCTTCCCCAGCACCACCTCCTCCTCCTCTTCCACCTCCCACACCACCAACACCACCAGCATCATCAAGTTTCCGCTTCTTCCTCAACACTCCGCTGAACATGCCGCTCCACTGCTCCGTTGTTGGCGGCGGCGCCTGTCCTACGCCGTGCGCGCCATGCATCGTCGTGCCTCTCTGGATCATCTGTGGACGTACGGGCTGTGCTGCCTGTGTTGCCTGTGCTGTCTGTGCTGTGACGCACATAGTGTTGGACATGGCTTCAGCATACGTGCGTCCCGGCTGTCCGGCGCTTTGGACCTGGTTGACGTGCTGCAGCTGCAGGTTCGCAGCAGGCATGGCGAAACTCGTCTCAGACCCATAGCCCGAGGAAAAGTCGTGCGCGAAGTACGGGTCGGTGATGCCTGGAGGTAGTGTGCGATCGGACCAGCCGCTCTGGATGTTCGCCATGGCGGTCATGATGGGCTGGGGCTCGTACTCGTAGCGGTGGAAGCGGGTCGTGTTGTAGCCCATGTTGGCATTCGTGCTGGGAGTTTCGACGAACGTGTAGGCTGAGGTGGTGGTAGGAAAGTAGTCATACCCAGTTTCGGGCGGCATGGGTATCGTCTGGTCGCTACTGATCGTCGTCGCCATATCGTCCGAGTCCATCGCGTCGCTAAGTGATGCTGTGACTTGAGTCTCGGGCGGCGAATCCGGATCCTCAGAGGGACGACATTCCGGGAAGCGCTCCTGCAGCTGGAAGCCGTGTTCCGGGTCCCACTTGCCTATCGCACGGAGAAGAGGCTCGACTCGGGGTCGTAGTGGCATCAGCGGATTGACTTTCGTGACTTCATCCAGGAGACGCATGTGTCTTTCCATGAAGTCGCGGGCTTGGGAAAACATGCCTGGGGAGAGATAGTGCAATGCGATGATGTGGATCATATTGCAGGTCATGAGGCAGTACATATGGAAGTGGGCGCCGCGGAGCATATAGTACAGACCGGGAATGCCGTATCTCCCTCTGATGGCTTCTTGGAGTGCGCAGAGGCGCTTGGCTGCTTCGTGGCATATGCTCACTTCACCGGCCCACTTAGGGTCGGTGTGGGACAATACATCTAGCTGACCACGATGTTGTAGGAGGGCGGAGAGATAGTGGTAGCAGTGTAGGTTGGGGAGGAAGTGGTCTTTGATGGCCGGCGGGGATCCATCCTTTGGAAACTCGATCTGCAGATGTGGCGGTAAGCTTTCGAGCCACTCGTCGACGTTCTTGTTGTTCTCCACGAACGAAGGGTCGCGAGCCCACTGGTCAGTTTTCTTGCTCAAGGAACCCCATATCCTGTTGGTGGTGCGGACAGTCCTGATGCTTCTGGTCATATAGCTGAAGTTTTCTGCCACGGCTCGTTCACTTTCATGTAGAGATTCGAAGATGAGGTCATCCTCCACGTCGACAGAGTCAACACTGACGTTGAATTTGGTACGACCTTGTGCACCACCCAGCATGAGTTCCAGCGTGAACAACACGCTCCACAGTCGTGTCTTCAGTATACATTCCGTTTCCTTCTCGGGGTCACATTTACCATTCTTGTGGTCGTCGAGATGGTCTTCGAGCCTGAGGTCAAGACCCATGTGGACAATCCTGTTGACCAACGACCATGATCGATATGGCACAGTCTTCGCCTTGAACTCATTCGCCTTGAGTAAGAGTAGATGTGCCTGCATGGTGCTCAACCGTGGAGCATCTTCGAAATGTTTCCTATGTCTTTCGCCCAGTGCCAGCCACGTCTCACCCATTCTCTCGTCACCACTCAGATATCCGACACAAGCAAACAGACCTTCCAGTAGAAGTGGTGAAATCTTCGTCTTATCGCTGTACCATTGCCGCAGCAGCTCTGCCGTATTGAGTATTGGCATGTATGGGTGCACAAACTTCAGATAATATTCGACGTGACCAGCAGTCTCGTCATTGGAAGGCATCAGTTCAGGCGGGATGCGTAAGGTCTTGTCGAGACCAATGACTTCCGCAATTTGAACCTCAATCTCTTGCACTTGTGGCACCTCTTCACTGGCTTGTGGCTTCTCGAACCATGAAGCTTTAGCGTCGTCACTCGAAATTGCAAGATCTCCAAATTTTGCTTGGAGTGCCTTTGTGTCGTAGTCGGCCAGTTGAGGAGATGGCTCTTCGGACGATGGAGTGTCTGTGGGGGAGGAGGATGCATATGGTACCGTGTTGTTTGTGGTGGCAGAGTCCAGCTCTTGCGTAATGATGCGAGTTGTATTCGATATGGCAGAGTTCAGCTCTTGTGCCACGATGCGACCACTTGATTGGATGGCAAGAGGTTGTTGTTGCCATGATTCAGAGTAGACCAGCGACTCTCGTGGCGGCTGCTGGGTGAAAGCCTGCTGATATCGGAAGGGTCGAGTCAGGACCTGCATTGGTGTCGTGCTTGACGGTATGCTCATCCGGTAGCTCGATTGCGCTGGCATGTTGACAGCCTGCATCACTGGCCTAGGCTGAATGAACGTCGATCCAAGTGGTTGGGACGTCGACGACGTCGAGATCGATCCGAGTCCTTCTTGAGGAGAAAAGGTTTGTTGCGCGTGTACAGGCGTCATCATCTGCGGTTGGAATGGCGGCGCAGCCATGGTATATTGCCCATCGATGACAGACTCGGCGTAAGGTGACGAGTCCAGGGTATAATTGTCGTCAGCTTCTTGGTTATACTGCCCAGCTGATGTCGATGGACCAGCCACTGGCACCTCGAAGCCGAGTGGGCGCGTGCACTCCGCACCGCTCTTGTGACAATGTGTACATGGCCACACTCTGGTGGTTGCTGCCTCGCACCTAATCTTCCGTCGTCGGCACTCATCGCAAGATCGCTGCACTGCTTCCGTCAGCCGAAGAATCACACAAACTAGCACATGGGTTACTCACCCTTGGTCTTCCTCACTCTCGCGTCCCCTTCCGCGACAAAAACATAATCTAGATAAGTCAGCCATCTGACCAGCTGACGCAACAGAATGATGTCCTTACTCATCGGCGTCCTCTGCTGCGGTACAGGTCGTTGCTGTGCAACACTCATAGGCTGCATGCCCTGCATCTGGTATCCAAAACTGTTGAAAGCGGCCATTGTGATCACGAGATAAGAATGTGAGGATAGCCAGCAAATACTATCACGAGATTGCCCCAGAGGAAGGGAGGAGAAGGAGACCTGCGCGTTATATATACTCAGAACGAGTATAATATAACGAACAAGCGATTCCTGTTGAGGATAGCAAGTGCGATCGCTGATTGAAGAAATAGGCCCACCGAGGCGGATAAGAATGATGAAGTAGCGGTGACAATACTCTGGTATGACAGAATGTTATCTCTGAGTGTCTCCTGTACCGATAGATGTTTGTGCGAGGTCGATGTAATGGCGAAGATGCACAGCTTGAGAAATTGCAATAATGTAGGTGAAATGGGCGAAAATGTAGAGAGGGTCGACAGCGCATCAGAATTGGGAGCAGCCTGCTGTTGAGTTCGAGAATGGCTGGCTCGACGGACGTCAGAGTGACGGCGTCTGCCTTTTCGGGGTGAGGGTCCCAGCTATAGAACAGTGAACCAAGGTCCCTCGCTTTCCTTGTGCGACGCGGAAATTCGACTATCGGTGTTGACGCCGAAACCTTCCTGAACTGTTCTCGGGGATTGTAGACGCAGCCTCTAGCTGACGAGATACTATAGCCCTGGACGCCGGCTAGTGTTGCGAGCCTGTATTGATGACAACCGCCGAGTAGTCCAATGGCGGTGGTATCACCGAGAGGAAGCCCTCTTGTTGGGGTTCGATAGGTGCAATCAAGCTCAATCAATTGCGAGCAGCAAGAGTCGGGAGTAATGCATACAGAAAGCTCGTGGGAGACTGTGATTGAACTGAGAGGTACGCAAGAGTGTAGAAAGTGAGGTGTGAGACGGCCGCCACGTGTAAAGGATGCAGAACCGCTGAGATCAGGGCAGGTTCGTAAACACGGGTGACACAGAGACCGAAAGGGTGTGATGTTGCTTAAAGTGAGGAGAAATTGCGGGCACTGCACAGGTGTTTATAGAGCGTGCTGGAGGAACAGGTTGAAAACGTGAAAAGGTCAGGAAGAAGGAAGCGCGACGAGCACGAACAGCCAGGACAGGGATGTAGTGTAGGGATAGACGGGGCTACAGCGCGATGACTGGCAGGAAGATTGAGGGGACACGAAGGGTGTCTTGAATAAGCGGCAAGACGGGACGAAGAATGAGCCTACTGACGCGGGTGGGGAAGCGGGGCTGCATTGTACTCTCTCGCAGGTCCAGCTCGCTGGGAGTAGGGGAGCAGCATCTGAGTTGACCTGATTGCCCATTGGTCAGTGATCATTCCTCATTCTAGGGTCTGATGGAGGGCAGGCACAATATCGTCGTATGGCAGTCGGCCAGCTTAGTTACTCATGCCCGCATCACTAAATCATCATCAGTGTATGACCCCGAGCAGCATCAGTGATACAGACGGCGCTCTGACGTGCATGAACCGAGCACAGGAGGAACCCAACGTCTTGGCATTTTCAGACAAGGGCTAGCGGTGTGTGTCCCTCGCCTAAATGATGTGCGTGCGATGGCTTTGCCCTGAACCCAGATTAGGCATCTAAAGCATATCATTCGCGCAGTGGCCCATGTGGGCGCTACTGCTGCAGGATGGTTAGCCAGCTGAATGGTTCATCCGAGCCTTATCTTGCTAGGTTTGTGTGACACCTGAGTCGTGAGTACTATTGTTCCCATTGTTGGACGATGCTATTGAGAAGAGTAGCCGGACATTATCAAGGTATTGATACCGCAATGACGAACAGATCAATCGCAGGACAGGCGGCCAGAATATAGGCACCATCTGATGAAGTATACAGGAGGTTGTATGTATGTCGTCGCATTGCTCGAGTCATCCTCGAGTCAGCGCTCCGCCCCGTGTGCAGATTCAAGCGGCAAGGTAGCACTTGCTACTACAGTATATACTTGCATTTGGAACGGACACTCGCATGAAGCTTGACAGATGGAGGACTTCTTGCAATATAACACAATCGTCTTCACTTTTTGTGCCGGAAAGTGGCACGATGTATAGATGTGGCAAGAAAGACACATCGATGTAAGGCCTCAACGGCTATACACGCTCAAAACTGGGGCATACCCAAAGCCCCCCTATAACACGATCATTTTGTGACATTCTCAGAGCAGTATGAGCCTGGTACTGATTGCAGGTTATCACAAAGCCTGATTGATGTTCCTGAAAGTCGTTTAGCTTCCCAGGTGTTTCAAAACGCAATCTTCGTACCAAAGAGCCTTTGTTTACACTGTTGTTATCATGCCATCGAATGCCCACCATCGAGATTTTCCACCATGTGGTTCATCTGAGCGTACACAGGGCCAGGCTATATAACTCCGCACCATGCCCGCTCTCTTTTTTCCTTCATCGCACTGTACTTCGAGTTGCACCAAGTCCCCTCGACAACAAGCTGTATCAAGCAATCGTCTTACAAGCACTCGACATACCAGCACTCGACATACCCAGCACTCGACATACCCAGCACTCGACATACCAGCACTCAGCATAACAGCACTCGACATACCAGCACTTGACATACCAGCACTCGACACACCAGTACTTGACATACCAGCACTCGACACACAAGTACTTGACGTCCAAGCGAACTCGTACTGAGTCACACCATCAAAGACTCCGAAGGTATGACCTCACATCGACGTATCCTCCAATACTCTGTGCTAACGCATCTTCAGTGATCCACGAAGCATATATACCGCCATGCCTGTCTCAACGCGCTCGGCTCGTCTCGTCGAGCTGGCATCAGGCAGCCAAGGCAACCGGACTCTTCCCGTTCCCGCACCGGCAACTAAAGAGGATGCTCTGCTTGAATTGAGGAGACTGGTTAGTCAACCTGACACTTCCTCCACCCTTCAGACGCAAACAACGCTAACCAATCACAGACTGAATACTTCAATGAGCGTGGCGTGACCATCGAGCTGTTGGAGAGTCGACTGATGAGCGAAGCAATGGGAGTCCAACGGATGCAGGGCGAATATGAGGAGGAACTGGGACATCAAAGAGCGACCAACGAAGCGCTGAAAGCTACCATCGAAGCTCTGGAGCAGTCACGAGCCAATGCCGCTCAGATGTGCCAGTTCCAGGCGGGGGAGATTGAGTGGGCGCACGGACTTGGCTTCGGAAACTTCCTCGGAGCAATGGCAGGGAACGACCAGCTGGATGAGGAGAATAACTCATTGGAGGAGAAGAACAACTCACTGGAGGAGGAGAACGACTCACTGGAGGAGAAGAACATCTCACTGGAGGAGAAGAACAACTCACTGGAGGAGAAGAACAACTTACTGGGGGAGAGGAACAACTCATTGGAAGGGGAGAACAACTCACTGGTGGAGAAGAATAACTCGCTGCAGGAGAGGAACAACTCACTGGGGGAGAGGAACAACCAGCTGAAGGATGTCCAAGGGCGGTTGGTCGAATGGTATGTCAAGCTCGAGACGGAGAGAGAAGATTTGGAGAAGGAGAAGTCCTCTTGGGTTATGGAGAAGGCCCAGATGATGGCAAAGATGGCCAGGATGGAAGCAGAGGCAAGCTCCCATGAGCATAAGATTGCAGAGCTCAAGGTCGAGAACGAGGCACACAAAGCTGCGGCGTTGCAAGGCACTGCCAACCTGGCACTGTCCGAGATGCGCACCTGGACTGCCCAGTCAAAGGACTTGACCGCTATGGAACAGGCGAAGTTGACTCTGAGGGACGAGGTGGTCTTCGAGGAGATGGCTAGTGGTTACCGCAAACGTCGAGCAGAAGAGCGTGAGCAGGACCGTGCTAGCAAGAAGCAGCGCCGCTAGGCTGGGCTGAATTGGTAGATGTCATATCCTGAGATTTCAGAAAGGAGTTGTATTCGAGTCGAGATCGAGAGGCATCTGAAAGGTTTTGCCATTATAGTGTCTAGGAGTAATTCAGCGCTTTCAACATCACCTTCTGTTGCGTGAACTGCGTGTAGTCGTGAAACTGCCATGAAATTCTCCGTCAGCAGTGTATTGAGACGTCATCATACTTATAGAAGGATAGTTCTGATATCAAATCACGCTGCTCAGGCAGTGTCTCGCTAATCAATCATGCTGGATTGTGAAGGTGATTGGTACCCGTCAAGGATGCGAGGTTGTGTCCAGCTGGAGGTCGTGATTCGGGTGGCAACATCACGTGTGACAATTCGACTTCTCTGCCAACACCAACACTGCTAAGTAACAAAAACCTCACCCTACCAAGTCAATCATGGACAACAAAGACAACGCAAACCCCCTCATCCTTGATGCCTCCGATCTGCCCTCCAGGCGTGGCGCTGATACGGTCAGGCCTCGCGCAGATGGCGGTACAGGGCTCTTCGATGGTCTCTTAAACGGACAAAGTCCATACTCGCTCGACCCTTTCGCCGAGAAACTCTCCTCTTCATCCGACGATGACTCCAGCTCCGAAGTCGAAGAGATCGATGCACAGGAAGTCTATGGTATGCTAGCCTATACCGCTTCGTCCCCCCAGCACATCACCCAATCCACGACTAATGCCCTCACCACAGATCTCATCGCTCCCATATCCGACCCAGAACACCCTCTCTCACTTGGCTCCCTCAACGTCGTCCAGCTCTCCGACATCCACATCACCACACCCTCCTCAACCTCCTCATCTCCTTTCTCCACCGTCCTTGTCGAGATCACCCCGACGATCACCCACTGCAGTCTTGCCACCGTCATTGGCCTCGGCGTGCGAGTCCGTCTAGAGCAAGCCCTGCCGCCCCGCTTCAGAGTCGATGTCAGAGTCAAGGAGGGCACGCATAGCACTGACACAGCGGTCAGCAAACAGCTCGGAGACAAAGAAAGAGTGGCTGCGGCGCTGGAGAATGGCACATTGGTGGGCGTGCTTGAGAAGATGCTTGCGACTTGCGAGTGAGCAGGATATTGCAGATTCCGCACAGAATTCAAGATCAAATATGTGATGAAGATGAACACAACACGTCATCATAAAGAGTTGTCGCAGGACTCTCGTTTTGCGCATACCTCAAGCCCACCTTAACGCCGACGCAGCCGACCGTGGATACTCAGGTCGATAACCGATGCATCTGGTTTCCACGAAGAACTCTTTTGGCTCGTCTCACTCGAGGGGTGCCGCTACGATCGGCTGAAGTAAGATTTAGTAAACACTTACAGGCTGGCCGACAGGCTAGTTAGTGAATACTCTCGGTGGGAGGGCTCGTTGCTGAAATGCCCAGATTGCAGAAGACATTGTGCAGCGGACAGGCGTACTCGCTTCCATACGGACATAGACCGACTTGGGAGGCAGTCTGCTTCCGGGGCATGAAGAAGTGAAGCCGTGCGCAAGGCGCACAGAGACGAGCAAGACAGGGGGGTGTGATGGTAGCAATGACTTGGAGACTACAGGGGAATGGACATGGAGCGAGTGGTGCGGCCCAGGTATATGTTGTTCATTAAGTGGCGTCCTTGAAGGTCTGCCAAGGTCTGGAAGTGTTCATCAACATCAGCAAACAGATGTGATTGTATTGCAATCGAAGCTACATATCAAGCCGTCCAGCAGCTTTCAATTTCCTCCTTCTCAATCACTATCATCATGAAACCTCTCCACCCGTATCTGCGGTATTGTAGGAAGTGCATCATCCTCGTCCTCATCCTCCGCGTACCGTCCCCTGCCGCCCTTCGTCCCATTACCAGCATTATCCTCCAAATCCAAATCCTCGTCAAACTGATCAGGATGCGCCAAACCCCCGTCCGAAGGGCCCCTCGCATGCCCATTCCTCCCCTGCTCCTGCTGTTCCATCAGCTCCAGCTCCTCCGCCCTCCTCTTCGTTTGTCTATAAATGACCCACGCTGTCGCCGCCCCAAACGCCATACTAACCGCCACACTGGCCCAATTCAACCACTTATCCCTCCCATCCTTGCCCTCCACATCCCCGGCGATCGCCGCCAACCTCGACCCCACAAACACATGTATCAGCAGCTTCGGGCTGGCGAGTGCAGAGGCCAGCATGAATGTCGGCCAGGACACTGTAGGCACGGTGGATATGGCGCCGTTTGAAATGGAGTAGGGAAGCGGGCAGAGGCGGATCATGACGAGGAGTTTGAGGCCGTCGTGTTTGAGGGTTAGGGCGAGGGCGGCGAAACGACGGTCGTTGGCCACGAGGCGCGAGACCCAGGAGGAGAGGAGGGTGCGGGAGGCGAGGAAGGAGGCGGTGGAGCCGAGGACCGTGGCGGTGGCTACAATGAGCCAGCTGGAAGTGGTGTTAGTGGTGAGCGAAACGACAAGCTTGCAGCGCGGGAGTTCTGGGGGCGGATGGGGGTTAGACATACCCAATGCGCACGCCGTAGACGAAGCCGGCAATGGTTACGCAGCTCGAGTATCCTATCAGTGGAGGGAATGACACAAGAAATGTGAACGCCCATAGTATCATCCAACCATTCCGCATGTCTCTCAAGCTCTTTGCCAGCGGCGCTATCCAGAAGAAGACGTTCTCGCCAAACTTGAGAAATAGAGTGAGAACAAGCAAAGACAGGATTCCGGCGCCAGCGAGAAGGACTCGCTGGGTGACAGACATGGATTGATATGTGTCGAGGGCGCGCCGGTATGAGGAGATCGTGGTTCGTTGCAGCTTGTCGGCTGTGTTCATCATGCGGTCGCGGTAATTGGAGGCTTCGGAGGATGAGTTACGTTGACTCATGGGGAGGTCGTCGTCGCTATAGGGTCGTCTGTCGTCGGTGGGTGATGCCAGGGCGCGCGCCGTGTCTGTGTAGCTTTGGAGGACCATCTTGAAGTGGTGACCGAGTTCGAACGGGCTGTCTGGTGTACGCAAACTGTGACTGCTCGCAACGACACTGACTGTTCTGTCTGAAGCTGAGACTGATAGGAGATTGAGGCGCGATTAGGGGAAATACATAAGCCTGCGCCGGAATGTGATGCCAATGCACTTCGGCACTTGGCTTGTTCGGCGCTTCACCCCGGATTCATCATCGTTCCACGTTTCGACCATGTTGTCTCGAACAACACCGTCCAATTCCACAAGCACAACAAATCATGTCTAGCAGTCAACAAATCTTCGTGCGTCTGGACGCTTTGCAGACGAGTATTAGGGAGACTCTACAACTGATCCAGCGCCTGGCGACACTACATCCCGATGACAGCGAGACCACTAGCCAAGAAGCACTAGGCGACACCTATCGTGCCGACTTGGCAGCTGAGATTCACGATGGGCTGAAGCAACACGAAGAAGAATTTGAGATGATTCAGCAAGATACAGAAGATGTTGTGGGAGTAGCAAGTCACGACGCCAGGAGTAGAAGGAGCGGTAATCATGTTACGAAGCGAGACCAGGAGCGTGAAAGGGAAAGTGCGGAACTGCTGGCGAGGACTTCGAAGCTGAGTGAAGACCTAAGGCTGTGTGTAGTGGATTCATCATGAAAAGCGCCAGAGCGAAACTAATCATAACATACAGTACCCGCATCCGATACCGAAAAGCACAACTACAAGCCAAGCGCAATGCCGACCTGGCTGAAGAACAAGAACGAGCTGAGCATATCCGGGCACTACAAGCAGCGGCAGAAAGTCTCGCAAAAGAGCGCGAGGTGGTTGCAGAGGCACCGCAAGATCATCGTTCTCCAACAGAAATGAGGACTGCCCTGTTCGCCAGTCGTCGTCCAGCCTCACGCAATTCCAAACAGACTCAAGACGATATGGTCCTGAATGCTTCCTCGGATCTGACATCGTCTCTTCGTCGTACACACGCACTTCTCACGGATGAAGTATCACGATCTCGCTTCGCACATGAGACTTTAGAACAGTCAAATGCTGCATTAACTGAGCTTAATGAGCGCTATGGAGCCCTTGATGACCTGCTTGCAAAGAGCCGAGGCCTGCTAGGCACTCTGGTGCGAAGTCAAAAGAGCGATACATGGTATTTGCAGACTACGCTCTATATGCTTGCCGCGACCATAGCATGGCTAGTCTTTCGAAGATTGTTCTATGGTCCGCTGTGGTGGTTTGTGTATCTCCCTTTCAAGCTGTGGTATAGTATGAGCTGGTGGGTGATGAGCAGTATCTGGGGGGTGGCGATGACGTCGAAGAACAACACCGTAGTACTCGGGACACAAGAATCACTACGAGTGATGCCAAGTGCGTCTAACCGGGCGCCGACCTTCTCCAAGCGTGGTGAGCAAGCTTACATGCCCGTGGGCGCTGGTGGAGCAGGAGCCAAGCAAGGATCGAGTAGCATGGCTTCGAGCATACAGAGTGACACACCAATGATTGATATGGTGTCGAAGATGGTGGAAGCAAGCAGAGCCATGGTTGATGCTACGTCCAGTGTTGTTGAAGAGATGGATGCTCAGATGACTCATTGGAGTGATGCAGTCGGATCCAGTGACGGACAGGCGCAGCAAGGGCAACAAGGACAACAGCATGCGGTTGCAGATAATGCCCATCAGATTGCGGCAGGTGTAAGACGCGGTGATGGACAAGTGCTGCCGGACCGGGATGAAGCCACACAGCCCAAAAATCCGAAGAAAAGGATGATGGAAGTGCCACCAGAGCCTCCGATGGAACAGAGGGATGAGCTGTAGAGGTGCAGTCCTTGTGGGATATCGAGTAGGATCAAGAATAGTCTAGCAAGATAGCCTCTGTTATGACCGTGCTATTGTGAATCACACTCGGCCGACATTGTCACATTCGAGGGGCAAAGTAAGCGAAACATCAGGGGGCGTCATTGGGGACGTTGACGCGCTCATGGGCCCCCACGTGTAACTCTATTGTCCTCTCAAACCTACTTTCTTTTGGCCGGGTTTCACTGTATTGTATGTTTATCTGATTCGAGTCTACACCTCCTCATATCTCAAGGTCACTCTCTTTTCCGGCGGACATGCACTGTAGCGGTAGCTGTACGACAACGCCGAAGATCATACTATGAATGACGATGCCTCCTCCCTCATTGGAATCTCGACAGACATATTACGAGCAGAGCTCATGATACGACAGCAAGATGAAACATTCAGACCAGAGTGCGGAAGTGGTGCGAAAGGAGTTTACAACACACCTTTTCATGTCGCTGCATTGTTTCTCATATTGATACTTAGTATCCTTGGTGAGTTGTCCTCTCCGTCGAAGCCAACCAGTCACCTGCTAACATTCCAAAGCATGCGCATTCCCCATAACCGCCCGACGCTTCCCTTCTCTACCGATACCGCACCGCTTCCTCTTCCTCTCACGACACTTTGGCACAGGAGTGCTCATCGCAACCGCATTCTGCCATCTTCTACCAACCGCCTTCGTTTCCCTGACAGATCCATGTCTGCCACCTTTCTGGAGCGAACGATTCCGCGCCATGCCAGGCCTGATCGCGATGATGTCTGTGTTCTTGGTCATTGGCATTGAGATGTTCTTCGCTACACGGGGTGCTGGACACTCTCATGATTACGAGCTCCACGATCAAGAGGCAGGACGGAAACACCATGAACATGGGAATGGCCATCATGTACGTCCAGCAAAAAAGAGATACAGGACGTCGAGCTTTAGCTCATTGTCTGGGAAAGCGGACACAGTAATGAGCCCGCAGCGTCCACGAGCATCACGGCAAGGATCATCAACCTTCTCCGCGCATACAGCAGAAGGCTCGAAATCATTGATACAAGGTGCAACGGACCCCGCAATACAAGACGAAGACTCGGATCTCGATCTGGATGAGCTCGGCACTGAGGATGATCCGCTCACGCCGACCAAGGCCAAACGCAGTCATTCGCGCCTGCCCTCAAACCAGCACAACAGTTTGGACGATACACCCATCAACAGCCTGGATGAGAAGAAGGAAGTGTTGCAAGTGATGCTCCTCGAAGCTGGCATTCTCTTTCACTCTGTATTCATTGGCATGGCCCTCTCAGTAGCCACAGGAACCTCCTTCATCGTCCTCCTCGTCGCGATTTCCTTCCATCAGACATTCGAAGGACTCGCGCTCGGCTCTCGTATCGCTGCCATCCGCTCATTTTCGCCGGGCTCGAAGAAGCCCTGGCTCATGGCGATGGCGTATGGTACGACAACACCCGCAGGCCAAGCCATTGGACTGCTAGTACATAACCTATACGATCCAGAAAGTCAAACCGGACTATTAATGGTTGGCATCACGAATGCAATCAGCAGCGGTCTGCTACTCTTCGCGGGGTTGGTGGAACTGCTAGCGGAGGACTTCTTGAGTGACAAAAGCTACGAGAAACTGGTGGGCCGGGAAAGGCTTGAAGCATGTGCAGCAGTGGTCGCAGGGAGTCTGCTGATGGCATTGGTGGGTGCGTGGGCATGAGGATGTGGATATATAGTCTTCGTGAAAAATAGGATATTGTATACTGCGTCGACATTTCAACTCAAGATCCTACGGTCTACAGCCTGCTCTTTGCCCAGCCTGAATCTGAGTAAGCGACAAACTACTGTTCTTTCGTGCCCCTGGATGATGAAACACCATCGGAGCCTCATCCCGGCCTACAACGTCTATCATGAACAGTCTGTCTTTTTCAAGCCCGCAGTCTTCTTCACCGTGAGAAAGATCTAGCCCTTTGATTTGCTGATACACAGTGCCCTCTTTCATCTCCTCTGCAAACGCTCTTGCTTGTCCTATCCTGCTCTTTTCTCTCAAGCTCTTCTGCTCCCTTTTTTTTCTCGGAGATCTCACCACTCCATCAGCACAACCGACGACATGACAAAATTCCGTCCCTGCATCGACCTGCACTCGGGCTCCGTCAAGCAAATCGTCGGCGGCACCCTGACCACCGACGGCTCCGCGCTGCGCACCAACTTTGTTTCACCGCATTCTGCCGCCTACTTCGCCCAGCTGTACAAGGACAACAACCTTGAAGGCGCACATGTGATTATGTTGGGACCGGGGAATGAGGAGGCTGCGAGGGAGTGGATTGAGAGGGGAGCGGGGAAGGTGAGTCCGTGATGTGCGGTGAGCGTGGTCGCGAGATGCGCCATGAAGCTCTTCGTGTCGGACAGTCAGTATGTGGTAATATCGACAACCTGTACCCAATTAGTGCATAATCCTCGTTGATATCAACCACATTCCACCCAGGATTCCCAGCTAACTCCAGCTCTGTCAGGTAATAGTAACATCCTACCTCTTCCCCTCCGGCACCTACGCGCCTGCACGCCTCAACGCCCTACTTGCCGCTCTGGGTAACGACACTTCGAACCTCGTCATCGACCTCAGTTGCCGTCGGAAGGGTAAGTCGTGGTTCGTGGCGACGGATAAGTGGCAGACGGTCACGGAATTTGAGATTACATTTGGTAAGTAGTTGTGATTGTGAAGCGTGACCGGAAGAGGTCTCTCGTCCAAGCCTTCCGCTCGTCCTCCATTTCAACACTCTAATCAATCTTGTCAGACAACCTCTCCATGCTCAGCACGTCCTGCTCTGAATTCCTCATCCACGCCGCCGACAACGAAGGTCTTCAAGCCGGCATCGACGAAGACCTTGTGCGATTTCTCGGAGAGTGGAGCACATCCAACAGCTCCTCGATACCGATAACCTATGCCGGCGGCGGCCGCTCCCTCTCTGATCTGCAGCACGTAGCTGACTTGAGCAGTGGACGTGTGGATCTAACAATCGGGAGTGCCTTAGATGTCTTTGGTGGAAGTGGTGTCAAGTTTGAGGAGGCTGTGGCGTGGAATGAGAGTCATGGGATGTGAGAACGATGCTGGGGGGGGAAGAGAACGAGGAGGGTGAGCATCACGTCACAGCATCACGACCGCGGTAAGAGATCGATACAACGAAGCTGGCCTCTGAGGTGGCATTGTGCTCCCTGTAAGCCTCACCCCATATCCCAATCGATACAACTCGTTTCCGAGCTACGGAGCGCAGGGATGGCTGGACAGCAAGTGGTTGATGCTACAGTCATAGGACAAAAGTTTGGAAATATCCCTGGGCAGAGTGCCGTAGGGATTCTGCTCAGACTTATGTCTTAGTAGAGTGATGGCTGGAACATCGAACAGGGCATTGCCTGGAAGATTGATGCCAATATTACCTCTACCAAGCTCGCCTATTGGTAGCCCGGATGCATCCCCACCTTGCCCGCATCTTGTGGGAAAGCTTAGCCTGGCGCAGATTAACAACAGGTCTGCTTGTGCGATGGCGGAACCATGACTGGCCGCGAACAATGGGTATGACGCGTGGTACCACCTCTTACAAGCCGCTGAGCTGTACTATCTCTATGTATAAGTGTCCAAGGAACAGCCCGACACTCCTCCGGACATTACCAGACTTTGACTTATGGTCTGTGGTCTTAAGCCCTCTGCTGATTCATCGTCTCTCCCTATACCACACTGAGCTTTGCCGAATACTTTAATCCCATCATCACCATGTCTGTCGATCCTGTCCTGCTTGAGACCACTCTCGTCCAGGATTGTTGAAGAGCTCGAACAGCTGAAGCAAGAATGGCCCGCCTCTCCCCATGATCTGAAACACTGTGCAACTTTGGTCAAGCTATGTCACAACGAGATGCAAGAGATGGCCGACACTACCAACAAAGCCTTGCTCGCGGCGATCGGGCAAGATAAACAATTGCAACTCGTTCTCAGTCTCATTACAAACCAGGTCGAAACAGCAGGCGAAGATCAGAAGCATTTGGAGGACAATGTCGTAGCGATTCTGAGGCCTGTGGCTCATCGAAGGATGGAAAACATCGCTGGAGAAAAGTCAACATAGAGATTAACGTTTCCAGTGCAAGATGGCACTGCTATACTGCATGGCTTGAGTGGTGGCAGATGAGGTGGTATGCTGAGGTGTTGTAAGGCTGCCCCTTTATGACTCGCGTCTCGAGCCACCTGAGGGTGGTTCCAAACATGACCTTTGACTCTTTGAGAAACACTAGAATTCTGAATAGTCGTGGAGATGAGTGCCGTCGATATAGTGTGGTGTTGTACACCAGGTATAGCGAAGAAGTGGGAAGGAAATTTTCGTGAACTACTATATGCATAATATTGGTCTCAGCCACACTGTTCATTCTTAGCGTGTTGTGCACACATCTTCCTCGGCTGAGCTCATACCTATACTGAGCAACAGCTTTCATTCCATTTCGTGCAGATTCGTCCGATTCATGTCACGTAACACCCGCGAGCCCGCGAGCACAGGCCTGCTCAACGATCAGTTCTGATCATCTCCATCGGCCACTCCATCCACCTCCTCCACTGCCCATTCAGCACAATCTCCCACTCGTTCACAGAGGCTTCCTTCTCTCGACGGTCAAACTCATCCCACATCGTCCGCACTAACGCTGCGCCCATGCCTTCCACCCACCAGGCGTGCCACGTGACGTTCTGCAGCACTCCCCAATACACGAGAAGCATGAGCACAGGTACTGAACCCTGATCAAAAAGTATAAGGAAGTCGTCTGAGAGTAGATGCAACCATCCACCACAGGCCGGACCGACAGGGAGTGTGGTCTCTGGATCAGCATCAGGTCGATAGGCATATGCAATGCGATCGAGTGTGCGTATTAGTCTTTCCAAAGCGGCATCATAGGTCTCTTTCGTGCCTGGGTCGAGTCGAGGCTCGTCATGCCACATCTGAGATAGTCCAGAGAATCGTGCGCGCATCTGCAGAAAGATTGGGTCCTGAGGAGGTGGTGGCTCGCCCCATGATGACGTAAGAGTGAAAACAAAGACAGGGCTATGTGGCAACCACTCCCAAGCCTCTGGCGGGACAATCAAAGTCATCCCATGCAGTGTGCGTAACCAGCCGCTCTTCGTAAGTTCATGATAGCGTTGCGGTGCCTCGGGATGCAATTTTATGTTGAAGCTGCAGTAGACAAACAGTGCGGCCATGATGGTGAAGACGAACACAGCTTCATAGTTCTCTTTCGTCACGACCTTTACGTGCTCGCGGAAGAGTGCCATACTCTCATTTTCATGCTCTGCTGCTTGAGCGAGAGCGCTGTGGTAGACAGGTCCTCCGGGTGGCGCGAAGATCGCTTTCATATGTGCGGCACTTGCGAGCAGAGCATGAAGCAGATACGGAAACCCGAATGCCAGGTCTACTACCATTGTGCTGGCGACGGTCGCAACTGACGGACGTGTATGAATCATGGAGATCTTTTCTTTGTACAGCTCGAGAAGGACCGTATCAGCTACCGAAAGATCGTCGTAAGTCATCGATATCGACGCAGTTGGCAATGGGTCTGACTCCAGAGGAGTCACTACTGATGAAGACGTAGCAGGGGTGGATGCAAATGTCGATGCAAAGGAAGATGTAGATGCAGATGTAGATGTGGATGTAGATGCGGAATCATCCTGGGTCGGTGCCGTAGCGAACGGAGTATACGTGCAACACGAACGATTTGTAGCACATCTCGAGCAAGTCGGCTTCCGTTCGTCACATTTCAAGCGTTGCTGCTTGCATTGCGTACAACCAGCTCTCGACTTTGCGTGAAAGCGTTTCGTCCGTCGTGGTAATTTGTAGTCTCGAGCAAGAAAATCAGCCAGAAAGTCAATCTTCGGGTTTGCTGCTGTACTTTCGTTCGTCTGTCGAGCCGCCAGCGGAGGTGCCGTGGTAGACGCTGCGGCGCGTGCCTTACGTCCTGCTGCTGCTGCCTGAAACTGAAGCTGTTGGTCCAGTTTCTGACGTGCATGACGCTCGGCCATGCGCTGCGCCTGCTGCTGGCGCTGTTCCTGTGTCCATTGCCGTGCCATCTGACATCAGCCTCTTTTCAATGCATCTCTACTGAACCCAGGGCTGTCAATGCCGGTTTCAGAACACTGACGTCCAAGGTAGGTACCGTACCTTGATGAAGATGGAACCCAGCCCCATGCATAGACACATGCGCCTACCCGGACTTGCCCCGATGACAACGACCTCGACGGGAGCACGGGCGCCATGTTGCTGTATAACAAACATCGTGTCGGGTGTCAGTGTGATGTTCACACTCGAGCTTATTCCCCTTCTCGTATACCCTTTCCAGCTTGCGCGTTTCCGTGACTGTCTCCTCCAATTTTTCCAATTTCGCTGTTTTTGGGGGTGATTCTATTAGTGGGGGGGAAACGTGACTTCTTTACAAGATAAGCAGTTTTGCTGCTTACGATAGTCGCCATCTTGCGATCCGGCTTGTCGTTTCCTGTCATACTTATGCAGTCTTTGTGCTATGACGAAGCCCGAGACTCATTATTCCATCCCCTTATACTTCGTATCCTCCATGATGTACAGTGGCGAGGGGAGTACCGGGACCGCGTGCTCGACGTTTCCAGCATTCCAGCCGTTTCACCGCCGTAGCCAATAGTGTCAAGCGCCCTATACGTACAGATGGATCTTTTGCGTGCTCCCAAATAAATACGGCGTTGACGAGAAACGAGAAGAAACGGAGACACGGCGCTCGGGCGTGCCCAAGCAG
>Ga0268250_10000263_pt1 | contig 25816 bp, 28 predicted proteins | sample AgamicAsSfe_FD_200448 | JGI IMG/M metagenome (GOLD analysis project Ga0268250, IMG submission 200448) | Agave microbial communities from Guanajuato, Mexico - As.Sf.e (v2) (version 2) | ecosystem: Host-associated > Plants > Phyllosphere > Phylloplane/Leaf | place: Guanajuato, Mexico | collected...
GAATTGGGGGAGGGTGTTGGGGGAGTGTGGAGAGGAGGTTAAAGGGTGAGGGTCGAGAGTGACAGAGTAGGATCGAGTGACTTGAAGTAATGTGTTCGGTATTGTATTCTTTTTTTATTCAGAGCTCCAATCATCGCGTTGCAGCATTTTTGGTAACATGGTCATATATTTGATAAAGCGATCACCTCCACTTCATCGTCATTCCATCTCATCTATCAAGCGCTTCATCATTAATCCTTCCACCCTCCTTCAACCTCCTCATGACTCTGCTTTGACCCCACGACATCTTGTATGCTCACAATGATACACTTTAGGTCGCGACGATCGAAGAGGATATCCAGCTCAAGTCGTATTCCTGCATCATGTCAGCCGTGCTCCCATATTTAACATGCTGCACATTGTTGTGGCTCGTCGAGCGAACCTGAACCTAAACACTAACCTTTGAGTTCATTATTGAAATGTGTGCTCTACCCGAGATTGATTGCACTGGAGGATTGCTGCCAGGCGAGCAAGATGCTGATCACCCCTAACATTGACATCCATAGGACAAAGGTTTGGAAGCACCCCAGTGAGAGTGCCGTAGGGGTTCTGCTCAGATTTATGTCCCATTACAATGGATAGTGCCAGCTTCCCCGTCAATCCCTGCCGAATGCCGGCTTCGGAGGCATGGAGTGAGCCACCTTCAATCGGTTGAAGCAAGCCACGAACAGATAGCCCGAAGTACAAGCCGATGTCCCCTCGTAGGATACCGTACATAGGTACTTTTCAGAACGGCGACGGCGACCTTTGAGCGTTCCGGGCGATTATAACCCGCTGATGACTTTTTCTTTTAGCGACATCGTCAGCTACCCAAAGAAAAGTCCGTCAAACATATCGATCGTGCCATTTCCGCCTGTATTGCCAGTGTTATGGCCAAGTCCAGAAGACATGTCAACAGACGCATCCATTCCCGCCACAACAACGCCGCTCGGGTCGTCGCCACCTGCTCCCGCGATTCCAGTAGACCAGCCACCATCCACCCACACTGCGGCACCTCTTCCACCTCCACCTATCATGCTGTTGAGGTTATGGAACTCGAAATCAGCGTCGTTAAATACCTCGTATGAATCGTGGTCGAAAGACATGTGCGTTGGCAGCGACATACCTGTGTCGAAGCCGGAGGAAGATGAAGGTTGTATTTCAGGAAGGAGAGGGAGAGCGCCATGTGGAGTGATGCTCAAGTTCTGGGGAGACAAGCGCTCGGGCATGTGTTGATGCTGTGAGTAAGGCGACGTCGTCGGATGCGTTGGTACTGTAATATCATAGTCCAGCAAATCGGCTACCTTTGCCATCGGACGGAGTGTCTGCTGATATACGTCTGGCACTGGCTGTGACATTGGCCGATCTAGTGTTGATGTATATTGTTGCTGATGTGGCTCGACCGTGTGTGACTGGGTGTAAGAGTCGGATGTCTGCAGACCATAGCTGGGACGGTTCATAGTCTGTGACTTGGTTTCTGTTTCCGAGAACAAGTCACTGAGATTCATGTCGAATCGATTAGAGTTGGCTTGCCGGCCACTTTGCCTCGTAATGGCCGAGGATACTGCTCGTACCAGGCCAGGCGTCCTCAAAACGGCACGCGAAGATGCCACTGGATCCTTCTTCTGCGATCGGATTGCGGTAGGACCAAAGCCGGTTGTCGCCATGCACATCTGGACTGTTGTTTTACTCATCCGATCAAAAGCGTCTTTACAAGCTGCAGCTGGAGGACAATGATCGATGAGGTCAGATAGTACGCTAGTCGCAGCCAGGATAGTGAAATCGACGTCATCGAGGCGCTGGAATCAGAGTAAGCAAAGAGTCCTTGTAAGCATGACGCGGAGACTCACTAGATGACTGCGAACTACAGGTGAATGCCAGATGGCATATAAAAACGATATACCTGATAGTGTTAGCCTCACGCTACATCGTGTCCTGAGCATACAGTCACGATCGAAAGTCTGGAAACTCTTCATTATGCGTGTCGTGGGGTTGCTGCTCAAGTTATGGTTCAGTACAGTATCTTAGACTTACCAGCATTGAACAAAGAATGTGTAGAGAGATATGTGAAGTTGACCAGTCTAACACGATGCAGTTGTCGGTAGAGTTTCAGGACTTTCTGGCCTGCTTCAGCAATCTTGAGACAAACGAATTCTTCATCTCCTTGTTCGTCAAAGTGAGACGTCGTCGCACCGGGGCTATCCGAGCTGTAGTCGTCGCAAGAACCCAGCTCCTTACTCAACTCGGCCGGAGCAGTCAAGCTTGGCCGATACAGCATAATGACAGCCTGCCAGTAGTTGAGATCATAGAACAACGGTGAGAAATCAACGCCACTCTCGTTTCTCGATGGTGCAGATTCTTTCCACTCCCACAAACGCCTATCCACGTCTATCCGCCAGTGACGAAATGAAGAGTATGGCTGCAAGAAAGGTGAACCCAAGCCGGTATATACATACTCATTCGGAGCATGGGTTTTATTCATGTGGATGGCCTGCGCTTCAACATGCTGTAAGACTTGCTGGATCTCCGACTGAAGCAAACGCAGCCGAAGATAGTGATGCGTGACAAATTTCGAGCTGGGTATGAATGAACCATCTAGCGGAATCTGGAAACCGGTAGGATTGATATAGATGTCATCGAGCAGGGATGGGAACTCGGTCGTGATGACTTGATCAGACATCGAAACAGGCTTGCCTACACAATAGCTGACAAGCCTGTCGAATGAGTATGTACACCAGAACAATCGCCGGCGTACTTCACGTATCCACTGTCTGCGGCCAATGTTCTCCGCACTACGGACTCTAGGCGCTGTAGGGGTAGCGCCATTATTGTTGTCGTGAGCGGGCTCATCCTGACCTTCTTCATGATGTAGTCCTAGATCAAGAGCTAATCTTACAGCTGTACCGACAATGTACCAGAGCCCGGGAGCTGATACAGTCAGCCACATCCCACTGTGAAAAGCATAGCATTGACTTACCAACCGGTCGTAAAAGAGCAAAGTTGGCTAGCAGAAGAACTGCCTGCAATTCTTCGAGGGCGCCACTGACACCATCTGCTGTGTCGTTGTTCGAGCATGCAGCTAGATGACCTTCAAGATGCACGATGGCCGATGCATGATATTCTTCTGGCTGCCATTGTTCTTCGGACATCCTTACTCTCTTCGACGGTGCACGATCTGCCTCGTCTTTCGCTGTACTGTCGACTATTATGCCAGCTCCAATTGCAAACACGATATTCAGAAAGTACGACTCGCGTGGTGTCTTAACATGACCAGCGTGGTCGTATACTCGCTCGAAGATGCTCATGAATTGACCTCGATGCAACACTGGTGTCTGTGGATGCGAGATCTGGAAGTAGAGGTTCGCCAATCTTGAACCCACGTCTCGCGATGGCAATGGTGCCGGTCGTACGGATGTCTTCGTTTGTAGACCGAATACCGACTCTCTCATGCTCGAAGGTCCTGCACGTCCGGGAGTGGTTTCTTGCTTGGCACGATTGTCTCGTTCGGAAGAAGTGCGATTGACGGAGCTCTTGATTGACTGGAGGACAACACGAGCGAATGAGATGCCCGACCACCCAAGCTTGTCCGCTCTGTTTTCGTCAATCTTCTGCGCATCTGTCGGGCTTTGCATGCCGGTCTGTCGAGCATGTCCATGTATCTCGGACTGCACCGACTCCTTCTTGACCGAAATCTCATTCTCAGATGTTCCAGCTAGTGCAGAGTCCTGCCCAGAAGCGTACTGTATCCCATGTTTCCCGAGTAAGTCCTCAAGATATGCAGCTCTGGACTCCAGATAGTATACATAGCTACGAGGTGTCTCCCTGTTCAGCAATGGGTCAAACGAGGTACACTGTAGTCCAGCCTTCTCACAAGGCTTGCATGCTGGAAGTTGCTGGTCGCAGCGATTCTTGCGCAGGCGACATCGGTTGCAGGCTGATACATTACGAAACGCTGAGCTTGCTTGAGACCGAGATGCTTTTGGACTTGTTTTAGCTGTTGGCTGCTTTGTAGTAGATGTGGTCGGCTGTTGTAGTGGGCGATGTGTAGATGCGTCTTCCTGGACGTGTGCGGGAGGAAGTAAGGCGGATTGTGTGTTGTTGTTTGTCAGGCTGAGCAGCGATGGCCCGCCTGAAGGAGCAGGCGCATTGGACGATGTGTCATTGCCAAATGCGAAGCTCTCATACTCCCGCTTTGTGCCTCGGGTGCGGAAGTCTTCATTGGCCTTTGGCGATGACATGACCTACTATACCGAGTGATCATTGTAACTCTGTAGGCGCTATTCGTTGAGCTTCTATGCGGCTTACAATCGTTATCGTTCTTGTATCTCATTGTTGTAGCTTGCCGAACCTGTGCGATAACAGCCGGATGCAAGTCCGAGATGTGATCAGAAAGTCAATTGCCGAGGGACCAATATGCATTGCAGTGCGATTATGAAATTGAGCATCGTGAAGGCCTTCGTCTGAAGTCTATCTCTATCGCTCTAATGCTCTATTGTTCTATTGCTCTGCACCCTCGTCACCATAATCGTTATCCTCAGGACATACAGCTCAGTATCTGCAAGCATGTAGGTGGTCTCCAACAAGCGACCCGTGCTAAATACCGTAGATGTTCTCACGACATGCATTTTGCGGCCTCTCTTTTCCGTCATGCTTCATCCTGTTGCGTCTGGCTCTCTCGCTCTCTTCCTCCCTCGTCTATCCTTGCTCGGTGTGGATCGCGAGTGACTCATCTGAGCCCATGTAGGCGCCTTTCATGTCCCCTACATTCGCGCCGCCCGAGATTGCGACCTCTTCTCAGGTCGCTTTCTGCTCTATGATTGGTCAAATACGCGCTAGGCACTCAGTGCCTCTGCGATGTGCAAACCGCAGTGACGCTCTCCTATGGGCACAGGCTCCGCGAGGCTGATTGTCAATATTGCGTGTCTTTCGTTCTTGTGTGCAATCCGGCTTTGCGGCTTGCACGTCTATCTTGACTCTCCTGTGTATGTGTGAGCTGGGGCTGCGCTGAGGGCGATCTGCATGACAGTGAGTCTATCGTTCTCCAACGCAGGCGATGGCCGGCTCGTCCAACTTTGCTGTGTGCACGAATGCTTTCCGCTTACGCTGCATAGCCTTCGTGATCCTGTTTCTCTCTCATTCACCATCCCCCAACAGACCACCGGCATCCGCCATTTCCATATCTTCCGGCCCATGGCCCTTTCCAGGTCCACTGACTATCCTGACTGACGATTCTCTCCGTGTCCTTCCAGGCACAGGTGAGCCAGGCATGGGACTGAAGTTGAATCTCCGACTCCAGCCAGCCGGTGCCCGAGGTGTGCCACCTCCTGAGATCGATCGTCGTACTGGCTCGGGCGAGCTAGGAAGTTCGAGTTGTGTCGAGGCAGCGGGCGGCGGCGACAGTGCACAGCCGATTGTGGAAAGGTCATTGCAGACCTGGCGTGGTAAAGCTGGGGATGTGGGTGGTGAAAGTGGTGGCCCAAGTAAACCGCCCGCGTCGACCAGGGATATGTCCGAATCATCTGGATATAAAATCTTTGGGAGTCGGCTGGGGAACTCGGTGTCAATGATCGAGGGGAGTCGCGATTGACGGCGTTTGGTTGTAGGTGAGACACCTGTACCTGCTGACGACGTTACGGAAGGTCGATGAAGGAATGCATGCCTTGGCATTGGAGGAGGTGTCTCGCCGTGAATGCCAGGGAGGTCGGCAAACGAAACACTCGAGCGTCGTCTGTCGGGATTCCTTAGCAATCCACCTGCATCTGTTAGGGAGACTCCTGAGCCACGTCTGCCTAGCCTGGGGTCAATATAGAGTGAAGGTCGTGCAAAGTCTTGTACGCCAGTCTCTGGGGCTGCTCCTGGTGGACCTTGCCGGAACAACTCTGCTAGGGCTGCATTGTTGGCGTCTCGTGCTTCCGGAAGACTCAGTTCCTCGATTACACGTTGTTGTTGGCGTAATGCTGTGTTCATGAGAGCAGTATTACTTCCTTGACTCGACGTTGCTGCAGATACAGATCCTTCATCGATCTGCATGTCTTTCTCGTCGAGCATAGAGTGTTTTCGTAGTATCTCATCAAGGTTCTGAATGCTCGTCACCTGTCTTTCCTGCATCGCACTCTCAACATCCTCCTCGGCTACGACAGAGCTCAGGCGACCTCCTATCGTCCTGAAAAGATCAGTGTCACTGTCGTTTCCCCAGTGCTGCGCCGTCATTCTACGGTTCATGGATGGCTTCTCCGAGTGCACACTCGCATTGGTATCAGCCTTGTACTTTTTCGTCTTCTTCACGCCTCGATCACGAACGAAAGAGCCGAGCACTACAACATTCGACACTGCTGCTGCCGCAAGAATCTCAATCGATGCCCATAGCGATCGCCGCTGCTGACGACCTCCTGCGTCGATGATTATAATTACTCGAATGATAGTGATAGGTATCAAGATGGCGCTCGTCATGAAGAGAAGCGTCAAACTAAGCTTCCGCTTGAGTGCAAAGCCACTGGTCAGGATGATGGGGATCGGGAAAGCAATAAGTGCTAGGTCAGTGAGGACGTCTGCAATACTCATGATAAGAACTTGAGCATAGTCCTCGCGACATGATGGACCGGGGTCAGGGATGACCTTGAAAGGTTGTCAGCAAGAGATCGTTGCGAAAGGATAGTGGGATGCGCACCTGCCAGTAGTGGCTGAAGGGTCGGCATTCTGCAAGTGTACCAATAACAACCGCGAGAAAGGTTACAACTAGAAAGCCGCGAATCACTTGCAGAACTCTCTCGTAATGCCGGTTCCAGGACGTGGCAGTGAGGCGTTTCAGGAATTCAGATATTGTCCATTTTCCCATCCAGATACTATTGAGGTGTGAGCACAGAAGTCAAGACCAATGCGCCATCGCAGAAACATACAACATGGCGTAAAATATGCGCGCTGCTAGTACTATCTTGGCACCAGTCTCCCGCTCCATGACATCTTGCTGGGTCAATCCATCTGTTGTCACATTGTTGGTCCCGTACAGTAATACCACATGAATCAAGCCCGCCCGTATGAGCAGAGGTATGACACTGGAGAACATGATGGTATCTTCCGTGAATAGTCGTTCCGTCCGAACATATCTGCCTCCAACTCTTAGGATGATGATGACCAGGGCGCATCCTGTACAGAACCAGGAGACAAGGAGGGTGGGGTGATTTGCGCTACGTGCGTGCCGTGAGGGAGGGCTGCTGGACAGGCCCTGATACTGACGGGCGACAAGGTCTTGCATGATCAAGGGGTTGGCAGGCCACGAGGCGCAAAGCCTGACGTGGTGGACGTCTTGCGACACTGATGGTGCCTCGAGGAATGAATGTGGGACAGCCCAGGAGATATGGATTTTGCGGAGACTCGATAAGATGGCGATTATCTGCGCCCTTCAGCGAGATGCATGGCGGGACGGACGAATCGAGGCGAGGACGTGGTTCGTGAGGTGAGGGCTATAGCGATACAGACATCCTCCATGCTACTCCGTGACGATGTGGTTGTTGAGCTGGGTATGAACAATGCAGGTGGGCAAATAGGGAGGAGTCGATCGATTGACGGTTGAAAGGCCGGTCCTTGGCAAAGCGGCTTTCGTTATCGTCAGCAAATTGCGTCGAGACAACCCTCGGCACTTGCGTCGGCGGAGGGCGACTGTCTCGTTGTCTGCGTCGCTGCTCCAGCGGATATGAATGATGTCGCATCAGAATACTCGGCCTCAATACTGACCTCATTGTTTACGCACTACTCGTCTCATACGATGTTCCCAAAGACTCTAAATAAGCTCAGGCTTTCTTAAAAATCGACTGCTTACCTTAATCCTCGGACGGTAGACCCTTGCTTGACCCTTTGACCCTTGGTCTCCCTCATCTCGTCTTATCTTCACGGACCGCACGATCTGAGTGGACCAATTCCTACCAGAATACCAGACTGAGTGTGCTCCTGTCTTATGCTGCCCAAGCCCGACGGAGGAGCGTGGTGTGCACCGAGAAGTTGGGAGCTAGACGGGTAGTCGATGGTTAACCAATTGCCATCTAGCCATGACTGCCATGACGTTCGAATGCTGAGAGTCTAGTGTCTGAGAGTACTACTTCGTACCGCAGCTGTTCGGTTGCTGGGCTGTTGGTCTTCGCCTATCCTCATTGTTCCTAGGAACTCGTTGCTCGTGCTTGTGCCATTGATGACACAGCTAGTGAGCAACAAGTATGAAACATGATGCCTCAAGACTCTCGAAAGCCCTGCATATCGGAGCAGGTTCCATTGTTCGTTCCGCGATGGCGGTAACCACCTTCGTCATAAGGTGTGGGTCTCCTCTGTTGTCGTCCAGCACCGCTTCGAGATGGTCAGCATCTCAGGAGACGAGGCATTTCCATCATGGGACCGGAGGACATTAAGGAGACAGACTCTGATCGTCTAGGATCCCGCCCAGGAAACCAATAGAAAGCAGAGGATAGGCATTGAGGTAGCATTCTCCCGCACCCCCCATTTTCTTCATCATCAGAATACCCCAGAATCGCGAACTCATCCCCTTCTCCACATTGTGCTAAGCCTGTTGCGGGAGATTGGAATAATTTGAAAGAACTTGATTCACCACCTTCCTCTTCCTCCCGCAGCTTGGTCTCTACTCTTCCTCTTTTTGCGTCGTTGTTGTGCTCACCCGACACAGCGCATCTTCTCCTCTTTCTCGACACCTTTCTCGTATAGCTCTGCTTCACCTTAGCAGTCTGTGATGAGCAACGCGACTGCATAATAAAATCACCGCCACCCCCTGCATCGGTCTGAACACCTCGCGCAGATCTCATAGTCAGCCAACATGGTTCTCGGTTATAACCGCGTCAGGAGACTCTCCAAGGCTCCCTCTGCTACTCCGTTCCCATGGCCTCAGATGTTTGTGCTCGGTAGGTCCAGTCACTTTTAGGACGCGCGCGAGTCGGAGCGGGTCGATACTTGCAGACAGCTTGTACAGCTTCGATCATAGCTTTGGATCTTCAGCGTGGCTTGATTCAAGTCTTGTAGCCTTGTGCTAATAGATCCAAAGCACTTTGCAGAATCGCCGAGCCTATAGCATTCACGAGCATCTTTCCGTACGCAACACTGATCCTGGAACAACATGGGGACATGGCGCTGATAAGAATAGATACATCTACTACATGATTGAAGATTTCGGGATAGCAAAAGACGAGGGCGAAATTGCCATCTACGCTGGCATGGTTACATCAGCTTTTACCTTTGCTGAATTCTCTGCCGTAAGATAGCTCAAAAGGTGTCGTTTTGACACCAAGCATTTGCTAACATGAATTCTAGGCTGTCCTCTGGGGTCGACTAGTAAGAGATGTAAGACTACCAAGTCTCATACCATTGACTTACACATCTCACAGTCTGATATTTTCGGTCGCAAACCAGTACTTTTGATCGGTCTTGCAGGCACTGGCATAAGCATGTTCATATTTGGCTTTGCGCGCAACTTCCAGACAATCATCATTGCTCGAGCTCTTGGCGGTCTCCTGAATGGAAACGTTGGTGTTCTGCAGACCACAGTCGCCGAGGTTGTCACAGCAAAGGAGCACCAAGCTTTGGCTTACTCCATCATGCCTTTCATCTGGACACTCGGTATGTTCGACAGATGATCTATGTTGTTCAGCCATTTGCTAATATGACGATTTTTCCAGGCTCCATCATGGGCTCCGCTCTAGGTGGTCTTCTTGCCGACCCTGTCAAGAACTACCCGAACACCTTTGCGCAGGGCACAATTTGGGAAGCATACCCATACCTTCTGCCCAACATTGTTTGCGCTGCTGTTGTCATTTCAGGATTGATCACTGGGCTGCTTTTCCTAGAAGAGACGAACCAGACGGCCAAGGGACGCAATGACTACGGCTTAGTGCTCGGCCGGGCCATCTCAAGAGGCGTCCGAAGGTTGTTTGGCAAGAAGCCCGAAGAACTTGAAGATGACACATCAGAGAGGGAGCCTCTACTTCAAAATGGCAATTCGCAAAGTTACTCCACAAACAACGCTTCAACAAATGCAGCCACGGGACCCGCTGAGGACACAGTCAAGAACATCAAAGCGCCATCATTCAAGGACGCGTTCAACTACCAGGTCATTCTCCAGATCATTGCCTATGGACTTCTCGCGTACCACACCATGGCGTTTGAGCAACTCTTCCCGGTACTTCTCAGTATGCCTAAAGCGACTCACCCTGCAAAGGATCCGATTCATTTTACCGGTGGTTTTGGTTTGCCCAGCAGCACCATTGGTCTCATCTACTCTGTACAAGGCCTCTACAACATGTTCTGCCAGATTTCCATGTTCCCTTATGTCGCGAAGCGGGTAAGCAGTCTGACCATGTTCAGATGGTTGAGCATCACTTGGCCAATCTGGTACATCATTGTCCCATATGTGGTTCTGCTACCGCAAGCCGCTCAATGGCCATTCCTTGCTGTCATCATCGTCGTCAAAATCACCTACAACGCTTTCGCATACCCAGCAAATGCTCTGCTCCTCGCGAATCACGCCCCATCTCTTCTGGTCCTCGGTACGATCAACGGCGTCGCCGCCTCCATTGCCAGTCTTTTCCGAGCGCTCGGACCTAGTATCGAAGGTCTGGCACAGAGTGTGGGTCTCACGCACGGTATCATGGGTCTTGGTTGGTGGACAACCGCGATCGTGGCAGTCCTGGGTGGTATCTCAACCATCTGGATGACAGACCCAGACGATACACCTGCCGATGAGGAGGGCGACTCGGCAATTGACAACGAGAGCCTCGCTGACGCCGCTGAGATTGTCTTCCGTAGAGGCAGTCGTCTACCACCCACTGGTCCTGAAGGCCAGACACTCATTGAAAATGAAGAGATGGCCATCAGTTTCGCCGCCGGTACGCATCATGGAAGGAAGATGTCGACCGCTTCACGATTTGGTCCTGGTAGCAGCCGCAGATTCAGCTTGGTCGATGATCATGCCAGGAGACTGAGTGCATCCGCAGCATCCATGCAATCTGGAAGAGGTTGATGAAACTGGAGTTAGCCACGAGCTCGCACGCACGAGAGACGGAGACATGATTGGGAGCTATAGTGACGGCATTCGGACAGAGTGAGAATGGAAGGAATATATGGAGAGCCCGTGATCACGGACTCGAATGACTGGGCGTATCTGGCATTGGACGACTTTCAAGATGTTTCATATTATTCCTTCGTTTGTGGGAAAGATCCGGAGCATTGAGCCAGTACAGATTAGATCATGCACAATCTCATGACTCCTACCTTATTTCTCTACGTTTCTCCAAATAGCTTGGCGGATTTCGATCAGAACATGAAACAATAGATTGACACGTGATTCAAAACAATTATTCTCGAGGATCACTCGCCTCAAACTGCTTTTCGTGCTTGTATACCTTACCTACCAACCTTGATTCTCGGAGATTGCAGTGATAGAATTGCACCCAGATCGTCGAAGCATCTACCACAGAAGACCACCTCCTTGAGCAGGCTCCTCATTATGTTTACACCTCTGCGAAGGTGCCCGACCTCTATCCGATGGCGCATTATCTCTAAAACAGCAGCACGATCCAACACTCTTTCTCTTGTCAGGGGCAGTAGATCCGACCCAATACCGACGTCCTCCATCTCGCAGCCTTCGATCCGCACATTGTTCAGCTCCTCCGCACCCATACGGCCTGCTCAAGAGTCATATCCTGCAGACGCAGAGGAGGTCGAGCAGAATGCCGCCAAACAACCTGCATCGGATAGCGCCGAGCCTGAAGATCTGGCAGCTTCAGGAATGATGACCAAATTCGCCGACCTGGATGGCGCAGGACTAGTGGATAGCGTTGTTGTTAGAACGCTCACGAAAAAGATGGGCTTGGAAACCATGACGGAAGTACAGAGTCGCACATTGAATGAAGCATTGAAGGGCAAGGACGTCCTCGCGCAAGCAAAGACAGGTACCGGAAAGACCGTCGGATTCCTTTTGCCAGTCTTGCAACGAATCCTGACTGAAGACCCGAGTCTGCTGAAGAAGGCTACAAGACCACCGAGATATGGGCAAAGAGCATCGGATGTCCGCGCAATCATCATCTCACCTACAAGAGAACTCGCGGAGCAGATCGCGGCGGAAGCTACAAAGTTGACGCAAGACACTGGGGTTGTCATTCAGACAGCAGTAGGTGGTACACAGAAGTCCTTGCACTTAAAAGCAATGCAGCGAGAAGGTTGTCATATCCTCGTTGGTACACCTGGTCGTCTGAAGGATATCTTTTCCGATCGTGAGACCGGCGTATCTGCACCCATGCTCTCTGCTTTTGTCCTGGACGAGGCTGATCGCCTGCTTGATGCTGGTTTCTGGCCCGAAATCCAGGCAATCCAGGATCTCCTTCCTAGCAAGTCTGAGAGAGATCGCCAGACACTGATGTTCTCCGCAACTGTATCCCAAGATGTCGTCAAACTCGTCCGCTCTGTTATGAAACCTGATCTTCACTACGTTCGTACAGTGCAGGAGAACGAAACACCTACACACGACCGTGTCAAGCAGTCTCTTGTCACCGTCAGCTCGCTTGAGAACCAACTTCCTACAGTCCTGGAACTCTGTCAGCGCCAGCTTGACGCTCCTGTCACCCCCGAGACCCGGCCCTTCAAAGCCATTGTCTACTTTAATTCCACCGCAGAAGTCACTCTTGCCTCGCAGATCTTTATGGGCATCCGACGTGGCACCTCGACGTCCACCGCAGCAGCCAACTTCGAAGGCTCTCACCTCTCCGCCACACGCGTCTATGAAATACACTCCCGCCTCAGTCAGAAACAGCGAACGATCGCTGCTGACCAGTTCCGCCACTGCACATCAGGTATCCTCATGTCCAGTGATGTTACAGCTCGCGGTATGGACTTTCCCGGCGTCACTCATGTCATTCAGGTTGGACTTGCTGTCGACCGAGAGACCTATATCCACCGTCTTGGCCGTACAGCGCGTGCTGGTCAGGAAGGCGAGGGCTGGTTAATCGTGCCTGCGCCGTTTCTGAACGAAATGCGTCAGCGCCTCGGCAGGCTACCGATAGAGCGTGACACTTCACTTGCGGCATCGCAAGTGGACATGACGTCGCAAGTTGCTGGCAGCGAAGCCACCGGTTTGACTCCTGCGGCGCAAGAGTGGTACGATGCAGTATCCTCAGCCGCGAAACGTGCAGTGGACCAAGAAGACATACAATCCACGTATCTGGCGCTACTCGGAACGCACCAGTGGGTCAAGGATAAGGAATGGCTGGTCGGTGCCATGAATAGGCTCAGCAGTGTACAGTGGGGCATGTCAGAACCGCCGAGCGTGAGTCGTGGTCTTGCCGTGAAGATGCGCATGCTCGGCCTACCTGGACTGCGGGTCGGAGGTGGCGCCCGAGGTGGCAACGAGAGTTTTGCAGGACGAGCGCGCAGCTTTTCAGAAGCTGAGGGTAGACCTGGGAGGGGACGCTTTGGCGACAGAGATGAGAGAGGGGCTGGTCGCAGTGGTGGTGGTGGCTATGGCGACCGAGGTGAGCGCAGCTTCGGTGATAGGCAGGAGCGTAATGGCGGAGGCGGTGGACGGAGCTATGGCGACAGAGAAGAGCGCCGACCCCGAACCTTCACCGACAGGAACGAGCGTAGTAGCAGAGGAGGAGGAGGTGGCTTCAGCAATGGTGGCAGAGGACGCACTTCTGATCGTGGAGGAGGAGGCGGTAGTAGTGGCAGGTCTGATGGTGGCCGTGGACGCAACCGCCAGCGGGATGACTACTAGATTGGTCCAACTAGACCTGTCTAGAGTCTTGTACGATTACGACTGTAGATGGGATTGAAGCAAAAGTCTGGTTTGTATCTATGGGATATGGCGCATCGAAGATGTAGGGATACACAAGTGGCATTACTAGGATGCTGGGAGTTTGGCCATGTATGATAACAACAGTAGAAAACTCTGCTTGAGGTTAAGGGCAAGGCAAGCAAAGGTCCGGCGAGACCGGGATACTACAAATTCATCTCGACTTACTCTTCTCATCGTACTTGGTCAACATCTGCATCCTCAGCCTTTTCTCCCAATCCACTTCTAGGAGCATCACCAGTCGTTGCCATCAAGAGACTTCACCTGCAGCCTTGATCTGCTCGGAAAAGAAGAAAGATCGCCCAACGTGATACTTATACTGTACATTTTCTGCAAAATGCTGCTTGATTGACTCCCATAGCTTGAACAGCTGGAGCCCAGCACTTTCATACGTCACAAACATAACTCACAACATCACAATCATGGTCGAGCAATTTACGATCTTACGATTGTATTGGAGGTTCACTCACTCAGCCAGTAATGACGTATCGGATCGATAATGCCGTTCCCCTCAGTTTCTCACCGAAATTCAGCAATGACCCCTCCAAGGCATACGGTATCTTGGCAATCATCAGTATTTCTCTGCCGATTTCTACCTACGAAGTACTCTTACATCAAACCACACAATCCAAGCTTCCCACATATCTCTAACACACAGGCTCAGCAGCACGGCTCAGCCTCAAGCAAGACTAGAGCAGCTTACCCACCAGGTTCGTCCCCTCTTATCTCCATATCTGAACGCACCAGTATCGCACTTTATCCCGTCTCGTCTTATCAGCTCATCCACCTTCAGACCACCAGCTAACATTTCCCATTCCAGCTCCCACCAACTCTTTCCTCCACCACCACCACCACCACCACCATGCCTATCCCCGTCCCCAATGCCGAGCACCTGAAGGACCTCTTCAGCCTCAAGGGCAAAGTCGTCATCGTCACCGGCGCTTCCGGTCCCAAGGGTATGGGTATCGAGGCTGCCCGCGGGTGCGCCGAGATGGGCGCCACTGTCGCCATCACCTACGCTGGACGTAAGGAGGGTGGTGAGAAGAACGCAAAGGAGATCTCTGAGCAATACGGCGTCAAGTGCAAGGCCTTCCACCTCGACATCACTACCTACGAGAGCTGCGAGAAGCTTGTCAAGGACGTCATCAGCGAGTTTGGACAGGTTGATTCTGTGAGTAGATTGGATTGTCATGTCCAGAGAAACAACACAGTCCTAATACAATATCCAACCAGTTCATCGCCAACGCTGGCCGTACTGCTGCCTCAGGTATCCTCGACGGCACTGTCAACGACTGGATGGAGGTCATCCAGACCGACTTGAACGGAACCTTCCACTGCGCCAAGGCTGTCGGCCACCACTTCAAGGAGCGCAAGACTGGCTCTTTCGTCATCACATCTTCCATGTCTGGCCACATTGCAAACTTCCCCCAGGAGCAGACCAGTTACAATGTCGCGAAGGCTGGGTGTATTCACATGGCTAAGAGGTATGTTCTTGTATCACTCTTCCTCACCGAGCATTCTGCTTCATCCCTGCCCATACAATCTGCAGTCCTTGACTACGTTTTCATACTGACACACCTCTCCCAGTTTGGCCAACGAATGGCGCGACTTTGCCCGCGTCAACTCCATCTCCCCCGGCTACATTGACACCGGTCTCTCCGACTTTGTGGACCAAAAGGTCCAGGACCTCTGGATGAGCATGATCCCAATGGGCCGCAACGGACAGGCCAAGGAGCTCAAGGGCGCTTACGTCTACCTTGTCAGCGATGCTAGCACGTACACTACAGGTGCGGACATCGTCATCGATGGTGGGTACACTTGCAGGTAGATATGGGTGTGCAAGATGGAGGAAGGAGGGAAAGAGTAAGAGAGAAAAAGTGGAAAATGAGAAGATGATATATAATGCATATAGCGAGCTCCTCAGGATGTTAGTGAGCATACACGTCCAGAAACGAAAGATACATGTTGGCTTGGATATATTCTAAGCTAGCCATGATGAATCAATCTACCTTACCTTCGTGATAGTCACGCTTCGTTAACGAAAGGTCTTGAAAGAAGGAAAGAAGTTCTGCGAAGAGTGCCGTAAGGCAGCGACTACTTATCCAGACTTAGGTCTTGGTGCTGTCTGTAGCACTAATCACTCGTACTGCTCAAGCCAATCCATGCAAGGCCACCCTTCAAGACTACACAACAGCCACCCAAGTCCAAGCTTGTCAAAGGACGAGGCTGGGAGTGTGAAGTACCGTAGCGTGTCACCTCGTGCTGTGTCGTGTCCTGAAGTGTACTCACCGTGAGCTAGGTCAATCTCATCAGGAGATCTCGTGCTATTGCCTCAGCAGGAAGAGAGCAGGACAATGGGGCCGGTACTTGGCTAGCCAGTTCATCGCTCGGTATGTCTGGCAACTTTGGCTGGTCTTCTTTCGTGCTCTCGTGCTCTCGTGCTCCCAGTGTCCTTACACTTGCTTGCTTGCTTCGCAATCCTGACACGATCTCTTTCTCTTCGATAGCACGCTGTGGCCGCTCAGTCTCGTGCAGAGCGGACGGAGCTTTCTGGGTTTATTTCTCACGACGTTTGGATTGTCGTCGGTGAGGGTACGCAGGGGCAGGGCATGGTATGCAGGCGGTGAAACGATGGGACATGGGAAGGATGGAGGTCATTGGTAAGAAGAGTGGTTAGGAGGAAGTACACATGATGAACAGGAAGCGATGCAGCCGATGGCGAGCATGCGTTCTGAAAAGGACGGGAGGGCAAGGGGGTCGTGCCATTCGCGAATGTGCGTGATACAATGGAATCGTACTAGACAAGCGTGAATCATGCAGACTCGAGGGCCCCCTTCATCTTCCTTTCTGCCCAGTGTAGCTGTATACTGTAAAGTGCTTCGATCATCGACTCTCATGATCTTGATCTTGATCTCTTTCTCTTTCTCTTTCATTTTACTCATTCCTATCTCGTGTTCATCAGCAGTCTTTGATTCATTCATCAGCGGGTCTCCACCATCACACTCATCCGTTCTCTCCGCCGTCCTTGTCCTTGGCGATTTGAACTCTGATGCCACCAACTTGACCAGCCGGCCAGCCAGCCAGACACAAAGCTTATGCAAGATCCATCGTAGCATCCCGCACCATTGAATGTCCACTCCGCAGGCGTGAAGTGCTCGACTGCAGTGATCAATTCGGTCCTCAAACGTAGGCACGTCCGCAAGGACTTGCAGGACAGACAGTGGGTGACTGTGCCCGAGGCCAGCCGTTGTGGCAGCGATGCGTAGTCTTGCCAGCCCATCTTCCACTTTTGGCTTGGAAGTGGTACAGAATCTCCAATACCATGCTGCTTCAAGCTGGGACATTGACAAAGTGGCGCGGGACGAGCTAGGACAATTCGGCAGCCCTCGCGGTGGACCTGATACCAGTATGCCATGCACTGTCATCAGTTGGGTATAGTCCTTGGCCATGATTATGTTTCATGTCTTATGCAGCCAGGTCCGTCACTCAGCCAAAGTGGACAACAACATCTCCATCCTCATCCCACCCTGGACCCCACTCAACCAAATGCTCATAGCGCTGCATCAGCACGCCCGTGGGGTCTTTGTCATGGATGTACACCCACGCGCCAGCGAAGTGGACGACAAAGTCGCCTGGCTGCCAGGAGCCGCCGATGCTGCTGCTGCTTGTGCTGGTTTCGTCGCTTTCGTTGTCTTCGTCATTAGCATTGTCGGCGACGTCGCTGTCGGAGCTGCCATAGACTCCACCAACGCCATCAACGCCATTGTCGGATGAAGCGTAACATTCAATCTCGGGCGGAAAAGCATTGATAGCACGTTGCGGCAGTAAAGCAAACCTGCCTGCATACTCTGACGTTGTCCGTCCCACCACTCCCTCCACTACTGTCGACTTCTCAACCAGGTTCCCCTCACTATCAAACTCCTCCTGCTCATCCTCGTCCTTGGAATAGGTGATACTGAAGGACACGCCTCCATGTCCTGCTGAGGAGGGCGCCTCGGGTGGGAAGAGGACATCGCGCATGCAGTCTTGCTCGCTGAGGCTGTAGGAAGTGGCTTCGTGGGCAATGTAGTAGGAGTCGATGAGGGAGAGGAAGGCGAGGGAACGGGCGTGGCCGCGGACGAGGAAGGAGCCGGCGTTGAGGCCGTTGCTGGTGGGGGAATGTGTTAGTGGTGAGATGTCTTGTCGGCGTGATTGATGTGACAGCGATTGAAGGGATGGGGAGGAAATCAAGAGCCCAGGGTGATGACCAGAATGGGAGAGAAAGACAACATACCAATCCTCACTAACCAACCAATCGATGTCATCTTCTCCTCCCACCTTGACGTCTCCTCGCGCCACTGCCGCCTTCAAGCCCCGGTCCACCACATCCTCCACCTTGGTTGTCATGTTCGTGATCAGCGTATCGAAATCCATCCACCTGTAAGTTCTCTTCGTCAGCTACTGCAAAGATCAAATAACTGAAACCAGTCAAGAAACTGTATACGCACCACACCCAATCATGCTGTCCAGCATCAATCACGCGACGCAGCATGTCAAACTTGCCCCACATGACATCGCGTTCGTTGGTGACGTCGTAGTCGACGATGAAGTCGTAGTCGTGTTGGCGAGCGTAGGCGGCGTGGTTGCGGAGAGAGAGGTGAGTGTAGGAATGAGGAGAGGTTGTGAATGTTATGATGGCGATACGTGGAAATTGAGAAGCAGGAGAAGTGGTGGTGTTTGACGGCGATGCTGCTGATGATGATGTTGCGTTGGTTTCTGTGTCTAGATTTCCGGAGAAGACGAAGTGCTGAGTAGGTAGACGGGTCTGGCAGAATGTAAGAGCCAGGATGGCCAGGAGGAGGAGAGCCAGTTTGAGGACGTGGGATTGGCGGGAGAGGAGAGTGCGTCGACGAGTGGGAGAGAAGGACTTTGTGCGTTCGTTGAACATGTTGATGGCGGCTGGTGGTAAGACGTGAATCTGGTAGAAGGAGAATGCTGAATAGGAGGAAGCCTATGACTTGGGATGGATCAGGAACGGTAGTGCTAGGAAGGCATGAACATCAACGAGAGACATGAAGAGACGGAGGCCAGACAGGGCACAAGAGACATGGCAGAAGAGCAGGATAAGTGTCTTTCTACAAACACCACACTAGAACTAGGCTCTTTACTCTTCCTCACTACGATGGCGATAGTTTGCGCGGCCCGGACAGTAGTGCAGCAGTAGTGCAGTAGTGCAGTAGTGCAGTGGTAGTGCAGTGGAGTTGCATGTATGCAATGAAAAATGCTTCGAGCACGGACATTGGACATGGGGCCTAGATGAAGTAGTCGAGAAGCACAGAGGGAACACGCGGCAGGTCGGGCAGACGGTAGACGGCAGACGGCAGACGGCAGACGGGATAATCCATACAGTACAAACCCATCTCCACCGCCATGTTCTCACTACTCCTCATCTCCATGTCTTGTTGTTCATGCGCACGCTGCACGTTTCACACGTTCGATGTTGAGTCGAATAATGATGAGGGGGGAAAAAGCTTCATCTCCCCAATTGAAGATCTAGACCGTCGCCTTTCGAAAAGCTTGAGCATCCCCTCCTCCAGCACCCACCACTCTAGCGTGCTTCTAGCGCCGGCAAAGGCAACTTTTGCTTGATTTCCTTGGCGGACTTGCCAGATGGCAGATTGTGGACGTGTCGGTCTAGACTGGGGCACTAGGCACTACTAGGTCGTGCAACCAATAATGCATGCACGTCCGGCTAGGTTGACTTCGCCATGCGGAGAGCATGGGAAACTTGCGGCAGCAGGACTTAGCTCGAACGTATGCCCAGGCGAAGCCATCAACTACATTTCCACATACAAATAAGTCAAGATCAGGCATTGCAAAATGAGGTGGGAGAAGTGCGATCGTGTATGAATTGGTAATGGCGTTGCAATTATCCGATCCTACCTAGCTACTCTTCCTCCGTTGTACCGCTTGCAATCAATCTACCGACAGCATTCTCATGTCTTCTATCCCGTGCAGGCTATCCTCTTCGTGCCTCCTCACTTCGTGTACATAAACCACACATTGTTCAGGTCCGTGCTATCAAGGAATGCCGACCTCTCCTTCTCCTTCTCAACTTCCTCCGGCGTCCATTCATTCTCCTCGATCAGCTTCTGCTGCGCCGCTAGCTTCTGCTTGTTCAAGCGAACATTGAGCCACCACATGACTACGCAGAGAATCATGAGCAACAAGGTCAGTGCCACAATCGCCGCCTTGCCGGGAATGTAAGCGGGTGCTTGGTTGGGGAGAAAGATGTAGGTGCCGACCACCGAGCCGACGCCAAAGGTAAACAGGGTGAAGGAGTTGACGGTGACTTTCTTCGTATGGCCCTGCAGAGACGTCAGCATTGTCATAGGGTGTGAAAGAATCAGGGTCCAATACTCCAGCATTGCTAGCATTCCAAGCATAGCAGAGAGGAAAAGCAGGGGCAGACAGATTCGAGAAAAGCGACGCGAATAGGAGTAAGCCTTTGTGGCTTTTGTATTCTACCGGAGCGTCAGTGTTGTATGGGACCTCTCCAAGGTATGGCCATGACTTACGATCTGCTGGGACGGCAACTTGGATGATCATTCCAATAAGTGCTAATATGTGGTCAGTCTATGAATCTGTAAGATGAAGCACAATGCTTACTTGGAACGGTGAACAACAACACCAATGTCATGCGATCATTCATCCGATCAGAGAGCCAGCCACCAGCGACTACAGCGAAACCACCAATGGCAGTCCGTGGCATGTTCAGCAGTAGCGACTGCCTCGAAGTCCAGCCGAAGCTCTGGAAACCAAGTCAGTCATATACCTGCTATCATGCTTATGAGAATTACCTTTGTGATGATGTTGCTGAATGCAGAGTCACCACCATTAGGAACACCAACACACATGATGATCAAGAACATGACCCAGGTCCTTGCATCCTTGAAGGTCTCCACAATCTGATCCTTCTTGATCTTCTTGTTATGGGTTCCAGCTTGGTCCAGTCTCACACGTTCGAGCGCAGCAACCTTTTCCTCATGAGATAGAAACCTGGCATTCATCGGGGAGTCGGGGAGGAACATGCAGACGATGATGCCATTGAAGACGGCGAGAGCTCCAAGAACAATGTACAACAGCTTCCATGGAGCGATGGCGCCAGTGTAGAATGTGACGCCGTAAGCTACACCACCGCCAACGACAGACGTGCTCAGATTGCCGGCATAGAACCAGCCAATGCGAGCTCCGCGCTCGTTCTGCTTGTACCACATCGACACGATGAGGATGAGCGTCGGCGATACGCAAGCTTCGAGCATGCCGAGGAAGAAGCGGAGTGCATAGAAGCCGGGGAAGTCCTTACAGACCGCGTGGAGCATGACAAGGATACCCCAGACGATGATGTGAACGCCCAAGTACTTTGCGAGGGGAAACTTCTGGCCGATGTATTGGGTTGGAAACATCCAGATGAGGAAGCCCATGTAAAAGGCCTGGGCTACGTCGTTGTAGTGTATTCCAGTAACGGGAAAGCCCATAATGGAGGCATAGGACAGGATGTTCTTGTCCAGGAACTGGGTAAAGTAAACGAAGACAAGAATAGGCATGACATGCCAGTCCTATTCGATATCATGATTAGTATAGTCAATCATACAGCAAAGGTCATCGACTGACGATCTTCCGACGCAGTTTCGCCATATACTCCTCGTCAAACTTGTGGGCATGAGTGCCAGCAAACTTCAAAGCATCATCTCCATCTGCAGCTGCAGAGGCAGAGACCTCCTCCACAGTTCCAAGCTCGGCCTCTCCCTCAGAAGGCCTCCCATCCTTCTCGTCGACGATGGGCTTCTTCATCTCCACAGCAGCCATGGCAGAGGAATAGGACTTGTGGCACAGTAAAGATCCAGGAAGTATGAAAAATATCAGGTAATCGGTTGATTGGCTTCATGTTTGAAAATCTCATGGATGGCAAAGGCTCTTTTATATGCAAATCCTCTTTCCCATCGCATTTCTCGTTATCAGTCACCAAGATACGACCGCCATTTGCAGTAGTCGATTGATACCTTGGCAAATGCCGCCACCATGCGATGCAGGCATCAAAGTCGCCCGGAGGAAGATAGCCATGAGTCGATAAAGCACAGACGAAAGGGACCACGCGAATCAAACAGCGGATGTATTGCCGACAGGAACAGATAGCGTGCAGAATTATTTGAGTTGATATCTTGATAAGATGCACGTTCGAGTAAAGAGGAAGGTGTTTGGAAGACGTCCTTATCTGCGGCGGGGAACCTTGAAGTCACTGGTCACCGGGCCGTATGCGCACCGTGAGCTGAAGCTTGTGCTAAGGTAGTCTATGATCTTTGTGGTCTGCCAGGGAGCCTCCGAGGTTCGACTTTTACTCGGCTCGAATAAGTATAGCCTATAGAGGCTTCTTGAGAAGCATTTTTAGAACTACTATCAAGATATTAAACTGTAGGACGTCTCCTAAAGGTCTATAAATAGCCTGATTAGGTACTACATAATAATATAGGGTAAGACTAAGTCTCTATAATAATTTAATTGATTAACCAATATATATATATATATATATATAATACCCTAAGGCTCGTGCAATGTACCGGGTTCTTATTTAATAAATAGGTAGCATAGTAGTTAAAAGAGGTATTTTTAACTTACTATAGCGCCGTATAGAGCTAACATCTATTTAGATAGGTAGTATTGAATCTATTTATTTTAAAAAGAGTAGGTAAATGTCATAGGACGATATAGTCTAATTATAATACGCGCCTCCCGTATTAGGAGGCACATGATAGGCTAGGAAAGGAAGGTTGAACCGCGGGTTTAACCTTATCTATTACCGCCGCTATTAGTAACGTAGCTCTTTAAGCTACGTCCTCGTCATATAGCCTAACCTATACTAATAGATAAGACCTCTATAGCTGACTAAATCTAAACCGTTTCCCCGTATTTATGCTAACTACCTACCGCCGCGAGACCGACTATAATATTACGTAGCTTCTACCTTTAGTATGACTACGTTCGAGATAGCTATTCGCCCGAACCCCCCCCTTAGGACTAACTCCCCTAACGAACTCGCCGAACACGTTACTTAGTTCCGCGACGACTAGCTCGTCTATCTTCGTAACCTAACTAGATACACCGCTGAAGTTGAAGAGAAACTTATACTTTAATAGGAAAAGATCGAATAGATCTAGAACTAGGTTACCTCCGCGAAGGGAGTTATCGAATTCTAGAAGAACTAGTATAAAGTAGTCCTCGAGAGTAAGGATTAGACGATCCTTAATCTTAAGATTTAGAACGAAAAAGCCCTTCTTACTACTATTCCTATAGTTATTACTCCTAAAACGATACCTGAGCCCGGACGCCCTACTAAGCACCCTATAGATACTATAGAGAGAAAGACTCCGGTTATTACTACTACACCTCCCGAGTCTTCCTAACTTAGTAAAAGACTACCTAACCCCGAAAAGTTTAATAGAGATCGTAAAGACCTACGCCGCTTTACCTAATAGATCTATAGTAAGTTAACTACGAATATAGACCGCTTCGTAAGGGCTAATAATTGTTTAGCCTACGTTGCTAGCCGTCTTACTAGAACCGCTTATTCTCTGATTCTACCCAAGGTTAAATATAGAATATATTAATTCATCGACTATCCGTAGATGCTAGAATATTTAGAGAACGCTTTTAGTGATCCGGACCGTATTAAAAATACCTAGAAAAATCTCTTCCGTCTACGTTAAAGGTTTACGGGTTTTAGCGTATTCTTTACCGAGTTTGAACGCCTCGTTCTTAAAGGAGAAATATTAGATTCCGTACTTATACCTCTCCTGAACTAATCAATCTCTCGCGAACTTTAGGAAATATTACTTTATAACCCGTCTTCTTTAAACGATTTCCGACAATTTGCTCACTACCTCTAAGAATTAGAGAACCGCCGTCGACAATTCTACTAGAATATATACGTAATCCGTAATAAACTAACCTTACGTACCGCTACCGCCCGGATACCTCTACCCCCTTCGTCGCCTCGCTCTACTCCCCGTTAACCTTATACTACCGTTACCCGTAAGCAGCCCACTAGAGATTCTATAGACTTAGGTACCTAACGTTATAACCGTCCTTCAGATAAGGAAGCTAGAGTATATTACCGTTACTACCGAACTAGTTATCTTGTTCGAGACTGCCCGAACCTCGATACCCGCCCCCTAGACGTCTAAAACCGCGATATAATCCGACGCTAACGTATATAAGAAATGCGTATCTCGCGTATCCCGTTACCTCGTTAGATCTAGTCTCCTCCGTTTTACGCGCTAACCGCTTTACGCCCTACTACTCCCGCTACCTCTATTCATGCTATGTCAGTCTAGGAAAACGTAGTAGGCCTAGGATAGAAAGCACCTTGGCGTTAAAAGAAACTGCACTATAGATACCTTAAGGCAAACTGCCTTCTATCATACGAACGGAACCGATTACTAGATTATTGTCACCCTTTACACCGAACCCTATACGAATATCCAAGACTGCACTATATAGGTTATCTATTAATAAAGAGTTTAAACAAGCCCGTATATTAATCCTCCCGTCTACGATTAGTCTACCTAGTTTAGTGTTTCATACCTACACTATAGTGGATACCGGATATAAAGGTCAATCGTTTATTAACCTCGAATAGACTAAAGAGAAGAAGATACTACTCCTCCCCCTACGTAAACCCTTCCAACTTATGGGTTACGATAGGTTACTAAATGAGAAACGAACTGTCCGCTACTATATTCGAGCTAATTTTCAGATTGAGACTATATAGAAAAAGATATAGTTCTATTTATTACACCGTTAGTATATTACTATACGATCCTTAGCCTACCGTAGCTAGAAAAGCATGATCCGAAAACCGAATAGGCCTCCCGAACTATTACGTTTAATAGTAAATTCTGCCGCGAGCATTATGGTATTTCGGAGTAACCACAACCTTAACCTATACTAAAAGATATTCTAAAAAAGACCGCGCCCCGTTATCTACCCGACCGTCCTAAAGGCCTTTAGAATATCGATATTACCTTTATTAGTATCAACCTTGTCCAATAACTACGATAAAGGAATACTAATATATTTATTACTACGATAAATAATATTAATCATATCATACGTTGAAAGCAAGCTATATAAGTTAATAGTATACATAAATCTAGTGAGGAAACCGAATTAGATATTATCTAAGACTTGCTAATCGAGATTTAGGACTACGCCGAAGTCTTCTCCCCGAAAAAGGCAGACTAATTACTACTACACCGATCCTACGACTATAATATTTAACTAATACCTAGTAAAGACCTACCTTTTAGACTACTATACTCGATATCCCGAACCGAACTTGAAGCATTAAAAGAATGGCTAGATAAGAACCTTTAGAAAGGATTTATTCGGCTAAGTTCCTCGGCTACCGCTTCCCCTATCCTCTTTGTTAAGAAACCTAGAGGGGGACTACGACTCTATATCGATTTTCGCGCGATTAATAATATATTAGTAAAAGACCGGTATCCGGTACCGTTAATTAAAGAGACTTTAAATAATTTATAAGGTATAAAGTACTTTTTAAAGATCGATATTATCTTAGCCTTTAATAATATTCGTATAAAGGAAGGGCAGGAGCACCTTACCGCGTTTAGAACTAGATTTAGCCTATTCGAAAGCCTAGTAATACCTTTTAGATTAATAGGAGCTCCCGCGACATTTTAGAGGTTTATTAACGATATATTACGAGAATACCTCGACCAGTTCTACTTAGCGTACTTAGACGATATACTAATCTATAGTAAGACGAGGGAGGAATACGTTATATACCTTCGCTAGGTTCTAAAACAACTCCGAAACGCTAGACTATTTACTAAACTCTTAAAATGTAAATTCTTCGTCCGTGAAACGAAATTCCTAGGCCTTATTATTAGGGATTATAGATTT
>Ga0268250_10000264_pt1 | contig 25742 bp, 28 predicted proteins | sample AgamicAsSfe_FD_200448 | JGI IMG/M metagenome (GOLD analysis project Ga0268250, IMG submission 200448) | Agave microbial communities from Guanajuato, Mexico - As.Sf.e (v2) (version 2) | ecosystem: Host-associated > Plants > Phyllosphere > Phylloplane/Leaf | place: Guanajuato, Mexico | collected...
TTGAGGCAGTGATGTCGGAGGAGGGGCGGGAGGAGGAGGCGAGGGCGGGGTGGTTTGTGCGTGGGGAGACGAGCACGGAGGTTAGGCGGGATAGCGATGAAGCGTGTAGGGCGGTGAGATAGGATGCGTGATTCGTAAGGATGGGGAGGATCTCCGAGCGGGTGGACTCGGGGAGGGCAGTGAAGAGCTTGGTTAGTGGGGCTGTGAGGTCGCCTGCGTCGTTGGTGCTGCTGGAGGAGGTGGTGTTGTCTTCCCGGCGGAACTCCCCTGCGCACGCGTCGAGCCAGACGTGAAACCAGGACATTAGTTCAGGCCCGTTCTTGCCGCATTGGTGTATGAAACGATGTGACGAGTTTTGATGTTTATGCAGCAACTGGATGAAGTCGCCGACGGTGGGTGTTTGGAACGTCTTTGCGGCTTTGGAGTTCGGCTCGGGAATCTTGGAGAGCTTGATCATGTCTTTGAGGAAGACTTCGAGATCCGTGATGGTGCCGCTGAGGTCGACGGCTTGATGCAGTTTGCGGATCATGGGTTCGTAGGCGGAGACCAGGGTGCGGACGCCTTCGGTGAGATGGTCAGGGTTGGAGTGGCAGAAGACGCGCATGATTTGCTCGCGGTCTCGGATCGAGAGCTGAATGGCGAGGTAGTCTTGGGCGAGGTGGTGTTGGTGCTCGGTGAGTTTGGTCGAAACGGAGGCACGGGAGAGGATCATGTAGGGTATTGACTTTGATTGATCTTGGCTGGCTTTTCGTATGGAATCGTGCTTCTCCCGGGATAGATCAAGGTAGGAGTGCAAGGCTTGCATTTGTTCTTTCGTAGGTGGTTCTTTGGTCTTTTCAATTTTTGTGGCGCGGGATTTGAGGTCCTTGACATCCCATCCGAGGACTTGTGAGATGATACTGTATAGCTTGTTAGCCAGGCAATACACCAGATTTATTGCTTCGAACTTACGTCTGCATAAGGTTCTGCCCTTCATCAGATCCTTTCGTCAGACCCATCCAGTTTGTGACTGATGCCACACTCATCTTTGCCAGGACTACCTTGACCATTGCATTCAGCATGGAGGCGACGTTGCCAATCTTGAGTGTCTGTCTGATGATCCCATACGGTACAAGCTTGTTTGCATTATCGAGTAGAGCAATCAGGTTTTGTCCCTTCGGTGAGAGGATCAGTGTGTAGTGCATGAAACTTGCGAGACTATATCATTGTCAGCCGGTCGGTACCATGAAGAATGAGCATAAAGACTGACTTTATGATGATATACTCGTGCGCTGCTCTCACCAGATCGCTGTGGTCTTCCAACTTGTCCGTCTCCTCGCACTTCTTGAAGAGCACGTTGATCATATCTCCATATACACATTGATGCATCAAATCACTGAACGCCTTCTGCAAGTCTTCCGCTTTGTTCCGATCATATCGCTGGTCCGGATCATGTTCCTCAGGCACTCTGAACCCAGCAAACACCCCACGGACTGGGTACTCGACTAGTGCAGAGATCGCAGTCGCCAAAGTTTTGCGGATTCCGATCAATCCTTTGTCATAGCTCTCACTCAGCTCGGCCTTCTCGAGGTCGGTGATTATATTAGCACACTGTACGTGCCAGAACTCCTTTGGTGCATCTTTGAGTCCGGGAAGACGTAATAGCACTCGAGCTACAAGGGCTTGTAGTGAGGGTGAGGAAGAGGGTTTGCCGTTGGGAGTGTCGAATGGTGGGCCGTAGCCGTTCAGTGCGGTTGGTAGTTTGAAGTCTTGAATCTCTTGGTATACTTCATGGTGCGAAAGTATGTCGAGGAGAGCATGGGACTGTTCTGGGGAGAGTGATTCTGAGGACATTGTGTGGGAAGATTGTCTGATGTTTTGAGATTTTGGTGTCTGGCTTGGTGGGCTGTTTAGAAAAGGCATCCGGTCGCATGACGTTTTGCATATCCACCCCCGCATCGGTCAGCGATTTAAGGTTATCGTTATCAGCGTGTTAGAAACGCGTTTCAATTGTCTTTCGCGTAACTACCATCCGCACATTACTGTTCATCATGCCCCAAATAAGTCGAAAGAGACGCGCTGTAAGATATTCTGGCGTATGGCTCGCGCCAAATGGCTAATATCAGTACAGCAAGCGCAAGACGACGACGATGAAGATATTCCCAGCACCTCACAACGTCCACGAACCCAGCGACGTGCTTCTCCAGCAGAAGAGGACGACGTCGATGCAACACAAGTCACACAAACAGATAACGACTCCTTCCAGCAAATGGTCAAGTCTCTCGTACGCCTCGCAATCTCATCCGAATATACACGACATCCTATACGTCGTGCCGACATTACAACCAAAGTCCTTTCGACGCAAGGCCGCCAATTCAAGAATGTCTTTGACGCCGCACAACTAGCTTTACGGCAGACGTTCGGGATGGAAATGGTAGAGCTACCAGCGAAAGAGAAAGTCACAATGATACAAAAGAGACAGGCACAGAAGAGTGGTAGCGGCGCAGCCAGCGGAGCAAGCAAGAGCTGGATATTACGTTCTACATTGCCGGAAAAATTCAGAATACCAGAGATATTGCCGCCGCCAAAGGTGCCAACGCAGGAGCTGGAAGCAGCGTACGTGGGATTGTACAGTTTTGTTGTTGGCGTGATCATGCTAGGTGGTGGCCGTCTGCCGGAAGCGAAGCTGGAAAGATACTTGAAACGGACGAATGCGGACCAAAGCACACCAGTGGACTCAAAGGATAAGCTCTTGGCGCGGATGGAGAAGGAAGGGTACATTCAGCGAGCAAGAGAGATGAATGCTGGAGAGGAGACTGTGGAGTACCTAGTAGGACCGAGAGGGAAGATGGAGATCGGAGAAGCTGGGACGGCAGGGTTTGTCAAGATGGTGTACGGTGAAAATTTTGATGAGGACGCCGGAAAGAGGCTGGAGAGGAGCATGAAGATGGTGGCTGCGAATCGAGCACTAATAGAAGGCGGTAAGAAGGATGGCGAGGACGGAGAGTCAACAAGGAAGGCAAGGGGAAGGCCGAGAAAGGAAGCGGCAGATCAGGCAGAGGAGGAGAGTAGCGAAGGAGAGTGATGGAACCGGGGGTGGAATTGGTGATATGTTCTTCTTCGTGTATATTGTACGGCTATATTGGCATGAGGACTTGCGTCGAAAGAGTGTCGAAAGGGCTACAGAGGACGAGGTTGGACAGTACTTTTGTGACGTCTTTGTCTGATAGCAACCGGGATCTGCTGAGGCCGTCCAAAGCCACGCGGCTGCAGGGCATGCGGAAGCAGCAAGCGAATGCAAGTGAGGCTCTTAACATCACGCGGGGAGGAGGAGGAGGAGGGGAGTTGTGTATTGACATCGGCATGTCGGCGACTAGGAACAGCCACATGCGTCGGTGTAGGCACATGACCTTTGACTTCAAGCAGAGCATCATTATTATTTTCGCCGACAACAAGGAGTGACTTTGAGCAGCAAGGCAAGGGGAAGTATGAATAAAGCTCCTAGACAGAGGAGGAATGTACAAGAGAGTCCTTAGTCCTTAGCCGCCATAGGACTAATGAAAGAGGGTTTACAGCGAGCAGTAGTCAGCAGTCATCAGTTCCAAGACTCGATCCGACTGATCAGCAGGGCAGGACAGCGCACCACACTTGACCCTCGTCCACGTCTTCCTCGGAAACTACAGCAGCGCACGCAAGTCTTTGAAGTCTCCTTGTATAAACCTACAGCGAAAGCTCCTGAGTTCGAGCTACTGCATCGTAAAATCGCCCTAGGCAAAACCTTTGGTCGGGCCCTTTCTCAGCTCTCCTGTTTCCCCGCTGTTTTCGTCACCGGCGGCTATCTCTATCTGCTCAATCAGCAGAACCCATTTCATTCCTCGCTTCGACAACATCCTCTCGCTCACTCACCCAGTATCTCTTGCCCTCACTCGACGACCTCATCTGTATATACCACGCACTACCTGCTCAGACATCCGAAACCCACAGGATACGTACAGGGCGCGTCATCACGCGAGCACGCTGCCGCCAGACTTAGCAGAAGGCAGTCCCCAGACAACACACAAACCAAGCAACCCGTCAAAGATTGATACCTAATCTCACAACATACACCATATACACGCCACAGTGGCACACCGCAAACGTTATACCCCCTTCAGGCCATGTCCGACCTAATGCGTCGTATCAGTCTGCCTGCTTCGCGGCGCGATGCAAGTCAGACAAATCGCGCTTCCTTTGTTTCAGAGTCTTCCGAGTCCAGCGGGGACGAGCGTGACTACGACGACAACGATTCCATGATGCACCTCGGTAACGACTCTCAATCATCTCTAGACGTATCCCTGGAAGACATGGATCTCGACTCTGAGGACTTTGAAGAGCGATGCCGCATGTCGCCAATAAGCAGATTACCAGCCGAGCTACTCATTGCCATCTTCTCCAAACTATCCTCTTCATACAATCTCATGGCATGCATGTTGGTCTCGAAAGGATGGGCGAGGTGTTCAGTGGATCTGCTATGGCACAGACCGGCGACAGGAAACTGGCCGAATCTCCTCAATGTCATCCAGACTGTACGGAAGCCAAATGGGTTCTTTGCATACCATGACCTCATCAGGAGGTTGAACTTGGCACAGCTGAAGACGCAAATGAGTGATGGGACAATATTGCCGTTGTCAAATTGCAAAAGAGTGGAAAGATTGACTTTGACGGATTGCAGCAAGTTGACGGATCTGGGCGTGGCTCCATTGATCGAGGGTAATCGGAATCTTCTGGCCATTGACCTATCTGGATTGGAGGCTATCACAGACACGACTATGAGTACAATCGCTGCAAACTGCTTCAAGCTGCAAGGCCTCAATATGACGAAATGCATAAGGATCACAGATAACTCCCTGGCAGCGGTGGCACAGAATTGCCGGCGGGTGAAGAGAGTATGTTGATCGGGGTCAGCGTGGGAGCCAATGTACTAACAATATCCCAGCTCAAACTCAATGAATGTCCTCAAATCACAGACCACTCTGTGCTTGCATTCGCTGACAATTGCCACGATCTACTTGAGATCGACCTTCACGGCTGCGTCAATTTGAACGATATCTCTGTTACAGCTCTCCTTACAGAAGGCCGACAACTCCGCGAGCTTCGCCTGGCACAGTGCTCCCTCTTGACTGATGAAGCATTTCTATCCCTGCCAATGGAGCACTCTTACGAGAACCTGCGCGTGCTAGATCTCACAGACTGCAACACTCTTACCGATGCAGGTATCTCGAAGATTGTTAATGCTGCACCCCGTCTAAGGAACTTGGTCCTCGCCAAGTGTAGGGAGGTGACTGACCGTGGAGTCGTTGCTGTCACCCGACTTGGGAAGAACTTACATTACATTCATCTAGGTCACTGCAGTCGTATAACAGATTATGGTGTTTCCAACCTGGTCAAGTTCTGCAGCAGGATACGATATATCGATCTGGCTTGCTGTACTAATCTCACAGATGATTCGATTGCCCTGCTCGCTGCATTGCCTAAGCTGAAACGCATTGGCCTGGTCAAATGTGCAGCCATCACCGACAGAAGTCTCCGCGCTCTAGCAAGATCCAAGACAGGTTCTGGCAGTGGTGGATCGTGGACTAATATGCTAGAACGTCTTCATCTGAGTTACTGTAGTCAATTGACCATCGCCGGCATCAGGACTATGCTCATCAATTGTCCAAAATTGACTCACCTCAGCTTGACTGGCGTGCCTGATGTCTTACGCGAAGATCTCGTAGGCTTCTGCCGCCAACCTCCGGAAGAGTTCAACCCACACCAACGAGATGTCTTCTGCGTGTTCTCAGGTGACGGTGTCGAAAGACTGCGCAGACATCTTCACATGCACTACCCGGGTGCAGCCACACCTGACGACAGTGACGACGAAGGCATGCTCGACTTTGACGTCACCAGCGCTCAGCTCTTCCTGCAGGATCCAGACCCCCAGCCACATTGGCCCGCCGCAGCTCCCATGGCAGGTCCGCCTCGATTGCAGGCTCCTCACCAAACAGTCCATGCATTAGCCCAGCATCTACAAGCAGCGTTCCACGGTCTACAGCAACAGAATGGCACTCTCGGTGGCGCTAATGCAGATGCCCTGACGATCTACCAACAACAGCTATCGATGCTACAGCAGATGCAACAGGCGCAACATCGTGCCCAGCAGCAGCAGGTGGTGACTGCACAGCAACAGGCTTTCACCCATACACAGGCTGGGCAGCAAGCCCAGCAACAGCCGATTCAGTACCAACAGACTCAGCAACAGCAGCCTTTCACCCTGCAGCAGCAGACAGCGCGTCCACAAACGCCGCTAGCTGGAGTTCACCCTCACCACATGGTTTCCACCCGCGCAAACACGCCGCATATGACGCCCGATGGTTTCACTGCTGCACACCTGCACGCTCATCCCTTCACGCCGGCCATGGGAACGCCGTTGCCACAACATGGAGCGGATGCGGGACAATTGCACAATATGCCGGGACCAGTGCACGGATTGGGACTTCATGGTGCTGGCGTCGTACATTTGCCCGCTGCGACTCCTGGAATAGCTGTGAATGATGATGAGGATGAGGATGATGGCGATGCGGATGAGATGTTTGATGATGGGCCGAGTAGGGGCGTTGGTGCTGATTGAGGAAAGAAAAGGATTTCCTAAGCACATGATTGGTCAGGGATTGAGAAGAAGGTCGATTGGGATAGGAGAGGGTGGCATGCGAATGAGTGTTCGCGCGTGTTGATGATACCCCCCTAGTGGCGGCATTGTACTGACGAGGCGGCATTGCTTTTCGTATTGGTCTAGAAACATTGGACCTGGCTTGTTTTGGTTTGGAAGTGTGGTGGTGGCATATTGTTTGTGCGGTGTTGGGAGATGACCGAGGTAGCGAGGCCTTTGGAGCTCAGCTGCTCATTACAGCAGTATGAGGAAGGAGAGGTCGGGTGGAAGTGGGAGCCTGGACCAGTTCGACGAGAGCTTGGAACTGCACGGAGATGTGCTCTGTGGAAGGAAGGATTGATCGATCGATTGGTGAGAATCAGCAAGCACTACATGCAGTCGTAGACGTGGATGTGGACGTAGAGTATAGAATCCATTCGCATTATATCACATATCACGTCTCTTCTTTTCCTTATCCTGATACTGTCATGGTAGATATGTATTATGTCTGGCCCGGGACAAGGGGTCTGATGAGCAATGTTGAGCAATATAATACTGTAGCATAGATTACGATATATATGCAGTGACTTTACATCCTGCAGTCTCCCGTCGAGCTATGCCTCATCGCGCTCTTTGCAGTGGGAGACGCTCATCTTCTACCTCATGCATATTATCAATTCGTCCAACCATAACATAAGCGTGGATGTATGAAGCAAGCGCGAAGCAAGCATCCAGCGAGGCGCTCCAGCAAGGCGTGATCCGGTGAGGCGCAGCGCAGTGTCGTGTACGGTAGAGCCGCAAGTGGCGCGACATCAAGTGATTCAGCCTTCCACAAGTTCCAGTGGCGAGGAGCAAGCACGAAAGGTGCAGCAACAATGTCCATCTGCTCACACAATCTCGATGAACTCCTCCAGCCCAGCCATCCACTGCGTGAACTCTGGATCTTCCTCCTCTTCCTTTTCCTCGTGTTGCACAACTACTGCATCGTCACCGTCATCGTCGCCATCGTTGCTTTCGTCGACCTGGTCCCTGCCGACTTCCACAATGGTTTCGAGCTCAGGGCAGGAAGTGGATTGGCAGGTAGCGTTCTCGTCGTCTTCGACGATTGTGTGGACTATGTCGTTGGGATCGTGTACAGCGGGAGCATAAAAGCTAGTATTGGGGCTGGGGTTCATGTGGATGCCGTATTGTGGCGTCTGCTGCAGCGGTGCCGGCATCTGTATCGGGTCGTCTGCGCTGACCATATCAAGAAAGTCATACACTTCGTCTGTGTTAGTAGTGCCAGCTGCATTGGCATCGGCACGGAACGCAACCCCCGTGGCTGTGAAGGCGCCGTGGACGATTGGTGCTGTGGCAATAGTCATGTCCGTCGCAGCGTCGTGGTCATATGGTGATTTGGACGTACGGCCATGGCGGCTGAGTGGACGCTGCGAAGTCGAGGACTTGGTACGAGGCAGGGTATCGATATTGCCGTATTCCACATCGCTGAGTGCCACGAAGCGTTGCGAGTCTAGGTGATCTGACTTATGACCGAGAATTCCTGTCGTGGTCGGTCCCACTCGTGCTTTCTTCGTCGGAAGCTGAGAAGCAAGGGTGATACCAGAACGCTTCCCCGAACCAGTCGCTGATATGGCACGACCATCATTCTGGGGCGTGTCCGAGCTCAGATCAATCTCGTCCCATTTCTGATTCTTCTTCGAGGTCTCCGGACTGCTCGTCAAGAACAAGCCTTCACTTTTGGCGGCAGAGTTTGCTTTATTGCTAGGACGAAAGATGGAACGACCACTAAATGAATCGAGAGTCAACGCTGGGCCATCCGCGATGACGTCGTCGAAGTCGATATCATCACCGCCGAAGTCGGTGTCGTTTGAGCGAGGGCGCTTTGTAAGGGCCGATTTGGACTGCTTGAATTGTTTTGCGGAAGAAGTCTTTTTCGAGGCTGTGAATGGGTCGGTATGGACGACTACTGGGATTTTCTTGGTCTTTGTGCTCTTCGAGGGCGCGTCCTTCTCGTTGGGCGTGTCATCTACTTTGTCTTCCACTTGCTTTGGCTTCTTTGGCTTAGGTGGCTTGTCCAGGCCATTTTGGCAGCACGGATGTCTGCAGCCCGCTTTATCAGTACAAGGGTGCCTACATTCCCAGTTGCCATTTGGTAGCTGCTTTGGTGTGTAGTCTGCCAAGGACGTGTCCTTGTCATTCGACCGCTCACTGTGCTTTGCAGACTTGCGTGATGTGCCCGACCCTGCCAATGTAGGCAGCTCTTTCACGACATCATCAATGTCCTCAAACTCGTCGTCTCCAGCAGCAACAGCGGCAAGGTCAGCATCATCAATTTCATCGTCAAAAGCTTCAGATGGATCCCTCGATCGACCTTGGGGCTCGACAGAAGGATAAGGAGAGACTCGTGACAGGATCGGTCGATCTTCCTCCATGTCGGTGATCTTTGGGAACAAGCCAGAAGCGATAGCTGGTTTCAGCGTAGCCATTCTTTGTGTGCCAGCAAGATCATCACAGGCAACGTAGCAGTTGATGAATTGTTGAGGAGTGGCTAGATCGGCTTGGAACTGTACCTCGAAACCATTTCCCACTTTCTGAGCACTGCACAATATTAGCGTTGTTGTATCTGATCTACTAAGGGCTCCTTACCTCAATCTACAGAAGTGGAGGAGATGTCCATCGGGTACTGTCTCTGCCAGCATACAGATGTAGACTGGCCTCTGGCGATAATGACTTGGTGGTGTATCATTGACGAAGCCCAGCTCTGCTTTCAGGTGTATACGAAGACGTCTGCCTTTCCCTGTTGTCGCAGAGCGCTGTCACGGTCAGTGAAGCTCATCGCACGGAGAGAATAACAGGACTCACTGGCTGTCCTATCATCTTCAGGGCCACTCGCAACTTCGGGAATGACTTGAGCTCTGCGAGAACCTGCAGCCCGAATGGGGGATTCCTACTCAAGATTCCCTCAATCCTGTACGCCTCTGTTGCCTCGAGTTCCTCGATTGACCGAATACCTTGATTAGCAAGCTTTCGCACACCCACAGCACCAATCTGCTTGATCTGCAAGAGCTGCAAAGGCGAATCATCCCAAGCTCTTGCAGCCAGACTTCGAGAGAGCTCAAGAGCATTTCTGGTGGCGACAGAGTCTGTACTTTGGATTCGACAGTCAATGATGCAGCGTATCAGCCTGTTGATCACTTCGAAGATCAAAGTCGCCTCAGAATGTAGCTGTTGGGAATGTCCCCTGAATCTGTCGTCGTTTCGCGTATCAAGTCCACCTAAAGTAGCTTGAATGATCAGGCTGACTTTCTGGTATGGCTGCGCCAAGTCTACATGGAACGGAAACTTGATACACGGGCTGCTGTTGATTTCCTTGAACATTGCCTTTTCGCCAGACTTGATCCGGAGATGACTGAACTCGGAAGCTTGTGCAAGAGCGGAAAGCTGAGAGAGGTTAACCAGGGACCTCGAACGATGGTCATATTCATCCTACAATTTCGGATATCTTTGCTTTGTTCTTGAGAGCGATCAAGAGCTTCATCGTTTCGAATGGAACATAATAACGAGCCATGGCATTACCGTACTCTGTTGACACGACATTCCGACCACCTGCACCAGTGATGAGGTAGAACTCGTGTAGCATCTTCAGGTTGTGCTCGTAGAGTGATTCGATGATTTCGTTTACGCTATCGCCTGCCAACTTTGCTGTTGCTGTGTAGTACTGTAAGTTCTGGCCCAGACGTACATAAAAAAAGGTGCCTTTCAGCCATTGTCTCGCAGAGTCTCTATCATAGATAGTGCCAAGGCCAACTTCAGCGTTCTAGGATGCGTCAGCATTGAGATACAGGAAGGGGTATTCGATCTTACCATGTGTTCAATGAGGTTGAGGTGCAGCTTGCTCTCGAGAACTTCATTCCCTGAGACCATGTTCTCATAATGATTGACTTTCCTCGCCATCGTTATGATCACAGCTACGGCAGTCTGGCCGAATTGAGGGCGTCCAGCTCTTCCGAGCATCTGCATGACTTCCAAATCTGAGTACTCTGAGGCTCCAGCCTGACCATATACCATGGTATTCTTGATGATAACGAGATGACACGGTAGATTGACGCCGACCGCAAGAGTAGATGTGCAGCAAATAACGTTCACATTGCCGTCGAGATATGCTTGCTCAACGGCAGCTCGATCTTCGTTCGAAATGCCGGCATGATGGTAAGCAACTCCAGCAGACATGTATTCTGGTAATAAGTCAGTGCTATTAGCGGCAACACTTCCCTCATAAACGTACTTCGGAGCTGTGGATCGCGCACATTGACCTGCTTTTGCGGTCCGGACCAGAATTGGTACTGAGGTCGACTAGATGCCCACCAATTACTCAGCAAGGCCGCAGTGCCCTCACATGATTTTCGTGTGAAGCAGAATATCATCATTGGCTTTCGCTCGGTACCATACTCAGCTATGACATCAGGTAGTCTGTGGATGTGAGTCTCCAGTCAGACTCGTGACGTGCGCTGTACTCACTTATCTGTACATGTCGAATCAAAAGCAAAAACATTTTGGTGGTTATCCAGTCCCACCACGTACTTGGTCAGCTTGACGGGTCTGAATTCTTCACCAAAGACTTCTCTCCTGGCTGGTCGATGCGGAGTCGTGCTGTTCCTGCCGAGCCATCTCGCAACATCATCACTGTTTGGCACGGTAGCACTGAGAGCAATGAACCTGACCTCGGAGCCTACACTCTTCATCCGGGACACGACAGCCTCGAGACTAGCTCCTCTTTCTTCTTTCAAGATGTGCACTTCATCGATCAGAAACAGCTTGACCAACTCCATAAACTTCTTGTGATCTTTCCACTTCCTCGTCATGCTGTCCCACTTCTCGGGCGTTGTAATGATGATGTCCGCATTTGAGATTGCCTTCAGCTGGTATACTTCGGAGTCTCCTGTGATCTCAGCCACTTTGATGTCGAGATGACGGAACCTTGTCGACCAGTCTTTGTGTCTTTCTGTGCATAAAGCTTTGGTCGGTGCTTGATAGATGACCTTGAATGCATGAGGATCGGATGTCGTGATCAGGCGGCATATCGCAAGCTCGAGAATTGTAGTCTTCCCTGAGCCAGTGGGTGCAGATAGGACAAAGTTGTCGTCGCTATTGTAAACGCTGTCGAAGCATTTCGACTGGACGACGTTGAGCAGTGGATATGTGAAGATCGAGCGAATTCGATCAGGAAGAGATGATGTTGGCACTAAATCGATGCCCTGCACAACTGGGTAGCCATTCGGACCAATCGCTGCTCTTTGCGGCATATCCGAAACAGCTCTGAAACACGCGCACGAGCGAGGTAGAGTGTTCAGCCTGCCGATGCTGAAGCGGCTCTGTGCTGTGAATGAATACTTAGAGCTTAAAAGACATTACTCGAGATTGAAGTGAAGGGTTCATGTCGCAGTACAAGACGCAGAATGTTACAGGCTGAAACAAATGGTGCACGAGTCACGTGTACTTCAATAGCCTTACCTCTAGTGGAGACATCGCTTCGTCCATTTTCTTGATATATCTTTCACTCGTAACACTGACGAGGCCATTTAAGTCTTGGTCTACATTTACAAACACATCATGCGTCATAAAATCGTTACACATCTCTCTTGTCATGATAATGTCGTCTTTGAGACGATGGCCGGAGACCGAGTGGCGTACTGGTCCGCGAAGTAGACAGTCCAAATTCCTTCTGCATCTTTGACCTTGATGCTCTTGTATCATCCGAGTCGTCGAAGTAACCTCGGCGAGGACTTCCCTGTTGTTGCTTCTCATAATCTGTGTCGTCGCTTACAGTAAGTCTTGGGATTGGCGCCGACTGGCTATTATATAGCCAAGTAGCGCCAATGACAATGGCTGCTCCGATGATATACTATGACAATTCGTCAGAAGCATTCTTTTGTTGGGGTTTGAGCTGAACGGCCAGGGAGAGTGCCGTATCTTCCAGAACTTACGTGGAGGCTCGGTTCCAGATCCAGGAAGAGAAAGCTGACAACAAAGCTAATGATGATCCCGATACTCGTGGCAAAGTTCTTGGCGATATTGTCGGCATATTTGATGACAAGGCTGACGAGTACCCCACCGAAAGCTTGAAGCAGCACAACTGTAATCACAACCGAGTTGTATCCAGCCAAGAAACCATGCCTGGAAACCTCTTCGCCATCATTAAATAGAACGCCGATGAAGAGTGCCGGGAATATTGAGAAGAACGACAACTGCGTATTCCGGATCCACACGCCTGTTGAGTTCGAGCTGGTACCATCTTTCAGGACCATCTCAAAGTATACTCCTGCTAAACCAGACGTGGCACAAGCAACAAGGACCGCCAGCAGTCCGATCGTGCCATTCAGATGTGGATTATGTAGCTTGTAATCTTCGTCAATGCCTTGATATGTTGCTGATCGTTTCATCCATGCCTTGGCAGCGTCGACTCCGAGCAGCCTTTCGAATGACTGCGCGAACCATGAGCTTGCGGGAGTACCATGCCTACGAAGTATCGCTGATTCGGAATGCAGCGGTGCTTGTACCAGAGTGACCCCGATTGCAAGCATGAAGAGTGAAAGCCACTTCCGTCCAGTCAGTTTGCGTCGTAAAATGAGCACGCTGAAGAGTGCCGTCGTCAAGATTTTGAGCTGATAGGTGATTTGTAATGTCGAAGCGTCAAGATTGGATGCGGCAATGTATTGGAGGGAATTCTGCAAGCTGTATAATAAGGCTGGTATTGCCATTTTCCAGCTGTCACCAGTGAACACAGCCTGCAAGAGATCGCTGAAGAGAGTCGTCGCTGGCGCGTTGTGGAGTTTGCTTTGAAGCTCATAGAGTGCCATTGTAAGAGATATGGTGAACTTGATCACTTCGGACGCAAGTACGGCTGTTGACGGCAGGTATTTTCGTCCATCGACAAGTGGCATTATACGGCTGTAGTGCATGACCTTGCGGAAGGTCAGTTGAGATCCTCGAAGGCTATGTAGGAGCGTCACTCACGAGAATGAGTGTAGAGTTCTGTAGAGCTAGCTATCCAGTTTATGAGTATCTCTGATATTGAGCTAGAAGCGCATTGCTTACAAGCATGAGTGATAATATCTTCAAAGGCAACCCCGAGCGAGCCTCGGGAGCTCCTCTAATCACAACCATTCTTTGTCGCCGGGCCAGCGGTCCGGTCCTCGACTGAAGGTGGGTGGTCTTCAAATCCTGTACTGCTTGAAGAACGCAACGCGATCAGGCCGAGAGTTGTGGGACAATGTCCCGGACCAGGAAGACGCAGGCCTAGACTCGAGCAGCTCGATGTGTTCGCCTGTATAAGAGGGTGGTCCGTCCCTACGGCCTACGAAAGGTAGAGGATCAAGTGATGCTTCTGCATCAGAATCTTGCGGTGAAAGCAGACCGACATGAACGGCACGGAGATTGGTCTCCGCAGTTGTGATTTCTTACCCCAGATCGAAGCTTCATGAAGTGAACCAGGGTCCATGGTCTGGCGAGGGTGACCTCGTCGTAGTGATTACTTTGTTGGCAATTTACATGCTTCCGTCAACCTCCACGATGTCCTGAGCAACCTGTAGATGAGCATGCTAGACCGATGGTACTGACCACCACAGGTTGGGCAACTACCTATGCAAGACACGACGGACGGGTGGAAGCGAGTTTGCTAGGTATCCCGTGATATCCAATGATAACACATCTCCACGTGGACTCCACGTTCCCGTTCGACACTAGTTCTACATGTACCTTTTGGAGGGATGAAAGCGTAGTTCCCTATGATCCTGCGAAGACTTTTGAGAAATCCACTACTTCAGCTCATACACCTGTCGCCGCAAGCGAGCTGAGGATTTGGCAACCTCCAGAAGATGTCAGGTGATACTCTGTCTCGAGGACATCAGGCGCGGGTGTAAGCCGGTGACGGGAATGGCGCCACAACGATAGGGCGTACTGGCTACTATACTTAGCTTGGCTCGGACCGCTTACTGAATGCAGTAGTATCATATCCGCTGTCCTGCCACGTTCGGTTCAATCCATCCCAATCAAGATCATGTCAGCACTACCGAGTGCTGACCTCAACACATATATTGCTTGTACAGCTCTTCGTGGCTGCTTCTTCAAATCGCGCCCAAGCGCGTAAGAGTTTCTCCAGATCGGCCTTGTGCATTGTTGTACGAAACCAATGATACTGATCTGAAAAGAGCCCCGAAGCTCGACGTTGTGTGAGTGAAGCACTGGTTGTATCTGTGCACGCGCTTGTATTGCAGCTTTCGCAGCATCATGAGTGCAAGTAGAAAGCGCTCGGGCGTCTTCACACCTGACGAGTCCCAGACCACCGGCGCCGCCCAGGTCAAGAAGAAGCTTCGTGTCGAGAAGAGTCATCCCGACGGCATCAATAGACCCGGCATCAGCAGTGCCACTCAGTTCCTTGACAGTATCGACAAGATAACAGGCCTTGTCGTGTCAACATACAGCCGTGATGTGTGGGCAGACGTTGATCCGAATCCACAACACTACCTCGACAGTGGATGGCGAGCAACCCTGGCATCGCAGCTGAACGAGATCAATGCAACTGACGACGTGAAACTCGCTTGGGCATTGGTCAATACCAAACTCTCAAACAAGGGACTCATCGATGACAGAAATGACAAAGTGGTAAGACCATTCGACGAGGAAATCACGCGCAATATATCTCACTCTATCTAGCTCGAGAGCATCGTCAAGGTCGTCTCGTCGTTACAGAGTGGCTCGGATCACCAGAATTTCCTCTCAAATCTGTTTGTCAACAAGCTGTGGACACAGCTTCAGCATCCTCCGATGACCTACCTTGGTATGCTGACTCGCCGAAAATCTTCGTGGATGCGCTAATATGAGCTTGCAAACTAGGCACCAGAACATTCGCACCAATTGCTGGGCGCAAGCTGGATGTCGCGAATCCTGCACAAGGAGTGGCGGAGATCCAAGTAGATGCGCCGGAGGATTGGGTCTTCCATCAGGAGTGGCGTTATAGATCTGCCGATGGCACCAACAATGTGAGGAGAGAGACTGACTTACCCGTTGACTATTACTCACTTCTGTGCAGAGTAGGCTTAACCCACATCTTGGACAAGCCAGTTCGCCTTTTGCTCGTACAGTCAAGCCTGGGACCATTCTTCCTGCAAACTTGCCGGATCCTGGACTTGTCTTCGATGGTCAGTCACTCACAACTGTGTAAGGACAATCACTGACGATCCAGCAGAACTCATGGCGGCTGATAAAGATGGCGAAAGGCGAGAGCACCCAGCTGGCGTCTCGAGCATGCTATTCTACTTCGCGACCATCATAATCCACGGTAGTTTATGCCTTCCTTGCGAATTTCCACCTCTAATCTGCCTTCAGACTGCTTCGAAACGGACCCTCAAGATACGAACACTAACACAACCTCCTCATACCTCGATCTGAGTCCGCTGTATGGCAAGGACGGCATTCAGCAGAAGACTGTTCGAACGTTTTCAAATGGTACATTGAAGCCAGACACTTTCGCGGAGGGTCGCATCCTTGGTTTTCCACCTGGTGTGGCTGCACTTCTGATTTGCTTCAATCGCTATCACAATTATATTGTTAGCCAGCTCAAGGAGATCAATGAAGGGGGACGCTTCACTTTGCCATCGAATCCTGGTAAAGAGAACATACAGAAACATGACCACGACCTGTTCCAGACTGGAAGGCTGTAGGTTGACCTCTCTTGATATACTGATCGCGTGCTAATAGATTTATAGGATTACCTGTGGCTTGTACATCAACATCGTCCTGATAGACTACGTACGCACAATACTCAACCTCAACCGCAGCAATTCACCTTGGAGACTGGATCCTCGTGAAAACCTCGAGGTGTACGGACCGAGCAACATCCCTGAAGGTGAGTCAAGCGAAATCGGAGACATGGCCAAGGCTTATCTTGCGTGCAGGAATCGGAAACCAGGTCTCGGTCGAGTTCAACCTCCTTTACAGATGGCATTCTGCGATCAGCCGACGAGACGAAGACTGGTCGAATAGATTCTTGCAGGAACTCCTGCAAGGCGACAGTCGAAATCTAGAGGATCTCACGGATGAGGACTTGAAGGAGATCTTCCACAAGTTCAAAGATGCATCCTCCAAGAACCCGAGTGAGTGGCAGATCAGAGACCACGAAGGCAAAGTCATACAGCGGAGTGAAAGTGGATTACTCGATGATGATGCACTAAACGCACTTGTCACAAATGGCACAGACGATCTGGCGGGTGAGCGATCCTAAATGTACCTCGATCAAAACTCATGCTGACCACATCTAGGTGCATTCGGAGCGAGAAACGTGCCCCTCTGCATGAAGAGTATCGAAATGGGTGGCATCAGACTGGCAAGAGGTTGGAATGTTGCATCATTGAACGAATTTCGCGGCTACTTTGGCCTGAAGCCTCATGATAGCTTCCGCAGCATCAGTACGATTCCTGGCGTGGCTCAATCACTACAAGCTCTCTATGGCCACCCTGATAATGTCGAGCTGTATCCTGGCTTGGTCGCCGAGGATGCCAAGGACCCTGAAGCCCCTGGTTCTGGTCTCTGCCCTGGTATGACCATAGGAACAGCTATCTTGGCCGATGCTGTAAACCTCGTCCGCGGAGACAGGTTTTATACTGTCGTATGTGGTGCGATGTGGATCCTGTTCCACGCAAATACTGACTTCTATAGGACTTCACAGCCGCCAATCTTACAAATTGGGGGTTCACACAAGTGCAGCCTGACGCCAATGTTGCTGGTGGTGGCGTGATGTACAAACTTTTGACAAAGGCATTTCCAGCATATTACACTGGAAACTCAGTATATGCCATGTATCCATTCACTATACCTTCCGGAGAGCTGGGAATGATGCAAGCGCTAGAAGAACTCGGTCAAGGTGGAGACTTTGACGACAGTCGACCAGCATATAAACCTCTGTTCTCTGCACACATCACTTCGTTTGACGGCGTCACGAAGGTATTGGGAGACCACGACAACTTCAAAGTCCCATGTTCGTCTTCGAAACTGTTGGTGAATGACCGCGATACTAACTCAGACGGCAGGGGGTCGACATATCAGGCAGATCATCAACCAAGAGGACATGCTGGGCGGCGATGCACCGGTTGACGCTGAACAACATAAGCAATGGAAGGAAGCTATAGCCATCACGCCAGCTCATCCTGGCGCCATGAAAAGCCAACTGAAGCAAGTCCAAAAGCTCTTCGAGACAGTGATGACTGATCTTCTGCGCGAGCGAACCACAAAGACTCGATCTGGCTACCAAGTCGACGCCATTGCTGATATAGGAAACGAGGCTGTAGCGATTGCGGCAGCGCACTTCTTCCACGTCCAGCTAAAGTCAGAGGAGCATAAAGATGGTCAACTGACTGCGCAGCAACTGTATACTATCATGGCGCTTTGCTTTGCATATACTTTCCTCGATGTCGACGAGTCAAAGGACTTTGCTTTGCGTCTTTATGCAACTCAAGCTGGCTCAGCACTGATGGATCTTGTGAAGATTGATGTGAAAGCTGTCAAGCATAAAGACACGTTGGGCAGGTTATTGAACTTGTTCCCAGGGTACAAACATGCAGATGATCTGGCTGAATCTTTCGGTGCAGTGCTCATCAAACGGCTTTTGGCAAAGGGCATGACACCCGAGGAGATCACTGGGGAACTTGTGCCCAATTTGGCTGGCATGATCGCGCCACTCTCTCAGCAGGTAAGCTGTATATTGTCCTCAACCCTTGCATCGTTGCTCACAATCCACGCAGTTTGCCCAAATTCTCGACTTCTACTGGAGCGACAAGTACATTTCGCACTGGACGACAATCAAGCACCTCTCCCACTCTTCCACCGACTCGGGCTTTCAAACCCTGATTGGCTACATCCACGAAGCCATGCGTCTTTCTCCTGCCGCCTTTGGTCTTTTCCGCACCGTCACCCCTGCCAATGGTGCTGACTCGATCTCCGTATCTGGCTGCGTCGACCCTACCAACCCTACATCAACCACAACTACGACGCAAACCCTTCCTGCCGGTTCGACAGTCTTCGTTGACTTCCTGACTGCCGGTCTCGATCCAGCCAAGTTCGGTACGGATCCTACGATTGTTGATGCGCATCGCGATCGTAAGCTGTATATACAACAGGGATTCGGCATGCACGCGTGTCTTGGCGCGTCTTTCACACCTACTGCTCTAGCAGCTATGCTCCGCGTCTTTGCACGTCTCGAAAATGTGACGCCTGTGGGTCCACGATTCAAGAACGAGGATGGAGGAGAGGACTATCTGCAGTCACGACCTATCACGCCGGCGCTGCCTAAAGAGCACACCGATGGGTTAGGCAAGCTACCCTTCAAAGTGTTCATGAAGGCGGATGGTAGTGATGATTGGCCTTTCCCGAGTACACTGAAAGTGCGATTCGACGGATTTGATACCGCGGGCTTGCATGTTAGCCATCAAAATTGGGAGGGCAACCAGGGACAGCTGTTTAAGTGTGACATGCAGGAAAAGGAGGAAGAAGAGGGGAATGAGCGGAAGGGAGGAGTCTGGAGGACGGCAATGGGGATATTTCATTGAGCGAGATGCTCTGGCGCGCTTGTATTTTAAGGTTATTTCGCTGCCTATTCATCGCTGTCTGTACGCTGAACATCTATGTAACCAATTTGTAATGATACATCAGGAGTCATTGCAACACGTGACTTTGAGTGACAAACCCCAATGAGTCACTTCACTCTGTCGCCCTATCACTCGTTTCGCCGGCAGTACTTGCACATTCTTTCCAGATCTTAACGCACGAGGCACAAGCCATACACGTATGCCTTCAGGTCGGAAGGAGAAGAAGCACAAAAATTATCCCAAGCCGAGCAGCAACTACGTTCATCCATCACTATCATCTCGCGCCAGCACGCCTGGCGCTTCTGCGGGAAGGAGCATTGTAGCGCCAGATAGTGCGCCTCAGACTGTCAATGAGCAGATCCAGCATTTGCGCAGGACACAAGGTGTTGCAATTCCGCCTCCGAACGCACAGGAAAGGTTGAGACCGAGTTCTCTATCATCTCGTCGACGGGTTGCAGGGCCGCCACCTCCTCGGAGCTGGCTGGAGAATAATGACGATGGTCGACGTACCTTTAAGTATGGTGTCGACAATGACCCTGGAGCACGTAGTAATGCTGGGCGCCGACCTGCTCGTTTGAACTACTTTCCAGGCCTCAAGGCAGCGCCGAAAATCAGCCTGCAGCATCAAGTCCTGAAGTCACTGGCAATCGACTACGATTGGCACGTCGAATATGATCATACATATCTAGCGACCTTGCCTATAGAGCTGAAGGTCTTGCTATTGAGTTATATTGCTAGATATGGATCAAGTACTGGACTCAGGCTTAACGGGCTGAGAGTCCTCTTCCTGGGCACGAACGAAGGCGATATGGAAGGAGTTCAGTCTACTGGGAGTTCGGAGGTGACGCGTCTTGACCTTGGTGGTTCTGTTGGCAGGGTACTCAGCTTGAAACAGCTGGACAAGTTCTGGCAGTTGAAAGGAAGGCATATACAGGTCGATACTGACGGTCCACTGGAGTCGTGGGATATGGAGGAGAGTATACCGAAGACGATATCATCACCACTTCGATTCCCGGCACTGAAACATCTTTCTCTTGCCTATCCGGGCCCGAATGTATCATGGGGCGACCTCCTCCACTTCTCGCGTCATCTAGGCAAGGTGACGCATCTATCGCTGGCAAACTGGCCGACACCCACGTTGACCACTGGAATGCCCGCCGATGTCATCGATACAGAGCATCAGAGGAATGCAGAAGAAGCGGTGCTGCTCGACTCGGCATACATACTGAAGCTCCTCAGTCGCGCCACCCCTTCACTGGAGTATCTCTCCCTTGATGGCTGTCAAGCCTGGTTTCGCGCTCTCTGGTATGGTGGTGCTAATGACGCGCGTATAAAGCCACGAACAGCGCACGCGCATCGTCTCGTTGACTTTACGCCCGTCTCAACAGCCACGACTTCTTCTAGCACCACTGACGCCTCCGGTCCAGAATACACCACCTCCTGGCGCCATCTCACCACCCTTTCCCTTATCCAGGCTCCATTCCCGCCTGCTCTTCTCCAGCCATCTCTCCTCTTCCGCCTCAAGTCAGCACGTTCTCGAATCGAAATTCCTCCTCAACCTCCCATCGCAGCAACGGCGACGTACGCAGCGTCGTTGTCCTACTTTCTTTCTCATCACGGCTCTTCCGGTCATGCTTCCAGCGCTTTCTTTCCTGGACACATCCCGCTCGATGAGCCTGCACCGTTGCCAATTCCATCGCCGACACTCACAGGGCCGAGAGCGTTTCCCACGCCACCCTCACGACTTGGCACGTCAACGCGTGCAACATCTCCTGTACGAAATGAGGGAGGCTACACCATAACAGCAAGTCCCACAATAGCACAAGCGGTGCAAGCGCAAGCAGCGCGGCGAGCGTGGACAGTATGCGAGATTGAGGCGATATTCGTGGAGGGCTGGTTGCGTAGAGTGAGGCGCGAGGCTGGGCTGAATAGGTGTAACGTGGAGCATGGGTGGGGGAAAGAGGAATTGATGGAGGTGGGGTATGAGGAAGGAGAATTGTTTGAGGCTGGCTTTTGAGGGATGCAGGAGTTTGTTAATGTTCCAGCTCAGCACGGATCTGCCATCTCCGTTGTCTTGGTCCGTACCAACTTTGGCGAGTGCCATCACGGCTACAATACTGATGGTAACCACGTTATATTGTAGAAGGAAACGTTCGAGGAGAAAGACGAATGAAATTGGCTTGTACTTATCGGGGCGAGTGCCGTGCAACTTCAACGCAGAAACAAGTATGACAGGCTAGGCTTCTGGGATGAAGGTATTGGCAAGGAGCGCAGGATAGCAGAGTCGTGAGACGCAGTATATACGATGTTCTAGGACGTGGGTACTCACTACTATCTGTGCGTTTACCTATGGTATATGTCTCTTCGTGTTTGCGAGCGCTGGAACACCATCACAATATGAACCTGCTGGCTGGTTCACAATTATCATCCGTAATGATGGTGTGAGACACTGCATGCAGCTTTAGTTGCAAGCATTGTATTTTCCGTTCAGCAATTGTGAGACACGATGCTCGCCAAAGTCATAGGATCCGGCTAAGTAGAGTACCGATATGCTAGACTAGGATGAGTCCCCCGATCAGATTAAAAACAGTCGCATCTCCTCACTCCGTTCGCAGATCGAGCCAGCTTGCTTTGTACGATATGTATCACATTAAAACTTATGTCTTTCATGAGTAGAGCAATTCGTTTAGTGACATTTGCGTTTCTTTACCTAAAACAGGGCGTGTGGTCTAGTGGTATGATGCTTCCTTAGCAGGTCACGGTGATCTTGGATGATCACCGACTTTCGACTGGAAGAGGTCCGGCGTTCAATTCGCCGCTCGTCCAATGCTTTTGCTGTTTTTACCACTCGTGCGCCTATAGGGCTTGGCGGAGCGGTTCAAGCCAAGTCGGAGCTGTTTCGGTCATGTTTGCGCGAGTTGCAGGTGGTTCAAGGTGGTCGCAATCGAGGATCTGCACTGCCAGCAGAGAATTGCAAAGTTGGAAGGGTCGTGACACGTGATGTATACATTTTTTACCACGAGCGAGAACAATTTCCGAGGCAGCGCTGCATTGTATCACCACTGGTAGGAAAGCCCGGCGAATGTGCGTAACCGAGGCATAGTAAGCTTAGATAACTGGAGCATACGAGACGTCCCTACGCGTTATGGTGATGTGCTCAGGTTCAGGTTCATCTAACACGTCGCGGCTTCAGCAAATCAGCTCACGGCCTCTCGTCCTATTCCTCACGTTTCAGCACATAGTATACTATACAGACCACGCTGCTCGCAACGACATCCTACCTTATTTATTGTTTTAGCAGAAACAACATCGAACTCACCGCGTGCCGCCTTGGCCTCTTCCCAAACTCGACCAATGAGATCTCGACGGAGCCGCAACCGAAACACGGGACTGGAGCCGCAACTTGCGGCAAAACACCAGCAGCCTTTTTACAAGCTACCAATGACCCCCCCTTCTCGCTTCTTTGGTGTCCTGGCAATCTCGATGTCCTGCCAGATAGCATTCAGGTTGTGCGATTCTGTGATCTCGATGAGTTTTGACCAATGCCCACTAAGCACCAGATAATGCAGAGGAGCAGAAGTGCAAAAGGTTGTGAACCTGATAGCGTACATTGAGGTCTAGCCAGCTACAGAGCTCGGCTACACTTCCGTTGCGCATTGTTGTGGCATGCACAGTTCCCTTCGATTCCTTCTGTATCAGATCCGAATCTTTTGACAACACCACGACGCTACCTCGCCTTGCCTTGCCTGTGTCTACTGACCTCTGCTCTCCTTCTACGCTAGCTCTGAGCCATCAAGCCCAAGTTCCCACCTCAAAGGACGCCAGAGCTCTCAATTCTCAGCCCCAATCTGACCTGGCGGCACTGGCTCCCTCACCTCCCAACCTCCAACCACCGGGCCAAGGCAATTTTCAGTCCATCCACTACTGCCACTCTCCCACACCTCGCAGTTGAGAACTCGACCCAATCGAGCCATACGACCCCTTCGAACCTGATTCCTGAGACTCACACCACGGAGCCATGCCCCAGAACGCGTCAGGCGATGCTGCACGTTCTGCTACACCCGGATCCTTCATATATCGTCCCATCCTACCTGCTGCCGCGGGCGAGAAGAATCCGTTTGCGCAACAGCATAAGAAGAGGAAGATCACTGCGGTTGCGTGTCAGTCGTGTCAGAAGAAGAGATGTAAGGTTAGTAGGTCTTCTCATTTAAATTCATGCCATCTTGCAGAGCTGTTCTAGTGTTCCCTTTTGACAGATTAAGTCTGCCTGCTCACCTTACACCAGGAGCAGATCTGCTAACTCAAGCTCTCTTTAGTGCGACGGACGACGCCCACAATGCAGCGCATGCGAAGCAGATAGCAGACCGGAGCCCTGCGTATACGAAACACGCGGCAACCAAAGTCGCTCGGAAGCATTGAAAGAGCGCAATCAAGAGTTGGAGGCAGAGCTGAACAGGCTGAGGCAACGGCTGGATCCGTCGAAGACAGGCTCACCTCCAGATGCTGCGTCGGCGTCTGCGCTGTCGACGCCGAATGAAGATGTAAGATATTGTGCCAGCTATCCTATAATATCCGGATTGAAAACGTTGTCGGGAATCGTGGAGACTATGTATCATCCGTGCTGAGGAAGAGATTCAAGTTCTGCGAGATCGACTAGCTGACGAACATTGATTTAGTTCGGCCGCGGATACTCTGACCTCCCTCGGTCCGCAGCTTCAACCACTTCCACTTCCACACGAAACATGAAACCTCTTCTCTCGCCCTCAGCCGAGCGATCTCAATACACTGGTGTGACGGAATTATCAACAAGACATGATCCACAACATGCGGCCTTTTCCTCTTCCATGTCAGGAGGACCTAAAAGCAAGGCTGACGATACCGAGGCCGACGATAAAGAAGAGGATTCATCCATGGGTAAAGTTGTCTTCCTGGAGGCCGAAGTCTACAGATTGCGCGCAGCTCTGGAGCGACTGGGTCATTCTCCAGATGGGCTGGAAGGAGCGGACAACAGTTCTCGACGACCTGTGGTACCAGCTGGGAGTATCATGTCACTGGCGCAAAGACCGTTACAGCCGCAACTGGCGATTTCTGGTAACGCTGGTAGCATGCTGGATGCCGCAGGTCATCCTATAAACTTTGCCGATCCGCAACAATTCATGCAGCATGGCATCTCAGATGTCGGTATACCGTTTGCCACGCAAGGTACGCCTGCTCATCACTTTTCTGATGTCTCCACCGAGGTTTTCACACCATACGGTGTTTTTCCTCAATCACTCGGTAATATCACAAGTCCCTCAACGTGTGTACTACCTTGGTCTATCGTCGCAGAGACATTCCTCATGCTAATCTCCACTCAGCCTACCAACATCAGCCTGGGCAAACGACAACACGCCCTCCCACTACACCTATCGCCCCGGAAAACGGCGCCTGCCCCTCCAACTGATGGGCTCCATCCCCTCCACCTTCGGCAACCTCCCCGCGTCCAGCAGTATCCTCGCAAACCACCAACACGTATCCATCCAGCAATCCCAACTCAACAGTCTCAGCCTGCCCCTACATCTAATCCAAATGCTCAACTTCGACGAGAACCGCCCTCAAACATATGACTACGCGAGTCCGGAATTCGCAAGCTCGACCGTGCACAGTTTCCGCGCGTTTGATCGCAGCTTGATTGCAGAGGGGAGGGATGCGGATGAGGTGCTAGGGGAGCCGGAGATTGACGTCAGGCCGTTCTTTCAGAAGGGGAATTACGATATCAATCGACACACGCCGAGTACGTTTGGGCCGTGGTTTGTCGAGGCGTATCCGAGCATGGAGCTGCCGACGCGGATTGGAGCGGCGATTATGGTTACGTGTTTGTTGAGGGTGAGTCTTGAATCTTGGGGGCTGTGGACGAAGATGGGCATTGATTAGGTTGAGTGGAGGACTGATACTTTGTGCAGTGGCAGATACACCCGACGCTGGAGAATTACCAAGCAATGCCGGAATGGCTAAGAGCGACTGGGACGCAGATGTTCGTGCCGCACATGTCGGCGTACGATTTCGTGCCTTGGTGAGTCGTCTTTTTCTCCAGCGCAATCTCGTCTCTCGAGATCTCCTGCGTTGCTCACCACTTTCTCCTCCCCAAACACGCCATGTCATCTAACACCTCACTCTTTCTTCTTCACAGGCCCGAAATCCGCGACATCCTCATCGACTCTCCCTCCCCGCTCCTCCCCGACCGCGAAGTCCTCATGTGGGTTCTCTCCAACCTGCACATCAACTGGCCCTACTCCAACGACCAGATCTTCACCTGGGACGACAGCGGCGCCACGGGCGTGAGTCCACGGTTTACGGCACAAGTGATGGATTTGAATAATTGGGCGATTAATGTGACGGTGGCGAGACGGTACCCCGTGTTGAGGGGGAAGGCGAGGTTTGTGGAGTTGGAGGCGACGGATCCGGGGGATATACGAGGG
>Ga0268250_10000265_pt1 | contig 25735 bp, 25 predicted proteins | sample AgamicAsSfe_FD_200448 | JGI IMG/M metagenome (GOLD analysis project Ga0268250, IMG submission 200448) | Agave microbial communities from Guanajuato, Mexico - As.Sf.e (v2) (version 2) | ecosystem: Host-associated > Plants > Phyllosphere > Phylloplane/Leaf | place: Guanajuato, Mexico | collected...
CTCTGATGTCTCTTTCCAGCTTGTCAATCTTCTTGCGGATGATCTTTAGACCTTCATCGAATTCAGGCTTGATGATATATTCATGCCTGTCAATCGCGTCGAGATCGACTGTCGTCTCGACCATTTCCTGTAGTTTACCGAGATTCCCTGCGGCGTCCTGTAATCTGGTTAGTATTTGGACTGCTTCAAAGCCATCCGTCCACATACGTTGAGCTTATTGGTATATGCTTCATCTAGTGCTTCCTTATACTGCTCGTCAATGACCGCCTCAAAAGTGGCAAGAATATTTGGCACTCTGATCGCGACTTGATATGCTCTGACCACATCCTCTAGCCTGGCCTTCTTCCGCTGAAACTTCTTCGCTAGTCTATACAAATCTGGGATTGACTTGAGGTGCTCTTCTTGCATTGTCTGACGCGTTTCAGTATCATTAACAAATGCCTCAACAAGATGCTGTCTCTTTTCGATCTCTTCCACGCTCATCAGAGGCTGCTTCAACCATTGTGCCAACAGCCTACTACCCATTGCTGTCTTGCAGTGGTTGAGCAAGCCGTATAAACTCATATTCTTCGACCCATCTCGTGGTCCAGGCATGAGATTTAGTGCTTTCAGTGCTGATGCGTCCAGCTTCATGTATTGTGTCAAATCGTGCTGATACAGCTGAAATTGTCCATAATTCGCTGGATCTGTCATGACGCCCAGATACTTGAGCAGTGCTGCTGCAGAGCCCATTGCAAGCTTCAGCTCCGTCTGAGGCAGCATTCCAGCTGAGGTTTCGTCTCGCAACAGCTTAACCAGGTCATGTTCAACGTCCTTTGTGCCAAAGTCACCCACTGATCTTTCCGACACTGCACAACCACAGTTATCTGCTATCGTCTTCAGCTTCGTGAGTTCCGCATCCTTTATCTTGCCATCTGCTTGTACCAGACATTCTTTCACGCCAAGCTGGATGAGTATGGACTCGAAGTTGGAGTAGAGATCGTTGTCCAGGAATTCGCTCACGCCCAGCTCTCTAACACTAGCATCTGCAAAGCACACTCCCACATTCCGCACCTCTGATGCCTTTGCCGAAACCTTGACAGCCAGAATGATCGGAGCCGCATCGATGTTGCCACCAAGGTCGTCTTCCACATCTTGTAGATTACCAGGTGATGCCTGTTTCGTGAGCTTGAAATTCATGCGGCCAGTGCTTTCCCAGATCTCGACTCTTCTGCTAAGCTTGAACAGCGCTTCGCGTAGGAAATTGCGGAATACTGTGATTGACATGGTGACCGAGGGCAGACCAGGTTCGCGACCAAGCTGTTTGATCACGGAGGTTGTCTTGTAGACGGTGCGAGCGATGAAGGTGGCATCATCGCCATGAGCTGTGTACCAATCGCCGCGATCGAAGACGCGAACGGTGTCATTGTCTTTTGAGGGTAGGTTGTTGAAGAAGCGAATGAAGCCTCCCTCATCGTCGACCTAGTCGTGAATAATTAGTGGAAGATCTCGTAACTCGTATGATTCAGGCGTACCTTGAGCTCCGGCCTGGACGCCATGCTAAGCTGTGTTACCAACGCGGTCACGGCACGATTTGAAGATTCACGACTTCGCGTTCCGGACGCGACGTTGATTGATTGACGGAGTGGAAGCCGAAACGACGTCGCCGTAACAAGCCCAGCAAACACGCCGAGGAAAGAGTGTACGCAAATGTATATTTAATCGACTATAACCATCCCAAGGGGTATCAAAGTATTATTATCGCACTAATGTCGGGTATCCCAAGCATGACTGTTGCCTTGATCATAGCATAAACAGAGAATAGCATACCCGTGCCACACTATCGTCCCATAACCATAAACAAAGAGTAAAGCAAACATGAAAGCAAGCCGTCAAAAATAACCAAACGCCTGACGCGGAAAGCAAAAAAACCCCCTCCTGGTATCCCATGTCCATCTCATCCAAGACATAAACTCGTGCTGGAAATCGTCAAGGTCGTTAAAGACTTGTATATAGTAGAGATAGTAGTAGTAGTGTTCTCGATAGTGGAGTATATCCGTTCGCTGTGTGGTGAATGTTGTTGGTGTGGTGAGTGGTGACTGGTGAGCACGAATTGTTCGCTCACTGTCTGATGTGGTCTGGATGCTCGCTAGTGGCAGCAGCAACCAGGGCGTCAAGACGGTTCATATGGGTAGGTAGGTTTGGGTCGACTATTTGAGTTGCAGGAGCTGCGAAGGCAGGTAGAGGATATCCATTGTTAGGCATCTAAAGCGGTAGTGTTAGTATTGGCATGAAAAGAGGTCTAGACGTTGAAGGCTCACCTTCTGCATGACTTCACCGGGTACATCGAGTGGCGTGATAAGACCCTCACCACTGGTACTGGAGCCATCCTCGGATGTCCGTCCCGGTGCACCCTGCATAGTCTGGTCGATCGACATGGGAGGTGGACCTTGGTACCAACCCAGTCTCTTTTTGCTCCGGGGAGTGACCGGATTGTCAATAGTGTGGGGTCTTGCTTGCTGTGCCGGCTGTACTGGCTGGCCTTGAGGTATCTCTCTTGTCTGACCGCGGGCAAGCTCCATTGCATGCGGATAAGGTTGTGGGTGGAACGAAGAAGGTGGTCCGCGAGTCGGCGTGGGAGGGGCGGGATACTGGAAAGAAGGCGAAGAAGGCAATCCCGATGCGGTGACCGGGCGGGACCGCGATTGCTGTGGTGAAAAGTCCTCACCACCACGACCAATTTCAAGCTGTGTCAGACTTTGACTGATCGAGCCCCATGAGTTTCGATGCTCGATATTGCCTATCTCAGTAGGACGGCCCATCTCGGCAGGACGATTCAGCATCTCATATGTCGAATGTCGATTTGCGTTGACATCGCCAGGCATAGGCCCCTGTTGACGCACAGCTCGATCGAAGCTGTCGATACCAGGCAATCTAATCGCTTGCGTTGCAGCTTGTTGACCCATGTAAGTCGACGCATGATCATCTGGTGTCCGGGAGTAGCTCAGACTACTTGTCGCTGGTCGGCTGGCATAGTATGTGCCTGGATGCCATGTCCTTCTTCGGATATCATCGCTGAGGACGCGTGCACCGTCGGAAAAAACCGACGACGTAGGACTTGCCATTCCGCTGCCACTCTGTGAATAGCTTGATGCAGCTGTTGAGCCAACGGGGCTGAGATAGCCCGGCCCGGATAGTGGATAACTCGTAGTCTGCATAGTTTGTGCAGCTGGAAATGTGAGTCGACGATTGCCTGGCCACGGCTCGGTACGTGGCACTTGAGCTCCGGGGGATGTTAGAGTGGATGGACTGCTTGGGCCATATGAGAACGCAGAGGTCGGTGTCGGGTAGCCGCTGTGAGAGTCATTATAGTATGTGCGATATGGTTCGGCGCATGCGCTCATATTGGTGTCCAGAGTAAGTCCTGAAGGTGGACCTTGCGTCATAGCCAGAGCAGGTGGCCGTCGGCGTGCATCAGGATGCGCAAGACCCATGTCGGATATCGATCCAACACTCGAGTCTGACCAGTTGCGGCTATGTCCTCGTGCTTGAGTATTGACCCCACCACTTCCTCGTGACTTGTTTGGCGGTCGAACGCGTTCAGTCCTGATCTGCCTCTGGAATCTTGTGCCCGTTGCTGCGAGCGAATTGCCAGGGATATCCTCATTAACGTGGACGGTTTGTGCATGTTGACGTAGATTGTCCAGTCGAGTGAAGCGCTTTCCACAATGACACTGAAAAGGACGTTCGCCAGTATGTTTCCTAACACGACATTAGCATATCTTCAGGGTTACAATCGATTCAAGGATTTACCTGATATGTCTCAGCAAATGCTCACTCCTGGTGAAGCTCAGCGCGCAAGGTGGGAAGTCTGTGCAGAAGAATCGCTGGCTCTTCTTCTTCTTTGCCGCAGGTTGGGTCGAATCGCCCTCTACACTTTCCTCGTCCGATGCTCTATCGACTTCGTCCATCTCCACGTCATATTCCTCTGCTGCTCTTCCTGAAAAATGTCCAGAGTCGGCTCTTCCTATATAGCTCGTCGCAGCGCGGGCAACGTCGCCGAGTGCCGAGGCAACGGGTAATGGCCTTTGTCCGTTGATGCCACCGAAACTGTCGCGCGTGGGTGTTGTCATGTGGGTGCTGTCCTCAGGAAGGTGTGGCGTTATGAACGGGGGAGGCGCGAGTGGCCGCGGCGTTATCGCAGTCATCGCGGAGAGGCTGTTTGCGTGGAGAATGATATGCGGCAGACTCTCTGACGGACGGAAGCTGTGAATGTCTCTATAAATCGAAACGTCGAAATGTAGCAAGAAGCGGTGAACCTCTGACGCAAGGACAATGAAATGCTCCGATTGCGGTTTGCGGCCTTGTATGTGTGGGTATGTCTTGAGAATGGGTATAATGCATGCGAGACTATGCCAGAATGCACAGCGCAGTCGACAGCGATTAATGAGAAGTCGGGCGGCGTTCGTGGTGAAGGTGCATGGTATGTCGCAAAGTCGTTGGCTTCAGGAACAAGTGACCCCTCGGAAGAAGCGAATTCGAGTTCCCTTTGTATGCACTTCAGCTGATGGAAGCAGACACAGTCGCGGGGACGGAGGGCGGTGAAAGCGAGGATGGTGTTGAGCAATCAGCCAGAGCCAGAAGCAAGAGAGTGGTGAACAAGCAGGAGAGCAACGTTCGGGATCTAAGGCTCAGTTTCAGGAGATCAGCAGGCACGATTAGTCGAGGCAAATGGTCCCCCTCGAGCATGCGCCCAGAGCACAGACACCTATCAAAGCACCTCCCACCGGTCGAGAACAAATCAGACTAACCTCCTAGCGGCGCTCTTAGTTGGCTTCAGGGAGTCTTCACACTAACAGGACATACATCTAGCGAGTATACCCTCACCGCATACTGCACTACCATATTTCACACATCACGATAGCCACTCGAATTACAGCTGCGGTCGCCCGTGCGGATGCGCCGCGGACTTGCTGGGCGCCTAGTATCTGTAGCATTACGTGTACAAACTCTATACATGATACCGAGTACTCGCCACTTCGTACCGCGCCGCTCAGCTCCATGTCCTTGCAGACAGCCGAGCCAGGGCTTGTAGGATAGCAGGCAGGTCAGGTCAGGGCAAGCGGCGGAAGGCCTGCATCCGAAGAAAAGGCCATGTCAGAAATCAGCGATTAGATTTGATTACTAATCATATTACAGAAGACCGTCCTTCACACCATAATGTCAATCCTCATGCTCGAGTATACTGCACGCCTCATCATCTAGCCCGCGAGTCGGTGAGGGGAAAGTTTTGTACGACTTCGAACAGACACTCTTGCGCAATTGTCCCGCAGTCACACAATTCATCTCGGAGCACGCTCGGCCAGCTGCAGGTGAAACATTCGATACATCCTAGCCTAAGCCTCAGCCCCACCTCCCGATTCCACCCCCGTGCTAGAGACCTTTGATACCGACAGCACGGTTCAACACTAAGAAATCTTACCACCGATCAAGTCATCCCCTGTGCCCAATAGCACTGCGAGACTGCCCTTCTGGCACTCGATTGCGTTTCCCAAGTGTTTAAGCTTCAAAGCGTATCGACGAATCGGATGTGTTAGGCGCCAGGATCCACGATCTGGTTGTCTCACGTGCTGCGTAACCCCATACAGTACTTCCCGCTTTGTTATCTGGAAAGATCGCGCCCATACACAGATGCTCTTTCAGCAGCGGCGAAGCTACCGACGACACGGTCATGGCGCGATTGCAAATCTAGATCTAGGACAATTTCACTACTATGGCTGATATCAGATCCAGCTTCGCTGCCTGGGCAAAGATCTGGAAGCACCGCCATACCTCTCTCGATCGGCTGTGGCAGATATACCGAAGATACGGCTCGACTATGAATACACTATGACCAAGGATCGTAGCGTAGGCTTTGCGATGTGGAACGAGCTGGAGGTCTGTGCCTAAATGCACAATCACTGTGTAGACAAAGATACCGACGACACGGCTCGACGACACCGTGACCAGAGCTCCTCCAAATCCCCTGCCGCAGCCTGCCGGAGGAGTAGCATTCGTAGACTTTGCCATGCTCTGTCCGTGTAGAACTGGAAACTTGTGCCAATATATACTCGATCTGACTGACGCGGCTCGACATCACTATGACACAAAGCTCGTAGGCTTTGCAATGATGCCCCCATCTATCTGCACCGAGGCTGTGCCCGCCGCCCCGCACGCAGCAGCTCGATCAGCTGCGGCAGAGAACCCAATGACACGGTCATGGCGCGACGCAGGCGTACGACACGATGATCATCATCCATTCCCAGCTCCCCCAGTCTCCATCGCCGGGGAGTGATAAGCTTTGCGATGCCTATTCCAACTGGGAGGTTTCCGCGCGCCACCCTACCGAGCAAGCATACCGACGATACGGTCGTTATAGTGGCGCGATGCACGTCGACGACCTTCGCCGTGTCAGTCTCCAGGCTCCGCGGCCCCCATGCCGCAATCATACTTGTCTCCCAATACCTGTTGCCCCCTCCTGTCGGGCACTGGAAGAAAGCGCACCGAAGATAGCCATTCTTATCTAGACCGGGGAGACGTGCATCGCGATGGAGAGGACCGACTTGGTTCTCAGATCCTACCACATGTAGTACTACTGTACTGCCATGCGGAAGCACACCCGCTGCTGTTTCATTCGTCACCTCCACATACTAGTACCTCACCTCACCTGCTTTACTGTTCAGGGCCGCAGTACTACCGAACTTAGCGGGAACACTTCCGCTTCCGCTGCAGGAAAGATTAGTAAGATGGGTAAAATGAGTAAGGTAACATGATAGTACAGCCGGCCTTATATACCAGAGTAAGCCTGAAAGAGTGAATCGTACAAATACATTTCCGAGGCAGAGGTCGTGACACATCCTAGACTCCTGGGCATATAGGCAGCATACTTGCTGCATTGTCCTCGCAGCCAACCCAGCCCCTACTGTCGTTCCTCATACCATACCCGTTCCCTATGCGCCCGTGATGCCTCCCTTCGGATGCCCATCCGATCCGCATGTTCGTCGTGATTGTCATTCAGACAACGCTACCCATCGTCCTGAAATTCAGAATTCATTCCTTCATTCCCCATCATAGTCAAGCATCCCAGCCCTTACTGCCTCTGAACACCACGAGCCCTCGCCACCCATGCCTCTCCCGTTTCCAATCATACATCATTTCAAAGTCGTGCACACCATACTCCCAACGCATGTCCGAGCCATGCCGTGGGCTTTCATCAACCTGTCCCAATGCACATCACCACCCTTACCAGCCCTTCTTCCGCGCAAACTTCTTGTTCAGCAACGCGAGCAGCTTCGGCACGCTGAACGTCGCATACTCCAGATCCAGCGCCAGCTGGTTTTCCTTTTCCATCTCGAGCAGGTCGTCCAGCTTGAGGTCGAGTTCGAGCAGGCTTTTTGCGCGGCCTGGCAGGAAAACGGTCAGTCTCGCTTCGCCACCTTGCTGCCGACCGCAAACGGTGTTCACTCCTCTCACGTACCTTTATAATTCAGCGTGATCAGAAACGTCCCTGGACTCTTGCTCGAAAACGTGAAGAATATGCCCGCTCGCCGATTCTCAGGAACTTTACTCCCCATAATCACGCCCTCCTTATCCAGCTGCGCGTGCGTGAACTTGTGCACCACCTCCTTCGCCTTGCCATCCTTGTCCTTTTTATCTCGCTCTTTCCTCTCCATCGGCCGTCCCGCAGCCTGGTTGCGCACGTTGTTAAGGTAATCTTTGTACGTTGCCAGCTGCTTGGTCAGGTACCGATTGTGATCGCGGATGGTGTTGGAGACTTCAAGCAGTTTGCGGTAGTCCCTGAGGGCTTTATCTTTGACGTTGCCGAGATGGTCCATCTCCTGCTCGACTTCTGCGCGAAGGACGCTGAAACCATCGTCCTTTGTCACGACGCGCATGTCTTGCAGCTGACTCAGCAGCTCCATTGCTCGTATGCCTTTGCGCACCATGAGGTCATTTCTCATGGCCCCAGCTGCCTGTGCCACATTTATCAGCCGCAAGGGTTTCCGACGGGCGGGGGAGTCGGTGGCGAGGGAACGCATGATTAGGACGAAGGTAGATTTTGCTTCCATGAAGAGGACTTCGGCGGGAGTGATGTCGAGGGCGGCGGAGAGGTCGTCAAGGGGCATTTCCCATTTGGAGTAGAGGGGGAGAATGATTTCGCGATTGTCTTTGCGGGGGAGTTGGGCGGGTGGTGGGCCGAGTTCTGCTAGGAGCGTGCCGAGATGGGGGTTGCCGTCTCTTACCTGGATGGGTATCAGCGACGGAGCGTGATGGGTTTGACCAACTTACCAATTGCTCTTCATGCTCTTGCAACATCTCGTGCATGCTGTAAACTTCATTCAATGTGATTTTGAGCTCGAGATCCTTCTTCGATAACGCCACGTAGTTGTCCAACTCGAGGCTTTCGTAAAAGTCTTGCACTTCACAAATTTCTAGCAGAAAGGCGCTCATTCGCTCTCTGTTTTGTTGTGTGAAGGGCTGCAGAACTGCTGTCATATAATCCTCTTTCGACGTCGTAGGCTTGTTTGCAAGATTCTGCAGCATCTTCGCCACATATGTGAGTGTTCTCCGTGGGTTCTCTGCTGGTGTCGAATCAATCACCATGTACGAAGCAGGTGAAATAATGGCGGGATTGATGAAGCGCAGAAAGAAGAATCCTCCGATAAGTGTACAGATCGTCTCATTGGAAGCATCAGGATATTTCCGCCTCGAGAGACTTCGAATCTGTTTACATATCCAGCGAATACCGTACGGGATCTCTTCAAGTCCAGCAATAATCGTTGTCAGGAATGAGTTTGCAACACCAATGAGACCTTGAACTCGTGGCTCAATGATTTCCTGCACGTCCGCACGAGCTGCAGCTTCATCACCAGTGATACCTCGTGGCAATGCTTCGGTCGAATTGCGTGATGTCTCTGTCTCCTGGCCCAACAACGTCTCATACACTTTCGAAGGATTGATCTCCAGCTCCAAATCTTTATGTTCGATGAGCGAGTTGATCTTGTCTGCTAATACCGCTTTGAGGTACTCCTTGCCAGGAGGTCTCCTTGTATACGCCATCATCATTCTTGAGGCTGGTGTGTTTTGTCTCAATAGCGAAGAGTACTCTGCAGTACTGTCAAACTGGTGGGTAAGCACGGACTATGGAGATGTCAGTTGCGCAGATTATAGCTCGTAGGTACACAGCCGACCAACCTGAAACATGGTCAACAACAGATTCTCTTCCCGGGCTTCGTACTGATTTCCATAGAATGTGAACATGACTGTCTGTAACAGGTTATCAATATTGGACATCGAGATCAGCCTGCAAAGATGCGCTATATGTCGTGGTTCTGATTGTAGGAGGAAGAAGAGGTTTCCATATTTGTGCGTCTTGTCATCGTTCGGAAATGCTCCAGATTGCATATCTGCTGGTTCCTCGAAGTGGCTTGCGAACTCGTTTTGCTGCGAGCAGTCATCAGTATGCACCAAGAATTGTCTTGAGGTGGAAACCAACCTCTTCGATTCGCAATCGATTCTGTATAAGCAGCGCTATTCGTGCATCTAGGTACCGAACGTCCTTCTCAAACAGAAAGTTCTTCTTCGATTGCGTTGATATCTTCTGTTTCAGATCTCGTAATGCGTTTTGTGCTGCACCAGATGTCAACTACCTGCAAGCCCAATTTTGACTGCCTCGCACTGACCTCTTGCCAACTCATCATCAATCTCGACATCCTTGTCTTTTGCAGATACCGACATGTAGAATGCTGTAGTTGACAAGCGCTTGCTCTGACGTATTGACCTGTTTCCATCACGAGAGCTTATCGTGCCTTGTCTTGACATGGCTCCAGTGAGATATCCTGAAGACTCTGACCCGCTGGAATAGCGATTCGAGGGAGCGTAGACCGCCATTGCGAGAGCTTATGAGACACCAGCAGCCTAGTAAGTGGATCTGACACCTGTGAATGTTGTTCTCTTGACTGATTCTTGTCTCTCCAGATCTGTTGTGTGATTGCGCAATAGATGGATTCAGGTACAAGAAAGCCGAGGAATGGGTTGAAATGATTGGCAGTGGTCGTAGCCAATGCCGCGCCTAGAGATGACGACCCTTTCCAGGTTTGAAACTCAAGAGCGTGCTCCCACGCGGATGGTCCGGCTATAGACGATCCAGGAAATCGTCGAGGGATTGAGGAATGTGATGTGGGATTCGTTCTAACGCGTCGAGACGTGGAGATCCTGTCGTGCGAGCTTGACCGAGGTGTAGCGGGGTAGTCTGCTAGTCTGCTTGGCTTGAGAGGGTTAGTTGATATGCGCGGGATCAGTGAGCAGAGGCAAAGCAGAGCAGAGCAAAGCAAGCAGAGCAGTAGGAGAGCGACAGGAGATGAGGAAAGAGATGGTGATATCGGACGAAGAGAATTGCGACGAGATGGATGCGACTCTTAGACGCAGACTGCTTCTGCGGAGTTTATGCGGGCACGACTCACAGTGGAGTGGATCTTTCAAGCTCAGATCGTTTGGTCATCATGTCTTTACATCGCTTACAGGTATTGACAAACTTGCCTTTTCTTGCACAAAAAATCAAGTAGGCCACCTCCCTTAGAATACAATCCTAATTGTTTTAGCGTTTCTGTGAATCCATCTTCGAGCTTGAAGCATCAGGCTCCTTACTGTCACGAATAACCTAGTGAACCCAAGCCTCCAGAGCCCTACAAGGCAATAGAGTACACTCACATCGTTTTGTGTCGGATATCCTACGCGAGCTTGAGCAAGAAATCACCTCGCGCTACGCTAGACCGTTTGCAGTACGATACTGTGCCCTCCGCGCTAGTGCCAATATCACCGGAGACAATTCGAGTCGACGACTGGAGTATTCGTCGTGCTTAAGCGAGATGGCAAAGGCCAGGTAATTTCGATGAAAGTCCAGTTTTACGGTACCATACCGAGGAGGGAGGGAGACACAGCAGGAAAGAGACGGCGATGTTATGCAACGACTAACGCAACAGCACTACGATATCAATACACTACCTGCTGCCTAATGCCACGTCCACCTCTCCACCAGATCGAGGCCAAACGACTCAGATATCTAATCTAAGCCTGGAGATCGGGGTCCCTGCATGCTAAGCTCTTTTAGCGCACTACAGTACTTTATGACTCTAGCAGCTTATATGCGGACACGGTTGATTTCGCGAAAGATGTTTATATATGATGAGCCTACTTGCAAGACCACCTCACTCTCGCTCTCGCTCTTCCACCTCATTTAATGATACTTGATGCGCGGCTTGCTTACTGCTGGTGCGGGCGCCTGAGGTGATTCCTCCCTGCTCTCCTCTCTCCTCGATCGTTCGAGTTCCACCGCCTCCAGTCCCTCTCTCACCTTGGCTTTCCACTTCCATAACGAATGGCCTTCCTGCATCCTGCCCTTGACGCCTTCTATGGCCTTGACGCCCTCGCCAAAGTCGCCTCTCAGTGCTCGATATCTGAACAGGGTGATCTGCTCAAGGACCTCCCATGTCCTTATGTCCATGGTGAGACTTATGTCGGACATGTCCTTCAGTAGTGCTAATATCGAGCTCAGGGATGAGGTTGTGCGCCATGTATAGCTGAGTACCTCATTGTATAGAGCTGTGCTTGCACCGAGTATCAGAGAGTATGGGTGAAGAGAGCGGACTGTGGGGAGCAACGCCGCGAGCAGAGGTGTGTGTTGTGTACGATTCGCGAGAATTCGCGCGGCGAGAAGCAGGGCAGCAGGATATGTCCGGCGGAGTACCGAGAGGTCAACAGGCACAGCTAGTTCTTTTGCTGAGGTGCTCGTTGATGTCTGTTTGGCTTGTTGATCAGGCTGTTCTTCCTCAGCGTCGACCTTCTGCCGGACCGGTCTTGCTCTTCGCTGAGCTGTCTTCAGCTCTTCCTGTTCCTCTGCTTTCCCGCCTTTGTCCAACCTTTGGGCGAGTGGTTTGACTTCTACTTCTGGAATATTCCTAACCTGTGTGAACACCTCTTTGTCAAGCACCTGCCAGAGCTCGACATCAGTTTTTGCCGACTTGATCTTTGTCGCCAAATATTTCGTAATCGCCCGTGCTTTCACGGTAATCGGATCCTGTTTGGCCAATCTCGCTCTCTGCTCCTGTGCCGCTCGTGCTTGCGCCAGTTTCGTCTGCGCGTCTATTGCCATCGACCGTAACGCGGCAGGGTATCTCTGAATATCCGGTGCAGCGAGCTGGAGTTCGCGATTGATGATCTGGTCAACATCGTAGTCGCCTGTATCGCGGTCTTCGACGTCCTCGACCTCGTCTACTAACATCATGGCGTCGTCGTTGGCAGATGGGTCTTGTGTGTTGAGCTCTTCTTGCTGTTTGACCTCTGCCGCAAGTGAGCGGAAGAGCTTGGAGAATGCGTCTTTCTCGAGATCTGTCATTGTACTATCTCTCTTGGGCCGCTCAAGAGGGACTTCCCGATTGGCAGGATCAGAAGCAAAATATCGATCGTGTTCATTATGGTAGTTTTCTTTTGTAGAACCAGTGACCCGTTTGTTATTCCTAGACGGACTCGCGCTATTCGGTAGGTCATCATCGTCTGGGGAGGGTCTCGCCAGTCGACGAAAGGCTGGTCTCGCATCACTTTCTTTCCCGTTTTCATGACATTGTCGGCCTTTAGAGAACTGGCGTTTCTGAATCGTCGGGGTGTGGTACAGAAATGGCAACAACGTATACGGCCTGTAGACGCTGTGGTTTATTGATGTGACTGCTCGTGCAGCATCCTTACAACGACAACAGCTCATTGTTACTGGTAGCGCGAGAGGGAGGGCGAAAAGAGTCAAAAAGTGTTTTTAGATCGCCGTCATTCGGCAGGGAACTGTTCCGAAATACCGACCCCACAATCCAGCAGTGTCTTTCTTGACGCATGATGAATGGTTGTCACGCGATCTGTCCCTCTCACCATTATTCTTATCTCCTCTCTTCTTGACTTGGATTTGCAGAGTCCTTTTCATTTTGGTAGTACTCACGGTCGTTCACGGTCGCGTCATACGACTCTGAATAGCATGCTTGCCCCTCCGAAGCCCGTGCGTGGAGGACATCACCTCAGGAAACGACTATCATCACGATCACGATCCCGTTCCCGTTCACCATCGACAGATGTAGGATCCTTGCTATCAGATGATGAAGCATCTGACCCAGAGACGCCACGGAATCCCTGCTACGATGCTCCATCATCTTCCAAACTCACGACCGCTGCGCAAAAGCCCCAGACCCCGCACCTCACCGCAAAAGTACCTCCAGCACCACAACGAGAACAAGATGAGGCAGTCACAACACCTAGGTCCTGGCGAGTCCGGATACAAGATTTCTGGGACCGCAATTATGGCTTGATGCTGGTCCTGATAGCACAATTCTTCGCCACCATGATGAACGTCACAACGGGACTGCTAGAAGATGATGGTGTCGGCGGCGGGATGCATCCGTTTCAGATTCTATTTGCAAGAATGAGCATCACGGTACTGATCAGCTTGGCATATATGTGGTGGTCAGGGACACCGGATTGGCCATTGGGTGCTAAGGGGATAAGATGGCTATTGGTGTTTAGAGGCGTTGGAGGATTCTGGGGTGTTTTTGGATTATATTGTACGTTCTATATTCTTTCTCTTCATCCTACTTGCACAAATCTTAGCATACCCCGTCCTGCAGTGCTCATCGTAGCTCTGCAATCGAAAGGTGATCGTCCATTCGTGCTTGAGTCCTTAGACTGTGCTACAGAGGAGGGGTCTAGTGGACAACATCATCCTTCCGATGTTCCCTTGCAGGCGTTCACCCTGTGACAAAAGTCGACAGACAATCTCTGACAACAGTCTTACCTGTAGGGTCTTTACAATACCTCCCCCTCTCAGACGCCACCGTCATAACCTTCCTCGCCCCAACAGTCTCCTGTTGGGCCTGTTCCAAATTCATCAACGAGCCCTTCACCCACACCGAGCAGCTCGGCGGCCTCATCTCCCTCGCCGGCGTCATCCTCATTGCACGACCAACCTATCTCTTCTCCTCCCCCACTCCGCCATCCGACCCAGCCACCTCACCGTCAGATCCCGCATCTTCCGGTCCAACACCAACCCAACATCTCGCGGCTATCGGAATGGCCATCCTTGGCGTCTTCGGTGCCGCGTCCGCTTACACCACCATCCGCATCATCGGCAACCGCGCACATCCCTTAATTTCCGTGACCTACTTCTCCTTCTGGTGCACGCTCGTTTCAACCGTTGCGCTTCTCTTCGTGCCCAGCATCCCCTTCGTCCTGCCCTCGACCGCGCATCAATGGATGTTGCTTATCTTCATTGGTCTGTCGGGATTCATCATGCAATTTCTACTAACGGCGGGACTGAGGGCGGAGAAGAGTGGCAGAGCGACGAATATGATCTACACGCAGATGATCTCGGCGCTGGCAGCAGAGAGGATAGTTTGGGGCACGAGTCCTGGAGTGTGGAGTTTGGCTGGGAGTGCGTTGATATTAGGGGCCGCAGCGATGGTGGCTGTTCAAAAGCAGGCGGTCGGGGCAGCGGTGGCAACAGTGGCACCGGCGACGTCGCGTCCGGGAATACGGCCGGATGAGGAAGAGGAGGCCGGGATGCAGTTGTTGCATGATGCCGAGCTTCATCAGATCGGTGATGGTGATGATGACGACCACACTAACGACGGCAATGATAACGACATTGAAATGATCGAGCGCGAAAAGCGTGGAAGGAGTTCCAGTACATCACATACTCTCACCCTCAACGACGAGGAATTGCTCCGCACATCCACCGCCGGCAGCGGCGCAGAGCGTGCAGAAAAGGCTGCAGAAGCGGACAGCAATGCCTATGTCGATCCGCCAGGCGTGTGGCAATTCGCGCACGCAAGACAAAGCCTGCGCGATGCCGATGGCAGCGAGGACGTGAGTCCGCACTCGCCGGCCGTGCAGAGGAAGGCGCCTGTGTTTTGGGGCCGGTAATGGGGATGGAGGAGGCGATATATAGACATATACAAAGATTTGTGAGATTTTGTATAGTTCGGATACATTACTGTCGAGCATTAATGCTTCTACTACCAATCCGTGTCACGAGCCTGACGGCGGGAGATGAGTCTGACGCGCTCGTCTGATCCAAGGCAAGTCTGGGGCCGCCGCAATGCTACGTGAGTATGTATCAGTGGCGAAGTGCATACACCAGTACACAGTCTCAAGAGTAATCGTGTGATGGTGCGACTGCAGACGAAGTGAGCTGTACGTTGTGCGAGGAAGGAGAGCTAGCGAGCGGCGAGGTCGGTGATGATGTCGAGGACGCATGGACGAGTTGAGTAGAAAGCCTCGGGCGCGCAGGATAATTGGGCAGAGGAGGTGGGAATGGAATGTGCTTGGACATTCGGACAGTATCTGTACAGCAGAGACTACAGGTATATATGCTCCTCCTCTAATCAGCCATACAGCAGCCCTGTTGGCCGATGAATCCCGGGTATCATACTTGTGGTTTGATTCATCACTTCGTTCATCCAGCTTTACAGGTCTCTTTGGGCCCAGTGGATGGCAGCGTTTGGGAGCCATAACTCGTCTGTGGTGAGCTTCCGGCCGGAGCTGCCACGTTATGCGGAATCTCCTCGTGTTTCTTCATCGATGCTTCCAGCCGAATCGTTTCTTTCTCTCTCTGCCAGATCGTCCTATGCCATGACCGAAAGCCGAGCCATGCTTTCCGAAGCACGACAATTCAGTCAGCCCAGACCAGACCAGCCAAGCTCAATCTCGACATAAATGCACCACATCTCCGCATTAACTCAACAACCCAATAAGACTCTTCCTCTCCACCAACTCCTTCTGATAGTCCCTCAGCCCGGTCCACCTCCTCAACTCCGCCTCCTCATCATCTTCCTCATGACTCGGTTGTCCGCTCTTTTCCACATCCATCAGAATCTCCAGCACCGGTCGCAGATACTTCGCCGACAGTGCATCGTCCGGCAATCGTGAGACGTCGCCCTCCATAGGCAGCAGCGTGGACGCAATCTGTCGGATCTTCATGCAGAAGCTAACGCTGTTGGGCTCCATGTGGATAGGGCGGATTTTGGAGAGCACGTCAAGAAGGTCGCGGGCGATGCTTTCGCGCTCGTCACGCACTTCGCGGAGGTCGTCCTCGCCTGACGCGGTCGTGCCTGGAGGTCTATGTGATGTGTCAGTTATGCCATTGCGCAATGCTTCTTAAGTATATCACATACCTGCTCGCGAACACAGACGGCAATGTAATGGGATCTGCAGGTGACTTCACCGTCTGCGCTGCTTGCTGTCGGCTTTTCGGATCTCTTTGATTCTGGAACTGTTCGCACAGTACCCAGTACTTCTCCAAGAAGAACGATCTCGAACTCAATGCGGAAATGTGGATGTTGGCTTTTTGTATTTCATATGCAATCTGTCGACACTCTTCGGCGGAATTTTGCAGTGCACTCTGAAAGATCATGTGAGCTTGTGGAGCAGTAGGATGCGAGTGATATTCTTGTGGGGTGCTGATGTTGACTTCAGTCTTCGCTGAGGTTGAGCTTGGCGACCTTGACGTGTAGATTGGCCACACAAGCAGTGGTGCAGGTGTATCGTCCAAGGCATGCTTCACTCGACTGTAGCAATCCATGAGGACACGCTTTTGCTTTTCTCGGTCGAAGATTGAATCAATTGCATATGACGACTCCATGGCTACCAGAGGGTTGTGCGTCAGGTAGATGCGAGCATTGGCATTGAATCCTGCCATTTTCGAAACGACATCGTGAGGCTGTCGCTCGAAGTGTGTCCCGTGGATGTATCTGTCGTCCACCTCCATCGGTAGTGGCGGATAGCCCTGTACAGGTGTGGGTGGCTGTATCGGCATATCCCCAAGCTGCGCACCAAATGCTCTGGACGACCTGTGTGAAGTCAATATCAACTCAAGCACGCTGAGAAAATCAGTACCGCTTACCTGACTGTCACGTAAATGGTCCAGAAGACTCTTCGTCCGACTTCCTCGTCTATGAAGTTCATATCCTGCTCGGTGGAGAGTGCTGCACGAGCACCATAGTCCGCTGGTGGATACGCTGGTCGAGCAGTGTAGAAGCCACTTGCACGAATGATGGTGAAGCATTCTCCGATGTACATGTCGGCTGCCTGCCACCTATACATGAATGTGCTCATCGTAAGAAGGAAATAGCTCGTCGCCGCATCGTACACATATAGGCCCTCACGTTCCAGATAGCCAGCCCCACGTGCCTCCAGACATACTGCTCGACAGACATCGACAAGCGCGCTGGTACTCGGAAATAAAGCCTCTTTGCCCAAAGCCTTGAGATGCCTTTGTGGTCGTCGTGGAAACATGCTGACCAAACCGCCAATCATGCCCGCTAGCAGAGCAAGGAAGAAACGATCGTGGCGGTCTTTTCTTTGTGCCCAAGCTGCTCGAAAGGACGGCTCGTGTGGAAATGGGGTAAGAGGATGCGCATATGTGAAGAAATCGTCGATGAAGGCGTTGATCAGCTCGATGGGAGCGATAGACTCTGCACTGAGTCCTGACGGTGCTTGATTCGGTGCGAGATTAAGAGCTGGATAGGCTGGAGATGCTGGCGCGTCTGCCATCGGCGAGCCCTGCTGTGATTCTTCCAAGCGCTGACGTTTGATCGCTTCAGCGTGTCTGTTTGGTGGTCCTCGCCGTCGACTTGGTCTTTCGTATGTACATGGGATCTCCAAAGCTGAGCATGCGCGACATGGTGGACCAGCTTCATCACACTATACCGTTTATTAGCATCGGCAGATTACCAGAACATTGAGCTGAGTGATCATACTTTCACCTTCCTTATGCTACACGAATCACACGCCTTTCGTAGTCTGTTGCTGCCTCTCGTGCCAGGTTCCTTTCGACTGTTTTGCAGCGCCCGCTCTTCATCAATATCTTGGGACACATTGACGTGATCAAGCATTTGTGGAATCTGAGGTGCAGGCCGATACGGTTCTGGCGTGTTGAGCTGTGGATCGGGATATGGAGGTTGCGCGTAGTAGCCATTCTGACTCAATACTGCAAGGTGAGGAAGCTGTAGCTGCGGATCTGTGGGTGTTCCAGCTTCGGCGTAACTGGGATACTGCTGTGCCATGATGATCGTGGCGATGGCTGTCCGGCCTAATTGTGCGTAGTGCTTTGACGTCACGAGCGAGTGTGTTGCTTGCTAGGTTAGAGCTTGTTAGGCCAGTGTCGAGTAGTGAGGTGTTGTGAATGAAGAAAGAGAAGGACGACGCATCTCGTCCCATATGGGGTAAGAATCATGGGGTAATCTCCGCATGATACTCTCATGGGGTCTCTGTATTGGCTCTACAACCAGGCAATGCAGTTGCGTGCATGACATCTCATGCTGGGCTTCTACACGAGATCAAATAAGTGAAGTCGAGAGGCAATGAGATAGCAACGCGATTGTGGTCCCCCACGAACAGGACCGTAGCTGGTGACAATCACGGAAGGACTTCGGTCCTGCTACGGCATTTCTCACACATTTGCAATCCTGGAGAAACAAGCTTTACAGCTCTAGCATCTTCCCTATATCCTCCTCTTTACGCACGTCCTCAAGCGTGATCGTGTGTTGACGAGAACCTCGTGAGTGCTCCAGCTGTTGATCTGGGTCTGAAACTAGGAAAGGCTCGAGAGCCGTGAGCCAGCATCTGAAAGTCTTGTAGAGCCTAACGCCAAAGTTACACAACTATGTACACGGAGAGCTATCGCGGCACGAGGGACATCGTGATGAACCGATGGCGATAAGCCGATGATGATTATGAGATAACTTTATTGGGCTCGGGCGTGTTTCAGGTGTGTCAGGAGGCTTTCGTGGCTTAAATTGACGGTTCCAAGTGCCGAGGATGCGCTAGTGTCACATATCTGAAACAACGAATTAGCTCTCCTTTAGTCGCGCCGCGATACAGCCATGCCAGCAATTAGATCTCCACCTCGTCACGTTCCACATTCCTGTGCTTGTTCTCTTTACTATCTGGATTGCTAGTCCTCCTTTGTGTTCCCATCACAGCATCAATTGCTTCATACACAAACAACAATAACTCATCACTTCCCAAGCAGCGCCTTGCACGACAGTGGACTTTGTGTGACCCCAATAGGCTGAATCCGAGACACTTCACCGCTCACTCTGGACCATACTCTACGAGACAAGGCTCCCTGTTGTCCATCCAAAACAAACGTCCGCACTATTGGTGAGACCGCAAGTGGCTGACCACAGAAGCAAGACAAGATCGGACTATAAGATACTCCTAATACTCAACCTGCTGAGTAAGTGTACATAAGCACGCATGCATACTCCTTTCTCCAGCTCAACATTCCTCATGACACTAACACTGCCATCGACACACAGTCCCTCAATCTCGAAATCGCGCTCGTCACCTATCGTAGCTCCTCCACTATCCGCACATCATCGAGCTCGTCGCAATCATCGCTCTATAACTCACATCGCTCGCTCAACTTGGGCCTCCTGTCGTCAGAAGATGTCTCGGGCAGTGGCTTCAGGCTCGCGCAAGATCACGTTCAATGTGTCGGAACAGTATGAGATACAGGAGATCGTAGGAGAGGGAGCATACGGTGTTGTCTGGTAAAATGCGTCAGTTTCGACGGTATAATTGTTGTCGCTGACGCCATGCTCAGCTCAGCATTACACAAGCCATCAGGACAGCGAGTTGCAATCAAGAAGATCACACCATTCGAGCACTCGATGTTCTGTTTACGCACGCTGCGTGAGATGAAGCTGCTGCGTTACTTCGAACACGAGAACATCATCTCCATCCTCGACATCCAGAAGCCTCAGAATTACGCGCAATTCACGGAAGTCTACCTAATCCAGGTTCGGCGACAAACCACAGATTCCGAATGTCCACAACTAACATCGAAACAGGAACTCATGGAGACTGATATGCATCGTGTCATTCGCACTCAGGATCTCTCTGATGACCACTGCCAGTACTTCATCTATCAGACGTTACGTGCTCTGAAGGCCATGCATTCTGCGAACGTGCTGCACCGTGATCTCAAGCCCTCCAACCTACTGCTCAATGCGAATTGCGATCTCAAAGTCTGCGACTTCGGCTTAGCACGTTCGGCGGCATCAACTGAGGACAACTCTGGCTTCATGACCGAATACGTTGCCACACGTTGGTACCGTGCCCCGGAGATCATGTTGACTTTCAAAGAGTACACAAAAGCTATCGACGTCTGGAGTGTTGGCTGTATCCTTGCAGAGATGCTCAGCGGCAAGCCTCTCTTTCCGGGGAAGGACTGTGGGTTATGAAAGTCTTGCATCTTCTGCTTCCACTGACCAGGCTAGATCACCACCAGCTCACGCTCATCCTTGATGTTCTCGGAACGCCGACAATGGAAGACTACTACGGCATCAAGTCTCGTCGCGCCCGTGAGTACATCCGTGCACTGCCCTTCAAGAAGAAGATTCCATGGCGCGCGATGTTCCCACAATCCACGGACCTTGCACTGGACCTTCTTGATCGCTTGCTTGCCTTCAACCCTGCGAAACGCATCAGTGTCGAAGCGGCATTGAAGCATCCCTACCTTGAGCCATACCACGATCCCGATGACGAGCCGGATGCCAAGGTGATTCCCGAAAGCTTCTTCGAGTTTGACCGCAGAAAGGACACAATGAGCAAAGATCAATTGAAGTGTAAGTGGAATGAGCTCACGAATGCATTTGGTAACGAGCAATGCTGACTGGAGGCAATCTTATAGTACTCATCTTCGAGGAAGTCATGCGATAGGTAGTGGGTGAAGGAAAAGTTGACTACCAACCTTATTTGCCAGCACAAGCAACAGGTACATACACGTATCTCGCAATTGAGGACAGGAAATACGAGGCAAGTTTCAGACGTGCTGTAGAGCAGCGCAGTGAATTGGGTCTATTTCGGGAAAGGCATGTCCTCGTTTTAGGTGGTGGAGGTGATGAATTGGAGTAAGGTAGCATTGCACAGTCCTGCTGCTGGAGAGGATGTTGGAATGTGGCATGCAAAACGAAAGATACCCCTAGCTATTCAGGAACTAGATCTGGTCAGATTTGTTTGCATCGTGTAAAGAAGGCCATCATGTCATGTTCACACTTCGATGTTTGGTGTGTAGCCGCACCGGAATTCTGAAGTTGCTCCACGCGACATTGGACTACACCTCACCCTTCAGTATCTGAACTCAATACCGTACCACCACAACAATGCTGCTTTAAGGCCACACTAGCACGTCCATGATGTCGCGGCGTAACCTCCAGACGGCTTCCCTATGGCCGACTTCGTCGCAGGCTACATCTCTGGAGCAGGTTCCATACTAATTGGCAATCCTCTGGATGTGCTCAAGACAAGACTGCAAGCCTCGAAGCCAGCTTCGGCCTTACCAACACCTGCTACACCAAGTTCAGATGTACAGCCTCACATTTCGTCTCGATATGGAGGGTACCTTCGACTCTTATCTCGTGAAAACGCTTTCCGGGGCGTTGCAGTGCCCGTCTTGGTATGTCTAGAGCCGTGCCTGTGTAATCGCAATGGCTGACCAGCATTCTCTTCATCAGACATATGGAGCACTTAATGCAGTTCTGTTCGCGACATACAATCGATCACTTGGCCTGCTGTATCCTTCACCTCCGCACAGTGTGGCCACAACACCACAAAGAGAACTCAATGGAGGGGAAAACGTGGACACAATCATGACGGCATATCCTTACTGGGCACACTTTGCATCCGGATGCCTTGCTGGCATAGCAACGTTTGTGATCTCAGCTCCCACCGAGATTGTCAAATGTCGTGCACAGGTAGCCAGTAGTATCGGTAATCACCAACATACCACGAGCTGGCAGGTCGCGCAAAACCTGTGGCAAGAGCGAGGTGTACGGGGGTTCTATCATGGCGGGGTTGTGACAGCTCTGCGCGACGGGATTGGTTATGGCTTCTATTACCTGACTTATGAGTGCTCCAAAGACCTGTGGGATCGAATGCTCGTACCTGCTTCGGCGCAGGACCAGCAGCAGGCACAATCACCTAGTTCTGCCGTCAAGATCCTAGTGTGTGGTGGAATTGCTGGTGTAGCTACTTGGGCGTCCATCTTCCCTCTAGATGTAATCAAGACAAGAGTGCAGACGCAAGAGCTGACCGTTGCTGATTCACTACAACGCAGCAGTGCGAGTCAGCGGCACATGACGAGTACTGAAAGTTCATCGCTCATCAATGATCCTGCGCAGCGTGCAAAGGCTCCTCGCAAAGGCGCATGGGAGATAGCTCGACTAGCCTATCGCACAGATGGTGTCCGGGTGTTCTTCAGAGGCATAAGTGTTTGCTGTGCCAGAGCCTTTGTGGTCAATGCAGTACAATGGAGTGTCTATGAGGAGGTCATGAAAGTCCTTGGAGCAAAGACGACTTGATCGCTCAATGGCAACGAGCAACAGGAGGAAGTGTCCAATTACATTCAATTCGGCAAAGCACTCGACTTCCCTGCCCTCGGGGTCATGCGCCATGCCAGCAGGCCTCCTGACTCATGACCTGCCCTATGGAAGAGGCCTCACGGACCAACCCTATCCTACATAAACGTCAACAAAACCTGCTCGTTACCCAACATTCCAACATATGGTCAAATGGTTTCCATCAGATCCGAACAATCCCAATCGGGACGGTATGGTGAAAAAACACGCCTCGACCATCATGGAGGAGAAGACTCGGATCGTTGAGCCTCTTGCCTGGCAGGTGCACAGAGTTGGCCCTCGCTAAAGGTTCGCTGGATAAAAGAAGTCCCGAGCTTCCTTCCTCAATACGTCGAGGAGTGTGTTTCTCCCCGGTCCTGTTCCATCAGGGCGACTGAAGTTTTTGGAACTTTTTTTGGCTGGCTGTGGCTGGGATGGGTGCTTTCTCATTTCGCAGGAGCTATCTATCTACCACGTTGTCGCGATGCTCATACAACGCGTATTATGGATCACGAGATGCGAGGCTGATCGATAAGCGTGGCAATCGAGATGAGGTGTTTTATGGGTCAAGGTTGACAACGGCTTGGTTCGAATCCTCCCTTGCACTCATCGGGATCAGCTCTCATTCCATTTTGAACTTCACATCTTTCTGCTTACCCTGACTACAGTTTACGTGTATCATTTCTCATCAGTCGTCGTCATCATTATCACCTTAGCTATCTCCTCCACTCACGCTGTTTACCGTCGAATCATCCAGCTCTTGATCTTTGAAATTGCAGCCTCGAGCGCCACATGACCTTTTCAGTGACCTTCTATTACGTTCATCACAACACCGTGTCAAGTCTTAGTCGTTTTGTCACTTCAAGTCGTACTATGCTAGACGTCCACTCAGGATGGTCACGGTTGAAAAGTCTACTATAGAAGTCCTTCGGGAAGAGTATTGTAGCAGTATGTCCAGATCTATCACAAACTACCTCAGCAATGCACACAGCACCCTCCATCGTGTTTCTGACCACACAATGTCTGTAGTGATACTCTAGCTCTCCCTCACATATCCTTGCTCTTCTGTTGTTTCAATCTTTGATATGTACTTATAACGCTGACTAACACGAATCTTATCTGCTGTTGAGACGACTCCACTTGTTTCACGTTGCGTTCAACATTTCGAAACAGCAAGCCGGAGCTGGCTCCTGATAAGATACGGCGTCATTCATGTAGCAATGCGTCTCCGGCTCTTCTACACATCTACAATATCTTTCATCTTCCTTCTCTCACAGAGTCATTATCGTCGTGCACACATCCCAGCTCGTTAACAGAGAGACACACTTGGAGTGGCTGGTGCAGGCGCCGGTATTATCGCTTCCTCACTCGCAAGCAGCACCCCTATTTCTCAACGTCATCACCACATTCAAGGAATTTGCGCTTCTCCGTATACTACATTTGTAGCATCTCTTCCCTTGAGATCGGTCGCATAGTCTTCTGGCAACGGTCAAAATGGACTAGAGAGTCTTTGGAAAAGAGTTACCATAGCGCACGATTTGAGTCCCCTACCAGGACCACCATCACCCGATGGCTTTCCAGGCACCCCAGCGCCAGCAGGCCCAACGCATGCAACATGCAGCTACTATCCATCCTGCTATCAATACTACCACTCAGCCAATTCAAACCGTTCAACAACCATCGAGAGAATGGGTCCTCTTTTCACCACATCCGTCTTCAGTAACCGAAACAGGCACACTATCGTCAGCACATACACCCAAGACTCTCGGGAGATCCCAACTTAGTGAGCTAGACTCCATACAGACGCGAGGAATCTCTCGACAAACCGAAGATGGTGACGTCGAGGAAGATGACGACACGGCGGACCTGGATAGTCTGGATGATGGTCTACATGCTTTTGGAGCGCTAAGCCGGCCACTATATGACTCTTCAGGTATAGACTCTGTCCTACCCGCTCACGACGGCTTGGGCACGTTTCCAGGAAACAGCGGCTTTGTCCAGGACCAATTCTGGCAGCACGAAAGGCATAATCCTCAACGGAGGAGACGATCGTCGGCTGCAAGAAGAACGGTTGCTGCACTCAACACGAGATTTGTGGAGTCGCCGGAGACACAGGAGAGTGAGCAAGAGCAATGGAGAATGAAGAGGATCGAGGAGTGGCGATTAGAACAAAGTCGAGCAATTGTCAATGAGATTGAGCAGGAAAGCAGGAGAAGAAGAAGAGCCACGACCGACACAAGTCGACCAAAGTCTGGTGGTAGTAGTCATGTCAAGCCGACCTCATCGCAAGCCGCCTCACGACCCGCACCACCACGTACAGAAGGCGCGGACGACCAGCCCCGTACGGAAGACGAAGGCTTCTGGGCTCGTTTCACGAAGAAGGTCATCCGCGACCTGATGGGCATTGATCATGCTACACTATGCTACATTTTCGGAGAGGATCTACCACCAGATGAAGACTTTACGTCCAGCACACCACGACAATCAGATTACATGCAAGCCCCGATGCCACTAACAACAGGCCACTTGGCCCGGACCGGCAACTCCTGGGAAGAGCGGTTGATTGCCAGGATCGCCAAGGAGCTTGGAATACTCGTTGATCAGCTAACGGAACATCCGGGCGCATTCAGCACATATATCGAGGCGCATGAGGAGCATATTCCATACGCTGGTTTGACGACGTCCTCTGAGCACGTACAGACCCAGACGCCCACTACTGAGCGCTCGAGTACGCCTGACTTTCGACCCACACTTGTCGCAGGCGCTTTTGACCCTGTAGAGACGTCTTCGCATTGGGGCGTGGAAGACTCCAATCCAGCTTACGTACCTATCGTATCCCATGAAGAAACGCATCAAGCACATTGGGAACAGACTCTTGACATCGGGATGGTCGTCAACTTCCTACGCACCCGTCTCGTCCGTCGTCCTGCAACACCAGCCACACAGCCCACCACCTCCGCGCCTCGGCCCGCCGTCACAACCACCCGCACGGCCACAAACACCTCTCCAAACACACCGAAGTCACCCCGACCTCTCCACCGCGCCGACCTCATCCGCGCACACCACCCTCTAATCGCCCGCTCCACCCGTACACCCTCTGTCCCCATCACAAGCCTCTCTGCAAGACCAAACACACAAACACAATCGCACGCACCGCCCTCTCTCGCATCAATACTTGGCCGCCGCGTGCTTAGCGAGTCGAGCTGTGCTAGTGAGAGCCAAAGTAGCAAGAGGACGAGAACGGGAAGTGTGGGCGGGGGTATGAGTGCGGCGAGGAGTACGAA